>Ga0070708_100000827_pt1 | contig 23309 bp, 18 predicted proteins | sample KBSK5503metaG_FD_65469 | JGI IMG/M metagenome (GOLD analysis project Ga0070708, IMG submission 65469) | Corn, switchgrass and miscanthus rhizosphere microbial communities from Kellogg Biological Station, Michigan, USA - KBS K5-50-3 metaG | ecosystem: Host-associated > Plants > Roots >... | reverse complement strand
CGCAGCTTTTCGCGGGATGGACGACATCTTGGGGTTACCCTCGCGCTCAAACCCCTGTTGCGTGAAGCTGGCTTTGAGCACGTCAGCCACCAGGGGCATGTCTTAGATATCTCTTCAGCGACTGAAGACGCCGAGGGCTACCGGGTGAATTTCAGGTATGCGATTAACCTGGTTAAACCATTTTACCTCAAGCTCGGCCTCACTACCGAGGAGGAATTCGAGCCGCTCTATAACCAGATGCTGGCAGAAATGCTTGCCGAGGATTTCAGCGGATACTGGATGTACGTGACGGTTCGGGGAGAGAAGCCACAGGAGTGACACTCCGCAGGCTTACCAGCCGGGCAAGTATCATTTGTAGCAAATGGTGGTCAATTTGCACCGGGTGGCTTGTTACTCGACTCCGTGGATTGCTCAGTGGTTGAGACCGGCTTCGGCTCATTCGATTCACGTAAGGGGCTGAGCCAACCCAGTAGTCCATAGCGGCGGGCACCCAGCAACTGCCAGGCACGTAGCAGGCCAATACCATACACTGAAAGTAGTAGTCCGGTCAGTCCATAAAAGGCTTCCGAATTTCCACGTTCCTTGATTAAGAGGATCGCAAAGTAAAGTTCGAATCCGTAGACAATGTAACTGAACAAAATCAGATTAATTCTCCTCAGAATACTTTGCCACTTCTGTCGTTCTTTAAACATGTTTCTGGTCAGATAAATGCTATTGATGAGACCGGAAAGGCTCATCACAAGGGTGATGTAGCCCACATTCTCGGGGAGCAATGCACCAAATGAGATGAAGAAAGCATTGAGCAGCGCTGTAAACGAACTCGCTGCCATTGCCTGCCGCTCTACAGGTGCATTCGCCTGGACAATGTGCTCCGGCGCTATAGAAACCGCGACGAAGAGCAGGCCAACCAGCGCAGCCCCGGCACTGGCGCTGGCGATAAAGAAGTTGAAGAATTGTGGTGGAACCATGACGTGAGACCTTTCTCAAAAGAGTTATTGTTCGTCAAGAAGTGCTCTTTTTGATCTACCTGCGTACAAGCTGTAGGATCACTTCAGCTATCGCCAGGAAGATGATGTCTAAGGCCACTAGCGCCAGCAGCGCAAAATCGATGTAGGTGGCGATTGACGAAACATCTTGCAGCAACGTATCGTTGAAAACGAGGTAGTGAGTGTACCAGAGCAGCGCAATCGCCACAACAGCCAGAATCGCTATGCCGCCGATGAGCCAGCGCGCTCCGCGCCAGTCCTGGCTGCTCGGCCACAGTTCGGAGGTGGTCGTCAAAATAAGGTAGGGGGCGAAGAGTAGTGTCCACCACGGCCAGCCAGGGCGAAGGATTTGCAGGTGATTGGCCATGTGCGCATAATCCCAGAGATTGTAACCTGTGGCTATCCAGTAGAGCAGGATGAACGCTGCGATGCCTCCAAAGAGGGGCGCAATGCCGCTGAAACCATCTCCGATGTAGCTCACCAGGCGACCTTGTGGCCGGATATACTGTACTTCACCCAGTTGGAGCGATTGCTTTCCCGCGTTTTTCATGCTGCGACTGCCATAGGCATACTGCTGCCTTGTTTTGACACGGAAGAGTGTGATGCTGGTGATGCGGAAACCAAACGGGTAGAAAAGCAATACCACTAATGCGTGACTCAGTTCGTGGAGTATCACCCCTGGCGCATTCAGCCAGAACCAGATCAGCAGGCCTCGTTCTCTGCGTAAGCGGTAGCCGATTTCGTCAACACGGCGCCTCAGTTCTTTGCGAGTCAGGCGAATCAGCATAAGCAGCACAAAAACCCCGGCAATCTCGAGCCAGGGCAGATACTGTGCTGCTTGAGCGGGCATTATTTTACTCCTCCACTTGTATGCTTATGGGCGACCACTATGCTACGACTTTATGCCCTCAACACCGTATGAACGTTTATCTACTGACTCTTTCGGGTTCGGTTAACTCTGCTGTCTCCTCGGGCAAATCCCCGGTGAAGCTGTTCTTATGTTTGTTTTCATAGTATCTACCCCATAATCCGAAGGCAATGATAGATCCGGCAACCAGGTAGATGACGATGGGAAGGCCGAATGTGTCGGCAATTCCTCCAATGAACAGGATAACCGGGATGGAGAGAGCGTTGTAAAGCATGAGTTGTAGGGCCAGTACGCGGCCCTTTAGCCGTTCGGGCGTGTATTCCTGGACGGCGGTTTGCGCCGGTATGTTAATAAAGTCAATCGCCACTCCGGCGAAGAACATCAGGAACGGGTCAGCGCCAAGATAAATCGGCTGAGCGCTCAAGCCGTGTTGTTGCATGAAATTGCCCAGTAAGGTGGATAATGGTAACAAGGTAACTATGACCGCAAAGGCTATGCTGCCGATAAAAATAGTGCGAGGTTTGCTCATATGTTGAAGAATGCGGGGCATGACGAGTGAGCCGAGAACCAGGCCAATGCCTGCGGGGGCAAAAACAATCGCCATAGAACTGGCCGGGAGCTTAAACAGTTTCGTCACCAACGGTGTAGCAAGTTCACCTATGACCAGCAGGAGTACGCCTGCGATTGAGAGCTGGATTACTGCTAAGTAGAGTTTTCGCTTGCGCCGGATAAAGTTCCACCCTTCGCGCACCTCGTTCCACAAATTCTGTATGGCTCCCAGGGATTGGCTGCCAACCGGCAGATTGTCAGGATGCTTCGGATCGACGAAGGATGCAGGTGGGATAAGTGCGATGAGCCCAGCGCACACAAGATAGAGTATGCCGATGATCAGGTACAACATATCGACCGGGTAGACCGGGAGATTAAAGATAGTGAAATTTGGCAATAAAATCAGGATGACTGGTGCGAAAATGATGAAGCCGAGGGCCTGCGAGAGCATGAAGGTAATATTGAAAAGCGAAAGCGCGGGTGTTAGCTCTTCCTCGTCAACCAGCATTGGAATGGATGCTCCTTCTGCCGGTGTGAAGAACTGGCCGATACTGGCGATCAGGAATGTGAGCAGGTAGATTATGATAATCTCTTTACGATTAATCAGTAAAGCGATCACAAAGCCGAAGGTTGCGATTGCGCGCAGGCAGTTGCTGTACCAGAGGATACGGCGTTTATTTCTGTGATCGACGAACACGCCGGCGGGAGCGCCGATAATCAATGCGGGCAGGCTGAAAGCGATGATTGCAAGCCCAACCAGCGTGGTCGATCCCGTGTCTTCTTCTATCAGTACGAGGATTGCGTAGTTGGAGGCCATGAGGATAGTCTGGGAGATCAATTGGGCCAGCCACAAGAGCAGAAAGTTCCTCTTCTTGAGTAGGGTTAGAAACCCGCCATGTGGAGAGGCGGCAGCCATAGTATAGTCTCCTCTTGGGCCATATCCACTGGCCCATTTACGGGAACGCCAGATTTATTGTTCTTGACGGTTATTCACCCGGTGACGCGGCATCCGCATCAATTGGGCGCGAAAGCACCTGCTTTGTGCGTCGTTCTACCTCTGCACGTGGTAATAATACACGACGACCGCATTTTTCGCAACGCAGGCCGATATCCGCTCCCAGGCGCACTACCTGCCAGTCGTATCCTCCGCAGGGGTGCGGCTTACGCAAGCGCAAGCGGTCTCCCAGTTCAAGATGCATTGGCGTCATGTACTCTTTCTCGCTCGTTTCCGACTAATTTCTGCCTGTATAAACCATATTGTACAATGTACTGCTCAACGCTTTCAGGAGTCTGGTATTTAATTGGCCGGCCCTCGGCAACACGGACACGCAAGTCGGTAGAAGAGATATCGAGTTGTGGAGCCTCCACTACCAGTAAACGCTGCTTGATGCCTGGTAAACGGTCCTCCAACCAATCACGGTATTCTTCCGCTTCATTGTATCCCGGACGCCTGACTGCGACAAGGTGGGTTAGTTGTTGGAGCACACCCGCTGCATCGTGCCAGGTGAGCAGCTCTTCCAGGCTATCCCAGCCGATCACAAAGTAGATGGCTGCCTGCTCTCCCCATTGTTTGCGCAACAGGCGGAGCGTATCTACAGTATAGGAAGGCCCGGGACGATCCAGGTCAACCCGTGAGATGGAGAAATGCGGATTCGAGGCAATCGCTAACTCGAGCATTGCCAGGCGATGTCCCGCTGCCTCGACCACTTCGTGCGTCTTGTGAGGTGGCTGCCCGGCGGGTATAAAGACCATCTCCGCGAGTCTAAGCGTATCATATACCTCCTCAGCAATTACCAGGTGACCATAATGTACGGGGTCGAAGGTGCCTCCCAGTACACCGATACGCCGGGTATTTGCTAATGGTCTATGATATAGCAACGTTTTTATACTCCTGAAAGGAACAATATAGTAATGCTGGGGCAAGGGCGACCACAAGTCCAAGGGAACACGCATCAACCTCAGCCCCGGATGAGCCTGGGTTGGGCGACGAGGGCTGACCATCGGGGGAACCCTCTCGCCTTGCCAGACTCTTCGCTGCCCCTTCGCTGCGCTCAGGGCTGCGGCTCACTCAGGCGTGACAGGACAGGTGCAGCCCTGTCATGCTGAGCGCAGCGAAGCATCTTGTTGCCCCATCGAGCCAGATCCTTCGCTTCGCTCAGGATGACAGTGTGAGGTCACTTCGGTTGATGCCTCTTGGGCGACCGCAAGTTCAGGGCCAGGGCGACCGCAAGGGTCGCCCCTACCATACGACGGGTCGGCCTGCCAAGGCCGTTTATAGTCCGTGTCTATGGGTGCTTGCTCTCCACCAGGGTCATTTACATCCCCGTCTCTATATATATACGAGTCAACCTGCGCCAGAGTTTTGTGGCGGAGAGATCTAGGGCGAGCGGTCTGTTAAAGTCCTGCTGGCCCACGGATAGCGAGATCTGCCATGGGCAGAACGCCGTGCAGGGCATGCATTACTTCCGAGACTATAGTATCTTGTCCTGCTGGATACCAGAAGCTCAGGGTGAGTGTAATAATCTCGCCGGAATAGCCGCTCAATGTGCCTGTACTGCCTCCAAAAGAGCCTGCGACAGCACTCAAGCTCAGCACCGGTTCCGGCTTCAGCATGACGCCGTTTACTTCTTTGATTGTCTTGAGGATGCTCTCGGACATTTTATCTTTATCGTATTCTTCCTGCGGCATCGTGATCACGATGGTGGCGAGTGTCTCTTCATAGGTAGTATTATTGATCACAATGCCGTTGAAGAGTAGCGAATTGGGGACGATCACCTGCTCTCCGCTCAAGACGCGTAATTTTGTGGCGCGAATCAGTACATTCTCCACCTTTCCGGTATATTTGTCCGTACTGATTGTGTCACCGATTTGAAAAGGCCCCTCGATCAGGATGTATATACCTGCCGCGAGGTTTTTCAGTATATCCTGGATGACGAAAGTGATGCCGACGGTGACGACACCGATCAAGGTTGCGGGTACCGTGAGTTCGACGTTCCAGGTAGCCAGTATCCAGAAGAAAGCAACGATGGCAGTGACAACGCTGAGGATGCGTCCAAGCAGGGTGCGTATATTGATTTCCACGCGACTTTTAGCTATGCCCCCGGTGACCACTCTGGTTAACGTTCGTCCAACGCCTACAGCTAGTAGGACGATAAGGACGCTGCCGATGAGCTTCCAGATGAGGCCTGGGAGACCTTTTCCCGAAGTCGCGTCTAGCAACCATCCGTCCCAGAACGGGTTTTTTTGTGTTGCCAGCCCACTGATATAGAAAGCGAGCACAATACCCAGGGTAAGTGGGAGGATGACGAGGAGGGCGCCAAATAGCTGAATCAGCCAGTTGTCGAGTACAGTTTTTTTGAGACGGCGCACCAGCAAAAGCCGAAAGTAGAGGCCAAGGCCTAGCGCGATGAGTATAGTCAGTACTGAAATGATGATCTGGATAGTTTGTAGATTCATGAGAGTTCCATAACTAGGGCGTTTATACCGATAGTATCGAGCGCATTATATCATATCCCTGCTGCTTGTACCGATGAGCTAATTGGGTCGCGCTGGTACTTTCACCCGCCAGCCCGCAGGCGGCTGCGAGTTGCCCTACGACCTGTTCGGGCGTAGCTTCCGCTGCCCGTAGTGGCTCCAGTCCCGCGCTCTGTATGCGTTTGGAGAAGCGCTTGCCGTGTTCATCTAACAGGAGCGGCACATGGGCGAAGGTGGGCACAGGGAATCCCAGGGCCTCGTAGAGCAGAATCTGGCGCGGGGTGGATTGCAGCAGGTCGGCTCCCCGTACAACTTGGTTGATGTGCATGAGCGCGTCATCCACAACCACGGCAAATTGATAGGCAAAGATGTCGTCCGAGCGGCAGATGATGAAATCTCCTATCGTTTGCTGTACGTGCTGCTTTAGCGGGCCGGCCAACAGGTCGGTGAAAGAGACGATGCGCTCATCATCGACGCGAAAGCGGAGGGATGGGCGGCTATTGCGGGCCTCGTGTTTCTTGCGCTGCTCCTGTGTCAGGTTCCGGCACGTTCCAGGGTAGCGCGGACCCTCGTCCTCGTTTGGGGCGCTGGCAGCACGAGCAATCTCTGCGCGGCTGCAATAACATGGGTAGATCAGCTCCTGGTCCGCCAGGCGCTGCAGGTGGCTTCTGTACATCTCCTGCCGTTCGCTCTGCATGTATGGCGCATACGGACCACCAATATCCGGCCCTTCATCCCAGTCCAGGCCCAGCCAGCGCAGGTCGCTGAGCATACGTTCGGTCGCTCCTGGGCGCACACGCGGTCGATCCAGGTCTTCGATACGCAGCACGAACTGTCCGCCTGCGCTGCGAGCGAAGAGCCACGCCAGCAACGCCGTGCGCAGGTTGCCCAGGTGGAGGTCGCCGGTGGGACTGGGCGCGTAGCGACCTCGTATCAGATCTGGCATTTTTGTGACCACGGACAGCCTGATTGCAGAAGCTGGTGCCCGTTCCTCGCTATCACAGGGAATACATCGAACTCCGAGAGCAGGTCGACCAGCACACAGAGGGGCAGGCCAACGACATTCCAATAGCAGCCATCGATGCGCGCTGTTGGCTGAAACGCGGGGTGCTGAATGCCGTATGCGCCCGCCTTATCCAGCGGGTCGCCGGTGGCGATGTATGCAGCGATTTCGGCCTCACTGTAATTGCGCATCAAGACGGGTGTGATGCAGCTTGAGCCTAGTATCCTGTGCTTCCCGTCGATTTTTTGACTCACTGCGACTCCTGTTACCACGTGGTGCCAGCGACCGCGCAGCGCAAGGAGCAGCACGCGCGCGTGCGCTTCGTCCCGTGGCTTGCCGAGTATTTCGTCGCGCAGGATGACGGTGGTATCGGCGGTGATTACCAGGCGGTCCTCAGCTTCCGGAAGTGTGAGGGCGGAGGCTGCTTTGTGCTTGGCTAACCATTGGGCCACTTCCTCGACGGGGCCAGTGTACCGTTTCTGAGCTGCATCCTCGTCTGCAGGTGCAACGCCTACGGTGAAAGGTAGGCCCAGTAACTGGAGAATTTGCCTGCGTCGTGGTGAGGAGGAGGCTAAAAAGAGTGGTGTGCTCATAGCTATCGATGCTCCAGTACCGCTACGCATTCAATATGTGCCGTCTGAGGAAACATGTCTAGTGGCTGCACCGAGCGTAAACGGTAGGTGGGATGAACATTGCAAAGTATATGCAGGTCGCGGGCCAGCGTAGCAGGCTCGCATGAAACATAGACAATCCTGCCAACAGGGTGCCGCACCAGCGCATCGAGCACAGCCTGCTGGCAGCCTGCACGCGGCGGGTCGATCACCAATCCATCTACCTGGCATTCCAGCGTTGGCAACAGGTCTTCCACTTTACCCTTACGTATTTCCACGTTATGCACTTCGCGCAGGTTCCACTCGGCATCCCTGATGGCACTGGCCGATTCTTCGATAGCGATAACTTTGCCAACATGCCGGGCCAGCAACAAGGCAAACGTCCCAACGCCGCAGTATGCATCAACGATGGTACGCAATGTAGTGGTTACCTGTTCCCCAGACAAGGTTCCCCTTGCGGGCGCCAGGCAGGAGGATGCCTCGCTCGCGGTGTCATCCAGCAGGCCATCCAGCACCATGCGCACCATTTTTTCGGCCTGCGCAGTATTGGTCTGGAAAAAGGAGCTTGGGCGAATGCGGAACGCCTCTCCACCTAGCCTCTCTTCCATCGCTTCGCTGCGCAGGTCAAGTCCCTCCTCGACGAGTTGCCGCGCGACATCTTCCCTGGGGTGTGGCTGGATGAGCACGTGGCCCGTTGCAGCCCCACAACGAACCACGGCCTGGGGGCGCTCGTTCGGCAGGGTGCTAAGGACGCCGAGGACACGATTGATCTGCTTGTGCGCGATTGGACAGCAGGTGAGGGGAAGCACGCGATGTGTGCCCCTGGCCGTCAGGCCGGGTTGACCATCGCGGTTCACAGAGAAGCGCATGTGATTGCGATAGTGCCAGGGGTCATCGCAGGCCACTGTTTCTAAGACGGGTGGATTGTCAAAACCGCTCTCTTGCATCAACTGTCGCACAATCGAATGTTTCCACTCCAGTTGCGACTCGTAGCGCATATGTTGCAACTGGCAGCCGCCACATACCCCAAAAACCGGGCAGGATGCCTCCACACGGAGCGGTGAAGCCTGCTGAATCTCTGTAATCCACACGCGCGGTTGGCGAGGCTTCCAGTGACGCTTGCGTCTCCTGGGAGGCGATGCTGCTGCCTCGATTGCGATAGTAACGGTTTCCCCCGGTAAGCCGGCAGGTACATGCAGCGTATGGGTGCGCTCTTCACCAGGCTCATCCTGCGAGGTGATCTCTGCAAGCGCATCACCATCGCGGGTCAGCGTGCCGAGCGTGACAGTGTGATAGGTGATGGGAAGTTCTGCTCTGATCATTTCCTCCTGGTTTTATTTTTAGCTTTCTTCACGTTGGGTAATTGTTTGGTCTTCCGCGCGCCTGGAACGGCTTTATTTAAAGCCGGCAGTTGCCTGGTTTTATTCACATTGAGCAGCATGCGGAACATATCTATTATCTCCAGGTCGGGGTCGATGCTCTCTGCCTCGTCCAAAAGCGCTTCAGCCGCGCGATAGTCACCGCTTTCTGACATCACTAACGCGAGGAAAGCACGTATTTCGGCGGAATCGGGATTGGCACGTAACCCTTCCTCGAGTACCTCGCGTGACGTTGTAAGCTGCCCATGCTCCATGTACATTCTGCTCAGTGCAGAATAGTAGTCAGTGTTATCGGGTTCTAACTGAATGGCATGTCTATAGTTGTTTGCCGCCTCTTCAACATTTTCGAGCAAGTTATAGGTTTCGGCGATATCGTACCAGGCCTCGCCGCTGCCAGGCTCGAGTTCCACCACACGATTGAAGTGTTGCAGCGCTTCATCGTATTGCTCCCGGTCCATAGCGATATCGCCCAGGTCTTTTTCGACGGCTAATTGGACAAAGGCATCTGTGGTCATCGCCTTCGCCTGGTTCAGGTGATCCTCTGCCTCGCCGGGGCGATCATCCTTTAGCAACTGGCCAAGAAGTAAATGGCCCATGTAGCTATTCTCGATAGCGAGCGATGCGTATAAATTCTCCTCTGCAAGCTGCTTGTACCGTTCAGAGGCATCATCCTCTTCCTCGTCGAACAGGTATTCGCTGAGTTGGATCTGGATCGCTGCGAGCTGCAGTAAGTTTTCGCTTTTCTTATCGGGGAAGCGCTGTACCAGTGGCTCGAAGTAAACGATGGCCCGCTCAAATTGCTGGAGTGCAAGCATAGCAGCAGCGGCGTTCTCATACGCTGCCCGGTCAAGCGGCGATTTCGCGATCAGGGCATCGGTGTAATGCAAGGCGTGTCCCAGGTGCCACAACAACTCCTGGAGGTGTTGCTGCGCATCGTGGTCGGTTGGCTTATGCTTCCTTGTGATTTGATCCACCCGCTTGTACTGCTCTGCGATATGCTTCTGCAATTCGCCAAGCGGCAGGCTTTGGGCGTTGGCTCCTTCATCTGCCATGCTTTCGATGCGCCATGCGTCTTCGACCTGCACAAGTGTATAACGTGTCCAGAACCAGCGACGCTGTGTCACCGTATTGATTGCGGTCCCCACAGGTAGCTCTGTGATGCCTTCGCTGAGAGGCGTATCGTCCATTTCGATCGACCAGCCCGTATCGAACTCTTTACGCGTGCTCGATAGATTCTCTTTCAAACGATTGGGCAGCCACAGGCCTCCCTGTTTCTGTTCGAGTTCGCGTATAAATTCTGGCTCAAAGTTGGCCGGGTCTGCTGCTTCTGCCCAGTCGCGCCTGCGTTGCGCCCATGCATCTTTTGAAAGCCCCTCGCGAATACTGTTCTCGCCGGTGAGCAGGTCATAAGCCAGTTCAAAGTCATCTGAAGCCAGCGATTCGACAAAGCTGGTTACAACCTCCAGGGGAGACATTTGATGCCTGGTGGAACCAATGCCCCGGTCTTCGCCAACATCGGTAGCATCGAGCACGAGTTGCTTGATGAGAGAGAGGTTGTTGCGATAATCCTTGTGGGGCAATGAGCCGTAGCGCTTGTTAACTGCCAGCGCATCCTGGAGCAAGCGGCGCCCTTCCGCCAGTGTGCAATCAGCGATTTCGATGCCGGGTACGCTCGTTCGCATTTCATCAATATGCGTTTCGATATGGCGCTTGCTAGCGACTTCCGTAAAGAAATCTTTGACACCTTCGCTCCAGAATTCCAGCAGGAAGCTGAGAATACGCGCCTGGCTGTACTCCTCACCTAGTTCCCAACAAAGGAGCAGTTGTACCTCGCCCTCATCAAACGTTTGCGTAACGACGCCCTTCCAGAAACGAGGGGGATTTGCGTTGGCCCGGATAGCAGGTTCAACTGGTGGGCTCCACTTTGGGTAAATACGATTTTCTTGCAGTCGTATGAGTGAGCGGCGAGCCTCTTTGCGAATGGCCTTGATCGGACTCAATTCGTTGATAGCACGCAGCACATCGGCGGCATCGGTTTCATATTCCTTCGACAGTCCCTTGAGCAGGGCCATCTGAGCTGCTTCCGGCAAACTGTTAACAGCGGCCAGGGCAGCCTCGGCCTCCTTCTGGTCTGAACTGCTATGCAGGTTTTTAGCGATGTTGTGGATTTGTCCAAGCACATCCTGTACTTGCGCAGCATCCTCCTGCGAAATAGCTTGACTGGAATCTTCTTTGCTTGCCATAAACTACCTTCTTCCCAGCACGAGCAGCCTTTTTACTTACGCCTGGTATTTGTATTAAAAATGTTCCGTATGGAACGAACGATCTCCAGGTCGGAGTTGATGCGCTCCGCCTCTTCCAGCGCTGCTTGTGCCCGGCGGCGATCGTTCCTGTCCATGTATACTGCGGCAAGCAGCGCCCGCAGTTGAGCGGACTGTGGGTGGAGGCGCAATCCTTGCTCGACCGTCGCATAGGCCTTTGCCGTCTGGCCGGTGACTACATAGAGGTTGGTGAGTTCGACGTAGGGCGCGAGGTCCTTGGGCTTTGCCTCGAGTGCGCGTGTAAGATACGTCTCTGCCTCGGTGTAGTTCTTTAGCCTGCGGTAGACAATGCCAATGTTGAGCCAGATGCCATCGTAGTCCGGGTTAATTTCGGCAACCCGCGTGAAGTGCGATAGGGCCTCGTCAAAGCGTTCATGCATCATTGCAATGGTTGCCAGGTCAAATTCGATCAGCGCTTCTTCATCTCTACTGTCGCTCAACGATTTAGCTGATGCATACTCTGCCAGCGCCTCCTCCTCACGATCCGTGGCCATCAGTAGTTCGGCCAGCAAGAGGTGTCCCAGCGCCGTGTTATTTGCCGCGATCGATCGGCGGAAGTTTGCCGAGGCAAGTTCAAAGAAATGCTCGCTGCGTTCAGTCATCTTGAGATCCCTGTATTTTTCAGCAAGGTCTGCCTGCGCTGCACCGAGATTCCTGAGAATATTCCCAATGTCATAATCCCTGGGAAAGCGCTGTACAATACCCTCCAGGTAGACGATACTCCGCTCGGATAAACCTAATCCTCTTGCGCGGCCAAAGGCATCGTCATAGATCTTCCGGTCAAGCGGGAGCTTCACCAGCAGCGCGTCATCGTAATGCAGGGCCTGGATCGTCCGCCAGACGATCTCTTCCAAATATTCCTGCACGTCTGGCTCATCTGGCCGGTGTGTTTGCATGATCTCATCTATACGCTTATCGTGCTCATCGAGTTGCTCCTGCAAGTCTTCAATCGGCAGGCCCTGCGCGTTTCTGCCTTCATCGGTCATGCGCTGAATGCGCCATTCACCCTCTTCTCGCATCAGCATATAGCTCGTCCAGAACCAGTGCCGCCCCGTCTCCTTATAAACGGCGGTTCCCAGCGGCATCTCGGGCAGCGTACCGCTCAGAGGCGTATTCGCCAGTTCGAGCGACCAGCCTATCTCAATTTCTCGCTGCGTCGAAGATACATCGCTTAAGAAGGCGGTAGGCAGCCAGAGAGATTGCTGGTTATGCTCGCGCTCGCGCATGAAGCGCATCTCAAAGCGTGTGGGATGCGCTTCGTCCGCCCATTTGCGGCGCAGGCCGACCCATTCGTCTCTTGAAAGTCCCTCAAGCAGCGGGCTGTTTTTTGCGGACAGGTCGAAGCACAGTCCGAAGTCGCCCATCGACCAGCCTCCGATGAAGTTCATGACGATTTCATCAGGCTCCAGGCCGGGCTTGATAAAGGTGCGTACCCGGTCAATACCCACATCGGCAGCGTTCAACACGAGCTGCTGCACGGTTGGGAGATAGTGGCGATAATCTTGATGGGGTGAGGTCCCGCGCCACTTATTCACTGCAAGTGCTTCCTCTAAGAGACGCCGCCCTTCTGCCAGCGTACAATCGGTCATTTTGATAGGTGAGTCGTCTGGGGAGGCGAATTTCACATTTAATTCCTGGATGCGCGTGTCCATACGGCGTTTGCTGCCGACCTCCGTCAGGAAGTCCTTGACGCCATCTTGCCAGAAGTCAAGCAGAAAGGCCATGAGGCGGGCTTCGCCATACTCATATCCCTGTTCCCAGCACAGGACCAGCTCTATCTCGCCCTTTTCGCGCATCTCTGAGACGTAGCCTTTCCAGAAGCGCGGTGGGCTAGAAACTCCCAGCGGTGCTGGCGCAGGTTCCTGCTCCGGAGTCCAGCTTGGATAAATCTTTGCCCCTGCGAGTTGTATCAGCGCGCGGCGCGATTCTTTACGGATGGCTTTGTTTGGGGTGAGTTCGTTGATGGCCAGCAGGATGTCAGCGGCGTCGGTGTCTTGTTGTTTTGCCAGTGCCTTCAGTAGAGCCAGCTGCGTGGCTTCATCAATGTTCGTTAGCCCGGCCAGTGCTGTCTCTGCCTGTGCGCGGCTGGTACTGCTGTGTAATGCTTCTGCAATCTCGTGACGTTTTTCAAGTAAGCCCTGGATCTGCGTGTCGTCTCCACGTGGAACAGAGGTGTGTGTATGTTTGCTTGGTGCCATGTTCTCTATCTTCTTCTCTGCAACATTTTTTCGCGCGAAAGCGCCTACTGCTGTCCCTGTGGATTGTATCACGAAGAGCAAAAAGAGTCGAGAGTGATTGACTTATCCAACCGACTCCTGCGGCCGTACGCGAGCTATCACCCAATTGCGCAGGTAGTGTATGCCCTGGAAGCCCACCCCGGTGCCGACCGGGATGGGAATATCGTGTATACCTGCCCTCTGGTAGTCGAACGGCAGAGGCTCAGGCCGCTGCAGCAGGCTGGCCCGTTTGCTCTTCTCCGGAAAGGCCTTTGTTGCAAGCAGTATGAAGAGTGGAAAGGCTGCGCAGTAAAAGTATGATGGCAGGCTGCGCCACGCGAAGAACAGGGGAAGGACCGCCAGCAGCATGGCAGCTTCTGGCCGTTCTTTGCACAAACGCCAGTACCATGCCAGAGCCACGAGCATGGCCATGCATTCGAGAACCTCGTATACCCATGGTGGAAAGAAGGGCAGAAGCGGTGTCAAACTCAGGCCGATGATACCGACACCCGATGGAAACATGGGGTCCGCGACCGGGGCCATAACTCCGGCGAACCAGGCTTGCGGGTTCCATAGAATGAAGGGAAGGCTAATCGCCAGGGCAACACCACCTGCAATAAGCAAGCGGCGCACTACTTCCATAAAGTTATCCTGGCGCCACACCATAAGCGCATAGAATGGAACGAAGAGCCATGCTTGCTGCTTACTTGCCAATGCCAGGCCCAGGAGTAGCGCCGACCACCATCTTTGTTTGCGCAGCAGCCAGGTCAGCACGATGGGCAGGATATAAAGAAGATCGAGGTTGCCTCCCACAACGGAGGTCCACATTGGCACGTTTGCCAGCGCCAGGAGCAGCACCCATGGTCGCAGTTCGGGCCGCACCACTTTCCAGGCGATTGCAACCAGGGCGATGTAGCAGAAAAGATAGAGCGCCAGCACGTTAAAGATGTTGAGCCAGATGAACGGCACCAGGGTAAGGAAGGAGAGCGCGGGGTAGCTCACTTTTGATTCAAATTCGGGTGCATGCCCTGTCTTCTGATCGGTAGCCATCGCGCTGCTTAGCTCAGCAGGCGACGGGTAATCGAGGCGATTGGCGAATTGGCCCTCCCGCAGCGGTGTCGTCCAGTCGGGCTGGATGGAAAACTCCCGCACCACACTTAAGATATTTGAATCGGCATAGGGATTGCGGCCTTGCAGCAGCAACACTGCGGCGTTTGTATCAAGCGATGTGCCGTCATTGGTGTAGCGCGGGGGCATGAAAAAACTCATGACAATTGATTGACCGAATAAGACCGCGCCCGCGATTGATGTGAGCAGGATACCTATGAGAATAAGGCGCTGCCAGCGGCTTGGATGCGCAGGATGCAGTAGAGATGCGGCTTTAGCGCGCCCCAAGCGCTGTTTCAGAGTGGTGGGGCGGAAAGCCAACCACAGGGCTACGAAACTTCCCAGCATCAAGGGAAAGGAAATCGCACCACTCCAGGTTTTCAGGAGCGGTATGCTGCCCTGGTAATAGCCGCTGACCATTTCGTTGACTTCGTTGAGCGCCTGTAGAATCAGTGCAACGCCCACCCAGACGGCGCGCCGTTGTAGATCGATGACCGGGTGATTGTCCGGGGATGTGTCTTCGGTAAAGAAGTGACGCATCCACCCGGATGTGCTTCCACTTTGCTGTTTCTCGCGCTGCGTGATCTGCGTTAGTGGCGTTTTTTGTGGCAGGGAAGTCTCCGAGATTTTTCGCTCGTCGATCACCCGCTCTATACTTTCGCGCATTACTCATGCCTCGTGTCAAGCTGAGAGTGGAAGTATATTCCCCCTCGAAGTACCGAGCATGGCTATGCGCCTTGTCTGGGCATGCATTACCCGGCCTGAGTCTTACAACGAAGCCGGTTGCGACTACGTCACAAAATGAAGGTTTCGTACCGGGACAAAAGGGGGGCGGTGAATTTAAAGTGGCAGGCGGAAATACAATTCGCGGTGCTGCAGCTCGAAACCGAGCGACTCGTAGAGACGGATGGCGGGGAGATTTTCTTCCCAGACGTGCAGGTCGATGGTCATCAAATGCAATTCGCTACGGGCAAAGTCAATAATATGCAACATCATAGTGCGTGCCAGTCCTTGTTTGCGAAAATCGGGGTGTACCACTACTCTTTTGACGTAACCGGCCGGTTCATAGTAGCTACTCCTGGGGTCATGCTCCGGTGGCACCATCAATTCCGCCTTTCCTGCAACTACGCCTGCCACCTCGATCAGAAAGATCAATGTGCGCTCGTGCGTGGAGGGATCGACTGAGCCAAAATATTTCTCCATTTCACGGTGGATATTGCGCCTGGGTGAGGTGCTGAAGCTGTCCAGTTCTTCGATCAGCGCGACATCGGCGGGAGTGGCAAGGCGGATGACCTGGGGCGAAGTTGACGGTTCATCGTTCATGCTGCTCTCCCTGCTTTTCGGGCTAGCCCCGTCTTTTTCGTGGCAGCAGCAGGAGGGAGATCAGCGCGTAGAGGGAACAGCCCAGGATCAGAACAGCATAGACGGTCGTTTCACCATCTTTGTGTGGGTCGGAAAGCATCGAGATGCCCCACCACAGAAAACCAAAAAAGACGGCAAAGAGAAGCACCGTGCTCATAAACTTCTTTGTAGACATTGCGTAGTCCTTTTCTCTTACTGCTGCTGCAGATATTTTGTAAAGTTCTCTTTCCACAGGTAGGAGCGAGCGAGCAGCTCTTCAGCGCTTTTCATTGAGAAATCGGTGACGCTCCCGCCCATGATCTGGGCGATTTCGCGTACGCGCTGTTCGGGTCGTAATTCGTTCACAATCGTTATCGTGCGCTCGTCAAAGACCTGCTTATTGACATTGTAGTGTGTATCCGCGAAAGATGCAATCTGCGGTAAGTGGGTGACACAGATCACCTGGTGGTTGCGCGTCAGTTGCCACAACTTTTCTCCCACGATCTGGCCGCTTCTCCCGCTGATGCCGGCGTCGATCTCGTCAAAAATCAAGGTAGGGGTGGCATCGGCTGCAGAGAGGATCGTCTTCAGCGCCAGCATTAAGCGCGATGTTTCGCCGCCGGATGCGATCTTTGTCAGCGGCTTGAATGGCTCGCCAGGGTTAGGGGCGATGAGGAACTGCACGCGGTCGATGCCGGTCACGTCGCAGAAATAGTGCTGTTCGGGCTGCCCGTCGATACTCGCCGGTACCCCATTCGGGTCGGGAACCTGTTCGATTTCAACGGAAAAGCGCGCGCGTTTCATATTCAGGTCGTCCAACTGCACTTCCATCGCTATTGCCAGCCGCGCCGCCGCCTCGCGCCGCCGTGCAGAGAGTTCCTGGGCAAGGCGTCCGATCTCCTGGCGGAATTCGCTGTCCTGCTTCTGCAATGAGGCGATCAATTCATCGCGGTGAATGATGCTATCGAGTTCCGCGTGGTCGCCGGCGGCACGCTGCAGGATGTCTTCGACCGTGGTAGCCCCGTATTTGCGTTTCAGCCGCGCGATCAGGTCAAGCCGTTCTTCGATCTCCTCCAGGCGCTGGGGATCATCTTCGATGTCGCTCTCGTAGCTGCTGATGCTCGCGGCAACATCCTCGAGGCGGTAGATAGCTTCGGACAGGTTTGTCTCGTCCTCCTGCATATTTTTATCAAGCCTGGCAAGGTCGTTCAGGGCTTTGAGCGCCGGGCGCAGCTGGTCGAGCGCGGGCCGGTACTCGTCACCGCCTTCGCCGCCTTTGATGGACCCGTACACGATGGCGCACAGTTCGCGCAGCCGTTCCGCGTTACTCAGCACCTTGCGCTCTTCTTCCAGTTCTTCTATCTCGCCTGCTCGCAGTTCTGCCTTCTCGATCTCCTCGATCTCGTAACGCAGGAACTCGGCACGGCGGGCCTGTTCGCGTTCATTTTGTTGCAGCGAGAGTAATGTCTTGCGTGCGCTGCGCCATTCGGTTACCCTGGCGCCCAGTTGTTCGCGCGGTGGCAGCAGATCGGCATAGCGGTCGAGAAAGTTGACGTGCTGTTCGGGGCGCAGCAGGCTCATATGCTCGCTCTGGCCGTGAATATCCACCAGCCAGCTCGCCACCTGCTGTAGCACCTGCTGCGTAACAGTGCGGCCATTGATACGTCCGACGGTGCGTCCGGAGATGAAGATGTCACGGGAGAGAATGAGTGCCCCGTCTTCGGGTTTGATATCGTTGGCATGCAGCAGCGTGGCGAGCGCGATACCTGCATCTGCGCTCTCGGCACCGGCCTGCTGCGCCTCGACCTTTGCCAGCGCCTCGAACATCGTGCCTGCTCCATTGCCCTCCGCGCTCAAGGCCGCCTCGAATGGCTGCCAGCCGTCGCTGACCGGTGGCAGAGCGCCGATGGAGAAGATGCCTTCGACCGTGGCACGTTCGCAGCCGGAACGCACCACCTCGACGCCGATTTTGCCGCCCAGCAGGGTACTCACCGCGTCAATGATGATCGACTTACCCGCGCCTGTCTCACCTGTAAACACATTGAACATGCGGTGCAGGCGCAAATGCAGGCTATCAATAATGGCAAAGTCTCTGATGTTTAGCTCAAGTAACATGATTGCTCGTTAGAATGGGTCTGTATCCTTACTCTTCTTCCTTCAGCTTGGCATTGATTATCTGGTAAAAATAGGTTGGCGGTCTACGCCTGAGAAACTTCGTGACATACTCACTCTTACGCACAGTTACCGTCGCGCCATTTTTGATCTTGCGATTCATCTGCCCGTCCGCCGAGAAGACGCCATTCTGAGAGCCAGTAAATATCTGGAGTTTGATGGTGGCTTCCGGGTGCAAGATTAGCGAGCGGTCCGACGCCAGGTGTGGCGCGATCGGTGTCAGTACGCTGTTGTGTACCTGTGGATGCAGCAGTGGCCCTCCCACGGCCATATTGTAGGCCGTTGAGCCGGTGGCGGTCGATATGATAATACCATCGGCATACGTTGTACTGTAGTAGTCGTCATCGACCCAGGTGCGTATTTGCACCACGCGCGGCCATGTACCCCTGGCGATCACGATATCGTTTAGCGCGAGAAACCCTTCCGGCTGTCCATCCTGGTCAAGCACTGCATGCAGCATAGCGCGTTCATCGATCCATACTGGAGCCTCGTGTTTCAGGTAATGGGGTAGTTGAGTAAGCACTTCACCAGGCTCGAGCTCAGTCAGAAAGCCAACTCGCCCAAAATTGACAGCCACTATCGGAATATCAGCGGGTGCACAAATGCGGGCGGCATGTAGAATGGTGCCATCGCCGCCCAGGACCAGCGCCAGCTCGCTCCCCTGTATGGTGGGGTCAGGAGCCTCTTCTCCTTCGTAGCGGCTGTCGATGCTGCGTACTTCATATCCCTGCTGTTCTAATGCTGGTACGAGTTGAGTAACAACTTCTGAGGTGTCCTGTATGCGGCCTTGATAAAAAATCGCAATTGCCTTCACTACAATCTCCCGGTGGGCTGTAGCAGTTTTCGCTCTGCGGCCTCTCTCCAAGGCCTGCTGGGTACACCTTGCGCAATACACCGACCTCTAGAGGTGTCCCCGCGCTGGTACGTGGTAATGGTACGACATGTGCCCTCGCTTGTCAACTATGCTCGTTGGGTTGGCGGAGGCTATTGGGAAGTCGAGTGTTGTTGCGACCAGGAGAAAGCTCATCAGGGCGATCGCAAGGGATCAATTAGCACTTGTGTTTGCTTTCTGCCAGATATGGTGCAACTGTGGCGCATTTGCGCCGTATTTTTTTTATTTTTCCTTTTTCCTCCTGGTTGGTGTGTTTTGGAGAGGGAGTTATGCCTTCTCCCTTACTTATTCTTTTTATGGTACTTGTACCTGGGAATGCATAGGGGATGCGTGGTTGGGTATGAGTAGATCAATAACCCGATGTATTTTGAACCAATAAATTCACCACCTGGGTGGCGAATTTGTCAAGGGCCGCCGGCTCCGCGCCGTTCGCGATTTTTGCACCTTGTAAACGGAATCGCCGCTGTGCTGGTGGTAGCTCTCATCTATAGAAAGAGAGACAGACGAGGTAAGAATGCATCTGTGCCTCGTCTGTCTCTTCTTAATTACAACTACTTAGCTGCACTGTCCAGAGGAAGAGTTCCTTGCTACGAGCAGATCCCCCTCTGGCCAAGTGATGCGTGATATCCTAAGGTTTCATCGCACCAATGGCTTGGGTTACATCCGCTGGCTTCTGGTACGTCTCCTCGGGTAACTGCCTGAGAAGGTTCATCACCTCCGGTGGTGCGCCATTCTGCTGAGCTTGCTTGATCAGATCTCCTTTCCTCGTAGGATAATCCACTCCTTGGAGATACTTCTCAACTTGTGCTGAACTGACTGCCATTGTATTCTTCTCCTTTTTCCTATAGACAGGGAGTTTATGCCACTGTCCTGGTTACGTATCTAAAACAAGACGGAGGTCTTGCTTCGGTTTAGACTAACTGGGACAACCGAGAGCACCAATGAGTTGGTGCTGAAACTGCTGCGATCCTCCCTACAAGAAGACGACCCGTTTATTCCAACGAGGTGCTCTTGTCTTCACGGTACAAAGTATACGTCGTATGCGTTGCGTTGTCAAGTATTTATATTTATCTCATCTACTATTACTATGAAACAAAAATATATTTTCTCTAGAAAGATGTCTTGATAGCATTTCAGGAAGTGCGCCTTGTTCATGGAAGACGCCTGTTCCCCTTAGTTTTGATTCGCTCGTTCCTCCGCCAGCCACAGCGCCTCCTCCTTCGAGTGAATTGTCCCTTCCGCCTGTGCCTCGGCAATTAAGTCCAGGAGTTGTCCAACTAGCGGCCCCGGCTCCAGGTTCAGTCGCCGCATCAGTTCCTCGGGGCTGATCAGGCGCGGCGGCAAGATTCGCTCTCGTTCGCGAATATAGCTGGTCAAAAGCAGACGCACGACTCCCAGGTGTCGCTCCCACGAATTGGTAACAGGTTGTGGCCCCAACGTCGCCAGGTGATCGGCCAGCGAGAATAGCGCCACGTATATGCCTGTCGGCCCCAGGTCAACGAAATAGCGACGGATGGCCCTGGGAGTCACAGGCCCATCCTGCCCTAATTGGCCGGGCCGCATGTGATGGGCCGACACCAGCTGGGCCAGCCGCCGGTCCTGCGTACTCGCGCATAAACGCCGCATCACCTGCTCAACCAGCGGCACTCCGGCCTGCGGATGTTTATAAAAATGTATCCCCCCATCCTCGTCCTCGGAATACGTCACAGTCTTACCAATATCATGCAGCAGCGCCGCCATCTTCATCCCCGGCGCTTTGAGCCTCTCAAACGCAAAAATCCCCTGCGCCTCTGCCTCGCGCAGCAGCACCCGTATCTCCGCAAGATCATCCTCTCGACCCTTGCTCTCTGAACCCTGTTCCACCATTCTCGCTACCCGTTCCAACGCCCCAACTGACTCAAGGGAATGCTCCAGCACATCCCAATAATGCGGACCGGGCTGGCGCATCGCCCTTGCTACCACAAACTCTGGAAAAATTACGGTAAACAAGCCGTGTTCATCCAGAAAACGCAAGCGCTCCGTAGCTCCAGCAGGCCCAAGTAACGTGTATAACTCATCATGCACCCGTTCCGCGGCCACCTGGGTAAGCAACGCTGCATCGCGTATGATTAGCTCCTCTGTCCAGCGGTCTATCTCAAGTCCATAGCGCATCATCAAGCGCACGGCCCGCAGCATGCGCAGAGGATCGCGCCGGAAAACCTCTGCGTTGACGGCTTTTAGACGATGCGCTGCCAGATCGGCGAGGCCGTGCAGGGGGTCGATGAGGTTTAACCCGCCCCCGGTGCGGGTGTCAGGGGCGAGCGTTGCATCCGTCGATGCCGGGGCGAGCGTATCGGCGGCAAGGGCGGGGGCAAGGGCGACCGCAAGGGTCGCCCCTACCATACCACGAGGGGGTGATCCTGGTGGTCGCCGGGTATTATCAATTTCCAGATATCGCACGATGTCACCCAGGGGAGCCGCTATGGCGTTAATGGTGAAATCGCGTTGGCGCAGGTCGTCTTCGATTGTTTTGCCGTTCAGGGGGGAAATGTCAAAGGTGATTTCTTGCTTAGGGGTATTAGGGGAATCTGTATCTAAAACCACGATTACTCTGCTTGCCTTCTCATGCAAATGCACGTAATACGCGCCCAGCTTATCCGCCAGGCGGCGCGCCAGTCTATGTGCCTTGCCGGTGGTGACAATGTCCCAATCTACGCACTGTTGCCCGAGCAGGATGTTGCGCAGGGAGCCGCCTACGAGGTAGGCCGGCTGCCGCTGGTCGCTGAAGTATTCGGCTGTCTGGTGTAAGAGATGTAGGGTGTGGGTGTCCAATTGGTATGCTACCTCTTGATCTCTCAAGGTACAAGATGCACCAGGTGATCGGCGATACACGCGAGTACCTGTTGCCCCTGGATACTGATGTGGTACTCAGTGATAGGTGGTTGGCCAAGGTGTCTATAAAGATCGATGCTCTGCTTAATCTGTTGTTCCGCCCACGCATTGTTTCCATAAATGGTGAGCATATCATCCTTTACCTGTATAGCGGTATCACTCATCAGCAGGTAAAGCTGTATTTGACCATCGCTACTCCGATACCGTTTCGTGACGCCTGTTAAGAAATTGTGAAGCAGCAGGCTATAGGCCGGATTCTTAAGCAATGTCTCAAAACGCTCTGAAAGGCGAATGCTTGTGTGGGGGAGGGTATCATAGTACTTCCAATCGATCTTCGTTTTCGGCGGAAGTGTACCTGTATGCATTGGCATATACGTTGCTGCGAGATCAAGAAATCCCCCTTCGAGGTTTCCCAGCTCGTTTTTTTCAACACGAACAAAAAGGCTGGCTAAGCTCGTAACCATATTGCACACCAAAAGACCTCGGAGTTTCAGTTGGTCAACCCAGGCACGAGGAATGGACCCGACACTACAGGTTGCAAGGATTCTGTCATAGGGGGCATAAGCGAGGCATCCCACAAAGCCATCTTCTTGGAGGACGCGGACATTGGTGGCTCCTGCGCGAGCCAGCATCTTGCTCGCCTCCAGAACCAGGTCGGCATCGATGTCAATACTGGTAACCGCTCCTCCCTGACCAACCAGTACGCCCATGAGAGCTGCGTTGTAGCCTGTGCCGGCGCCAATCTCCAAGACGAAATGACCGCTCTCTAAATCCAGCGCCTCAAGTTGAATCGCCATAATCGATGGCTGTGAACTCGAACTCGTTGGTCTGCCTCGTTGGTCAAGCTGGATCACTAATGGCTGATCTCGGTAGACTGACTCCATCGTTGCCTGTACCAGATCCCAGGTCAGGCTGCTGCCTCTTTGTTGATAATATTGCTCTATGAAGAGATGCCTTGGTACCTGGAGGAACGCCTGTCGCACGAGTGGGCACAGAGATCTTCCAAGCTCTTGCTCGATTGCTTCGACAAGTTGTTCCATCTCGTGTAGTTCGATCATTCCTCATCTCCCCTTAACTGGTAGACGTTCCTAAGAGTTTCGCAAGCGTGTGATAGAGCGGAAAACCGGTGCGGCCCTCTAACCAGCCGAATTGCCCGATTGCATTTAACTCAAGAAAAACATAGCGGCCATCCGGCGTGAAGACAAGGTCAATGGCAGAATAGGCTAGATGGTATGCTTGATTGATAGATAACAGTGCTTTTCGAAGGTGATCAGGAAGATGGTGAGGAGCATAGCGCAACCTGCTATAATCGACGCGAAAGTCTACATAGGTCTCTTCTGAGAGGCTATAGATCTCTGTCGCAAAAACGTCATCCCCAATGATGATTGCTCGAAGATCACACTGTTTCTCAATAAATTCCTGGAAGAGATGCGCTGTTGCCGTCACGCGGTGCGCTTGTTCCACCATATCCTTGGGAACGCGGGTTGTATAGGTTGAAATGGGTAAGGCTGCGCTATCT
>Ga0070708_100000826_pt1 | contig 23328 bp, 20 predicted proteins | sample KBSK5503metaG_FD_65469 | JGI IMG/M metagenome (GOLD analysis project Ga0070708, IMG submission 65469) | Corn, switchgrass and miscanthus rhizosphere microbial communities from Kellogg Biological Station, Michigan, USA - KBS K5-50-3 metaG | ecosystem: Host-associated > Plants > Roots >... | reverse complement strand
GGCTGGTCAGCAGGCTGGAGGAGATGCCGAGGTTCTCCTGGAACTGGTCGAAGCGCGAGTAGCCGTCGAAGGCGTCGTGCAGGATGAGCAGAGTCCACCACTCGCCGACGAGGCCGAGCGTTGCCGACAGCGGGCATTCCCGGTCTTCGAGCCTGATCTTCTGGGCCACGCGCAGCATCCCTCCAACCTAACTGCTATATTCAAAGCTACTCACTTCTATTTTAGCAGTTACACAGGACTGAGGGTTGGAGGGGTGTCATGAGTCAAGCCGCTGTGAGCGCGGCAGGGTCGCTGCCGCCGGTCATCTCCGAGTACCTGGCCGCGTCGGACCGCGGCGACGCCGGGGCCATTGTCGGCTGCTTTGCCGAGGACGCGGTGGTCGTGGACGAAGGCCGGGAATGGCGGGGCACGGCCGCGATCCGGCGATGGCGCGCCACCGTCGCCGCGGCCTTCGAGTACACCGTTCAGGTCACGGGAGCGAAGGCACTGGGCAAGGTGGATGGCGTCGAACGTCACGACGTGCACATCCATCTGGAAGGCAACTTCCCCGGGGGCGAGGTCGACCTGACGGATCGCTTTGCGCTTCGCGAGGGGCGGATCGCCCGCCTGGAGATCGTGCCTGCCGAGGCGAGGCGGTGAGCCCGGCGGACCCGGGTCTGCGGCTGGGACGGATCGGGGCCTGGCTCAACCCCGTGTACGGCGACGACGCCCGGACAGACTTCGCGATCCAGGCCGAGTCGCTGGGATACCCCACGGCGTGGCTCGGGTTCGGGCGCGCGCCGGTCAGTGATCTCGCCTTGGCGGAGCGCATCCTGGACGCCACGGCCACGATCACGGTGGCCACCGCGATCGTCAACATGTGGACGAACGACGCTGCGGACGTCGCCGCGTCGTACCAGCGCATCGCCGCCCGGCACAGCGGCCGCTTCCTGCTGGGGATCGGCATCGGCCACCCCGAATCCGTCACGGCATACCGGCAGCCCTACGCGACCATGGTGAACTACCTCGACCAGCTCGATGCCGGCGGCGTCCCGCCGGACCGCCGGATCCTGGCCGCGCTCGGCCCCAGGGCCCTGCGCCTCGCGGCGGAACGGACACTGGGAACCCACCCGTATCTGACCGTCCCGGACCATACCCGCGCCGCCCGCCAGATGCTCGGCCCAGGTGCCGTCATCGCGCCTGAGCACAAGGTCGTCCTGGACACCGACCCGGACAGGGCCCGCGCCACCGGCCGCGCGTTCGTGTCCGACCCCTATCTCAAGCTCTCCAACTACACCACCAACCTGCGACGCTACGGCTACACCGACGCCGACATCGATGACGGATGCAGCGACCGCCTGATCGACGCGCTCGTGCTCCACGGCTCCCCCGATGTCATCGCGGCCGGCCTCCGCTCCCACCTGGCCGCCGGGGCAGACCACGTCGCGATCCAGGTCCTCACCGGTAACGGCAACGACCCGATACCGGCCTACAGGCAACTCGCTCGCCTGCTGCTGTGACAGGTCTGCGCTAATGCCGTCCGCAGGCAACCGAGGCCCGGCCGGTTTGGTGGATAAGATGCTGGCCGCGGACGATGGCAAGTCTCCCGTACAGGCCAGCGGCAGCGGAGCTGGTCACGCCTTCAACCGACCGAGCCGATGGGCCAGCCGCTACTCACAGCCGTCCGCGTCACCCGGCCGGACGAGCGCCCGCGCACCCCGCCCCGGGTCCTGGCGGCTCGCCAGATCGGCCACATCTGTGCACCTGAGCGACGGGCACCCATGAGGACGACAGCCGCGCCGAACGGCGGCTACGTGCGCTGCCCCAGGCAAGAGTGAATTACACAGCGTTAGGAGGAGTGTCATCCGCCGCGACATTCCGGTGTGCGCAAGCGTCGATTGCTTATGGCACTAGGCGGCGCCTAGGCTACGAAAACCCTCACTACGCGCAACTTCGGCGACTGGCACTCTTACACCAGCATGCCAGGTTGACAGCGGGCGTCACGGTGGGTGAGGAGTCGTTGAGCGCTGCCGCGTCGCGGGATCGCGCCGAGCGCCGAATATTTTTCTTGTTTTTGCAGAGGTATCGCCGCTGGAGGGAAGCGCAGATCCGCCAGTTCGGGGCGGCTGGGACGCAGCCGGCCAGGCAGGCGGCGCGGTCGGCGCTGGCCTGGTCCACGCGACCGCCTCATCCTCGATGATCAGCGCCGCGTCGCCGATAGTGGTGAAACCCACCCCGTTCGTGACAAGTTCCCCCATCCGGGTAAGCAGAGTGGAGGACACAGCCCGAAGTCTTCCCCGGGCAACCAACAAGCCATCCCGTTCGTGTGGTGTGCATGAAGCCGAGCGGATCTGCCGCGGAGAGCCTCGCCGAGGTGTTCCGGTGCTGCCGGTCCGAGCTGGTCTGGCTGGGCGCGTTCATCCTCGGTGACCGGCCAGCCGCCGAGGACGTCGTGCAGGACGTGTTCCTCCGGATGCACCAGCGCAGCGACCGGCTCGCCGATCTGGATGATCCGCTGCCGTACCTGCGCGGCGCGGTGGTCAACGGCTGCCGGTCCGTGCTGCGCCGCCGCCTGCTGATCGGCCGTCATGCCGGCAAGGACCAGCCGTGCCCGCCGCTGTCCGCCGAGGAGGCGATGCTGCTGTCCGAGGACCGCAGGCAGGTGCTGGCGGCGCTGGCCCGGCTGCCCGCGCGGCGCCGCGAAGTCCTCGTGCTCCGCTACTACGCCGGGCTGTCCGAGGCGGAGATCGCCGTCACGCTCGGCATCAGCACCGGCACCGTCAAGTCGACAGCCGCGCGAGGCCTGGCCGCGCTGGCCCGCGCCCTCAAGGAGTCCCGATGATCACCCAGGATGAACTGGCCCGCACCGCGGAGCGGCTCAGGGACGCTCTCACCGCCGCGGCGGACGTCATGGCCGAACCCGACGCCGCCGCGGTCATCACCCCGGTTCCGCAGCGGCCCGGCGGACCCGGGCGCGCGCGGGCATGGCTGATCCCGCTGGCCGCCGCGGCCTGTGTAGTCGCGGTCATCGCTGCCTCGGTATTGCTTGCCACGAACCTCGCCCGCACGTCCTCGTCCGCCAGCCAGCCAGCGTACCCGGGGTTCTCGATCTGCGAGCCGCTTCCGGCGGCCGGACCGGGAACGGCCCTGCCACGGTTCTACGTGACGACTGACGTGGCGGCCCGCCAGATTCAGCTGCAAGTACGCCGCACCAGCGACTGCGCGGTCACTGCGGTGGTGCCGTTGCCAGACGGCTGGCTGCTGACCGGAGGAATCTCGGCGACCGCCGGCGACCGCACCTTCTTCGCGGCGGCGTTCAGCGCCAGCAGATGTCCGGTCCAGGCGGGAGTCGGCGGCATCTCCTACGCCGCGCATGAGACACGATTCTTCAGGTTCGCCGTTAACGACCAGGGCCGGGCCGGACGCCTCACCGTGGTCGGCCCGCCCGTCTCAGGCATAGTCGGCCCTGTCGCCGCCTCGCCAGACGGCTCCCGCATCGCGTTCAACGCCGCCGACGGGAACTACGTGGGACCCGGGACAGCCTGCGCGGGCGGGGAAGCCGAAGGCGCTGCCATCCGCGTCATCGACCTCGCCACCGGGAAAATCCGCACGTGGCAGACCCCGGAGATGCCGCCGGCTCCCGCCGGGACCTCGGTCACTCCCCATGAGGTGTCGTGGATGGCAGACGGGCGCACGCTGGCAGTCAGCTACGTGTGGCCGACCAACCCGTCCGGCCCGCAGCTATCCATGGCAGTGGCCGCACTCGACACGACCAGCCGCGGCGGCTCGCTGCAGGCGCACAGCCACGTGCTCTGGAGCCAGCCGCACAAGTGCGTCTTCTGCGTGGACGAGGCGCTGATCAGCCCCGACGGGAAGAGCCTCACGGCGACCGCGATCCAGCACACCGCGCATGGCGACCGCGAGACGCTGCTGCGGATCGCGCTCCCGTCGGGGCGATACCGTGTCCTCTACGAGTCTCCCGCGGAGACGAACCCGACCTCCGCCTTCACCCAGGACGGCTCGGGACAGCACGTCATCGTGGTGTCCGGCTCCCAGGCGGGCTGGATCAGGGCAGGCAAGCTGGTCCTCCTGCGAGCACCCGGCAGCGCGCTGCAGTTCTCCCCCGGAATCACCACCATCGCCTGGTGATCCGGTTCAGATCGAGAGCCCGGACACGGCCGTTGCCCAGGTAACCCATGGACCTGCGCCCGGCGCCGAGTCCGGCTAGGCCCTCATCCACGACCGGCACGATCACCGCGGATCTCCCCTCGTCGCCCTTACCCGGCGTTCCCTGCCGCCACCGGCAGCCCGGCACGCTTCCACTCCGGAAACCCATCGGCCAGCCGCCGTGCCCGGAGCCCGTGGCGGGTCAGCTCCCGCACCGCCTCGTCGGCGTATACGCAGTAGGGGCCGCGGCAGTAGGCCACCACGTCGGCGTCGGCGGGCAGCGCGCGCAGCTGGCGGCGCAGCTCGCTGACCGGGACCGAGCGCGCTCCCGCGATGTGGCCCGCCGCGTACTCGGCGGCCGGCCGTACATCCAGCACCAGGACCTCACCGCGGGCCAGCCGGGCAGCCAGCTCATCGCGGCCGACGACCTCTATACCCTCCCGGCTGCCCAGGTAGGCGTCGGCGAGCCGTTGCAGCCCGGCCACGTGCTCGGCGGCCACCAGCGTCAGCGCCGACCACAGGACGGCGACCCGGTCGCTGGCCAGCGCGTAGAAGATGCGGGTGCCGTCGCGGCGGGTGGTCACCAGCCCGGCCCGCGCCATCGCCCGCAGGTGATGGGAGGTATTCGCTACGCTCTGGCCGATCTCGCCGGCGATCTGCTCGACCGGGCGCTCACCTTGGGCCAGCAGGTCGGCGATCTCCGCCCGCCGTCCGCTCGCCAGCGCCCGGGCCACCTCGGCAAACCCCTCGAACAGGGCGTCCTTCGCCGCGCGGTCAGCCATGCCTTCATGATCCGGCTAGTCCAGGGCACTTGTCAAATAATCAAATGAATACTTGACAATCAAGCTCAAGCAGGCGCACGCTGAGCCCAGTAGCTGCATCAGGGAGGGTAACGATGGCAACCAGGCTCGCGCCGCGGGTGATCAGCGATCTCGACCCGTACAAGTTCATGGCCGTCATCGGCAAGCGGGTGATCCACCCCGGCGGCCGGGCGTCAACCGAGGCGCTGCTGCGCCGGGCTCAGCTCACCGGCTCGTCCCGGGTGCTGGACGTGGGCTGCGGGGTGGCCACCACTGCGATCGAGATCGCGCGTCGTCACGGCGCCCAGGTCACCGCGGCGGACATCTCCCCGCTGATGCTGGAACGGGCCGAGGCCAACGTCCGGGCCGCGGGCGCCACCGATCTGGTCACCGTCACGTCCGCCGACATCCTGGCGCTGCCCTTCGACGATGCCGCCTTCGACGTGGTCATCGCCGAGGCGGTCACCATGTTCACCGATCGGCCGAAGGCGGCGGCCGAACTGGCCCGGGTGAGCCGCCCAGGAGGACGGGTGCTCGCCACCGAGTTCTACTGGCGCACGCCGCCGACTCCCGAGGCCAGGGAGGTCTTCCTCGGCCAGATCTGCCCCGGCATGCACTTCGACACGGTGGAGGACTGGACGCGGATCTACTCCAGCGCCGGGCTCACTAGCCTGGACACCGAGATCGGGCCGTTCGAGATGATGACGCCGCGGGGTTTCCTGTCCGACGAGGGCCTGGCCCGCTGCCTGGCGATCATGAGCAGGGTCGCGGGACGGCCCGCCTACGCCCGCAAGATGGCCTGGCTCATGCCGCGCATGGCCAAGGCCGTCCCCTATCTCGGCTACATCATCATCACCGGCACCAAGCCCGCATGAACGTGCGGCAGCGGCAACGAACCACAGGGAGGGACATGATGGCCCAGGTAGACGTCATCGAGCTGCGAGACAGAGTCAAGGCCATGTACAAGGCGGTCGCGGAGGAGCCGCACGGCAGGTTCCATTTCGAGATGGGGCGGGACATGGCGCAGCGGCTGGGCTACCCGGCCGGCGAACTCGACCGCGTGCCGCCCGAGGCGGTCGAGTCGTTCGCCGGGGTGGGCTACCACCTGGGACTGGCCGCCATCGCCCCTGGCGAGCGGGTCGTCGACCTCGGCAGCGGCTCGGGCATGGACCTGTTCCTCGCCGCACGCCAGGCCGGGACCGAAGGCGAGGTCATCGGCGTCGACATGACCGAGGAGCAACTCGCCAAGGCCCGGCGCCTCGCCGCCCGCGACGGCTATGCCACCGTGCGCCTTGAGTTGGGCTACATCGAGTACGCGCCGGTCGGTGACGAGTCGGCGAACGTCGTCATCAGCAACGGCGTTATCAACTTGTGCGACGACAAGACAGCGGTCTTCCGCGAGATCGCACGGATACTCAAGCCCGGAGGCAGGGTCGCCATCTCCGACATCGTGACCGAGCGCCAGCTCACCGACGCGATCGTCTGCGACGCCAGCCTGTGGGCAGCATGCATCGGCGGAGCGATGCAGCAAGACGACTACCGGAGTGCGATCGAGGACGCCGGGCTCACCGTGCGCACGGCGCGGGAGAACCCCCAGTACCACTTCATCTCTGATTCGGCGCAGGGCGCAACCAAGACCTTCGGCGTGAAAAGCATCTCGCTGCTGGCCATCAAGGCCGATTAGGAGCAAACGATGGAAACTATCGCCCGACAGCACCGAGGCCCGCATGACGCCGGAGCACACTGACCAACCGCGGCCGAAGCGCGCCGACGTGGCCGACAGCTACGACCGGGGCACCGGCGCGTACGAGACACTGTGGAGCCCGGTGATTCTCCCGCCCGCCGCCGCGCTCGTCCGGGATCTGGGGCTAACCGGCCGGTGCGTTATCGCCGATGTCGGCGCCGGGACCGGGGCGCTGCTCGGCGTCGTCCGCTCGGCTGCACCAGATGTCCGCGTGGTTGCCCTCGACGCATCCGCCGAAATGCTCCGCCTCGCCCGCACCCGCCGCGGCGCGGCCGCCGTCCGCGCTGACGCGCTCGCCCTGCCGCTCGCCGACGCGACCGCCGACGCCGTCATCCTCGCCTACGTGCTGTTCCACCTCACCGACCCGCCGCTGGCGCTCGCCGAAGCCAGGCGGGTGCTGCACCCCGGCGGTCAGGTCGCCGCGATCACCTGGGCCTGGGAGCGGGCATCGCTCGCCGATAGCGTATGGGATCAGGTCCTCAATGAGGCCAGCGTGCCGCCAGCCCCGCTCCGCCGGGTCGACGCCGGGCTGGACCGGCCCGCCGCCATGGAAGCACTGCTGACCTCGGCAGGCCTCCGGCCAAAGCGAATCTGGACCGAGCGGCTCCGCCACCAGTGGGACCCATCATCGTTCTGGGAACTGGCCACCGGCTGGGGCGCCAACCGGGCCCGGCTCAGTCGCGTCGACGCCGCCGCCCGCGCCGTCGTGCTGACCAGCGCCCGCGACCGCCTCGGCCAGTTGACCCCGCAGGACTACATGTGGGAAGGCGAGATCATCTGCGCGGTGGCCACCAAGGGCACCGGCGACCCCGCAGAACGGGAAAATTCGTGCGCGGCCATGCGCCCAGTCGATACAGCTGTCAGCCGCTCATAGTCGTTCCGCGCGAACTCGGCGCCCGTCGGGCCGACCGAGTCGGCCACACTCCGTGATAGCCGCCACGGAGCGACGCCTGGCCGCCGACGGCGTCCTGAACGCATACGGCCTCGGATGTCTTCGCGATCCTGGAAAGCCGTGCGGCCGACCCGGGTTGACAAAGTCACCGGGGTCGCGTGTCATGCCCGCTGTCATGCGCGTGCGCTCTGGGCGCTTTTACAGGTTCTTCAGCCGTTCATGCACCCGGCGGAGCAGGCCGGGTTCGGTCCCGGATTCAGCCGTGCGCACGCCAGATGACGCAGGGACGCGCCGGGGCAGCTCAGCCGACGGTAAAGCGTCCGGCTGTATGGCCAGTTCAGCCCATACGCACTTGCCGTCGCCGTCGAGCAGGAAGTAATCCCATCGCTTGCACAGCGCCGCGACGATAGACAGCCCACGGCCGTTCTCGCTGTCAGGCTCGGATTGCCTCAGGACAGGCGGGGCAGGGTTCCTGTCCCACACTGCGATCACGATGCTGCCCTCGAACAGCATGACCCGTACGTGAATCGTGGCCAGGCCGGCCAGCTGCGACCAGCGGGGCTCAGTCTCGGTAACGCCTGTCGCCGCGACCGCGTTGGTGACCAGCTCGGAGACCACCAGCTCGCTATCGCCTGCCAGGGACGGCAGTCCCCACTGCCGCAGACACGAGCTCACGAGCATGCGGCTACAGCGCACCGCGGTGGGTACAGCGGCCAGCGCCAGCCCGGTAGCGGCCTGCGGCGGCGTCATCCCGGCCCCTGCAGCACTGGCATCAGTTGGCGGTCCCACCGGCACACGCCCTCCCGAGAACTTGGGATACCCGCGCCTCACGCCATAGGCAAGGTATAAGTTCGTGTATCATTCATCCGCCTACCTAATAAATGCAAGGTAGTCGTTCAATAACCTATCGAACGACTTGACCGTGAGCGCGACGCATCGTCCGCTGACCAGGCAGGCGGGTACCATCTAGGCGAATGAGAGGTCCGATAGTGCCTACCAAGCGGGCAAAGCCGCCCACCGTACGGCTCCGGCGACTGGCAGCCGAGCTACGGCGGCTGCGGAGCGCTGCGCAACTGAGCAGAGAGAACGTCGAGGAACAGACCGGCATCAACGAAGGCACGCTGTACCGCCTGGAAACCGCCCGCGCCCGGCCGCAGCGCCGCACCCTCATGACCCTGCTCGACCTGTACGGCGCCGACGACCCGCTGCGTTCAGACCTGCTCGCCATCGCCCAAGGCGCCGACAACCAAGGATGGCTACGGCCCTACCACTCCGCGCTGCCCGAGGAGTACACCGCCTACATCAGCTTCGAGGCCGAAGCCCGCTCCGTGCGCAACTACGAGTCGCTGTTCATCCCCGGCCTGCTCCAGACCGCCGACTACGCCCGCGCCGTGATCACCGGCGTCCTGCCCAGCATCACCAAGGACCAGGTCGACCAGCGCGTCCAGGCCCGCATCGAGCGCCAGCAGCTCCTGGACCGCGCCGACCCGCTCGAACTGTGGGCCGTCATCGACGAAGCAGCCATCCGCCGCCTGACCGGCGGCCAGAAGATCATGCACGCCCAGGTCACCCACCTAACCGAGGCGGCCCGCAGGCCCAACGTCACCATCCAGGTCATCCCGTTCGAGGCCGGGGCCCACCCCGGGATGCCCGGCTCGTTCGTCCACATGGACTTCAAGGACCCGCTCAACCCCGAACTGGTCTACATCGACACCATGGCCGGCGACCTATTCCTCGAAGCAGACGCCGACCTGCGGCGCTACCGGTCGATGTTCGACCACCTCCGCGCCACCGCGCTCAGCGCCAGCGACACCGGCAACCTGCTCGCTTCCGCCGCCGCAAGCATGAAAGGAGGTTAGAACATGGCAAACCGGACCGACATTACCGCCCTTGCCTGGTTCAAGAGCAGCAAGTCATCCGCCAACGGCCAGTGCACCATGTGCGCCCGGCTCCCGGACGGCGGCATGGCCGTCAAGGACTCCCAGCACCCCGCCAGCCCGGTCCTGCGCTTCAGCGCGGCCCAATGGCGGGCATTCACCCAGGACATCAAACGCGATGACCTTAACTGACACCAGCCTCACACCCACCCCGCCACCACGCAGGCGAAGGCCGTCTTCCGCCCAAGAAGACGGCCTTCACCGCTCCTGGCCACGTTGCGCTCCGCCCAGCCGTAGCGTACGGCCAGGTCAAAGAGAGTCCGGCACTGGGACGCCCTGGTACCCATCCCGGCGCTGCTGCTAGCCGTCGGCTCTGCACTCGCCGCCGGCGCCGCAGGCGGCATCTACCCCGCGCTGAGGGCAGCCAGGTTCTCCCCTGCCGAGGGGCTACGAACCGTCTGATCCATCCGGGCCGACCATCTCCACTCACGAGCAAGCCCACCCCCCGCCGCCACCTACGCCCGTGCCTGCGCCGAACTACCCCTCGCTATCAGCTCGATAGGCAGTTCCTGCCGCACCGGCCGGACCCTCTCCCCGCGCAGCAGCGCACACAGCCTCCGGGCGCCCTCGGCCCCGCTGAGCGCCAGCGGCTGCCGCACGGTGCTGAGCCCCAGGAAAGCCGCCGACTCGATGTCGTCGAAGCCGACGACGGACAGCCGCCCCGGTATGGCCACGCCGAGCTGGTCCGCCGCGGCCAGCACGCCGATGGCCTGGGAGTCGGACGCCGCGAAGATCGCCGACGGGGGATCGGGCGACTTCAGCAGCTGCGCCGCGTGCTCGGCGGCGACGCCGGCGTCATGCGGGCCCCGGCGGATCAGGCCGGGCTCCACCCGCAGGCTCGCTGCGGCCAGGGCCTGCTTGTAGCCGCGCAGCCGGTCCGCTGAGGAGCCGAAGCCGAGGCCGGCCGGGGGCCTGCCGAACGGCATGTCGCCGATGAAGCCGATCCGGCGATGCCCCAGGGCGATGAGATGGCTGGTGGCCAGCCGCCCGCCTGCCACGTCGTCGATGACGGTCTGCGGCACCCCCGGGTTGGCCGCGTCCACGCTGACCAGCGCGACTCCGGCCCGGGCGAACTGGTCGAGATGGTCGCGGGCCAGCGGCAGGCAGACGGCCAGCACCCCGTCGGCCCGGTGCGTGGGCAGCAGGGCCTCCAGGTGCCGGTCGCGTTCGTGCGGGCTGTCGACGTTGTAGACGATCGTGTCGTAACCCTGCTCCTCCAGGACCGCCAGCGCGCTGGCCACCCGGACGACGGTCGACGGCCTGGTCATGTGAGTGACGACCAGCGCCACGGTGTGCGGCGTGCCGCGGACCAGGGCCGCCGCGGCGTGGCTCGGCCGGTACCCGAGCCGGTCGATGGAGTCGAGCACCGCCCGCAGGGTGGAGTCGCGCACCTGGTCGCTCCCGTTGAGCACCCGCGAGACCGTGCCGACGCCCACGCCGGCGTCGGCGGCCACGTCCGCGATCGTGACCCGGCGGTCGCCGCCCGGGAACGCCGCCGGTCCTGCCGGGAGAACCCCTCCATGGAAACGCTTCCACGTCGGCGCGGCCTCGTCGTCGGTCACCGCCACCTCTCCGCCGACCGCAGCCGGCCGGGCCGCGCCCGCCCGGACCGCCCCACGGCTGACGTCCGCCCCACGGCTGACGTCCGGCCCACGGCTGACGTCGGGCCCGAACCCGCCGGTGCTCTCGCCCACCCGCAGCTTGGCCGGCACCACCTCACCCGGCTCGTTGTCGGATCCGTGGTCGAGCTGCCGCAGCGCCCGGGCTACCACCCGCCGGGCGATGTCGTCGACCGGGATGGTGACGCTGGTCAGCCGCGGGTGCATCAGGCCGGCCGCGGCGCTGCCGTCGAACCCGGTGACGGCGAGGTCCTGGCCGATCCGCAGCCGTAGTTCCGCGGCCACGCTGTAGACCACGCCGGCGAACCGGTCGCTGCTGGTCACGATGGCGTCCGGCCGCCGCCCGGCCCGGCCGGCCGACAGCCCAGCCCCACCGGCCGGCAGCCCGGCCCGGCTGGCCGACAGCAGCGACCTGACCTTCCTGCGCACGGTCGTGTCGTCCACCAGCAGCATGTCGGCCTGGTCGGGGGAGAGCCCGGCCGCGGCGAGCCCGTCGCGGAACCCGGCGGTCCGTTCGGTGTCCCAATGGTTGGGTGACCGGTGGCCCACGAAGGCGAGCTGCCCGAACCCCCTGGCCAGGACGTGCTCCACGGCCAGGGCGGTGGCCGCGCGGTTGTCGATGTCGACCCACTGCTGCGGCAGCACGGGACCGGTCCGGCCGAAGCACGCGAACGGCATCCCCGCCTCGGCCAGCAGCAGCACCCGCGGATCTTCCTGTTGCAGCTCAGACAGTACGAAGGCGTCGACACTGCGGCTGGCGATCAGGCGGCGTATCTCCTCAAGCGGAGCCAGCGGAGCCAGCGGAACCTGCGGATCCTCGTCCGGGACCACGACCACCATGCTGTAGCCGCGGCGCGCGCACGCCGCCGCCAGCGACTGGAGGAACTGCTGCATGATGTAATTGCCGGGCATCAGCTGCGCGCGCGGCAACACGTAGGCGATCTGCCTGGTCCGGCGCGAGCGCAGGCTGCGCGCGCCGTGGTGCGGGTGGTAGCCCAGCGCGGTCACGGCCTCGAGCACCCGGGCCCGCGCCGCGTCGCCCACGCGTCCGCTGCCGTTCAGCACGTTCGAGACGGTCTGCCGGGATACCGCGGCGGCCCGCGCCACGTCCTGGATCGTTACCGGGCGGGCAATGGCGCTTCTGGCCTGGCCTGATCGAGACCCACTCACGTGGTCACCGTACTGCTCTCACAAAGTCACCCCTTGACAGAGCATAGCGGTAGCGCTTCGATGTGGTAGATCGTTCTATCAACTCTAACCAGAGCAAACGGCCCTTGGTTAGCAGGATGTCCCCCTTGTCGGAAGGCTGGTACATGCGACGAGGAAACCGAAGAAACCCGGGAGACCGGGGAAACAGCACACCGGACGGCAGACGCTGGCCGACGGTCACCGGCACGGCGGCCGGAACGAACATGAGCCGCCGGACCATGATGAAGACGGTGGGCCTCGGCACGGCCGGGCTCGCCGTCCCCGGCCTGGTGGCCGGCTGCTCCTCAGGCGGCGGCGGGCGCACCAGCATCGTGCTGGAGGAGACGAAACCCGAGGTCATCCCGTACTTCAACAACCTGGTCGCGAAGTTCAACGCGAGCCAGAAGTCCGTCTCGGTGACGCACGACTCCAGCTCAAGCCTCATCGCGGCATTCGTGCGCGGCAACCCGCCCGACATCGACTGCGACAACTACAACCTGACCACGTCCATCTTCGTGGCCCGGGGCGTGCTGGCCGACCTGGCCAGCCTGCCGCAGGCACAGACCATCGAGCCGAACATCCAGGCCCTGGTCACTCAGTACGCGTCGTACAAGGGCGAGACGAGCGTGCTGCCCTACTCGGTGGCCGCCGAGGGCGTCATCTACAACGTCGACCTGTTCGACAAGGTCGGAGTTTCCGCGGTCCCGACGACCTTGACCGAATTCCTGGCGGTCTGCGAGAAGTTCAAGTCCGCGGGCATCACGCCGGTCTACCAGACGTACGGCGACACCTGGACGACGCAGCAGGGCCTGTTCGACTACACCGTCGGCGGCATGATCGACGTCGCCGGCTTCTACAAGCAGCTCGGCGCCGCGGGCACCAACCTCGGTCCTAACTCCTCGGTGTCGTTCGAGAAGGACTTCACCGAGCCCTGCAAGAAGATGCTCAGCCTGGCGCCCTATTTCAACGACAACGCCATCTCCAAGCACTACGCCGACGGCAACACTGCCTTCGCGGCCGGGCAGGCCGGGATGTATATGCAGGGGCCGTGGGCCGTCGGCCAGGTCCTCGCGATCAATCCCAAGGTCAAGATGGGCACGTTTCCCCTCCCCGCCACCGACGACGCATCTCAGACCAAGTGCCGGGCCAACCTCGACCTGGCCATCTGGCTGCCGCGATCGCAGGGGTCCGCGCAGCGCGCGGCGGCCATCGAGTTCCTCGGTTACCTCATGCAGCCGAGCGTCGTGAATGCGTACAACCAGGCCAATCTCGCATTCTCACCGCTCAAAGGCGCTCCGCCGCAGACAAGCCCGCTCGTCTCCGGCCTGCAGAAGTACGTCAGTTCGGGCGCTTTTTATCAGGGCGCGGGAACCTACGTGCCCCTCACCATCCCGGTCGGGAACTTCATCCAGGAAATGATGCTGACCGGCAACGTCAGCGGGTTCACGTCGTCGATGGACGGCGCTTTCAAGCGCCTGGCCATACGGACCTCGGCGTGAACCGCGTGAGCGCCGGCTCTAGGAGGCAGGCATGACCGCGACCTCAGCGCCCGCCGGGCGCAACCCGCTCCGCATGCTGAAGAACCTTTTCTTCCCGGTGGCGCCGGCGTACCTTTTGATGATCATCCCGGCGATCGTCCTGTTCACCTTCTTCATCATTTACCCCACGATCCAGGGGATGTTCTACAGCTTCACGAACTTCGTCGGGTACGGAACCTTCCATTCCATCGGATTCGCCAATTACAAGGCCGCGTTCAGCGACCCGACCATCCGGGATTCCTACGGGTTCACGCTGCTATTCGCGGTCGTGGCGTGCATCTTCACCAACGTGGTCGCGCTGGCCATAGCGATCGCGCTGAACGCCAAGATCAAATGGCGGTCCGGGCTGCGCACGATTTTCTTCATGCCCATGGTCCTGTCCGGCCTGATCGTCTCCTACATTTTCACCTTCATCATCTCCACGTCCGTCCCGATCATCTCGGCGGCGATTCATTTCGCCCCGCTGGAGAGCAACATCCTGGCCAACCAGCACCTCGCCTGGCTCGGCGTCGTCTTCGTCGCGTCATGGGTGGCCATCCCTGGCGCGATCATCATCTTCCTGGCCGGGCTGACCGGCATCTCGACGGAGGTCTACGAAGCAGCCTCGATTGACGGGGCGAACGTGTGGACGACGTTCCGGCGCATTACCTTCCCGCTGCTTTTCTCGTTCCTCGTCATCAACACCATCCTTACTTTCAAGAACTTCCTCAACGTGTACGACGTCGTGGTCGGCCTGACCGGCGGCGGCCCGGGCACCGCCACCACCAGCGTGGCGCAGACCATCTTCTCCGGCTTCTTCAACGGCGACTACGCCTATCAGATGGCCAACGCGGTCATCTTCTTCCTGATCACACTGTTCTTCGCGGTCTTCCAGCTAAGCGTCATCCGGCGTCGAGGAGGGGGTCTGTAGTGGCTACCGAGGTAAGCACCACCGCAGTCGTCGCGCCGCGGATCCGTACACGCCGGCCGCGCCCGGTACCTGAGGGCGGCCGGATCAACTGGGGGCTGACGATCATCGTCGCGATCGTCTCCCTGATCGTCATCCTCCCGCTGTACTTCGCCATCGCCATGGCGCTGAAGTCGCCGGCCCAGACCGGTACGGGCACCGGTTTCAATTTCCCCTGGCCGATTCAGTGGGGGAACTTCCGGGCCGCCTGGGACCTGACCGATACCCCGCTCGCAGCCTCGATGAGCCTGCTGATCACGCTGATCGCCGTGGCCGGGGAAATCATCGTGAGTGCGCTGGCGGCGTGGGCGATCGTGCGTAACTGGGGCCACTGGCAGTTCCGCGCGACGTTCGGCTACCTGATGATCGCCCTGTTCATTCCGTTCCCTGTCGTCGCGCTGCCGCAAGTCAAGCTCATGTCCGCGATCGGCCTGGATAACCCGTTCGGCGTGGCGATCCTGCACATCATGTTCAACCTCGCGTTCAACGTGCTGCTCTTCTCGGCCTTCATCCGGGGAATTCCGGTCGAGCTGGAGGAGAGCGCGCGGCTAGACGGCTGCTCGACCTGGCAGACATTCCGCAGGATCGTGCTGCCGCTGCTGGCGCCGATCAGCGCCACCGTGGGCATCTTCGCCTTCCTGCAGTCCTGGAACGACTTCATGATGCCGCGGCTGATCACCTCGAACCCGAAGTTCCAGACCCTCCCGGTGGTCCAGTACCTGTTCCAGGATCAGTTCACCACGAACATCAACGTGGCCTTCGCGTCGTATCTCATGGCCCTACTCCCGACCCTGGTCGCCTTCCTCATCGCCCAGCGCTGGGTCGTCAGCGGCATCATGCGAGGCTCGATCAAGTAACGACCGCACCGACAGGCCCCGCCCGCACCGACCACGGAGATCCGCCGCATGAGCTCTGCCCGCACCACGCACCAGGTCCGCGACCAAGTGCGCCCTGCCGCCGCCGAATGGTGGCGGCAGGCGGTGGTGTACCAGATCTACCCGCGTAGCTTCGCCGACTCCGACGGCAACGGCCTCGGCGACCTCCGCGGCGTCATCTCCCGCATCCCGTACCTGGCCGAGCTGGGCATCGACGCGGTCTGGCTCAGCCCTTTCTACCCCTCGGCGCTGGCCGACGGCGGGTACGACGTCGACGACTACCGCGACGTGGACCCGCGGCTCGGCACGCTGGCCGACTTCGACGAGATGACCACGCGGCTGCACGCCCAGCGGATCAGGGTCATCGTCGACATCGTCCCGAACCACACGTCCAGCCGGCACGCCTGGTTCCGCGAGGCGCTCGCCGCCCCGAAAGGCTCGCCGGCCAGGAGCCGGTACATCTTCCGCGACGGGCTCGGCCCCGACGGCTCGCAGCCGCCGTCGGACTGGGTCTCCCTGTTCGGCGGCCCGGCCTGGGCCCGGGTGCCCGACGGGCAGTGGTACCTGCACCTGTTCGCCCCGGAGCAGCCGGACCTGAACTGGGACAATCGCGAGGTCCGCGACGAGTTCCTGGCCACGCTGCGGTTCTGGTCCGACCGCGGGGTGGACGGCTTCCGGGTCGACGTGGCGCACGGCCTGGCCAAGAACCTGGCCGAACCGCTGGAACCGATCGCCGGCATAAAAAACCACATCGACGGGGCACTGCCGCCCGGCTCCCACCCGCTGTGGGACCGTAACGAGGTACACGACATCTACGCCGAATGGCGGCGGGTCTTCAACGAGTACGATCCGCCGCGCGCCGCGGTGGCCGAGGCCTGGGTGCACCCCTCCCGGCGGCCGAGGTACGCCAGCCCCGACGGGCTGGGACAGGCGTTCAACTTCGAACTGCTCGAAGCGAACTGGAGCGCCGGAGAGTTCCTGCGGGTCATCACCGACAACCTCTCCGACGCACAACGGCAGGGCTCGTCAACCACGTGGGTGCTCTCGAACCACGACGTGGTCCGGCACGCCACCAGGTACGGATTGCCCACCGGGGACCGCCGCGACCACCAGACGGCCAGGCAATGGCTGCTGAGCGGCGGTACCTCCCCGAGACTGGATCGCGGTCTGGGTCTGCGGCGGGCCCGGGCCGCGATCCTGCTGATGCTGGCCCTGCCCGGTTCGGCGTACCTGTACCAGGGCGAGGAACTGGGCCTGCACGAGGTCCATGACATCCCCTCCGAGCTGGTCCAGGACCCCGCTTACGCGCGCTCGCGGGGCGCCGACAAGGGCCGTGACGGCTGCCGGGTGCCGCTGCCGTGGACGGCGGACGGCCCGTCCTTCGGGTTCGGCGCCGGTCCCGCCCACCTGCCGCAGCCGGCCTGGTTCGGCCCGCTCAGCGTCCAGGCCCAGGAGCGCGACCCGGCCTCCACCCTGTCGCTCTACCGCGACGCCCTGCGCTGGCGGCGCACGCTGCAGACCGCGGAGAGCATGGAGTGGATGCCGGGCACCAACGGCCAGGTGCTGCACTTCGCCCGCCCCGGCGGCTGGCGCTGCGTGACCAACTTCGGCCCCGGACCCGTGCCGCTGCCGCACGGCACGGTCATCCTCACCAGCGTCCCGTTCGAGGGCAGTGCCCATTCCCGGCAGCTGCCCGCCGACACGACCGCCTGGCTCCGGCCCGGGCAGAACGGCTAGCAGGCCGGCTCGCAGAACGGCTAACGGGGCCGCCCCGCGGCCAGCTCGTCTGCGCCGCGCGCGTTGATCACCCGTTCGGCCGTGATGCCCGCCTTTTCCGCCCGGACCGTGCCGTTGCCCACCCAGTTCAGCTGGCCCGGCGCGTGCGCGTCGGTGTCGATGGCGAACACGCAGCCCGCCTCGGCGGCCAGCCGCAGCAGCCGGTCCGGCGGGTCCGCGCGCTCAGGCCGGCAGTTGATCTCCACGGCCACGCCCGCTTCCCGGCAGGCGTCGAACACCACCGCCGCGTCGAACTCCGATTCAGGCCGCCGGCCCCGGCCGCCCAGCAGGCGCCCGGTGCAGTGCCCGAGCACGTCCACGTGCGGGTTCCGGATCGCGGCCACCATCCGCCTGGTCATCGGCCCGGCGGGCATCCGCAGCTTGGAGTGGACGCTGGCCACCACCACGTCGAGCCGGCGGAGCAGGTCCTCGCGCTGGTCGAGCGCGCCGTCCTCGAGGATGTCCACCTCGATGCCGGTCAGGATGCGGAACGGCGCCAGCTCCTCGTTCAGCTCACCGACCAGCGCCAGCTGAGCCTCCAGCCGCGCCGCGGACAGCCCGTTGGCCACGGTCAGCCTGGGGGAGTGGTCGGTCAGCGCGATCCACTCGTGCCCGAGGTCGCGGGCCGCCTCGGCCATCTCCCGCGGCGGGCTGCCGCCGTCCGACCAGTCCGAGTGGGTGTGACAGTCGCCGCGCAGCGCCGCCCGCAGGCCGTCGGGAAGGGACGGCGGCTGATCCCGGGTCAGCCGGGCCAGGTACGCGGGGACCTCGCCGCGCGCCGCCTCGGCCACCACCTGGGCGGTCGTGTCGCCGATGCCCTTCAGCGCCCGCAGCGTGCCCGCCTGGATCCGCCGCTCGAGCTCGCCCGCGGGCAGGTCGGCGAGCACCGCCGCCGCCCGGCGGAAGGCCTGCACGCGGTACGTGGGCGCGCCGTCCCGCTCCAGCTCGAACGCGATCGCCCGCAGCGCCTGGACAGGATCCACGTCCGGACTCCTACCCACGCCGGGCAGACCGTAGGCCCGCTGACGATGCCCCCGGATCTCGCCGTCACGTCCGATGCAGCCGAACGGGCCGGGTCGCCCGCAGCCGGCATCGACCATTACGCCGCGGTGCGCTTGCTGGCCCGGCGGGCGCGCGCGGTCTCGCCCGGGTTCGAGCTCACCCCGGTCAACGCCCCGGCCGTGGCCAATAGTCACAGGCTGAGACACGTGACCATAGGGTCTGTCTAGCACCCACCGAGACGGCCTATGGTCTAGACATGACCACGAATGACACGCTGCGAGTAACCGACTCGCGAACCGGCCGCAGCTACGAACTCCCCATCGTCGATGGCGCTATCCGCGCGATTGACCTCCGGCAGATCACGGCTTCCGACGACGACTTCGGACTGCTCTCCTACGATCCGGCGTTCCAGAACACCGCCAGCTGTCGCAGCGCCATCACCTTTATCGACGGGGAGAAAGGCATCCTGCGCTACCGCGGTTACCCGATCGACGAGCTGGCGAGCCGCGCGTCCTTCCTGGACGTGGCCTGGCTGCTGCTGCGCGGCGAGATGCCGGACAAGGAAGAGTCGGCCGCGTGGGCCCACCAGATCTCCCACCACACCTACGTGCACGAGAACGTGAAGAAGTTCATCGACGGCTTCCACCACGACGCCCACCCGATGGGCATCCTGGTGAGCACGCTGGCCGCCCTGTCCACCTTCTACCCCGAGGCGAGCGCGGTCCACGACCGGGCCAACCAGGAAGAGCAGGTGGTGCGGCTCATCGCCAAGATGCCGACGCTGGCGGCCTTCGCCTACCGGCACGCGCGCGGGCTGCCGTACGCCTACCCCGACGACGAGCTGTCGTACGCCGGCAACTTCCTCAACATGATGCGGAAGATGACCGAGCCCAAGTACGACCCGGACCCTGTGCTCGAGCACGCCATCGACGTGCTGCTCATCCTGCACGCCGACCACGAGCAGAACTGCTCCACCAACGCGATGCGCAGCGTGGCCAGCTCGCAGGTCGACCCGTACTCGGCGGCCGCCGCGGCCGCGGCGGCGCTCTACGGCCCGCTGCACGGCGGCGCGAACGAGCAGGTGCTGAAGATGCTGGGGGAGATCGGCTCGGTCGACAACGTGCCCGCCTACATCAACCGGGTCAAGAACGGCGAGCTGCGCCTGATGGGGTTCGGCCACCGGGTGTACAAGAACTACGACCCGCGCGCCACGATCATCAAGGGCGTCGCCGACGAGGTCTTCGAGGTGACCGGGCGCAACCCGCTGCTTGACATCGCGCTCGAGCTGGAGCGGATCGCGCTCGAGGACGACTACTTCGTCAGCCACAAGCTGTACCCGAACGTCGACTTCTACTCGGGCATCATCTACCAGGCGATGGGCTTCCCGGTGGCCATGTTCCCCGTGCTGTTCGCGATCGGCCGGATGCCCGGCTGGCTCGCCCACTGGCAGGAGGGCTCACAGGACAAGGAGCAGAAGATCGCCCGGCCGCGGCAGATCTACGTCGGCGAGACCCTGCGCCACCTCGACGGCGACTATTGACCGGAGCCGAATGACCTGGCTGGATCTGCCGCCTGACTCGCTGTTCGGGGTGGCCAACCTGCCCTACGGCGTGTTCTCCGACACCGCCGGCGCCGAACCTCCCCGGGCCGGGGTCCGCATCGCCGACTCGGTGCTGGACCTGGCCCAGGCGCTCGGCGAACAGGTGTTCAGCGAGCCGACGCTGAACGCCTTCATGGCGCAGGGCCGGGCCCGGTGGAGCGACGTCCGGGCCCGGCTCACCGAGCTGCTCACCGAGGAAAGGCACCGGGCCACCGTCGAGGCCGCGCTGCGCCCCCTGTCCGCGGTCACGCTGCACCTGCCGTTCGCGCCGGGGGACTACGTGGACTTCTTCGGCAACGAGTACCACGCGGCCAACGCCGGGCGGATCTTCCGGCCCGGCGGCGAGCCGCTCACGCCCAACTGGAAGCACCTGCCCATCGGCTACCACGGGCGCGCGGGCACCATCGTGCCATCCGGCACGCCGGTGACCCGCCCGTGCGGGCAGCGCAAGCCACCGGGCCAGGACGCTCCCGTGTTCGGGCCGTCCCGGCGTCTCGACTTCGAGGCCGAGGTCGGCTTCGTGGTCGGCGCCGGGTCGGCCGTCCCGGTGCGGGTGAGCGAGTTCGCCGAGCACGTGTTCGGCGTGTTCTTGCTGAACGACTGGTCCTCCCGCGACCTGCAGGCCTGGGAGTCCCAGCCGCTCGGCCCGTTCCTGGCCAAGTCCTTCGCCACGTCGGTCTCGCCCTGGATCGTCACGCTCGACGCGCTGCGGCACGCCCGGGTCAGCCCGCCGCCGCGCGACCCCGAACCGCTGCCCTACCTGCGCGACGACGGCCCGTGGGGCCTGGACCTGACGCTCGAGGTGCGGCTGAACGGGCACCTGGTGGCGCGCCCGCCGTTCGCCGCCACGTACTGGACCGCCCCGCAGATGCTGGCGCACATGACCGTGAACGGCGCCTCGACCCGGACCGGCGACCTGTTCGCCTCGGGCACGGTCAGCGGCCCGGACCGGGATCAGCGCGGCTGCCTGCTGGAGCTGAGCTGGGGCGGCGCGGAGCCGCTGACCCTCCCCGACGGGTCGGTGCGCAGCTTCCTCGAGGACGGCGACCAGGTCACGATCGGCGCCACCGCCCCCGCCGCGGACGGCGCCCGGATCGGCTTCGGCGAGGTCGCGGGCCAGATCCTCCCGGCGGCCGCCCTCAGCTGAGGAACCCGGCGTCCAGGCCGGCCCGCGCGGGCCGGCCTGGACGGTGGACGGCAGGATCAGGCGAGGTCGAACCGGTCGAGGTTCATCACCTTGTTCCACGCCGCGACGAAGTCCCGCACGAGCTTCTCCTTCGCGTCGTCGCTGGCGTAGACCTCCGCGAGCGCGCGCAGCTCGGAGTTCGACCCGAAGATCAGGTCGACCCGGCTGCCGGTCCACCTGACCTCACCGGTCACGGCGTCGCGGCCCTCGAACGTGTTCGCGTCCTCCGACGTCGGCTGCCACGTCGTGCCCATGTCGAGCAGGTTGACGAAGAAGTCGTTGGTCAGCGACCCGGGGGTGGCGGTGAAGACGCCGAGCTTCGACCCGTCGTAGTTCGCATCCAGGACGCGGAGGCCGCCGACGAGGACCGTCATCTCCGGGGCGCTCAGGGTGAGCAGGTTCGCCTTGTCGATCAGCAGGTACTCGGCCGGCAGCCGGATGCCCTTCCCGAGGTAGTTGCGGAACCCGTCGGCCCTCGGCTCGAGCACGGCGAACGACTCCACGTCGGTCTGGTCCCACGACGCGTCGGCGCGGCCCGGCGCGAACGGGACCTCGACGTCGTAGCCGGCGTTCCGAGCGGCCTGCTCGACGCCCACGCCGCCGGCGAGCACGATCAGGTCGGCGAGCGAGATCTTCTTCCCGCCGGCCTGGGCGGCGTTGAAGGACCGCTGGATCCCCTCCAGGGCGCGCAGCACCGTCGCCAGCTCGTCGGGGTTGTTGACCTCCCAGCCGCTCTGCGGCTCGAGGCGGATGCGCGCGCCGTTGGCGCCGCCGCGCTTGTCGCTGCCGCGGAACGACGACGCCGACGCCCACGCGGTGGAGACCAGCTGCGAGACTGACAGGCCCGCCCCGAGGATCTGGCTCTTGAGAGCGGCGATATCCGCGGCGTCCACGAGCTCGTGGTCCACCGCCGGAACGGGGTCCTGCCAGATCAGCGCCTCGGACGGTACCTCGGGCCCGAGGTAGCGCACGATCGGGCCCATGTCTCGGTGGGTCAGCTTGAACCACGCGCGGGCGAAGGCGTCCGCGAGCGCCTCCTGGTCCTCCATGAAACGCCGCGAGATCGGCTCATAGATCGGATCGAACCGGAGCGAGAGGTCGGTCGTCAGCATCATCGGCGTGCGGCGCTTCGACGGGTCGTGGGGGTCGGGGACGGTACCTGCCGCTGCGCCGCCCTTCGGCTGCCACTGGTGCGCGCCCGCGGGGCTCTGGGTGAGCTCCCACTCGTAGCCGAACAGGGTCCGGAAGAAGCTGTTGTCCCAGGTGATCGGGGTCTCGGTCCAGATCACCTCGATACCGCTCGTGATCGCGTCGTTGCCCACGCCGGTGCCGAAGGTGCTCTTCCAGCCGAGGCCCTGCTGCTCGATCGGGGCAGCCTCGGGGTCGGGGCCGACCGCGGCCTCCGGGCCCGCGCCGTGGGTCTTGCCGAAGGTGTGACCGCCCGCGATCAGGGCGACCGTCTCCTCGTCGTTCATCGCCATCCGGCGGAACGTCTCACGGATGTCGCGCGCCGCGGCGAGCGGGTCCGGGTTGCCGTTCGGGCCTTGCGGGTTGACGTAGATAAGCCCCATCTGGACCGCGGCCAGCGGCTCCTGCAGCTCGCGGTCGCCGCTGTAGCGCTCGTCCCCGAGCCAGATGGTCTCGGGCCCCCAGTAGACGTCGTCGTCCGGTTCCCAGACGTCCACGCGGCCGCCGCCGAAGCCGAAGGTCTTGAAGCCCATCGTCTCCAGGGCCACATTTCCCGTGAGGACCATCAGGTCGCCCCACGAGAGCTTCTTGCCGTACTTCTTCTTGACCGGCCACACCAGCCGGCGAGCCTTGTCCAGGCTGACGTTGTCCGGCCAGCTGTTGATCGGAGCGAAGCGCTGCTGGCCGGCCCCGGCGCCGCCGCGGCCGTCGTTGATCCGGTAGGTGCCCGCCAGGTGCCACGCCATCCGGATCATGAGCGGGCCGTAATGGCCGAAGTCGGCCGGCCACCAGTCCTTGGAGTCCGTCAGGACCTCCGCGATGTCGCGCTTGACCGCGGCGAGGTCGAGGGTGTTGAACTCCTCGGCGTAGTTGAAGTCCTCGCCCATGGGG
>Ga0070708_100000825_pt1 | contig 23360 bp, 24 predicted proteins | sample KBSK5503metaG_FD_65469 | JGI IMG/M metagenome (GOLD analysis project Ga0070708, IMG submission 65469) | Corn, switchgrass and miscanthus rhizosphere microbial communities from Kellogg Biological Station, Michigan, USA - KBS K5-50-3 metaG | ecosystem: Host-associated > Plants > Roots >... | reverse complement strand
GATAACCGATATTGAATTTCTAAACTCCACGAAACTTGGCAACAAATACGCTTACAACATATTTGTCGGTGACATCAATAATGGCAATCTGTACTTCTTCACTGTCGACCAAGACCGAACAGGGCTCGAGCTGGATAACACGGGTCTCGAGGACTTGGTAGCTGACGATAACAGCGAAATGAAGGCAATCACGCTTGGAACCAACTTTGGCGGCATAACCGACATTGAAACCGGTCCAGATGGGTACCTCTACATACTTACATATGGCGGCAACTTGTACCGGATAGTGCCCGCAAGCTAAGTCCCCAAGCCACCTCTCTTTGTTGCCAGAGTTGAGACAATGATTGTGGCAAAGGCAGCATCAACTATAAGTGCGGCAGCTGGAAATTTAGGCATGACATTAATATCTGCTATTTCCAGCTTCACGCCGTTATCTGCCAGTGCAGACGGAGGCTGACACTGACTGTGTTGTAGCTAGGCTCAGAATCGTCACGGCAAAGTCTATCATGCTTGTATTCTGCTGCCAATCGATTGTCAAGTGGCGATCTGGTCAAGAACGAATTTAGAATCTTGGCTTTGATTGTGGCGTCCGGGGGAATTCGTGTCGTCAACGCTGGTGTCTATCATTACCTCTATTGTGCTTAGCACTTAATTCAGTCGCCAAGTCTTTGAATACATACTTGCTGCGTACCCAAAAGTGTTCATGATCTTATGGTAGACTATGAGTGTACCGCTTTTGATGCTTCTCCAAGAAATCAATCAATGTTCCGCGTCATTCGAACTGCATCTACGAACCCGTCCATCCTAAGTAGGTAACAACTGCATTTCGCAACGCTGCTAGGGGTGAATAATCTTATGCAACGGGGAATACTATTATGTAAGAATCCTGTTGAAAAATCATTGCTTAACAAGCTGAGGGATTCGCTTCAACCCACGATGACTAGATTGGGCACGAGCTTTGCCTCCACGGGTCTATCAGCGAACTTTTGGACCGGCCTTGCGCTGGCACTATCGATCGCAGCGGGGATCGCATATGCTTTGCCTGCCCTTGGTCTAAACTTCCACTGGTACTATGCTGCAATCATTGGCGGCGTGCTACTCTTGATTTCCGGATTTTTTGATGTAGTAGACGGCAGTGTTGCGCGCGTCACAAAGCAGACATCTAAAAAGGGTGCCTTTCTTGATTCGTCTTTTGACAAGATATCTGAAGTGATCATTTTCGCCGGAATCGCATTTGGTAACCTTGCAAACCCATACTGGTGCCTGGTTGCACTCGGATTGTCGTTGGTTGTCAGTTACACAAGGACACGGAGTGAATCGCTTGGAGTGGAGCTTAAGGGCATTGGCATAGGCGAGCGCGCCGAGCGACTACTGATCCTAGCAATTATAGGTATGATACCGATTGGTCCCGATCAAAGCCAGGGAGCTATGAACTGGGCCGTGATAATAGTTTCAATAGTGGCCGGAATCACGCTAGCACAGAGAATAGCGACGACTGCAAAAAAATTGTCTTCTACCTAAGCTTACCTGCGGTGCGCCTGTCAGACTCTGATCTTACCTTTACGATGCCCCTGTGAACAGCACATGATACACAATAGAACTTGACATCCGTAGACAAGGGTATATACGCGCCTGCCGCCCTCAGTTCTTTTGCAAGTGTCGGTTCTACAAGCGTTATCCTCCCTGTCACTTTCTTGGCCTTGTCGCGGGGAACTAGCGCGCCACACTGGCTGCAATGTACTACACCCGAACTGCCCTTGCCGCCCTTTGACCGCCCTCTGCTCGCTCTCTTCTTTGGCATATTGCGATAAGGTCGTCCGCCATCCTTTAAATCTTGTGATCTTTTTCATGTCAAAAATACCGTTCGCTTGTTAGGAAAAATTGTCCACAAAGCTTATAGCTCCATAGTATTGCAAATACCTATACAGGGCAGTGCCAGTCCAACAAGCCGCCGTCCCAAAATCGGTTTTCGGGCTGCGCAAACAAGCCCTTTTATTATTCAAGACATACTTTTAGGTAAGATTGAGAATAGGCATCGCCTCTCACACTGTGCTTGACACGATCATGACCGCGGACGGAACTGTAACAGAAAGCATCGGCGGTCCGCCATGTTATTGCGGCATAACTAGCAGGCGATTTGGCTTTGATATAGGCCTTGTGACAAGGGTTGGCAGGGATTTTCAGCAAGAGATGCACAATATACTTCGCAATAATGACATCACATTGAGCGAGAGGCAGGTGTCGACCGCCCCTACCACACGATTTAGTATCATTCCGGGAGGCGATTCGCGCCGGCTGGTCCTGAGCGCAAAGTGCGATCCGCTAACTGCCGATGAAATCAAGAATATGAATGTCGACTGCTGGTTGATAAGTCCGGTAATCGATGAAGTGCGGCCAGAAGTTATTGCAGCAATAAAGCAGAATAGAGGCAAAAAAGATTTCGTGATGCTTGACCCACAGGGCTATATGCGGATAGTCGACAGTGAAGGGCATGTGACGCTCAAGGACCGGCTTGATCTGGATTTGCACGGTATAACTGCGCTTAAGGTCGATTCGCAGGAGATATCTGCGCTGACGGGCATGGAGGGATTGGGTGGGATGCAGGCACTGCAATCAAGGGGCATCAAGTTTGTAGTATCAACAGAGCATCATATGATCCACCTTCTTTACGAAAAAACACATTACTGGATCAAGATGCAGGACATCGACACTCCTGACTCGACAGGTTCCGGTGACATTCTATGCGCGGCATTTACCTGTGCTTATTTGAAGGAAAAAGACCCACTATGGGCGATCTGCTTTGGCGTAGGTGCAGTTCGGGCTGCCCTTGAAACAAGACAAGTAGGCCTCGCCAAGATCCCGCAGATGTCCAAAATAGAGCAGAGTGCTTCGTACTTTTACAATACAGTTGGCTTTGAGCAACTCTCTTAGCTTTAAATCAGGCTGTCAGCAATCATGAGTAATAGCAATGAAAGTGGCGCTTTCAGGCGTCGACTCGCGGGACGGGGCGCTCATCTCCAAGGTGAAAAAGACGCTTGAATCCCTCAATATCAAGACCCAGATAATGAAAGACGACTACCAGACCGCAAGGGAAGTCGATCTCGTGATGGTTGCAGGGGGAGACAGAGGTATTCTGGACTACTTCCACAAAGTCGAAACTGATTCTGCCCCAGTGCTTGGTATCTACGAAACAGACTCGACCGGCTTCCTTGCTCAGCTTGAAGTTCGCGACCTAGAGGCCGCTATGTCTAGGCTAAAGCGCAACGATTATTCTGTTGACAAAGTATTTCGCATATCTGTTAAGGTAGATGGCAAGCAAGTCGATCCCGTGCTAAATGACGTAGCAGTTTTCCCGAGCAAGAGCGCGACACTCATGGAACACGTCCTGCGCATAGACGGAAACGACATCTGGCATGACAACAGCGACGGCGTCATCATTTCGACACCGACAGGTTCGACAGCGTACTCAATGTCTGCAGGCGGCCCGATGGTACTACAGAAGGCGCCGGTATTTCTCGTAGTCTCGGTAAATTCTCTTGACAATACCCGCAGGCCGCTAGTGGTTCCAAACGACAGCAGGGTCGAAATCACCGACATCACTAGCAGGTACCATTGTGAAGTGGTGCTGGACGGCGGTCGCAGAATGCAGATAAAGAACACACTTGAATGCTCAAAGCATGAGTTCTCTGCACGTCTTGTCAGGCTTGCCGGCGGCTCTTCATCAGCTGCGTCGCTCATGGCAAAGAAAGTACAGCTCGCGGAAGACATGCTAAAGATGCCGCCTAGTGCAAAGCTCATTTTGAAAACACTGGAATACGAAGGCGCTTTGAGCCAGAAGGATCTGGCTGCACGGACCATGTTGCCAGAACGTACAATTCGCCTCTCATTAAGTCACCTTATCAATCAAGGCTACGTCAAGAAAAAGACGTCGCTTCGAGATGCCCGACAAAGGATTTATGAGCTCAAGATTTAGAGGCTGCCTTTACGAACGCATGAAACGACTGCTCTGGCTTGCCGGGGCGACTGTTGAATTCTGCGTGGTACTGCACGGCAAAGTAGAAACGATGATCTGGTATTTCTAGTATCTCTATTCGCCTGCCGCTGTCCGAGTGGGCCGACAGGACCAAGCCATTCTTGTTCACAAGGTCGAGGTACTTCTGGTTGAATTCATAGCGATGCCTATGTCTCCGCCGTATAAGAGTCGAGCTATACAGCCTAGCAGCAATCGTTTTTCCATTTATAGTAATGTCGTGGGCCCCGAGCCGCATTGTCCCGCCCATGTCGTGGATGTTGCGTTGCTCGGGCATAAAGTCCACGATAGAATTTCTTGTGTTTGGTTCAAGCTCGGTAGAATTGGCATCGCTTAGTTTGCAGACGTGTCTTGCAAATGCGACTATCGCTAGCTGGAACCCAAAGCAGATCCCAAGGTAGGGAATGTTGTTTGCTCTCGCGAAGTTCGCGGCGCCGATTATCCCCTCGCTTCCGCGCTTGCCAAAGCCACCGGGCGCAAGTATCCCGTCAAAATCCTTCAGCGCCAGTAGGCGCTGCCGACTACCATTTTCAAACCTTTCAGAGTCGATCCATTGTATTTCGACCTTTTTGCCGATGCTGGCTCCGGCGTGTGACAGCGCGTGGTAAACGCTGACATAACTATCTGGCAGCGTAACGTACTTGCCCACAACTGCAATTCTGACAGATCCGCCATACTTTGCAAATGACTCGGCTATTGCCTTCCAGTTTCCCCACCGTGGAATCGACCTGCGGAGCACAAGCCGCTCGGCTATTGACTTGAGCATCCCTTGGTTTTCAATCACTTCTGGCACTTTGTAGATCGACGGAGCATCGTGGCATGAAATGACGCATTTGTCATCCACGCTTGCAAATAGTGAAATCTTGCGCCTAGCCTCGTTGCTAAGCGGGGTCTTGCACCTGACTGCAAGAATGTTCGGCTGGATGCCGATCCTCCGGAGCTCTTGAACACTGTGCTGAGTCGGCTTTGTCTTTTGCTCGCCCACGACATCCAGCACCGGCGCCAAGGTAACATGAATGAATAGTGTGTTTGCCTGCCCTAGCTCTAGCTCCATTTGACGAAACGCCTCAAGGAACGGTAGACTTTCGATGTCCCCCACCGTGCCGCCACATTCAACTACCATGATGTCCAGTTTTTCGTCGCCCGCAATCTTTTGTAGCGCATTCTTTATCGCATCTGTAACGTGAGGGATTATCTGGACGCACTGGCCTAGGTACTTGCCTTCGCGCTCGGCTCTAATGTCGTCCATGTAGACCCGGCCTGTGGTGATATTGTGCTCCTTAGTCATGGCAGTATCAATAAAGCGCTCGTAGTTGCCGATGTCCATGTCGCATTCGCCACCGTCATCTGTGACAAACACTTCGCCGTGAGCAACAGGGTTCATTGTTCCGGCGTCATAGTTGACATAAGGGTCAATCTTGACGCATGAAACATTGTAGCCAGCAAGCTGGAGAAGCTTTGCAGTCGAAGATGTTGTCACGCCCTTGCCAAGACCTGACATGACTCCGCCCGTAACAAAAATGAACTTGCTTCCGTTCGGCGACCTAGCCTGCACATTAGGTTTTGGAAAAGCACCTTTTTAATCCTTTTTGGATTCGCCGGCGGTATCTTAATATGAAGAAAATGCATTATTGATATTGTTCTGACAAAAGATGCATAAACAAGATTCTAGCAAGCTGCGAGGTAGGTCGGCAATAGAGGCCGTCCACATCGGTGTCACCGGCGAAGACGAGGCAAGACTCGATGCAACGATATCTCGGCTTTACGACGTCGAAGGAGACGAGGCTGCAGAGATACATGCCAACTATCACATCGACAAGATACTTGCGTTGCTTGCCAGGAGGGTAAGGGAAAACGGTATGAAAAGACAGACATTTACAGAGCGGCTGGAGCACCTTGATATTTCCGGTACAGCACATCAGGTCGCAAGGGGCAAGCTGACAGAAATGGCGGCAGTCGAGGCCCTGTTCAGAGGCTTGTCTATGATAGAAAATGACGGCAAGGCAGATGACAGGTACGTAAACTTTTATGGCTGAAAGTTAAGCCGGCGTCAGCAATTTAGTGAAAAAGTCTTCGAGCTCTTACTCCCACACTTCTCGTCTATGTCATTCTTGCAATAATCCTGCGCGTCCAGATCAAACTTGGAAACTGCATCTCACCTTAGTATATGCATAGCTTCATTGCAGGTTCTAAAATAATCTCCGGATGTCAACTTAATATGTATTACAGATAGAGACAGGATTATCATTTACAACGGATTTCTACAGCTGACTGATGTAGCCAGTATCATTAAAAAATTCAAGCAACTTACTAACGAATTTGTTCTCACGGTTTATGCCATACATCAGATTAGCATACTTGCTCTGGGTTACCCAGCCTATTCCTACAAGGTCATTCAGGTTGTTCTTGATGTCCTGACGTTTTAAGTGGGTCTTTTTGTGGAGGACGTAAATTGTTGCCAGCTTGCTTTCTTCTGCAAGTGCCTTGATTATCTTGATCTTGCCGATGCTGCCAAGTCCCATCTCTATAATTTCCTTGCAGGTATTTGTTTCTGATATTATGTGTCGCCCCTGATCTTGCTCATGAGTACCGGCTCGATTTCCGAAAGCGACGCGCCGTGGAGTCCGATTTCTTTGAACGACTTGATATCGACAAGCCTCCTTGCTTTCAGGTCGTCAAGATAGTCTTCAACATCAATTTTTTTCATGCCAAGTCGCTCGGCAATTTCTGAGGCGTACAAGCTAACGTCCTTGAGCTCTACGTACGGCTTTTTCTTGCTCTTTAATGCCCGTACAAGCGCCATCAGACTTATCAGGTGGTTCCTTGACAGCTGCTCGATTTCTTCGGTTGTTATCGAAGGGTGCACCTGCCCGTAAACCTTTCGGACGTGGTCTAGCGTGACCCTGTCTGTCCCCTGAGACTCAGCCAAGTTGCCTGCGTACAACAGCAGGTCAAGGGCGTACCTCACATCGCCATTCACTTCTGGAGATGTAGTAATGCTTGCAACCTTGTCAATGACATCGGAGCCTATCGCCTTTGGGTTGAACGCCTGGGCGCAGCGGCTTTCCAGTATGTCGCTTACCTGCTTTATGGAATACGGGCGAAACTCCATGGGCACACGACCTAGCGTACTTAGCTCCGCTGAGTCAAGCCTGCTATAAAATTCTGTGCCCCTTGCAATGAATATCACACCTTTCACATGGCAGGGCTTATCGGGTTCGAATTCATTAAGCCTAGTAAGATCGTAAATGATGCCAGTGTCCTTGCTCGTCTTTATCAGGTAGTCTATTTCATCCATGATAATTAGCGCGTACTGCCTGTTTTCGCGCAGGTATCTCAGCAAATAACGAAGCATCTCTTCTGCGCTCATGCCCTGTGCCGGCAGCTCCGGCGCCATTCGCTCAAGCAGGAATCTGTAGATCGCGTACTTGTTGCCACCATGCAGTTTCAAGTTAATGTATGCTGTTTTCAGTACTAGCCGGCTTCTCGCAAATTGCTCTTCAATCATTTTTGAAGATCTGATGACAGTCGACGTCTTGCCGATACCGGCTACGCCCACTACCTGCAGCACAGTCAACGGGAACCCGTCAGTATCTTCTGTCGCGTCAGAAAACACATGTACTATTTGTTGTATTTGGGCTTGGCGGTGCGGCAGCTCCTCCGGCACGTATCGTGGTGATAGTTTTGACTTGTCGCGGAAGACTGCGCTTTCAGACATTTCCAGCTAATTTGAATACGGGTAGCTCGTCAATATATACCTGAATAGAATTTAATACCTGCAAACCACTACCGGGCTTGAAGGCATGAGCAAGTTTGTCAGGACCGACTTTGGGATAAAGCGCCTGGTCGACAACTCTTACAAGGCCATTGACGAAGGTGCTTACGAGACAACGCATTCATTCACACACGACGCGATAAGCATCAAAAAAGCGATCGCCACGTGTCCGCATTCGCCACTTATTACCGAAATGAAGTTCTCGTCTCCTTCGCAAGGTAAGATAAGAAGCAAGACGCCGCCGGCAGAAATCGCAACTACCATGATAGAATCAGGCGCAATCGGCCTATCAGTCTTGACGCAGCCCTACCTCTTCGACGGTTCGATTGAATACTTGGCGACAATTAGAAAGGCTGTAAGCGTGCCTCTTCTCATGAAGGACATCATTGTCAGCACTGTCCAGATCGATGCGGCCAAAAAAACTGGCGCAGATTGCATCTTGCTGATCAAGACCGTCTTTGATCAGAACCTGGCTGAAGAAAGCATGGAAAAACTCGCAGAATATTCCACAAAGAAAGGCCTGCAGGTATTGGTTGAAGTTCACACAGAGCAGGAATTTGGCGAAGTGATAAAAGCGAAGTACGGCCTTGTTGGCATCAATAACCGTAACCTTGATGACCTGCACGTAGATATTGCAAACACCGAGCGTCTGCTTAAGAAATACGACAAGGGAAAGAGCCTCATAGTAAGCGAAAGTGGAATTTCAAAACCTGCTGACATACAGTACCTAAAAAAAGCTGGCGCGGACGCGTTCTTGGTTGGCACGAGCATAATGGAGACAGGCGACATCGGTGCCAAGGTAGCCCAGCTGTACAACTCTCTCTGATTGCGAATCGCTTAATACCCCTTATCTGCTACAGGATTTACTATCAATATATGATGGGCAATTATCCAGTAGGCGGCAAATACGGCAGGTACGGAGGCAAGTACATACCTGAGACGCTTATTCCTGCAATCGAAGAGCTGGAATCCGCCTACGAAAAATATAGGCACGACCATGACTTTCAAAGGGAACTTTCATTATATCTAACTGAATACGCGGGCAGGCCTACTCCGCTCTACTTTGCAAAGAACCTGACAGAGCGCATCGGCGGCGCCAAGATTTACCTAAAGCGCGAAGACCTACTACACGGCGGCGCTCACAAGACGAACAACACCCTTGGGCAGGCACTCTTGGCAAAAAAGATGGGCAAGAAGAGGATAATCGCAGAGACCGGCGCGGGTCAGCATGGCGTTGGCACGGCAATCGCCTGCGCAGTTCTCGGGCTTCCTGCAGAGATTTACATGGGAGCAAAGGATGTCGAGCGGCAAAAATTGAACGTCTTCCGAATGGAGCTTCTTGGTGCAAATGTACATCCTGTCCAGTCCGGAAGCAAGACATTAAAGGACTCAATCAATGAAGCAATCCGGGACTGGATCGCCAACGTAAAAACGACCTACTACCTTATTGGTTCGGTAGTAGGCCCGCACCCGTACCCCATGATGGTGAGGGACTTTCAAAGCGTGATTGGTCATGAAATAAAACAGCAGATGCAAGAGCTTGAAGGCAGGCTGCCTGATGCAGTTGTTGCATGCGTGGGGGGCGGGAGCAATGCGATGGGCTCGTTCTACCCATTTATTGACGACATGGATGTCATGCTATGCGGAGTAGAGGCAGGAGGCGAAGGCATCAAGTCTGGCAAGCACTCGGCGACACTTGCTGCCGGCTCTGAAGGTGTGCTGCACGGAATGTTCACTTACTTGTTGCAGGACAAGTGCGGACAGGTAATAGAGACACACAGCATATCTGCAGGCCTTGATTACCCTGGTGTGGGACCCGAGCACTCGATGCTAAAGGACTCAAAGCGCGCAAAGTATGCCTATTGCACCGACGATGAGGCTGTTCAAGGATTTCTCACACTCTCAAGGCTTGAAGGGATAATCCCCGCGCTGGAGCCGTCGCACGCAATTTCCTACTCTATGGAACTTGCAAAGGAAATGGACAAAGATGACATTATAGTAGTCACCCTTTCCGGGCGCGGCGACAAGGACGTTCAGGTTGTTCAGGACTATCTTCATAAGCACAATGGCACGAAAAAGACGAAGGAAAAGTATGCCAAATAGAATCACCGAAAAATTTGGAGAGCTGGCAAGAAAGCGCGAATGCGCTCTTGTATGCTATGTCGTCGCCGGCTATCCTAACACTAAGACCTCACGGCAAGTGATCGACGCTCTGGTGAAAGGCGGCACCGACGCTATCGAGATTGGAATCCCATTCTCAGACCCAATAGCCGATGGACCAACGATACAGGCCGCGTCGAACAGCGCACTCAAGCGAGGCATCACGCCGGAAAAGGCATTACAGCTTGCAAAAAGTATAAGGAAAAAATATCCTACGTTGCCGCTGCTCGCAATGACTTACTCGAACATCCTCGTCCATGCAGGCGTGGAAAAATTCATGTTGCAAGCTAAGTCATGCGGTATTGACGGCTTTATTCTGCCCGACATGCCTATAGAGGAAGCGGAAGCGTATTCCGCGGCAGCTTCAAAACTTGGTCTTGCAACTGTATTCCTTGCTTCGCCCAATACGCCTGGGACGAGGCTACAGAAAATAGTTGACAGGACTTCAGGATTTCTGTACCTTGTCTCTGTATTTGGCATAACAGGCGCTCGAAAGTCGTTTGATGATTATACCCTGAACGCAGTGAAGATTGTCAAGCAGGCGACCGGCGACAAAGTACCAGTCGCGGTGGGCTTTGGCATAAGCATCCCTGCACATGTCAAGTCTATGAGAAGAGCAGGCGCTGACGCAGTTATTGTCGGCAGCGCAATCATAGAAAGGATGAAAAGATCATCCGGCAAAGAGATGACGAATGAATTGCATGAATTTGCCAAGTCGATGAAGAAAGCCTGTAGGATGCGTTAGCGATACTTCTCACGTTCAAAGTTGGAGTGCCTTGCGACCGGAAATCCACCTTAATTCGATGTTCGAGTACGTCGTCACTTTCTGTTATTGTCTAATGGTTTTGAACTAATGATCAAATGAGTATTCTGATCGAAGAAGGAAACGACTGAGGGAGTGCCGGTGTGTGGAGCAAAACTGTCGTCACCGCATGCTGCACTGATGAATCGCACTATAGAATAGGAAACAGGATGTACGTTGAAAATGCAGACTAGAAAGAACTCGCCTGTTCCAGACACCGATGAATGTCGGGATCTGGAGATGGAGAACATAATAGGGAATCTAATGATATCACAGCACCAAGTGACAAGCTGGGATCAAGGCCGAGTAAACGAGTCTGAGGATACGGTTCCGCCAGTAGCAAGAAAGGCCCAGCGGACATTTTCAAGCACGATGAGGTGGTGCAAATGGACAGTTCGAGTCGACAAGATGGCGATAATACGGTTTGAGATGTCCGAGGAGATCAAGTAATGCGCGCTAACTAACGTACCTTTTTTCTTATCTTACGCTATTATGGTGTGACGATGCCACAGTGATCCTTTGCAAATAGCATGTTGTTCAGCGTAACCTGAAACTTTGTGCCTTGGTGCTCTACAATAACTTCAATGTCGTCAAGCGAATCAGACACCGCAGCCCCTTCAAACCTTTTTAATATGACATGGATTGACTCGTGAGATATCAGGGCCTCAATAAAGGGCTCGATGAACTGGAAACTTCCCACGTGCCCCTTGGCGTCCTGCGCTGACTGAATGATGAGCATGGTTTCTTCATGGTAGGTAAAGTACGCAGGGGATTCGTCAATTGCACACGCCAGCGCAAAATCGTTAATCATGAACGATCAAGATAGGCTAGATGAAAATTAATCCTTTTCACCGTACAGCAACTTTAGTTCTTCAAAGCTCAACTTTGATCCTGCTTCCAATTTCTTCCTTGCCTCTTCCTTTACTTTGAACAACGTGTCACTTGGCAGGCCGTAGCCGTATTCTTCGCGCTGTTTTCTCCTCATCTCTGACATGGCGTCAAGGCGCGCGTTTATAGCATCAAACTCATTTGCGACGTTGTCATACTTGCTCAGATGTAGTTCCCGCTCTGGCGCGCACTTTCTCTTTGCATCGTACAACCTATCTAGATCACCGTTTATCTCCGATATCTCTGTTCTCAGCGACTCGCGTTCTTCGTCAAGCTGCTTTATGGCGCCACTGATACTTGCAGATTCTTCCATCAACTTTGAATACTGCTCCTGTATTGTGCGATTAGCCTTGATGGCCTCAATCTTCATTGACGCTTCTTTTACCCTCGATAGGATCTCGCTTTTTTCACGCTCGCTCCTGTAATCCTTTGCGTCCACAAGAGCCAGGTTCTTCTGGGCCATGGCTTGCAGTTCTTCCTCCTTTTCAGAAGGAAGCCGGGCTTCCATCACAGAAAGAAAGTTCTTTGATTTAGAGATCTTTTCGCTTACGGTCAAAAGCTCGGTGTTGCGCTTATCAACTTCTAAGCGCAACTGCTTGAGCCTCCCGGTGTGGGCATCAAGAGCGTTTCTCTTCTCCCTGATGCCGTTGGCTATTGTGCGTAACTGGTTCTTGTCGATCTCGACAATCTTGTCAGTTAATTCCTTCAATTCGGCAGCAAGTTTTCGCTTCAGAGTGACAAGTTCGTTCCACTCAAGCGATTCTAGGTCTGTATTATCTGGAGGCAACGCAGTATGGGAGAAAAATAAAATAATATAAAAATTTGCCAATCACTCACTTCGACGCGCGACCATTTGGCCATATGAAAATCGCTATTGACCTGCCGTAGCAGGTGCGGAAACCGCATTTTTGACACCGCTTCTCCTTCGTGACGGATGCCGATTTCTGGATTTACCAGCGAAGGCGGCTCCAACGATTTCCAGCATGCAAGATGCGGCGGGACGAAGCTTTTGCCCGAATTTACCGTCAAGATTGGCATGTTTTCTATTCATTAGCGCTGGCTTTTTCAATTTGACGCCTGAATTTCCCCAAGTTTGGGCTCATTTTTTGCTCGAACACCGCAAAACAAGCGTGCATGGAGCTATTCTTATATCCAAGCGCGCGAAACCTACGCCTGTTGGCAACCGTAGGATATTGTGTAAAATGTAAAGCAAAGAGGGAAATGAAGGGAGAAAGGCAGATAACCATGAAGAACGGCCGTCCGGCTACAACTGGAACATGCACGGTCTGCGGGACTAAGATGTTTAAAATTGGTGGCGGCGGAGGCGGAAAAGCCAAGGCCAAGAAGGCTACTGCCAAAAAGAAGAGTAAAGGCAAGAAGAGAAAGTAAAACTACGCGGGGTCTAGGCAGCTCCTAGGCACCTTTTTTTATGTTTCAAGTTTTGTTGTTGCATACCCCCTCCCCCACTGGTGCGTCACTTGTTATATACTTCGTTTAAAGTAGGAAGACAATGGCTAATTCGGCAAGAAATGTGGCAGAATTGGAAATAGAGGATATTGAAGGAGTCGGACCAACCACTGCGCGCAAGATGAAGGAAGCAGGAATAAGTTCGGTGATGGAGCTGGCTACCGCGGTGGCAGACGAGCTGGCTACAGACCTCGGCGGCTCGAAAGATACCGCTGCCACCTTCATTATGGCAGCGCAAAAGCTGCTGAGAGAAAGTGGCGTGCTGGACAACGAGTTCACAACAGCAGACGTCGAGCTTGAAAAGAGAAAATCTTTGTTGCGCTGCAGTACAGGAGCAAAAGCCCTTGACGAGCTTTTGCTTGGCGGCATAGAAACGCAGGCAATTACTGAGTTTTACGGCGAGTTTGGAAGCGGCAAGTCGCAGATATGCCACACATTATGTGTAACTGCCCAGCAACCAGTAGAAGCAAGCGGTCTTGGCGGCGGAGTAATACTCATAGACACTGAAGGTACGTTCAGACCTGAAAGGGTCGATCAGGTAGCAAGGGCAAGAGGTCTGAACCCTGAGGAGGTTCTGAAGAGGGTGGCGATATGTAAGGCATACAACAGCAGCCACCTTGAGCTGATAGTCAAGTCGATAGGCAAGTACATCGACGACTTTAGGGCCAAGATGATAATAATCGACAGCATTATTTCGCTCCACCGCGCCGAGTTTGCCGGCCGCGGCACATTGGCCGACAGGCAACAGCGGCTTAACGGCATAATGCACAAGCTGGTAAGGATCGCCGAGATCTACAACGTCGCAATCATCGTCACGAACCAAGTCCAGTCTACACCGGATACGTTCTTTGGTGACCCGACCAAGCCAGCAGGCGGAAACGTAATTGGTCACGCATCGACCTATAGGGTCTACCTGCGCAAGGCCGGCAACGACAGGATCGCTAAGATAATCGACTCGCCATACCATCCATACTCTGATGTCAGGTTCACCGTGAACGAAAAGGGCATCGACGACATCGAATCAGACGCGCCCAAAAAGAGATTGCCAAGGCAAAAAGATGAGGACTAGGTTAGAGAAGCTTTTTCTCTATCTCTTTTAATTTTTCGGCATCGCCACAGTATTTTATCAACTGCAATAGCCTGTCTTGTGCTTTCCCGCTCTTTATTGTCTCTCTTGCAATTTCAACGCCATCCTTGAAATCCTGTGTAATTTTGCTTACCACCAGCGCGGCTGCTGCGTTAAGAATTACGATGTCCTCCTTTTCGCTACCAGCCTTGCCATGAATTGACTGGAGTGTATTCTTGATAGATTCTTCCTTCGAGTTCACCACCAGCTTCTCGGGCCGGGCAACCTGCATTCCTACTGCCCTTGGGTGAAGGCGTATCCTTTTTGTCTGCATGTCGCGTGACACCCACAGGATGTCGTTTTCGCAAGTGTTTGACAGTTCATCAAAGCCATCATGCGCGTGGACTATCATTGCTTCATCAATGTGCCCTAGGCAGACCTGAGCAAAGATATCAAGAAGTGCAGGTTCAAATACGCCAATCACCTGGCCGGAAATGTTGGTGCAGGGGTTACTAAGCGGACCAACCATATTAAATACGGTCCGAATTCCAATGGTACTTCTTGCAGGCGCGACGTGCTTCATCGACGGGTGAAACAGCGGGGCAAACAGGAACCCGATCCCCACATTTTCAATGCAGGACTGCACTTTGGCCGCTGGCGCATTCAGGTCAAGGCCAACGCATTCGAAAAAATCTGCGCTTCCGCAAAGTCCGGACACCGACCTGTTGCCATGCTTGGCAACCCTTGCGCCGGCCGCAGAGGCCACTAGGGCGGCTGCAGTGCTAATGTTAAACGACCGGATAGAATCGCCGCCAGTACCGCAGGTGTCGATCAGCGGACCTTGAACATGTGGGGTTATCCTTGTCGAGTGCTTTCTCAACGAAAGCATGATCGACCTTAATTCCTCAGCGGTCTCGCCCTTCATTGCAAGAGCAACGAGGAACGCCGCTATGGTTGCGTCAGATATGCTCCCGCCAAGTATCGCGTCAAGCACTTCAGAAATTTCCTTGTCTGATAGGTTCGTCCTCGCAACCAGCTTCTTTATTGCGGGGCGCAGGTCAGACAGCCCGCTCATCTTTTCACCATTGTTATAAAGTTCTGAAGCATCTTGCGCCCCTCGATTGTAAGGACCGATTCTGGGTGGAACTGGACACCCTCAATCGGGTACTGCTTGTGTTTGATTCCCATTATCTCGCCGTCGTCAAGCGCTCTAGCTGTGACCTCAAGACAATCGGGGATTGAGTCCTTCTCAGCCACAAGTGAATGGTAACGGGTAGCCCTGAATGGGTTTGCGATGTTCTCAAAGAGCCTATCTGAGCTGTACTCTATCGGGCTTGTCTTGCCGTGCCTGACCTTCTTGGCATTAATGACCTTGCCGCCAAAGGCATGGACTATTCCCTGGTGCCCAAGGCAGACACCAAGTATCGGCGTTTTTGGTCCAATTTCTCTAATGACGTCTGTACAGACGCCGAAGTATTTGCGATCGGCAGGATGACCGGGACCCGGAGATATGACTATTCCATCAGGGTTCATTGCCTTAACTTGTTCCAGTGTTATCTTATCATTTCTAACGACTATTGGCTCTGCACCAAGCTCGCCCAATATTTGTGCAATGTTGTATACGAACGAGTCATAGTTGTCGATGACAAGGATTTTCATTCAAAACTTCCTACCCGAGAGTAAAGAATCAGCTACAACGTTCCAGTCCGTGCCAAAAATGACCGCCTCTGTCCAATGTTCCCACCACTTTACATGCCTTTAACGTATTTAAATTTAGTGCACTGGCGCAAAAAAATACAATTAAGAATTTAGGAATCTATATAATCCATGGAAACTATTGACAGCTTGCTCATATCGCAAGTGTTTGGTTTTGGTCAAAGTCTTCATCAACGGTTACGGAAACATAGGCCGGCGTCTTGCTAGCGCACTGTCAGTTGACAAAGAGATCCAGTTCATCGGCATAGCAAAATATACTGTGGACGATAAGGTTAAGGAGGCGCTTGACAACCACTACAATGTTTTCGTCCCAAAGGAAATGATCCCCGCGTTCAGAGACAGGGGGTACAGCGTAACGGGCACTGTGGAAGAAGCGGTGAGGCAAAGCGATCTTGTAATAGATGCTGCAAAGGAAGGAGGAGGGTACGACAACAAGAAGGGGCTATACCAACCAATGAAAAAGCCTGCGATATTTCAGGGTGGAGAAGACAGGCACGGGGAGCGCGCAGTGGCAGACATGATCCACAATTCGCGCGTAAGCTACTCAAAAGCAGCAGGCAGATCCTACGTCATACAGGGCAGCTGCAATGTGTCAGGGATGGGAAGGATGATGCAGCCGCTGATTGAAAAGTTTGACAGCAGGATTAAGCGCTATGACGTTGAGCTATTAAGACGATGGGCAGACCTTGAAGACACAAAGGCCGTCAAGGACTCGATCGAGTGGGACAGAAATCCACATCACCAAGAGGACGTCAAAGACTTTATTCCCAATGCAAACCTGTATGTTGATGCCTTCAAGGTGCCATCAAGAATGATGCACCTGCATCAGATGTTTATCCGTTTCAGCGACCGGGCGCCTACAAAGGACGAAATACTGGAATGCTTCAGAAACGAGTTTGGAGTCGCGATAATCAGTTCAGCCAAAGGGACCGGCGACATCCGTAGGAAGGCACTTGAGCTTGGGTTTGCTCACGGCGATACCAACATGGTACACATTCATCAGGACATCCTGAGAGTGCAGGACGACACAGTAAAGATTGCGTATTCTGACGATCAGACAGGCATGGTAGTACCGGAGAACCACCTGCTACTCCAGTCCATGGTCTTCAAACGATCAAGAGAAGAGGCGCTCAAGAAGACGGACAGCCTCTTTCACGTTGGCAAAAAGCGCAAGATGTTAGAAGAGGAATTCAAGTAGGCGAACAGGAGTTTATTATTCTCTTGTGGGCGTGGTAATAGACCCATCCAGCTGTCAGAATACAAATAGACTTGGCGAAATTTGGTAGTTTGACTATCGTTGATGCGATAACTCCCATAATACCAAAAGTAGCTTTAGGGTAATAGCCCGACCGACGAGCAGCGCATGCCTGTCACTGTGCATAGTGACGAGCTGGGAAGAAATTACGACCTGTTCAGTCCTAACGCTGAATTCTTAATCATATAGACTATAGACCTTCATACTGACAATGATCCCAATTGAGTTGGGCCGGCATGGGTCATCCCGGGCTAACAAGTGGCTCTGCTCATTATTATTTCAGGTGCTATGGAAGAATTCAAATAGTGTTTCGGACAATGATATGCTGCTTGACACAGCAACAGTCAAGAAAGGAATGCGCCCTCTGCGGCACCGCGCTACCAGTTGGCAGCGAGGTTAGCATATGCAACGAATGCATGAAGTGCGCGGACTGTTGCGTCGGCCTAGAAAAGATGAAGGAATAGTCATTCGACCATTTTCAGCGTGTCAGTTATCGTAACTATCCCGATTACGTTGCCCTTCTCACTCACCAATATGCTCTTTGCAAATCTAACTAGTGGGATCAGAGCCTTGGCCGGCGTCGCAACGTCCACTAATGGTGGCGGCGGCTCCATCACCTGCGACACGTTCATGTTCTTGAGGTCCGTCTCATCCTTTTCCACCATTACCTTGGCAAGACCGTCCTCTGTCAATATGCCAACAAGACGTGAAGTGTCGAAGACGGGGATCTGGCTTATCGAATTGTCCCGCATGACATCTATGGCATTATGAAGCTTCTCGTCTCTCTGAACAGATATGAGGCGACGACTGCAGATGTCGCCAGCCTTCATCGAAGTGTGGCCTTCAAGCGAACCCAGTATTTCAAAGATTTTCCTTGCAGTCTCGTAGCTTGGCTTGCATCTACCAGACTCGATCTGGTTTATCATGGAAGTGCTGACGCCTGTCAGGGCGGCCAGCTTTCTCTGAGTTATCCCAAGCCTTATTCTGGCTTGCTTGACGTATTCAAGCCTTGGCAGCATGTGACCTCTACAATCTTAGCTCCGACACTTATAAGGTTGAAGTGCTGCGCGAGAATTTGATAGCGTATTTTCATATGCAAAATCAGAGTTCAAAGCCTTATATTATGTGCGGGCGAATTTTTCTTGTTCTAGTCTGAAATGGTCAACAACGATGAAAAGTGGGACTCAGTCAAGCGGTACAAGCTTACAAAGATGATAAACGAACTGTCAAGTATTTCAGGCCATGGCACAGAGCTTGTCACCGTTTACATTCCGCCAAGACGACCGATATTCGATGTCATTTCGCAGTTGCGCAACGAGTCCGGCACAGCTTCAAACATCAAGTCCGATCTTACCAGAACCCACGTCCAGGACGCGCTCAGCAGGACAATTGAACAACTGAAGCTTTTCAAGGATACGCCGGAGAACGGGCTAATAATATTTTGCGGTGCGATACCCAATGACAAAGGGATTGGGAAGGAAAAGATCGAGATATATCCTGTCATACCGCCGAAGCCGGTCCAGATCAGCCTTTACCGGTGCGACGATCACTTTTGGACAGAGCATCTGAAGGAAATGATGAAAGATGACAAGATCATCGGCATACTGTCTATAGACACGCAGGAAACAGGCCTCGGGATTTTGACCGGCGACCGGTGGGAGGTTGTGGACACAATTACTTCGGGCGTTGCAGGCAAGCATCGACAGGGGGGTCAGTCTGCAAGGAGATTCGAAAGATTGAGGGAGAACGAGCTTAATGAGTATTACCACCGCGTGGCCGACCACGTAAAGAAGGGGTTTATCGACCAGTACAACGTCAAGGGTATAATAGTCGGGGGGCCAGGGCCGACGAAGGAAAATTTCTTGAAAGAGGAATATCTTGACTACCGGTTGCAAAAGAGCGTCATAGCCACCATCGACTCATCGTACTCTGGCGGAGAGGGCGTACGCGAGTTAATAGAAAAGGCCCAAAAGGACGGCATCCTGCAGGAATTCCGAGTGATGGAAGAAAAGCATCTGGTCAAGAAATTCATGGGCGAAGTGCATTCGGACAGAGGTCTAGGCGCGTACGGCATACACGATGTGGTCAAGGCTCTGGAAGGCGGCGTAGCAGACCTTGTTATTGTGACAGACGATATTACCTATGTTAAACTGGAATTCAAGTGCAAGGCTTGCAAGAACGTGCAGACCAAAATAGTTGAGAAGGCGCAGGTCATGGTCACGAAGCAGGAGTACCTGACAAAGCAGTGCCCGTCATGCTACAGCAATGACATAGAAGTCAGCGAAAAAGACATTGTTGATTATCTGAACGAGCTTGCCACAATGACCGGGGGTCGACTTGAAGTCATTTCCGGCAAGACCGAAGAAGGGTCGCAGCTTGCCAGCCTTGGCAAGATAGGTGCGATTTTGCGCTATAGGCCTACATAGGCTTGCACGAGCTCGTCGACATCCTTGGAGCACCCGATAAACTGTTGTATCTCCTTTGGGTACACGCCTCAAGGATGCCCGAATCATAGTCATAACTGCACTTCTACATGAACTATCTGCCACGGCCAAACAATATGCAGCTTCTGGAAAAACGTCAAGTCGTTTCTACTACTCGTCCCAATGCCAATTTGTACGTGCCGGCATGGGACACTTTGAATCGATTTTCATAGTCAGTGGTAAGATCGCCGGCATTGCGGTAGAGGATTCACTATTCCTTCTACATCCTGATATTTTGTTCAACACCAGTTTCCCTTAGAATAAGCGGCGACTACTGACATCTATAGCGGGCAACCGGCTACTACGGCTGTGTAAGCGCCAACGATACAAACTCTACAACTACAAGGGCAACAACCGGATCGTCAGCGCCAACAGCGCCGCTCCCCACCATCATATTGGACGGGTTGGACGGAACCTGTTCAAATCTACTATGCGAAGAAAGAGCGGCGGCTAAGGCTATGTGTGTAGCACGGGACACACGTGTATTACAAAGTCAATCCCCGCCCTGCTGTTTTCCACGTTGGATATCCTCGCTGAATACTGGCGCTGGTTTTTGAAGTCACGGGATTGCCTAGTAGTAGTTTGGCCGATCTTTTGCGAAGGGGCGAGAAGCTTCCCATCCTATGCACAGCAATGTTCTATTCGATCCCATCGAGCCAACTGTATTGATAAACTAGTGAGCTTAATTCGACAAGTATTAAATAAAGGTAGAGAAATACCAGGACTTGAGAGAATGCCAACTGAACTGAAGGTTCATCCATCGTTTTTCAAGGAATTTGCAACCAAGACGTGGGTCTCGCCAACAGAGATCGTCAAGGAGCTTGTAGAGAACGCCTTTGACGAGGATGCCACGCGAGTTCTTATCACTGTCCTGAGCAATGGGTCTATAATAGTCGAGGACGACGCCGGAATGGATCAAAGCGGGATGGAAAAGTTCCTCCTCTTGGGTTCGCCGCATAAGAAGGTTGAATCAATTTCTCCGAAGTTGAAAAGAATAAGGACGGGCAGATACGGCACCGGAAGGCTGTCATTCCTGACGTCGTTTGAGAGCATGAAAATAAGGACAAAGCGCGGCAAGTTCACCAAGGCAATTGTTATTGACACGGACGTGCTTGAAAAATTGTATACTGGTAACGCCAAGCTTGGCGAACTGAAAGAACCAGCTTTAAAGCGCGACGGCACAGAACTTGTCATGACCGGTGCCAAGATAGCAGTCGATATGTTCAGGATCATGAAGGAAATCCGCAAGCTGGCAGTTCTAAGGCATCCCATGTTTGAGGTTTACCTCAAGACTGCAGATAAGATAAAGGAATGGAATTTTGATAACGCGCAAGCAATACGGGCGTCTGACATCCAGGGTCACAGGATTCCCGTCAACCTTGACAGCGGTAGGATAATCGGCGAAATCATTATCGCAAGGAGGCCGCTGTCAGAAGAAGAACGGGGCATTGCGATAATGGTTGGGAATCACATCGTAACGCGTAGCAACTTTGGCTTTGACACAAAACTAAACCGCGTCACAGGCTCTGTCAGGTGTGATGTTCTAACTACAAGATTTGCCGACAAGTCTGCAATTATTGAAGATGACGAATACACGAAGTTCAACCAGCTAATGAAGACGTTCGTAATCGATATTGTCATTCCTGGTCTGACTGAATACGAGGATGTGCTGATAACTAGGGAAGAGTCCAAGATTTACCGTGAGATTGACAAGGTGCTTGGGCAGGCCATGGTAGAAACGCTAGAGCTTGAGGAAGAAGTACAAGGGTATGAAATGGTGGAGGTAAAAGAGCGAGTAAGGGCACGCAGAGAAGAGGACAAACACAAGGCACACATGCATACCGGTCACCGAGCGGAGCACAATGATGAGATCGGGACACTTCCACCTGCGAGCTCTGGCATGTCAAAGGCATATTATGCGCGGCAGCAAGTAGGAAGCGATTCTGGAGTCTATGAAGAAGGAGTTTCTCCCGATGTTCCCGGTGAGGTCGTTGGGACTGTAGACGAGGCCCAAGCTGATGGGACGGTCATCAGGACAAGAACTGTAAGGAAACCGATACTGAAAAAGACATTTGCACTTAAGAGGATAGGCTACAAGGTCATACCGTATGAAGACGAGACCGACTCACGCTACAGCTTCACCACTGAAAACATTGTGTTTGTGAACAAGGCCAACCCGACCTATCGCGCAGAGTCCACAAGAGGCGACGAGTTCCTTATGAGGCATGTCATCAGCATTGTTGCGGAAGCAGTGGCACAGGAAAAGCATCCTGAGGGCAAGGATGCGCTCGAGCTTCAGAACAGGCTCGTTTCAGAAGCGATAAGGATACACGATAACAATGTGTTAAATCGCTAGCGAGACCAAAAACTACTGGCAATCTTTCTTCTTGTTTTTCTAATGGAAACGACTAAATCTAACTGGCGTATCGATGTAAGTCATATGGCATTTGAATTCATGCCGGGTGCAACGGTGGTCGGCATATCGTACAATAATGGCGTTATTCTGGCTGCAGAAAAAAGAATATCATTTGGCAACTTTGTGGTAAACAAGAACATCAAAAAGACTTTTTCAGTCACAGACCACGTTGGTGCTGCATGCGCTGGTATGGTAGCAGACATGCAGGTCCTTGTAAGGCAGGTAGAGGCTCTGGCAAAGATTCGCAAGCTTGAGACCCGGCGCGAAGTCCCTCCAAACTCTGTTGCCAAGCTCATGTCTGTTATCATGTTTGAACGTAGGTATTTCCCGCTGTTGACACAAGTTATTGTGGGTGGCATTAATACCAAGCCCGAAATTTACACGCTCGACCCTCTTGGATCTGTCCTTCCTGATGACTATGCTGCAGTTGGCACTGGCGCAGAGATGGCTCTAGGCATCATGGACGCCGAATTCAAGCCCAACATGTCTGAAGAAAGAGCCAAGGAACTAGCTATCAGGGCTATCAAGTCTGCAATCCAGCGCGATGCCGCAAGCGGAGACGGAATTGATGTTTTGGTAATATCAAAGACCGGCCATCGAGAAGAAATGATACCCATCCGCAATGCCTAGATTTCCTTGTAGGCTTCCCAGATCTTGTCACTGATGTAGTGCAGGTTCTCGACGACATAGCCTTTCGCCATTGCTTTCGCTGCTTCGCTATTCTCCAAGGCGACTCCGACTGCAAGGGCCTTACCATGAGTCTGGTCCTTTATCATTACAATGTCACCCTTTCTGAAAGAGCCAAAATTGGTAATACCAGGCCGCATAACCTTGGCGCCGTTGCACACGAATTTCACGGCACCCATGTCCACAGTCACGGACGGAAAGCGTTGCAACATTTCTGGGTTGCTCCCAAGGAATGGCACGATGCTGTCCAGCATCTGCACTGCGACCGTGTCGTCGGCTACCAGCAGGCGTCTGTCCTTTTCAACCTCGTATACCTTGATGCTCTTCACCTTTGGGATGGCATCCTGCGGCCAAGCAGAACTGAGCTTGTCCAAGAGTTCACTAGTTTCACTTTTTGACAGCACAAACGTCTTCACGGTTATCACGACTGTAATCCGCATGACCGTATTAATTTGTTACACAACTGTACGAACATTTAATAAAATTCTATAAAACATGCTTCTATGCAATACCAGATTCTGAAGGAGCCTATGGCTATACTTGACATACAGATGAGATCGGGCGAGAAGATAACGGCTGAATCGGGCGCAATGGTCTATATGAAAGGAGACATGG
>Ga0070708_100000823_pt1 | contig 23401 bp, 17 predicted proteins | sample KBSK5503metaG_FD_65469 | JGI IMG/M metagenome (GOLD analysis project Ga0070708, IMG submission 65469) | Corn, switchgrass and miscanthus rhizosphere microbial communities from Kellogg Biological Station, Michigan, USA - KBS K5-50-3 metaG | ecosystem: Host-associated > Plants > Roots >... | reverse complement strand
CGGAACGCGTCGCCCGACGTTCCATGCGTTGCTTTCGATGCCGATGAGACCCGGCGCGCGGGGTGCAACCGAGAGCGCGAGGTCCGGCGGGGCTACGCCGCTTTTACCGCCCCATGATCGTCGCAGTGATTGCTGTGCGCGTGGTGCAGGTGCCCGCCGACGAGATAGTCGGTGTGGTCGCCGTGGGGAACCGCTTCGTGCCCGCAATTGGCGCCGTGGGCGTGCCCCTGGTTGTGCCCGTCACAGCTGTGCGAGGGCGTGCACTGGGCTGGATTCGAGGTATCGACGGTGAGGCTGCACTCGTCGACGTGGTCGCCATGAACATGGTGCAGATGTCCGTCGTGCAGGTAGTCGCTGTGGTCGCCATGGCGGATGGTCTTGTGGCCGCAGCCGGACTGATGGACGTGTTTGTGCGCCGCGTGGGTCTTGTGGTTTGCCATTAGGCCTCCGGAATATTTGCGTGTATCAGGTCACGCCCTTGGGGGGGCGCAGTCAAGAGCAAATGATGGGCCGGGTGCTCACCATCCGCCAGCGGACGTATCAGGCGCAGGATCTGCGTTTTCCTCCGGACGCGCGCGCGGGTGGCGCAGACTTTGTCGAATTTGCACTCGGGCAGGGGCCGGGCGATGTCCCCTGTCTGCGCGTCGACCGCCTCCGGAGCTTGCGCACCGAGGCAATCAGGAGCAGGAGCGAGAACGGGCCGGCGCTCGAACAGTGGGATTCGCCTCTGTTCGCGGGCGGGTTTGACGGCGGGGGCGAGCCGCCACCATCCGGGTTGCCGGGAGCGCCGATCCCCAGCGTCTGCTGCAGGACTGCCCAGTGGGCCGCGCAGGCGTTCTGGACGCTCGGGCAGGTGAGCAACCCCGAAAGCTGAGTCAATTTCATCAGCGGCTGGAACGTCCGGGCGCCGTCGTCGCTGTAGCCCACGCTGAAGGAATCCACGAACATGTTCCCGCAAGCGAAGATCCGCGATGTGCCCGGCCGCTGGCCCAGGCAGCGCAACTGTGGGCCCGTGCGCATCGCAAAAGTCGTCTCCCCCGGCCTGCGAACGTAGAGCCTGCCGGCCGCAGTCCCGGCGTACAGGGTGCCGTCCTCGGCGCGAAGAAAGGACGAGAGGAATTCTCCCGGCAGCATCAAGGCGGGGGGTGGCACTGTCGCCCCGCCGTCGGTGGTGATGGCGATGCCGTCGGAGGAGAGGGACAGCAAGCGCAGGTACACGATGTTGCCGTCCAGGGGATCGACGGCCGCGATGCGCGGCTCGGTTCCCGGGGGCGCCGCAATCACCGTCGTGCTCCAGTGTACGCCCGAATCCGTGCTCCGCAGCAACATCGCGCGGCCCGGATCGCCGCCTGCCGCGGGGTGGAACAGCGTTGCATAGAAGAGTCCCCGCGCGGATCGGGCGATCTCGATCCCCCTGAGGATGTCGGGGCTGGCGTAGAGGGGTGGGCCAAAGGTCCGACCGCCGTCGTGCGACGAGAGGATGGCGCTTCCACTGGCCGCATTGTTCACGGTGGCGAGCACGAAGCTCGCGTCGTTCGGGTCGGGGAAAGCGTCGGTGACGTTCGTCCCCAACACGTAGTCGCCGGCCGCCGCGGTCCAGGTGCACCCCACGTCGGCCGATCGCGTCAGCAGCCCGGAAATGGCGAGCACCGCTCCGTCGGCGTTCACCTGGTAGAGATTGGCGTACGCCTGCGATCCAGTGACATAAGGCTCGCACGAGTAGCGCCACGTCGCGCCGTCGTCCTCCGAGACGGCCAGGCCGAAGTTGGTGGCGAGCAGGATCCGGTGCGGCGCACTCGCCGGGAAGTGGATGCTCATCTCGTCCGGGAATGCGCCGTCCGCGCCCGCCGGGAGCGGGCCGGCGAAGATCAGCCCGAGCCCGATCGTCGGTACCAGCCTCAGCACCCCGCGCCCGATTACCGGTCGCAGCTTTGCGATCAGCTCCGCTGGATTTTCAGAGCTCGCGCAGGTCAATGTTGCCGCTCTTGACCTCGTCCCCCGCGACCGCAAATGAATTGTAGGTGCAGCCCGCGGTGCAGGTGAGGACGAATTGAGTGGGCGCGCCGTTATTGACCGCGCCGTCCGCGAGGCAGGCGCGGAAGCTCGCCGCCGCGCCGTTGAACGTGCCCGTCCCCCGGATCTCCAGCGCGTTCGAGGCTTCCACCACCGAGCCGCACCCCTGGCGCACCGCCCCCAGGTAGGTGATCTGCGTCATCCTCGCCTGGACATTGGTGTCGTCGAGCACGATCTGGCCTTGCGCCGTAGCGGCCGTCCCGGTGACGTTGAGGTTGAATCGTACCTGGTTGGTTCCCAGCGCGCCGTTGCCTTTGACCTGGTACTTGGTGAACTCGACGATGGTGAACCCGTTCACCAGGCTGCCGAACCAGAGCTGGCCGGTGCTCGGGTGAAAGCGCGTATAGGTTCGCGTACTGTCGAACGGGCGGTTCGCATACGACGGCCGGGTCGAAGTATCGCCGACGGCCGGGTTGTAATAGGCGATCTCGAACGGGTTTGCCGGGTCCTTGATGTTGAAGACTCGCAGGCCCGAGCTGTACCAGCTGTATGCAACCATTGTTGCATCGTCGGGATTGTCCACCGAGATGTAGTGCGTCGTGTAAAACAATACGGCGTTGTCGCCGACCGTGTTGTCCGAGGTCGTCGAAAAGCAATAGGGCGACTGGTTCACCGGCAGGGTGATGCGGGAAACCTGCACCGGATTCCGCTCGTCGGTGATGTCGACGATCCGGCCGCCGCCTCGCGGGCAGGTGCCTTCCTCGGCCGCGATGACGTAAGACCTTCCGCCGATTTTGGTGGGGGTCTCGGTGTGCCAGTCGCCGCCGAGCAACGTGCCGATCGGCCTGATCTGCGGATTGGCGCGCCGCGACTGGACGTCGGTCGTATCCACGATCTGCACGCCGCCGAACGGCTCGCCTCCGGAGACGATGTAGCAGCTCAGGTTGTCCGGCGGACAGTTGCGGTAACCAAGGTACGCCCGATTGCCGTCCTTGCTGACGTCGAGATCGTGACAGGTGACGCCGGAGAGGGGCGCGCCATACGTCGTCAGCACGCTGGGGTTGGACAGGTCGGCGATGTCGACCACCGTCATGCACTTCTGATTCGGGGGCATGGTGGAGTGGGTGAGGTAGACCGTCTTTCCGTCCGCGGAAAGCTTGCCCGAGTGGATCCGGGTCTGGCCGGCACCCATGTCGAAGTTCGACTTCAGCACCGGGTTTTTGCAGTCGGCCGAGATGTCGTAGAGCCCGAGGATCGTCTGGTCGCCGGGGACCAGCAGGACGCCTCGGTCCTGACTGACGTGCAGCCCCTCGTGAATCGCCACCACCACCAGGTTGTACGTCCCCGGCGGGCCTCCGGTGGCAGGGTCGCGGATGATTTTCACCAGTTTCGGGTTCTTCGGGTCGGCAGCGTCGATCACCGCCACGCCCTCGCCTTCGGTATCGGTCGACTTCACCACCACGTAGGCGCAATCCTTGTACCAGGAGATCTGGAAATCGCCTCCGAGTCCGTTGATCGTGTTCTGGCCGACCAGCCGCAGGCCGCGCGAGTAGCCGAGTCTCGAGCGCCCGGAGAGCTGGTCGGCCACCGGGACCTGGCCCTGGAGGCCCGTTTCAGGACGGTCGCTGGTTCCTGGCCGGCCGTTACTCGAGGAGCAGCTCAACAGCGCGAATGCCCCCAACAAGACAACGCAGCGAAGCGTTTGCATCGCACGACCCCCTCTTCAGTGACACGAGTCCGCTCATACGCCACTGGCAGTAGCTGTGCCAGAGCCGTTCCGTGCAGTCCAAAGCAGGACCCCGAACCGCGGCGCGGTGATAAAGGACGTCCCCGCGAGTCCAAAGGAGACGGGCGTGAGTGACGACGGGACGGCGGGAGAGATACCGATGCTGCAGCGCTTGCGCGCGCGTGACGAGTGGAAGTTCTTCGCGGTCTTGCCGAAGGCCGACGGCCTGCTGGCCTACGTCTGGTGGGTGGTCCTCATTTTGAGGGGAGCGTTGCCGGCGGTGTTCGCCATTGCCATGGGCGCGCTCGTCGCCGCCGTCCAGGGCGGTGGGGGTCTTGCCGGCCCGCTCACGCTCGTCGGAGTCGTCTTCGTCCTGCTCCAGATCCTCAGCCCGATCCACCAGGTGGTCGGCGCCAATCTCGGCGACCGGACCGCGGCCTGGCTGTACGACCGGCTGACCGAGGCCTGCGTGCGACCGGCGGGAATGGGGCACCTCGAGGATCCAAAGCTCACCAGCGACCTCACCGTGGCCCGCGACTTCGACATCGGAATGACCGGTCCGCCGCTGTCGATCTCGATGGACTTCATCGCCAGTGGGCTCGTGGACCTGATCGGTGGGCTGGCCTGCGCCGCGGTGCTCGCCGCCTACGCGTGGTGGGCGCCGCTGGTGCTGGGTGGCGCCTGGCTGGCGACGCACTGGCTGCTGCGGGAGAGCGCGATCTGGCGCGATCGCAACACCGACGAGGTGCGCGCGGCCCAGCGCGACGCGGACTACGCCTACCGGCTCGCCGTGGACCCGCCCGCGAGCAAGGAGCTGAGGCTCTTCGGCCTCGCGGCCTGGACGATCGACCGCTTCGTCGCCCGCCGCACCCGCCTTCACGAGCTGCAATATGCGGCCACCCGGCTGCGCGAGCGGCCGGTGGCGTGGAGCATGTTGCTCGTCACCGCCGCCAACCTGATCGTGTTCTGGTCGCTGGCCAACGCCGTGGTCAACGGGAGCCTGAGCCTCGGCCAGGTGGTCGTCTTCGCCCAGAGCGGCCTGGGGGTGTCGATGATCGCTTTCGGCGGCCTCAACTGGGCCCTCCCGGGATCGGCGGCGCCGGTCGCGGCGGTGGGGCGCCTCGAGCCGGCGATGGCCAAAGGTGGAGCGCTGCCTTCCGGCAATCGCGCCGCCGCCGGCGCGCCAGCGCGCGAGATCCGCTTCCGCAACCTGACCTTCGCCTACCCGGGGGGCGCCCCAGTGCTCGACAACTTCGATCTCACCATCCCCGCCGGGTCGTCGCTGGCCATCGTGGGGAAGAACGGCGCCGGCAAGACCACGCTCGCCAAGCTCTTGTGCCGATTGTACGACCCGCAATCGGGCGCGATTGAGGTCGACGGAATCGATCTGCGCGAGCTCGATCTCAAGTCCTGGCGCTCGCGCGTCACCGCCGTGTTCCAGGATTTCATCCGCTTCGAGTTGCCGCTGCGCGACAACGTTGCGCCGGCGGGTGCTCCGGACGAGGTGGTGCGCGCCGCCCTCGAGTCTGCGGGTGCCTCTCACCTCGCCACCCTCGACACCGTCCTCGCCCGCAGCTACGAGGGCGGCACCGACCTGTCCGGCGGGCAGTGGCAGCGCGTCGCCCTCGCCCGGGCGCTCTGCGCGGTGAAGCTCGGGGCCGGGGTGGTGCTGCTGGATGAGCCCACCGCCCAGCTCGACGTGCGGGGCGAGGCGGAAATCTTCGACCGCATCCTCAACGCCACCCGGCACTGCACGACCATCCTCATCTCCCACCGCTTCTCGACCGTGCGTCACGCCGATCGGATCTGCGTGCTCGAAAACGGCCGGGTGATCGAGCTTGGCACCCACGAGGAGCTGATCGCGCAGGGCGGCCGCTACCGCACGATGTTCGAGCTGCAGGCCCAGCGCTTCACCGCCGGGGAGGGCGAGGAAGGGGTGACCTATGACGTCCTCGCCTGAGAAGGACGGCGACCGCAAGGCGCGCAAGGGCGACGACCTGCCGCCCGCGCTGCGCTCGATGTGGCGCTTGTGCAAGCTCGGCTACCGCCACGAGCCCCGGCTGATGCTCGCCGCGTTCGTGTTGTCGCAGCTCGCCGCGCTCCCCGATGCGCTCCTCGCCCTCTGGCTGATGCTTCTGGGCAAGGGCGTCCTCGGCCACCAGCCCGGGCTGGTCTACGCCGCGGCGGTCGGCCTGGGCGTCTCGGCGGTGGCGACCTGGTTTCTTCGCACCGTGAGCACGCGCGTCCAGCGGCGCTTTCGGGACAAGGTGACCATCGCCCTCGAATCGCACGTCGCCCGGCTCCAGGCGTCGGTGGCGACAATCGCCCATCAGGAAAGACCCGAGTACCTCGACCGGTTGGCGATGCTCCGCAACCAGGTCTTCGTGCTCGACCACATGTACATGTCGCTGTTTTCCACGCTGGGGTGGATCCTGCGGCTGGGGGTGACGATTGCGCTGCTGGCGTCGATTCATCCCGCGCTCATGCTCCTCGCGGTGTTCGCGGTGCCCACCGTGCTCACCGCGACGTGGCGCCCCGCCGTCGAGCGCTCCGCTCAGGAGCGAGGCTCGCCGGCCAATCGCCTCGCCCGCCACCTGTTCACCACCGCGACGACGGCGCCCCCGGGCAAGGAGGTGCGGGTGATCGGCATCGGCGATCGCCTCGTCGCCGACCGCCGGAAGGCATGGGAGCGCTGGTATGGACCGGTCTCCGCTTCGCGGATCGGTTCGGCGGTATGGCACACGCTGGCCTGGGCGGTGTTCGGCGGCGCCTACGTTGGCGCGGTGGTGTTCGTCTCATCGGGCCTGGGCGCCCCGGCGAGCGATGTGCTGCTGGTGCTCGCGGCCGGCTCGCGTCTCTCGGCGTATATCGGCGCCACCGTCGGCGAGATTGGATTCCTGCGAGGCTTCTGGATGGACGGCTCGCGGCGGCTGGCGTGGCTCGAGGACTATGCGGCGGCTTCCGTCACCGCGGCCGATCTGCCCGTTCCCGCCCGGTTGCGCCGGGGCATTCGGCTCGAGCACGTCTCGTTCGCCTACCCGGGGACCTCCCGCCTGGTCCTCGACGATGTGTCGCTCTCCTTGCCCGCGGGCGCAGTCGTGGCGCTGGTGGGCGAGAACGGCGCCGGCAAGACGACGCTGGTGAAGCTGCTCGCCAAATTGTACGAGCCGACCTCGGGAGCGATCCTCGTCGACGAAACACCGCTGGCCCGGGTGCATCCCGACCACTGGCGCGCGCGGCTGGCGGGGGCGTTCCAGGACTTCTTCCGATTCGAGTTCCGCGCCCTCCACACGGTCGGTCTCGGCGACGTGGTGCGCGTCGACGACAAACCGGCGGTCGTCGCCGCCGTGGAGCGCGCCGGCGCGACCGACGTCGTCTCGGGCCTGACCTCGGGCCTGGAGACGCAGCTGGGCTCGACCTGGCCGGGCGGCGTCGAAGTTTCTTTCGGCCAGTGGCAGAAGCTCGCCCTCGCCCGCGGCTTCATGCGCGACGAACCGCTGCTGCTGGTGCTCGACGAGCCCACCGCCGCGCTCGATGCGGAGACCGAACACGGCCTGTTCGAGCGCTACGCCGCCGCGGCCCGCCAACGCGGGAACGGCGCCGCCGGCCGGATCACGATTCTGGTATCGCACCGATTCTCGACGGTCCGGATGGCGGATCTGATCGTCGTGCTCGACGGCGCGCGACTGGTCGAGATCGGCACCCACGATGAGCTGATGAGCAGGCGTGGACAGTACTCAGAGCTCTACGGGATCCAGGCCGCCGCCTACCGCTGAGCCTGGCGAAGAACGCGCTCAGGGCCATCGCATCTACCAGAAGGCCGGCTTCACCCTGGTGACCGAAAAACGCCACCGCAGCTTTGGACATGACCTCGTCGGCCAGAGACCTCGACTGGGCCCTCTCCGGCGATCCGCTAGCTCGGCGGATTACCGGCGCCATCACTGGCGCGGGCGTGCTGGAAGCCATACCTCTTCAGCCGGTCGATCAGCGTGCCCCGGCCCAATCCGAGCCGCCTCGCCGCCTCGGACTGATTCCCGGAGACCGCCTTCATCGTCTTCGCGATCAAGCTCCGCTCGAGTGCCTCGATCTGCTCGGCCAGCGAAAGCCTCTCGTCGTGGAGCGGCTCCGCGCCGGTCTCGGGGGAACCTTGCTCGAAGGCCTCCGCGCCGATCTCCTTGCCGGCGCCGAGGGCGACCATTCGGGCCACCGCGTTCTCGAGCTGTCGGACGTTGCCCGGCCACTCCGCCCGGCAGAGCGCGTCGATCAGGCCCGGTGAGAGTCGAACGTCCGGGTTGCCGAAGCGCGCGCCATATCGACGGCTGAATTCGATCGCGAGCGCGGGGATGTCTTCCCGGTGGTCGCGCAGCGGCGGCACCACCAGCTCGACCACTGCGAGTCGATAGTAGAGGTCCAGCCGGAACTGGCCCACCTTCGCCTCGGCCTCGAGATCGCGGTTGGTGCAGGCGACGACGCGCACGTCGACCTTCTCGACGCGGCTCGCCCCGAGCGGCTGGATCTCACCTTCTTGCAACGTGCGCAAGAGCTTGGCCTGCACCGCCGGGGGAAGCTCGCCCACCTCATCGAGCACCAGCGTCCCGCGATCGGCTTCGGAGAAGAATCCCGGGCTCGCTTGCGAAGCGCCGGTGAATGCGCCGCGGGTATGGCCGAACAGCTCCGCCTCGGCGAGCGAGCCCGGAATGGCCGCGCAATTGAATCTCACGAGCGGGGTGGAGGAGCGCTTGCTGTGCGCGTGGATGAGCGAGGCGATCAATTCCTTCCCGGTCCCGGTCTCGCCGCGCACCAGAACGGTGATATCTTTGGGGCCCACCCGCGCGACTTCATCGAGGAGTTGCCGCATCGCCGGCGAGTTGGCGATCATCGGGTGGCCCAGCGTCCGCTCCGCGGTCAGCTGCCGGTTCTGCAATCGCATCGTCCGCTCTTCCAGGGCCCTGTCCACCACCAGCAACACCTCGTCGGGGTTGGGCGGCTTGGTGATGTAGTCATAGGCGCCGGCTTTCATCGCCTGGACCGCCAGCCGCTCGGAGCCGAACGCGGTGAGAAACACCACCGGCAGCAGCTCATCCCGCTCGCGGATGGCCTGGAGCAGCTCCAGGCCATCCATTCCCTGCATCGAATAGTCGGTGATCACCGCGTCGATGCCGTTGAGCCGGGTCAGCGCGTCTTTGCCCGAGACGGCCTCCACTGCTTCGTGTTCGTTGGAGTGGAGCAGCGCTTTCAGGGCCGAGAGCATCGACGGCTGGTCGTCCACCAACAGCACGCGCGCCATGGGCACTCCTCCTTTGCACCGGGTTCACAATGCCAGCCTCGGGGTGAGTTCTCCATGACACCTTGGTATAGGAGCGGTAATCCCCTCGATCGGGAGTGCCTTGAGCCGCGAGGACCTTGATCTCAGGTGGCTGCTGGCGCGCGCGCGGCGATATGGGCGATGCCCGCCGCCCGGCGGAAACCCGGGCTTCCCAATCGAGGGCGCGCAGGCCGGAAAGTCGCGCGGCGAACTGCTCTTAGGAGCGCAAGCAGAAAACTCGAGATCACGCCTCGGTACAGGTGCTCGACCCCTGAGCCGCCGCTCCGGGAAGCGCTCGACTCCTGACGCACTGCGTGGTAGCCGGGGTATCGAATCCCGAGGGACTCGCGCGTTTGTTTGTAAGGAGACGCCCTGTGACCTGCGACCCGGCCCCGGCGATCCGGAGTCGCCCCAAGGTGATTTGCCCACAAGCGGCGCCGCGTGCCGACTGCGCGCGTTGATGACAATTCATTACTTTGTCACAAGTGTTGCCACGCGCAGAGCTGGAATACTCCTCGTTTCGCCCGGACAATAAGAGCCGGTTCACTCCGTGTGGCGAGCCCCATGGAGTGGAGGAGTACCCGTGCATCTCTTGCGCCGCGCCGCATTTTGCAGCGCGCTGATTGCCCTGGCCGCCAACGCTCAGACCGCGCCGGCGCCGCTGGTCCTTGACCTTGAGCGGATCGATCTCGACCCGTCGGCCCTGGGCTCACTGCTGGTCTCGACGGGACGGACGCTCCCCGCGGGCGAGTTCCGGCTCGGTCTGGCACCGGTCTATGAGCGCAGGCCGCTGGTCGCGGTGCTCGACGGCCAGGACGCGAGCGTGATCGTCCGCAATCGACTCTCCACCCAGCTGTTCGGCGCCTTCGGCATCACCCCGGCGATCGAGCTGGGACTGCAAGTCCCGCTCATTTCGTATCAGGGTGGCGAAAGCACTGATGCCCTCGGTCTGACCCGACCCAGCTCGGCGGGGCTCGGCACGCCGCGTGTCTCCGGCCGAATCCATCTTCTCGATGAAGGCAGACAGCTTGTTGATCTCGCCGGCGAGCTTTCGGTCGGGGTGCCCATCGGCAGCAAGAGCGCGCTCGGCGGCGACGGCAACTTTTCCGTGATGCCGCGGGTGAGCGCGGGCCGTCAATTCGGCGATTTCCGTGCCTCGACCCAACTCAGCGTGCTGCTCCGCCAGGTCGACGCCGTGGGAGCGGAGCGGTTCGGCAGTCACTTCGGAATCGACGGGTCGATCGCCTACGGCATCGAGAGATTTCGGCCGGAGCTGATCGTCCGCGCCTTCGTGCCCTTCACCCAGCTACCGACCGGCTACGAGGTGCTCGCCGCCGGACGGTATCAGCTGACCGAGCGGCTCGAGGCCTTCGCCCTCGCCGGTCCCGGCTTCGGCCACCTGATCGGCGTTCCGAGCTTCCGCGCGATGGCGGGCATTGCCTTCGGCGAGATCGCGCCGCCCCTGGCTCCTTCGAGGTGCAGGGCGGGACTGGCGCACCTGCCCGAGCAGTGCCCCGACCTCGACGACGACGGCGATGGGATCCCGAACCGGGAGGATCGTTGCCCGCTGGTAAAAGGACTCGCGCAGTATGCCGGTTGCCCGGTGCCCGATCGCGATCACGACGGGGTGCCGGACCCCGAGGATCGTTGTCCGGACGAGCCGGGCCCGAAGGAAAGACAGGGTTGTCCAGTCCACGACCGGGACGGAGACGGCGTCGAAGACGAGGTGGACCGTTGCCCCGACCAGGCGGGTCCCGCGGAGAACCACGGATGCCCGATCGCCGACCGCGACAACGACGGCGTTCCCGACGACGTGGACAATTGTCCCGACGAGCCGGGCCCGGCCGACAACCACGGCTGCCCGGTGAAGCAGAAGCAGCTGGTGGTCATCACCCCCGAGCAACTGGTGATCATCAAGGACAAGGTCCACTTCGCCATCGGCACGGCCACGATCGAACAGACGTCGCATGCGCTGCTGGAACAGGTGGCGAAGATCGTCAACGCCCACCCGAATATTCCGGTGGTCCGCATCGAAGGGCACACCGACGATCGCGGAGGCGCGAAGTACAACCTGAAATTGTCGCAGGATCGGGCGAACGCCGTCCGGGACTTCCTGATCTCCAAGGGGGTCGCCCGCGATCGCCTCGAGGCGAAGGGTTACGGGCTCACCCGTCCGCTCGACACGAACACGACGAAAGAGGGTCGGGCGAAGAATCGGCGGGTGGAGTTCAACATCGTCCGATCCGGCCAAAAGCCGGAAGCTTCGCAAAGGACTTCGACGACCGGCCGGGGTGTCGCTCACCGAGAGGACAAACCATGACCCGCCGAACCCGCGGCAACGCGCCTTGGACGAGCCGGTCGGCATGGCCGGCGTTGGTTTTGGCGGCGGCGATGATTCTCGGCGCCGATGCGATCGCTTCCGCCGACAACTTTGGCCTCGGCGATGGCCACACCGGAACGGCGACCCTGAGCGCATCGGGAACGATCAATCGCTACATCGCGCTCAGCGCGCCGGCGGCCATCGGAGATACCTCGATCAGCGTCGCTAACACGACCGGTTACCTGGCCGGAGATCTGGTCGCGATTGTTCAGACCACCGGGCTCGTTCCTTCGCCGCCGTCTGGCAATGGAACGGGCGGCGCGGTGGACATCAGCGCGAACCCCGTGGGCACTTTCGAATTCGCCCGGGTGGCGAGCGTCGCCGGAGTGACGAATGGAACGCTGCAGCTCTCCGAGGCGCTGGTGAACAACTTCGCCAGCAATGTGACGCAAGTGATTCGAGTGCCCGAATATGCAGACCTGACCATCCACCCGGGCGTGACGATCAGCGCGCAGCCCTGGAACGGATCGACCGGGGGCATGGTGTTTTTCCTTGCCACGGGAACCGTGACCAACAACGGCGCGATCAGCGTCGCGAACCAGGGCTTTCGAGGCGGCGCGTTCACCAACAGCCCCACCCAGAACAATTGCACCTTGCTCGACGAGCCCGCTCCGGGTGGCGCCCAAAAGGGCGAGGGCATTCAGGTCGACCGTTTTCGCGGTCCCCCGGCGGGAACGCTCTTCACCGGCTACGGAGTCGTGAGCAACGGCGCCGGCGGCGGCATCTGTCACAACTCCGGAGGCGGCGGCGGAGGAAACGGCGGGCTCGGCGGCAACGGCGGATACCCCTGGATCGGAGAGCCCGGCGGCGGTCAGGGGCGTGACGTCGGCGGGCGCGGCGGACGACCGCTCGTGTATTCCCAGTTCGATCACCTCACCCTGGGCGGCGGCGGCGGCGCGGGGCACGGCAACGACAACGTCGGCACCAGTGGCGGCTCGGGAGGCGGAGCGATCTACATCCGCGCTGGATCGTTCTCGGGCACGGGGACGCTGCGGGCTGATGGTGAGACAGCCGCTGATACACCACTGCTCGGCAATGACGCCGCCGGAGGAGGTGGGGCGGGAGGCACCATCACCCTGCGCGCGGCCAATTCGCTGCACTGCGGTGGCATCTCCGCCACCGGGGGCACGGGCGGAAGCATCTCCTACTCGTGTTCCGGTTGTCTGTCGGAACACGGGCCGGGAGGCGGAGGAGGCGGCGGCCGGATCCTCTTGCAGGGGTCCAACATCGAGGCCAATCCCGGCGATTGCCCGACCAACGTCGCCAACGGTTTGGGCGGTACGGCGGTACAGGGCGGCACCGGTCCTCGGATCCACTACGGCGCGACGCCAGCGGCTTCGGGGGGCCCCTATGTCGGATCGGTCACCATCGCCTCCGGCGGGGGTTACGTCACCTCGGTTCCGGCTCCGGTGATCACCTCTCCCGCCGATGGTTCCTCCACCAACAACAATCGGCCGACGATCGGCGGCACCCATTCGCAGGACGGAGCTCAGGTCGTGGTCTCGATCGATGGGCAGGTCGTCTGCACCGCCACCGTCGCGGGCGGCGTCTGGTCCTGCCCCGTCCCGAGCTCTTTGCCCGACGGACCGCATTCGGCGACCGCCACGGCCAGGTATCAGGGCACGCCGAGCCCCGCGTCAGGCCCGGTGACTTTTACGGTGAACACCCGCCTTCCTCCGCCGCCGGTCATCTCCAATCCAACGAATGGATCGACCAGCAGCAACAACCCGCCGGTGATCTCCGGGACCTCCGAGCCCGGCTCGACGGTGAACACCTCGATCGACGGCATCCCCGTCTGCACCACCGTCGCGGACGCGCACGGGAACTGGTCCTGCCCGGCGGGATCGCCGGTCGCGATGGGGCCGCACACGGTGACGGCCACCGCGACGAACGGCAATGGAACAAGCCCGCCGAGCTCCGCCGATTTCGTCGAGGATCGAAACCACCTCCTCAGCTATCAGGGCGGAGGGCTGGGCTGCAGCGCGACGGACGCCAGCGGCTCCGGCTCCGCGATCGCGGTCATCTTCGCGATCCTGCCGTTGCTCCTCGTCAGGGCCCGGCGTCGTCAGAAGCAGAGCGCGCCGAGAGCGTAGGCCGATCCGGCTCGTCAGCGTCCGAAGTCAATCGCGCTGCGCACGATGAGCTCGAGCTCGCGCGCCGGCAGATCGCCGATGGCCTGGGCGATGACCTCTCCCCGTCGAATCAAGAGGATGTTGGGGACGCTCTTGCTGAGAAAGACCCGCTCCCGCGTGAAGCGGAAGAGCTCGCGGGCGCGCAGCCTGGTGAAGCGAAGGCGGTCACGGAATCGATCTACGATTTCCAGCAGGCGCGCCTCGTGGCGGCGGAAGTCGCCGAGCGGGCAAACATAGAGCAAATCGATTTGTTGCAGACCCAATTCAGGGGCGGGATCGACTCCCGCGGAAGCTCGAATCAGGGCACTGTTCAGCATGGTGATAGGACCTCTCTGGTCGATGGTGCGACCGGTAGGGTCCGGCTACATCAGCATCCGCCGCGCCAACTCCAACCCGGCGATCTTCAATGAAAGTCGGTGCGTCGAGGATGCGGTGTGCGGGATTGGATCCTGGGCCGCCTTGCAAGCCGCAGTGCGATCAGGACGCTCGCCGCCGCTCCGCCCGGCGGGAAAAGACGGTACCCGCGCGTTTGGCGAGGAAACGGAAAAGCAACGCCGCGAGCAGCGCTCCCATAACCCAGGCGGCGAGAGTGGCGAGGGCAGCCGCATCCAATCTCGGCCAGGGAACCTTCCACAGCACCTCGCCGCGCTCGATCATCCAATGCCAGCCCGTGTGCGCCACCAGCGCCGAAAAGACGATCACCCCGAGGCGTTCGGCGCGCACGACCCGGAACAAGAGAGCGAGCACCGGGAGCATCACCGCGAGGACCACTACCTGCCCAAGCTCGATGCCCAGGTTGAATGAGAAAAGCGAAACGAGAAGGTGGTTGCCGGCGAACTGGAGATTCTGCTTCAGCCCGTAGGAAAAGCCGAATCCGTGGATGAGGCCGAAGAGACCGGTGATCAACCAGCGGCGGCGCAAGTCGGCCCCGACGATGTTTTCCAGCGCCATGAACACGATCGAGGCGGCGATGGCCGTCTCGACGAACGGTGGAAACCACGCGCCCTCGGGAGCCAGGTTGTAGGCCGAGCCGAGCAGCGTGAACGAGTGGGCGACGGTGAACGCGGTGACGATCGGCAGGACCTGTCGCAGGCGGCGGAAGGGGATGATCAGGCAGAGCAGAAAGAGGAGGTGATCCAGGCCGCTCAGGATGTGCGCGACTCCCAGCGCGACGAATCCCGCGGCCGCCCGATACCACGTCGGGTTCAGGAACACGCTGCCCGAGCGGCTGGTGATGATCATCGCCCGGCTCTTGCCGTCCGCCGGCAGGTAGCGGATGGCGAGCTTGAGGTAATCCTTGAGCTCGGGGGCGAGCGTGGTCTCGATCGAGAACTGCGAATCCGGCGAGGCGATCGGGTAGGTGAACCGGGCGTCGAGGAAGCCCTGGTCGCTGAAGATCGGGATGCCCGGGTCGGGCGGTGTTTCCACGTGTCTCGCGGCGTCCGCGTAGCGATCGAAGGAGCGATCCGACGGCAATGACAGACGTCCCATCGAAGCGGACGGAACCAGCGCGCGGTTGCCCTCCCTCAGGGTGATCCGGCGGGAAATCTCCGCCATCGCGCGCTGGACGGCGGGACCGGCGTTGGCGAGGTCGATCTCGCGATCTTTGAGAGGAAACTTGGCCGGCCTGACCAGATGGAGCGGTACCCGGATGACCAGATCGGCCTGCCGATCGTCGATCTTCACGAACGCCGTCATCGTGCTGTCGAGGGCGAACTCGTGCGAGCCCGCCGGCCGCGGCGCCAACAGGGCGCAGTTCAGGGATGCGAAGATGAGGAATCGAGCGCGTTGGGTCACTGGCGAATCCCGGAGCGATAGGCCGGGAGGTTCTCTTCCCGGCCCTCTGCGGGTTTTTTCAGCTCTCGGCGCCTATTGGCCTTTGCCTCGCACCGGTACGAACTTCTGGATCCGGCGTCCGCCGATCGTCTCGCCGGTGTACAGGTTGCCCTGCGAGTCGAGGGCGACCGAGTGCAGGAAGGTGAATTCGCCCGCCTGGTGCCCGGGGCGGCCGAATCCTCCGATGATCGAGCCCAGGGCGCGATCGAAGATGTGGAGGATTTCATTTCCACCGTCGGCCTCGTAGAAGAGCGTCTGGCTCACGTCGCGCGAAAAGTCGAGGTCCCACGCCGACCCCGCGGTGGGCAGGTCCGCGGTCCCCGGAACCACCGCGATCATCCGCAGCGGCTGACAGACGCGGTCGGGGACGGTCCCGGTGCAATTCACCGGGTTCTTGTCGAACACCTGGATGCGGTCGTTGCCGCGATCGCACACGTAGACCAGGCCCTCGTTGCTGATCCTCACGCAGTGCGGATGACCGCCGTCGGCCGGTTGGAACTGGCCGGGGCCGGTGCCCGCATTGCCCCACTGCCGCAGGTAGGTCCCCTTGCTGTCGAAGACCACCACCCGGTGGTTGCCGTAGCCGTCGGCGATGTAGACGTCACCGTTGGTCGGGTCGACCGCGACGTTAGCGGGTTCGTTCAGGAGCCTCGTGCTGCCATTGCTGCCCGGATTGCCGCAAGTATGGTCGGGCGAGTCGCAGCGTCCGTGGATGCCGATCTGCATCAGCAGATGGCCGTCGTGGGTGTATTTCTGGACGATGCCATCGCCATTGCCGGCAATCCAGACATTGTCCTGGGCGTCGACGAAACAGCCGTGGAGGCCGGTGGGCACGACGTCCGCGTTGCCCCAGGCGTTCACCACCTCGCCCGCTGGATTGTATTCGACGACCGGCGGCGCGGCCTGCGCGATCACGTCCTCGGGCGCGATCAAGCCGGCCTGACTGGCGCGGTTCACGGTGAAGATGTGATCCTGCGAATCGACGCAGGTTCCGGCCACCTCGCCCGTGACCCAAGGTTTCCCGCTCGCCGGATCGCGGGGCAAAGGCCTCGGCCAGAACGGATCGACCTGGAACGAGGGGGGAGCGTTCCTTTCGCGCTGTGCCTTCGCGCGCAGCGGACTCCAGATGATGGCCGTGACGAGCAAAACCCCCAGTGCGCCAAGCAAATACCTTGCAACTTTCATGGGCCCTCCTTTCGCACGCCGTCGACGCGTGCCGCGCCCCGTTTCCGCTCGGTCGGAAGACTTGTCAACGAGCTTGAGCGCATCTGATGAGCACCGAACGAATGCCTTATGCCGCCCGGCGGATTCAATTCTCCGGCGCGGAACGGAGGCGTCGGCATCTCGCGGGCTTAACACGGTGTCTCGTGCGACCTTTCGTCATCTGGGTATCCAATGACTGTTCATCGCTTCACAGAAGGGCGATGAGCAGAGATGAAGCTAAATCAGCAAAGCGTACTCTCCAAACCTGTTCACATTTCACGCCGAGTCAGCAAGTACCTCGCGCTCGCGATGTTTCATGGAGGGCTGCGCCGTGGATACAAAACCAGATATCACCGAGATTTGTAGACTGGTGAGACGCGAGCAGCGGGCCGTTCCATTTCAGCAATGGACGATCGAGGTGAAAACGGCCGACGACATCCTGACCTTGTTGGACGGCTTGAAACCCGAAAACCGGCCCTGGCTGTTGTCGCTGTCCGTACCGGTCCTGATCAAGGTTGCGAGCAGACTCTCGAGGCCCGTTGAGAATCTCGGGGAAATGGGCGACCTCGCGATACCCACGCAAGTCGAAAAGCGCGATGCGTAGCGCACGACGTCGTGAGGGGCCAACAGCGCGAGCTGAAGCTTACGAGCGAGCGATCTCGGATCAACGACTGGCGAGGCTTCGGCGTTTCACAGCCTGGCGAAAGGAATGTCTGAACGTCGGCAGGCCCTGGTCCGCCCAGGACAGCTCAATCGCCAGGGCGATACGCTGATTCTGCTCAAGGAGGGCTTGAAAGCGGGGGTAGTCGGGCGAGCTTGGGTCGGGGCTGCAATGGCCGTCATGACTGTCGGCACGAAACTGGGCCCCGCGGCCGTCAGGAGCGCGCTCGATCACCAGCTTGGCGTGCGGATAGAATCGATTGCCCAATCTCAATGCAAACAGAGACGGCTTCAATTTCGAGTCTCGCTCGAACACGTCGCACTGATAGAAGGCTCCATCGACGGAGGACTTCAGCATTGCCAGGCGCGAGCCCACGGCCGGGGGCGGCGCTCCGTCATACGCGACCTTCAAATACGCATTGATCGCGTGCCAAACGACGGAGGGTGGTGGCTTTTCCCAGAGCATCTTTCCAGGTCCGACCAACACCATACTCCTGGAGGGGGTGCTTCTCCTCGACCTGGTGTCCGAGGAGTTTCCACACCACATCAGCGCATGAATCGTACCATCTTGAATCATCTGGCATCGAGCTTGGATGGGCCGCTGACCAGTGCATTGCCCAAGGCCTCGATGAGTTACTGTCTAGCGAGGACTTAACCCGCGTCGCGAGGTTGGGTGCCTTCGTTCCTTCTGAGGCTTTCGTGCCAGCCATAAGAGTTTGTCGATGAATCCCCCGCTCCGCGTTCTCATCATCGAAGACCGGAAGGAAGACGCTGATCTCCTGGTCCGCCACCTCAGCGCCGCCGGATTCGACCTGCGCGGCGAGCGGGTGGACAGCGCTCTAGCGATGACTGCCGCCTTGGAAGGCCAGAGCTGGGACGTTGTCGTGGCGGACTACAACATGCCGCGCTTCAGCATCCCGGCCGCGCTGACGATACTGCGCGAACGCAACCTGGACCTGCCGTTCATCATCGTTTCCGGAAGCATCGGAGAGGAAACCGCTGCAGCGGCGATGAAGTCCGGCGCACACGACTACATCATGAAGGACAAGCTCGCCCGATTGGTCCCGGCCATCGAGCGCGAGCTTCGCGAGGCGGAAAGCCGTCGAATCAGAAGGCTGGCGGCGGAGCATATCGCCTACCTCGCCTATCACGATCGATTGACCGGCCTCGCCAACCGCAACCGCCTGGGGGAGCTGATCACCACCGAGGTAGCGGGCGGCAGGCCTTTTGCGTTGCTGTTTCTCGAGCTCAATCGTTTTCGAGAGATCGTCAACACGCTTGGACACCGCGTTGGGGATCAGTTGTTGGAGAAGGTCTCGAAGATGCTCGGCGACGTGGGAGCGAGCTGTCAGGCTGCTCGCCTGGACGGGGAGAAGTTCGCGGTCCTTCTGCCTTCGGCGGGGCGGGACGAAGCGGTGGCTCTGGGATGCCGCCTGCGGGATGCGATTATCCAGGGCATCCCGGTGGATGGCTTCAACCTGGACGTCGATGCCGCCATTGGAATCGCGGTAGCGCACGAGGCGGGTCTGAGCGCCGAGGACCTGATTCGCCGGGCCGACGTAGCGCTGCTCGCTGCTCGGGGTCACGACGAGCCGAGAATCTATGACGCGGGCGACGATCCCTATAACCAGCGGCGCCTGTTGCTGAGCAACGAGTTGCGAAAGGCAATCGAGGCGAAGCAGCTCTTCGTTGTCTTTCAGCCGAAGGTGGACCTCAAGACCTTGCAGGTCGTTGGGGTCGAGACTCTGGTCCGCTGGAGCCATCCGACGCTCGGCATGATTCCCCCTGACGAGTTCATCCCGGTGGCCGAGCGTACCGGCCTCATCGGCGCTCTGACCGTGAGGGTCCTCGACAGCGCGCTTCTTCATCTGGAGCAGTGGATTTCAGAGGGTTTTGACGTCGCCGTGGCGGTCAATCTGTCCGGTCGGAATGTTCACGACCCTCATTTGCCCGAGCGGGTGGCACGCTTGCTGGCGGAGCGCCATACGCCATCCGACCGATTGGAGCTGGAGCTTACCGAGAGCCAGATCATGGAGGACCCCACGCGAGCAAGGCACAACCTTGTCGCCCTCAGGGCAATGGGAGTCAAAACGTCGATCGATGACTTCGGGACCGGTTACAGCTCGCTCGACTACCTGCGAAAGCTTCCGGTGGATACTTTGAAGATCGACAAGTCCTTCGTCAGCCCCGGGCTTCAGGCGGCGGATGACCGCGCGATCGTCAAGGCGGCGATCGATCTGGGGCACAATCTCGGCTTGAGCGTCGTGGCCGAAGGCGTCGAGAACCGGCCAACATTGGACCGGTTGATTGCCCTGGGGTGCGACGCTGCGCAGGGATATTTCTTTGCAAAACCGATGTCGAACGCCGACTTCAAGCAATGGCTCATCGCTTCGCCCTGGTCGTCGAAGTAATGCGGATGCCCCCGTCGAATGGCGAAGGTTGAGTTGGGTCAACGCCTGGCGCGGCGGGGCTTAACCTTGTCTTTGTGGGCCTTGCACTTCGAGCACCAGCAGGGTTGTTGGTAAAACACGGCCGCCGCATGCCAAACACTCTCAAGGACTCCGAGGGACGATACGTCTATCTCAATCGTCAGTTCGAGAAAGTGTTGGGATTGACCCGTGAGGAAGTGATCGGCAGAACAAACGAACAGGTTCTTGCGGCATCCCACGCCCAGAGCCTCTTTGGCGGGGACAGGGAAATGCTCAAGGCGGGAGCTCCGCAGGAATTGGAACAAACGATCCAGAGAGATGGCGAGGCACAGACGTACCTGTGTCTCAAATTTCCGCTGCTCGACGACGCCGGCGCCCCCTATGCCCTCTGCTGCGTCGCGACGGACATCACCGAACGGAAACGGGAGGACCAGGCGCTTCGTCGCGCGAAGGAGGCTGCCGACGAAGCAAACCGTGAGCTGGAGTCCTTTAGCTATTCGATAGCCCACGACCTGCGCGCGCCGCTGCGGAGCATCGACGGCTTCAGCCTGGCCGTTCTCGAGGATTGTGAGAAGTTGCTCGATGCGAAAGGGACCAAGTACCTCCGCCAGGTGCGAGAGTCGGCGCAGGAAATGGCTCAGCTGATCGACGATCTCCTTTCGCTCTCGCGACTGACCCGCCACGAGATTCGACGCGATCGCGTGGACTTGTCGCGCCTCGCAGGTGACCGCCGATGATCTCTCCGCCACGTTGCGAGGGCCGCGACCAACGGCGCGCTCGCCGGAGAGCCATATCCCGGGCGGTACGCTCCACGATATCGAACGCCCGCATCCACACCGTCCTGGCGACGAGGAGCCGTCATGCATAAAATCACCGCGGAAGGAGGCGTTCGATGAGTATGACGGGGCTCGACGTTTTCGACACGACGGTGCACAAAACCAACAGGTGGCTGAAGGAGCTCATGGAAGTGTTAGGCTGGCAAGACAGACACAGGGCCTATCTGGCCTTGAGGGCAAGCCTGCACGCGCTGCGCGATCGACTCACGGTGGAGGAGGTCGCGCACCTCGGAGCGCAGTTGCCGATGCTGATCCGCGGCTTCTACTACGAAGGCTGGAATCCCACCGGCAAGCCCTTGAGAGTGCGCCATCGAGAGGAGTTCTTGGCGCGAATCGAGCAGGAGCTCGGGGGTGACGAACCTCTCAATCCCGAAGTGATTGCCAATGCTGTCTTCGCGGTGCTCGAATTGCGTATCAGTGATGGAGAGATTGAGAACGTCAAGCATATACTGCCGGCGGAACTAAGGAGTCTTTGGCCGGCGAGTCCCGTCAGCCCCCTCATACCTCCATAAAGTCTCCGAGCTGCGCTCGCACGCGATTGCCATTCCGAGTCGGTTTTCAGACGAACGGCTGATCCTCTTGAAAGCGCTCAAGGAGAACGGCGTCGCGCCGTCGGAGGTGAAGCTGGTAGAGATGGCGCCTCCCGACGTCGCCGGGGCGCTGGCGGCGAAGGCCATCGACGCCTTCTCGATGGGCGAGCCCTATCCATCGCAGGCGGAGATGGATGGATTCGGGCGGGTGCTGTTCCACGCGCGCGAATATTGGCCCGACTACATGTCCTGCGTCCTGGTGGTGCGGCAGGACATCATCGACAGCCGGCCCAATGCAGTCCAGGTGCTCGTCGACGGGATCGCCCGCTCCGGACTGTGGCTCGAGGAGGGCAAGCCCCACCGCGAATATGCCGCCGACTTCGTCGGACGCTACTACTTCAACCAGCCGCCGGCGCTCCTGCGCTGGGCGCTGACCAATCCGCTCGATCGAGTCATGTACGCCCCCTTGTCGCCGCGGAAGCCGATCTGTTCAACGCGCGCGACTGGGACGGGTTGCGGGCCCTATTGGGCGAAGAAGCGCGAGTGGATCTCGTGTCGCGCTGGCAGCGGCGCGGCAGTGAGGCGGCCGGCTATTACGCGAAGTACGCAGAGATCACCGCGGCCGAGGATTTCCGTGCCGAGGCGGGTTTCGTGGACGGAGTGCCGGCGATCGCGATCTACAGGCCCGGTTCGACGCGGCCGGACTATTTCATCCGTTTGACGTGGGAACAGGGCCGCCTCACGGAAATTCGGGACTTCTATTACGTGCCCTACATCACGGAGGAGGCGCGTTTCACCAGAGGTTGATTTTGGTTCGACCTCGTTCGCCCTAGATGTAGCTCTTGTAGACCGGCTCGTACATCAAGGAGCGGATGAAGCCCCGCAAGTCCTTCGGCCTCGCCGCGTCGGCAAGTCCTCTCCGGTAGGCGACCTCGGCGACGGCGCAGGCAATCGTCAGGGAAACCTCCCGGATCCGCTCCAGCGGCGGATAGATGCTGCCCTTAGCCAGGTCCGCGTCGGTGACCTCGCCGGCGAGGGCCTTGGAGGCTTCGGAGAACATCTCTTCGGTGACGATGCGGGCATTGCTGGCGACGACGCCCAGGCCCACGCCGGGAAAGATATACGAGTTGTTGCCCTGTCTGGGAACGAGGGTGCGGCCGTTGATGGTGACGGCGGGGAAGGGGCTTCCGCAGGCGAAGATGGCTCGGCCTTCAGAGCCGCGGCACGCCTCTTCGGCGGTGCATTCGGACATCGAGGTGGGATTGGACAGAGCGAAGATGATCGGTTTGCTGTTGATGCGGGACATCGCCTCGATCACCGCCTGGGTGAACGCCCCACGAGCACCCGATACGCCGATGATCGCGGTGGGCCGCAGCCTCTCAATGACAGACACCGGGTCCGTGGTGGGCTGGGCATTTTGGGCGAAGGGACGTTGGTGTTCGGTGAGGTCGGTGCGGCTCTTTACGATCAAACCCTTGGAATCGAAGAACCAGATCTTCTCACGGGCCTTCTCTTCGGACAGCCCGTCGGCGGCCATGGCCGAGACGATCAGATTGCCGATGCCGATCCCCGCTTCTCCCGCCCCGAGGATCACGAACCGCTGATCCGCCAGGCGCTGCCCGGTGATTCGCAGAGCGGAGTAGATGCCTCCCAGGACCACGCTCGCGGTGCCCTGGATGTCGTCGTCGAACAACCGCACCCGATCCCGGTATCTTGCGAGCAATCGGAAGGCATTCGTGTTCCCGAAGTCCTCCAGCTGAATGACTGCTTTCGGATAGCGCTTCTGTGCGGCGTCGACGAATTCGTCGACCAGGGCGTCGTAGGCCTCGCCGCGCAGCCGTTTCTCGGGAGCTCCGATGTAGAGCGGATCGTTGAGCAGCGTTTCGTTGTTCGTCCCGACGTCGAGCGTCACCGGCAGGCATTGAGCAGGCTCGATCCCGGCGCACGCCGTGTAGAGCGCGAGCTTGCCCACCGGGATCCCCATTCCATTCGCTCCCAGATCCCCGAGCCCCAGAATCCGCTCGCCATCGGTGACCACGATCACCCGCACGTCGGTATTCGGCCAGTTCGCCAGGAGCCGGTCGACCCGGCCTCGATCGTTCTTGGAGACGAAAATCCCACGCGGCCTTTCAAAGATGTGACCGTATTCCTGGCACGCCTGGCCCACGGTGGGCGTGTAGACGATCGGCATCATCTCCTCGATGTTGTCGACCAGGATGCGATAGAACAGCGTCTCGTTTCGACCCTGGAGCCCCATCAAATGGATGTATCTCTCGATGTCGTTGGGCTTTCTCCGGGAGTTTTCCAGAATCCTCACCGCCTGCTGCTCGAGCGACAAGACCCGCGGGGGC
>Ga0070708_100000822_pt1 | contig 23409 bp, 21 predicted proteins | sample KBSK5503metaG_FD_65469 | JGI IMG/M metagenome (GOLD analysis project Ga0070708, IMG submission 65469) | Corn, switchgrass and miscanthus rhizosphere microbial communities from Kellogg Biological Station, Michigan, USA - KBS K5-50-3 metaG | ecosystem: Host-associated > Plants > Roots >... | reverse complement strand
AGCGGCCAGCACGTGGTCACCGCCCTTGCGAAAAAAGTCCACGCCCAAGAACAGGAGACGGCCAGCACGCGGTGGCGGTGGAGGATTCCTGGGCATGTTCGATATTCCGCCGCCGACAAAGTGCACTCGATCACGCGCAACGCCTTGCTGCTCGACGAGCCACGTTCGGAACCACTCGCCCATGGCGAAGATGCCGGCCAGCCGCTCGTAATTCGCCCGCTGCTCGCGAACAAGACGATCGAGCGCCGGTTCCGAGGCGGGCATCATCGTCACGTGGCTGCCACTGGAGGATCGCAGGTACGCGAGTGCGACGGAAAAGTTCATGTCCTGATAGGCAAACGTCGGCACCTCCGTAGGTGCGTCATCATCGGCCATCGTGACGACAGCGTCACATTCGTACCGCCGGGCGCCTTCGCGCATTGCGCGGGTTGTGAGGGCGCGGTTAACCCGGCTGTACTTCCACGAGGTGGAGCTCAAGGACGACAACGCTTGAAGCACAAGTTTCCCGAGGAGGGGCCGTTGCGTGTCGATCGCGACGACATCGATGGGTCGACGTTCGAGCGCCGATTGCAGGCTTGCCGGTGTGCGCGACCATGTCCTCTCTCGTGGCGTCCACCACGCGCACGCGAACCCGAGGCGGAGCGTGCTCGGCTGGGCATCAGACATCGGAAGTTGACGCTATCGTCGCCGAGATCTCGGTCCGTGCGGCAGCATTATGAAGAAGGTGTGGCGTGAGGATTCGCCGAGGAGCTCAGACCGACGACCAGGGTTTCGGCGATCGAATGGGGCCGGGACAGGCCTTCTGGCTGAACAGCGTCGTCGGCAGCCCTCTCTTGCACTACCGAATAAGGACAATCCTGCTCCGCATGAGCGGAGTGCATTGCCGCAACGTCCGCGTCTTTCCCGGCGTGCGCTGGGGAGGTAGCGCAGATGTCACCCTCGAAGACGGCGTGATCATTCAGAGCGGTGTGTTGCTTGATGCTTGCGCACCGATCGTCTTCAAGCGCAACTCTGGAGCGGGTCCGGACGCGCACATTCTTACCGCGGCGCACGAAATTGGCCCTCCCGACCGGCGCTTCGGACAGATCCGATTCGAACCAGTCACGATCGGTGTCGGAACCTGGGTCGGAGCGCGGGTCACGGTCCTCCCCGGCATCTCGATCGGTGACGGCTGCGTCATCGCAGCAGGAGCAGTCGTCACGCGGGATTGCGAACCAAACGCCGTCTACGCAGGAGTCCCCGCCCGCCGCGTCCGCGAGCTTGACCCTGACGGAGTCGAGTCGTCTCAGTAACTCGCCAGCATGGCGACGCAACTGGCTACGAGAGCGAGATAGACCGTGACGTGTCGTTCGTAGTTGAAACCGGTCAGGTAGGGGAGCGAGTACGCGGCATTCGCAGCGATCACTGCGCTGACAAGGGCGCGGTCTCCTGCACTTCTCGATTGCCAGCGCTCCCACATCAAGCGCAGCATCAGGAGTTGGAGACCTCGCCCGATCAATAGCCATGAGCTCGTGGTGGCCGATTCGATTCTCGTGAGGCGGGACCCCCGGCGAGCGTCAGTTGTGCGTGTGTAGGGAGTCGCCTTGATGCTCGCGAAGAAGTTCCATGCTTTGCGCAGCGTGTATTTGGTCCCACTGACGGGATGGTCCTTCATCCACGACAAAGCCTCTCGGCGGTAGTACGAATCCCACGCCCATTCGTCCTCGAACCCGCGCATGCTTGGCTGCTGAGCGAGCACGACGCTCTCGCCGTCGGCTCGGTACGCGACTTGTGAATCGAACAAGCGGTCGAGATCGACATCCGGATACAGCCGGTATCCGCCCTCGCTCCATCCGCGGTACAGGTTCTCTCCATCCCAGCTCGTTCGCAACGCGAATCGGCCCGTGACTCTCTGGTTCCGTATGCCCCAAGCAGCTACGGCAGCGCCGCTAAGCGCCACGGGCAGCATGCTCCAGCGATCGCCGCGGAGAAGCGCCGAAGCGAGCGCGGCAATCTCCGAGAGAAGCAGGAGGAGCATCATCGACGACTTCAACATGAACGCGCTCAAGCCGGAGAGCACCGTGAGTACCACGACGCCGTGTGACGGCGCAGCCGCTCCGTCCCAGATTGATCGTGCCGTTGTGAGAAATGCTACGCACCAGATGGGAACGATCTCGAGGAGGAACCCTTCCTCGTAGTGCGGGGAACTCGCGTGCTTGACGACGGGGGGGGACAGTGAGAGCAGCAGGCACAGTGCGCTCCAGACATTCGAAGCTTGCCCGCGATCCGGCTGTAGGTCGAGGAGGTATCTGACGGAGCTTGCAACAAGTCCCGACAGGACGAAGTTTCGAATGATGGTCGCCGTTCGCAAGTCTTGCGTGATCCGTGCGAGCCCGGCATACACCAAAGGAAGCAGTGGCATGCGCGCCGCGTATACGGGCTTGTCGTCGAGCACCCACTCGAGCTTGCCCTTCTCGACAAGCGAGCGGATGTGGTCTCCAAAGCCAAACGAGACATCGAAAACGGTCGCGTCCTTCGGCACATAATGAAATGTTGCGGCCGTCTTCGCAGCGGCGAACCCGAAGGTGGCGAGGCGCATGCGCGAAGCGTTTCGCAGCAGCCAGCGCCGACTCCGGCGGTTCGTCGGATGACCGCGCACCGGCTTCCGCCGGTCCAGGCAAAACGGGCAGTGCTGGACGGGCATTGGCGGACCCTAGCCGAGCTCCTCGAGCGCGACGAAGGAACTCCGGGCCGCCGAGTATCCTGACGGACGGTGCCAGCGCTGTTACGACGACGGGCAGAGATCTCTGCGTCCCCGGAACAACTGCAGAGCGATTTCTACACGGCCACCGCCGAAGAGTACGACGAGCAGTTCGTACAGGCGGGCGACTATCACTCGGTCGCGCTCGATTTCATCTCCGCGCTGATCGACGGCTACGGATACAAGAGCGTGCTGGACGTCGGGACCGGGACGGGACGGGCGCTGCGGCATCTCATGGCGCGACACGGTCAGCAGCTCGAGTTGCGTGGTGTGGAGCCGGTACGGGCTCTGATCGACCAAGCGGAGCGACTTGGTGTGCCGCCCGGGCTGATTGCCGAGGGCGACGGGTACAAGCTGCCGTTCGACGACGACTCCTTCGACGTCGTTTGCGAGTTCGCCGTTCTTCACCACGTCGCCGAGCCGAATCCGATGGTCGCCGAGATGGTCCGAGTTGCTCGCCGAGCGGTCTTCCTTTCCGACGAGAATCGCTTCGGAAATGGCGGTCGGTTGCGGCGTGGCGCCAAGTACGCGCTCTACAGCGCCGGGCTGTGGCCCGTCGCCTGGCGCATCCGAAATCGAGGGCGGCCATATCTGCTCAACGACGGTGACGGTCGAGTGGCGTACTCGTACAGCCTCTACGACTCACTGGAGACACTCAACCGCTGGGCCGACCGTACGTTCTTCGTACCGCTGGAGCCTGCTGCGGCTACGCGGTTCCACCCGCTCTTTGGCGCACAGCACTTGCTGCTGGCGGGCCTGCGCTCCGACTGAGTCGGCGCGATGAAGCTGCTGATCGCGATACCGGCGCTGAACGAGGCTGAGGCGATCGACGACATCATCAGACGCTCTCTCGTCGCGCGGGAGGGCATCATCGCAGGCTCCCCAGTCGATGAGGTCGAGATCACCGTCGTGAGCGACGGCTCGACCGACGAAACCGCGGAACGGACCAGCCGCTACCTGCCCGACGTGAACCTGATCGTCTTTCCGGTGAATAGAGGCTACGGCGCGGCGATCAAGGAGGCGTGGGCGAGATCCGACGCCGAGCTGCTCGGTTTCCTTGACGCCGATGGCACGTGCGACCCGGAATTCTTTTCGGTGCTGTGCTCGACGTTGCTTGCCGACGAGGCTGACGTTGCTCTCGGCTGCCGAATGAACTCGGAGAGCCAGATGCCGCGAACGCGGCGTATCGGCAACACCCTTTTCGCTCTGCTGATGACGCAACTTGGTGCCAAGGGCGTTCGGGATGTCGCCAGCGGGATGAGGGTGGTTCGTCGCTCAAGTCTCACGAACGTGTTTCCGCTACCAGACGGCTTGCACTTCACGCCCGCGATGAGCGCGCGCGCCCTGCTCGGCGGGGATCTCCGACTGGTCGAGATGGACATGCCGTACCAGGAGCGGACGGGTCGCTCCAAGCTGCGAGTGTTCCGCGACGGCCTGCGTTTTCTTCGGATCATCGGGGAAACGGCGTTCCTCTATCGCCCGGGCCGGATCCTCTGGGGTGCCGCCGGAGTCTTCATGCTCGGGGCGATGCTCCTCGTTCTGCGGCCGCTCATCTACTACGCCGATCACCGATCGTTACAAGACTGGATGATCTATCGCTGCGCTGGTGCGGCTCTACTGACCATTGGGGCGTTTCTGTTGTTGACAGGCGGTTACCTTGCGACTCGCGTGACTGACCTGGCGATATTCCATCGGGATAGGCCTGGTTTGCATAGCCGGCTCCGTGCGCTTGTCGGGCGGCGAGGCTTTTATGCGGTTCCGGCGTCGTTGGTTGCTGTTGCCGTCGCCCTCGCCTGGACCGGTCTGGGCGACTACCTCTTCACTGGCCACGTCGACACGCATTGGTCCCGGGTGCTCGCCATCTTGTCTCTGCTGACGATCGCCCTCATCCTCCTCCTCCTCAAGGTCCTCGACCTGGCGCTCTCCCTCGTGCAGCAGAGAGTCAATTACCTAATCAACGCAGGAAGTCGCGCCGAGTCGCGCCCACCATTGGGCGCCCGAGGTGCGCGATCGACCGACGTCGGGCTTGATGTTGCAGCCACGACCACTCGATGACCGAAGGCTTCGCAGACAGCGCCGAATACGACCGCATGCTCGAGCAGGGCCTCAAGCTGAGCGGCGAGGAGAAGGCGTTCTATATCGAGGGTCGCCTTGCCCTGCTGACCAGGCTGTTACCCGCGGATTTCCAGCCGCGCGAGGTGCTCGACTTCGGCTGTGGCGCAGGCGAGACAACGCGGCGACTGGCGACGATGTTCCCGCGCGCGCGGGTCGCCGGTTACGACATCGAGGCCGGGATCATCGCCCAGGCGGCGGCACAGGAGATGGGACCGAACATCTCGTTCATCGCCGCGCTCGACGAGATTCGGCCGGCCTCTTTCGACCTCTGTTACTCCAACGGTGCGTTCCATCACATCGCGCCCGCTGAGCGGCAGGGCGTCGTCGGTGGCCTCTTCGAGCGGTGTCGGCCCGGTGGACTGCTGGCTATCTTCGAGAACAACCCGTGGAATCCGGGTACTCGCGTCGTGATGAGGCGCATCCCGTTCGACCGTGATGCCTCGCCGATCTCCGCGAGGGCGCTTCGGCGAGTGCTCGCCAATGGTGGCTTTGAGCCCGAGCGCCCGCGCTATCTCTTCGTGTTTCCTGGGTTCCTTCGCGCGCTCCGGCCGGCTGAGAGGTGGCTTACCGGCGCACCTCTCGGCGCTCAATATGTCGTGACCGCGCGACGTCGGTAGTGGCCCTTCGAAACCGCGTACGCCGGCAAGAGCGCGGAGTGTGGGTACTGTGCGTGCTCTTCGCGATCAGCCTCCCGTTGGTTACGCCCTACCTGCGAGGCGACGGGAACGGCTACTACGCCTGGTTGAGGTCTGCCGTCATAGATCACGACCTCCAGTTCGGTAACGAGTATCGGCACGCGGATCCGGTCTTTCAGCATCTCATGTTCAACGAGGGGGGCAGCCTCCGGACCAAGGCCAGGACGCCCAACGACCACGTGGTGAACCATTGGGGCGTCGGCGCGGCGGTGCTCTGGACGCCCTTCTTCCTGGCAGCTCATGTGGCCGTCGGAGTCGGACGGCTCTCCGGGGCCCACTGGCACGCGGACGGCTTCTCGGCGCCGTACCGCTGGATGTGCGCGATCGGCACGGCTCTGTACTCGTTCCTGGCGCTGCTCATCGCGTACCGAGTTGCCCGGCGGCGGGTCTCGGAAGGCGCCGCATTGGTCGGTGCCGTCGCTGTCTGGGGGGCGTCCTCCCTTCTCGTCTACCAATATCTATTGCCCTTCTTGCCGTATGGCATCGCGGGGTTCGTTGGTGCCGCGTTGCTTCGGATTTGGGACCGTCCCGGCCCGCCGACTACCAACCGATGGCTCGCCATGGGAACGCTCACGGGATTGGTCGCATCAATCCACGGCGCTGCCGCGCCGTGGGGTCTGCTGCCACTACTCACCATGCTCGAACTTCCCGGCGGGTGGCGAGCGAAACTGCGTGCTGCGGCAGCGTTCTTTGCAGCTATTCCCATCGGCGCGGCGCCACAGCTCGTGGGCAAGGCAATCGTGTACGGGTCTCCATTCAAGAGCGGGTACGACGGGGGGTTTCGCTGGTCCGGCGAACAGTGGTTTCGGGTCCTGTTCGGAGCGAACCATGGCCTCTTCTCGTGGACGCCCATCGCGCTCATCGCCATTATCGGAGTGGCGTGGCCGCTCAGGAGCCGCGATCGCCGGCTGGCCAACGGACTCCTTGTTGTGTTCGCAGGCATGCTGGCGATGGCGGCGCTCAACTCGAGCTATGAGCAGTCATCGTTCGGGCATCGCTTCTTCGTCATGTACACGCCCGGTTTTGTCTTGGGTGTCGCTGCGGCGTATGAGGCCTTGCGAGTGCGCGCCCGGGTGGCGGCTTTGGCGGTGGCAGCGCTTCTCGTCGTTTGGAACGTTCTGTTCGCGTTCCAGTGGGCCTGGGGCCTGACCCCCAAACAGGGATCCGTACGCTGGGAGACGGTGGCGAGGAACCAGGTCTCGACGGCGCCGAAGGAACTCGTTCGAGCCGCCAAGCTCTTCTTCACCGACCGCGGAGCGCTGGTTCGTCACGTGCAGGAGATCGATCTGGAACGCCGGCGCGCTGGGCACCCCTGATTGGCTTGAATCGAGCGGCGTGGGTCGATTGGTAAGGTGCGCGCCTCCATCCGGGGTAGCTCAATCGGCAGAGCGGGTGACTGTTAATCACTAGGTTGAGAGTTCGAGTCTCTCCCCCGGAGCGCGCATCCGGTCGCTGCGGCTGATACGGCGGTCCAGGTACATCCGTCTACACTCCCGACGTGGCCCGTAGGTTCCTCCCGTCCCGGCTGCGGCGATCGGCATCCCTGCTTGCCCCGGAAGAGTCCTTCAGGATCTTGCGATCGAACGTCGAGATCGCAGTGATCGATCTCGAGCCGGCAATCGTTCTCGTGACGAGTGCGAACGCGAGCGAAGGGAAGACATGGACTGCGGTGGGACTCGCGCGGTCGATGGCGAGCACGGGCCGCAGGGTCATGCTCGTGGATCTCGATTTCCGCAAGCCCGGAGTGCACCTTGCCGTCAGCGCGCACAACGAGTTTGGCGCTTCGGACGTCCTCCTCGACCGGAGACGGGTTGACGATTGTCTGCAGTTCATTGAGCTGGATACCCGGCGCGACAGTGGCCGAGGGCTCTACGTGCTTCCGACGGGGCCGCAAGTGAGCGAGCCGACTGAGCTCCTTGGCACCCGCCGCACTTCCCGTCTGCTTGACGCACTTGCGCAGCAAGCTGACCTGGTGCTCATCGACACACCGCCCGTGCTCCCCGTAGCCGACACGTTGGTGATCGGCCGAATGGCGGCCGGCGCGGTCCTGGTCGTCGAGTCCAAGACGACCTCGGTCCAGGCGGTTCATAGGACCGTGGAGCTGCTCACACGCAATCAGACTCGAATCCTCGGCGCGGTCTTGAACAAGGCCACCTCAGCCGATCCGGACTACGGCTACGGCTACGGCTACGGGTACGGGTACGGCTCGCTCCCTGCCGATGGGTCACAAACGCACTCGCCGGCCGAGTGATCCGGAGGCGGTCCCGGCAAGGGGAACGGTCAGGACCTATTGCGGGGCGTGTTCGCCCGTCGTCGCTGGTTTAATCCACCTGCCGCGGCTGATCCGACCTGCGAAGCTCCCGCGCTGGTGGACCCCGCCTCCGCGCCCCACGCGCGATCGACCCGCGCAACTACGTCGTCCGGATAGAACGGTACGACGCCAAGCACGGGAAGGCGAAGGCGTCGTTCGGCTTCGCTCACACTTCGGATGGTTACGTCGAGGTGGTCGGCAAGGAGCACGCCGGCGATCGCGAGCCCGAGCCCAAGTATCGCGGCAATCGCGACATTGGTTGGCAAGTTCGACGGATCAGGGGCGGTGGGAAGCGACGCCCGCTCGAAGACGTAGGCGGGAAGTGTTGGGACCGCACCCTCACGTGTTTGGCCGGAGAATTCCTTGATGGCTTCGACGAAAGAATCGGCCAATGCGTTTGCGAGCTTTTGGGCGGTCGCTGGATCCGGGTCGTGCACGTCGACGTAGAGAAGCTGTGTTCCTTCTACCTGGGACGTCGATGTCGCGGCGACCAGGCTCGCGGGTGAGCGATCGAGTGCCACCCGAGCGATCGCCGCGGACGCGATTGGGCGACTGTCGATCATGACCGCGTACGTGTGGGTTAGACGGTCGAGCGCGGCAGCGCGGTCGTATGAGAGATCGCGCGAACCAGGGCTCTCGTCGATCCTCTGATCGCCTACGTAGAGGGTGGCTCGCCCGGTGTAGATGGGCTTGTGCGGACTGACGTAGTACGCCGCCACCCCGGCAAGGATTGCGCTCGCGACGAGCACGACCATCCGATCGGCGAGCAAACGAAGGTAGGCTCGCAACTCCATCGTCACCGAGTATAAATGGCCAGATCGCGAATGCCGGCCGTGTCGAAGGACGATTTCGCCAGTTCCTCCAACGCGTGGACACAGGAATTTGTCGACCGCGCCCTGCGCTCAGGTCCAGCGACCCAGCGCGTGCTCGACGTGGGGGGCGGAAGATCGCCGGCATTCCCGCCAGCGGCTCGTCCCGCCGCATGGCATTACGTCGGCCTCGACGTCTCACGTGGGGAGCTCGAGGGCGCTCCCGCAGGCTCATACGACGAGATCGTCGTCGGCGATGTCGGCATCAGGATTCCTGAGCTAGTTGGGAATTTCGACCTAATCGTTAGCTGGCAGCTGTTCGAGCACGTGAAACCGCTTGACCGCGCGATGGAGAACCTTCACGCCTATCTCCACCCCGGTGGTCATCTCGTTGCGCAGCTCTCCGGAGCCTTCTCGTTCTTTGGGATCCTCGGTCGGGTGCTGCCGCTCGAAGTAACGAAGCGGGCGTTGGCGCGGGTTCAGCAGCGACCGCGCGAAACGGTGTTCCGCACCCATTACCACCGCTGTTGGTTCTCAGCGCTACGAAGGATGACGTCGACGTGGGCGGAAGTGGAGATCGTCCCCAGGTGGGGAGGGGATGCCTACCTCAAGTTCTCGCCGATGCTCACGGCGTTGAACGAGCGCTATGAGCGGTGGGCGGATCGGCACGGGCACGCGAATCTGGCGACGCATTACATCATCGACGCCGAAAAGTAAGACGCCGGCCGCGGTAACCCTGCTAGGCGAGCCGGCGGTTCGGCGAACCGGTCTGTAGCGCGGCGGCCAGCACGTCTTCGAACCGCGATGTAACGGCGTCGATGCGGAACTTGTCCTCCGCGTAGCGCCTGGCGCTCTCGCCCATCTGCCTACGCAGGTCGTCATCGGCGAGGAGCCGCCGGGTCTCGACAACGAATGACTTTGCGTTACCGGGCTCGATGACGATCCCGCCGCCGCTCGCGGCGACCGTACGCGCGGCCAAATTGTTCGCGGGCACAGCTGCGACTTGCGGACGCGCCGCGCAGAGGTTGGTGAGGATCTTTGACGGCACTGAGAACACGCCGGCGTCAGAGGTCAAGAGCGCCACGAGAACATCGGCGGAGGCGAGCATGTCCGGGAGCGTCTCGTACGGTTGGTAGTCGAGGATCACGAGGTTGTCGTCGGCCCCCTCGGCCTGCTGCCGCTCCAGCCAATCCCTTCCCGGACCCCGCGACACGACCACAACCCGCACGTCCGGTTCATCGCGGACGGCGCGAGAGAACTCGAGGAGCAACGCGGGATCGTGCTTCAGTCCCAGATTCCCGGCATATAGGACGACGCGCTTGTCGGCGAGCCCGTGAGCGCGAGACCAAGGGTTGTCGCGTGGACGAACCGGCAGTTCTTCGATCGGCGCCCAATTCTCAATCACGTGCATCCGATCAGAAGGGACTCCCCACGCGCCCAAGATGCCGCCAAAGTCGGGCGAGATGGCGACGATGGCCTCAGCCGATCGCAAGAGGTTCGCCTCCAAGCGCCACAGCACCCCGCCGGCGACTCGCCCGGCGGCCCCCAAGCGGCGGACGAGGTGCTGCCTCATCGCAACGCTGTAGAAATCCTGTAGCCAGAACACACGGGCTATCCCCCGCGCCCCGCTGGCAATCCACAGTCGTCTCTGAGAGACGAGCGATGTGTTGCTCGAAACGAAAACGTCGGGCGCGAAGCTCAGGATGCGGCCGATGAGGTGACCCGCGTACTCGTGCTCATACCGGAGCCGAGAAACCGCGGAGTATCTCGGAAAGTCCCGCCCCACCGTGAGCCCCTCGTACGCCAGCGAGGCCGGATCGTCCGCTCGGTGGGTTACCGCACCAGTTGCCGTGCCGCTGGTCTTGTCGTAGAGGTGCAGAACGTCGTGTCCGCGCCTTGCAAGTTCTCGGCTGAGAGACGCTTGGCCCGGGTGGCCCGGGAAATCATGGACGGCGACTCTCAAAACATGCTGCTGATCGATCTAACGAATCGCGAGTTGCTTCTCGATCCACTCGTACGTGTCCGACAAGCCCTCTCGCAACGTGACGCGAGGTTCCCACCCCAGCACGTCGCGGAGGCGACTGTTGTCGGAATTCCGACCCCTTACACCCTGGGGCCCGTCGATATGGACGACCGAAATGTCCTTGTTGGCGATGTCGGCCACGATCTCGACCAGCTCGTTGATCGTCACCATTTCCGTGCGGCCGAGGTTCAGGGGGTCGGAGTAGTCGGATCCCATCAAGCGGAACAGGCCTTCGACACAGTCATCGATGTAGCAGAACGAGCGCGTCTGTTCGCCGTCGCCCCAGATCTCGATGGTTCCGTCGTCTTCGGCGAGCGCGATCTTCCGACAGATCGCCGCGGGCGCCTTCTCGCGCCCACCCTCGAAGGTGCCTCTCGGCCCGTAGACGTTGTGGAGGCGAGCGATCCGAGTCACGAGGCCGAACTCCTCCGAGAAGTACTCGGCGGTCCGCTCAGCCATGAGCTTCTCCCAGCCGTACCCGTCTTGCGGCGCCGCCGGATAGGCCATTTCCTCTCGGAGCGGGGTGACGTCCGGCCGCCGCTGAAGGTGCTCCGGATAGATGCAGGCCGAAGAGGTGTAGAGCAGGCGGGTTGCGCCGTTGCGGCGGGCGGCGTCGATGGTATGCAGGTCGATCAGCGAGTTGTTGCGCATGATCGTCCCGTGGTTGGAGGAGATGAACCCCATGCCGCCCATGTCGGCGGCAAGCGCGTAGACGTGGTCGATGCCTCTTGTTGCCTCGAGGCAGTTGTCCCACCGTCGAAGGTCGAGCAACTCGAACTCGTCGGCGTCGGACAGGTCGAACTCCGGGGGCTTGATGTCCACCCCCCGGACCCAGAAACCCTGGGACTTCAAATATGCGACGAGGTGATTTCCGATGAAACCGCCTGCCCCGGTAACGAGCACCCGAGCGCCTCGATCCACGTCCCACTCCCCGGTCTGCCTCGACCAACTGGCCGGTTCCCTACAGGAACGGGAAGACTACCAGGAATTGGTCGCCCTAGCTGGGGTGCCTGTGCAAAGCGACCATCCGCGCCCTATCCGGACTGTGCACATGCGCCTCCGGGCACGTAGGCCCGGTCGCGTCGAAGCCATACTGGGCCGGTGCGGACTCCTCGGCTAGGGATCGGGCTGCTACTGGTGGGTTTCGGCCTCGTCGTGGCGGTCGCCACGGGTCGTGCCCCTACCTGGTCGGCTCTTGTTGCCGTCGGAGCGCTTCTCGTTGCCGTCGTTCGAATTCGAGAAAGGGATCGTCAGCCCCAGCACCGCACGCAACTCGGCGTCGCAACCCGCGTCATGCAGGCCGGCGCTTTCCTCGCCGCCACGCCCTCGCTGGAAATTGGGCGGCTCCGACTAGCGGATGTCGCGTTCGGGGGCGCGGCGCTGATTCTCGTATTACGTCGACGGAGCGACCCAAAGGACGTCATTGAGATCCGTCCGCTCCTTGTTGCCGCCGCCTTGCTGGTCACCGGCGGTGCCATAGGCGGTTTCTTCAAGCCGCAGGGGTCAGAATTTTCCGTCTTGACGAGTCTCCAGGGGTCGCATTTCCGGTTCCTCTCGGCGGGCGTATCTGATGTGATCCGCTTTACCTTGGGTGCGCCGGGCATGCTTCTGCTGGTTTGGTTGTGGCGACCCCAGGAACGCCATCGGCGCGCCATCGCGGCGGCGTACGGCGCTGGCGCAGTGGTGAGTGTCCTCAAGAGCCTCGCTGAGCATCCCCTGGGCGGTCGCGCCCTCGGGCTAACGGGCCACCCGGTCGCCTTTGGGGTCACTTCAGCCTCGGCGGTGTTCATCGGCCTAGGCCTGATGCTCGAATCGAGCGGTTATCGCCGGCTCTACGGCGCGCTGGTGATGGTCGCCGGTGTTCAAGGCGTGTTCTCGAGCGGCACGCGTGCAGCGGTCCTGATCGTGGCGACGGGGCTGCTCTACATGTTGTTGGTAACCCGTTCGACCCGCGTGGCGGGAACGTTTGCCGCAGCCGCACTCGTGGCGATAGCGATAACGCTCGTGGCTCCATCAGTCTTTCAGGACTCGGCGACTGGCCGCCGCATCGCAGGAGAATCGGGGGCGGTCGTTTCGGACACCGGACGGCGGAGCGTGCGCGAAAAGTCGTTTGAGCTGGCCCGCACCCATGGCGTTACTGGAGCCGGCCTCGAGTACATGGCGTCGCCGCACAACATCCCGTTGGGCATCATCATTTCGACTGGTGCGATCGGATTTTCCGGCTTCGTCGTGCTCATAGCCTGGTTGGTTCGGAGCCACGTTGTTCACGCGCGAGGCTCACCACTCACGTCAGCAGTTCTTGCTTGGATCCTCGGCTTCTATTCTGCGTCCTGGGTGCTCTCTGCTGGCTGGGATCGCTTCCTTTGGATTCAGATCGCAGTCTTCGGGACTGTCGCCGTACGGCGCGCCGTAGATCACCCGCGTCGGTTCACGACAGATTTACCGGCGCACTAGGCCCTTGATCCGACGGCGTAGGCGGTGCGAAGGCACGACCCTGCGAAAGAGCTGCACCACGCGACCGACGTGCTCGAACATCATGCGTTGAAAATGAAGCTCGACGGAGGGGTTCTCGGCAACGACTGGCGGGTGGCGGAGCGGGTCAGTCATCGAGCGAATGGGCATGTTGCCGGCGTCGCCGTCGAGCCGGTGGTCGATGACATCTTGCGGTGAGGCAAGGGTCGTCTGGGTTGCGTCGGGGCCGAAGCCGATGTTGGTGATGAGGTTGACCGCGGGCGAGACCGAGAGGCCGTGCTCGCTGAGAACCGTGTACTGCCATTGGTGGTCCCACGTGCCCTCGCCCCGGTGGGCTTGATCGAAGTCGCGGCGCAATAGTCCGTGCCATGCCCTGCTCCCGGGCAGCCCACGCATCATCCCCACCCGGCGAAACTCGGGCCATGTGCGCATGTGGAAGTCGTACTTTTCCCAAGCCCGGCGCCAGGTCGCCCAACCCCACACCGGGCTGAAGGCAGTGAACGCGTAGCTGTAGCCGAAGTACGCCTGCTCCGGCGCGCCCCAATTCGTGCCGGCGATCTGCATCACCCGGCTGTCATCGACGTATCGCTCGAGCAGCTCTTCACAGAATGGAAAGAAGCTGGGATGGGGGACGCAGTCGTCCTCGAGGATGATGGCGCGGTCGACCTGCCGGAAGACCCAATCGAGGCCACTAGAGATCGCCAGGCCGCAGCCCAGGTTCTCGTCTTCGAGCTTTGCCGCCACCTCGCACGGCCAATCGACCTCGACGGCGACCGACCGCGCGCTGCGGCAGAGCTCGGCGTCATCGGGTTGATCGCGCCGTGGGCCATCGGCGACGACGAGGAGCTGCGAAGGTCGGGCCTCCCGGATCGCAGCGAGGACACGCGCGGTCAGGTGGGGTCGGTTGAAGACGATCAGCACGACAGGTGGACAGCTCACGATGCGAGCAACCGGGCGAGCTCATCGAGCTGTCGGTTCCCGGCGTCCCGAGCCCGAGCGGCGGCTCGCGTCGCGCAAGCGGACGCACGCTGAAACAGGGCGGGATCGCGAGCCCATTCACGCAGCTGGCCGACGGCCCGGTCGACGAAGTCATCGTTCGGCTCGAGAACGAGGCCTCCGTCACCGAGCGCTTCTTGGGTGAGACATCCGTTCCGGAAAGCGATAACGGGGACGCCATGTGCTGCCGCCTCCCAGGCGACGAGCCCGAAGGACTCGTGGCGGTAACGGCTCGGGAAGAGAAACACGTCGATCGATGAGTAGAACCGGTGCTTCTCTTCTTCTGTTGCCGGGCCCCAGTACTCCGCGCCGCCTGCGACCGCGGCCTCGATGAGGGCCCGGTCGTTCGGCGATGTCGCGGGCCCTGCGAGCACGAGGCGTGCCCCGGCCATCTCGGCTCCCAGCGCGTCCGCAGTCGCGATCGCCACTGCGAGGCCCTTCTCAACGCTGAGGTTGCTGAGGTGGCCGAGTCTCAGAGGGCGAGAGACGGCATGGCGATCGCGCGCGCTCGGCAGCGCGTAAGCGACGGAGACGATCCGCGCTTGCACGGTTGGCCCATAGGCGTCTCGGAGGTCCCGAGCCATCGTGGTGCACGCAACGATGTGGTGGCAGCGAGCTCCGCCGGCACGAACGATGGCGGTCATGAGCCTCTTCTTGTGGCTGATGTACACGTAGGAATGGTGATGAAGGAACACCTCGTATCCCGCGATGCGTCCAGCGGCGACGAGAACCAGGCTGTACAGCATCCCGGCGCCACCATCGCAGGCCAGGTAGAGGTAACGAGCCCTGCGCCGGTTCACGATCACTCGAACGACAGCGAATGCGACGCGCACGATCCGGCGCACGTGGTAGGTACGTCGCGCCTTGCCGGGGCCGACATCGATGCGAGTTACTGAACTGATCGCATCGACGTGGTCCGCCAGTGCCTCAGTTGCCAGCGACATGCCATGGAGAGGCGGCGGCAACGGACCGATGATGAGCGCGCGGCACCGTTCCTGGACCTCGTCGCGCGTCATTACGCCAACGCGCGTCCCTCTGCGGCGCCGAGGGTAATCGTTCGATCGCTGTACTCGATCACGATCGGATCGTGGGTGACCACGATGATCCCGACGGTCCTCTTGAGGGAGACGAGCGTTGCCATCAGTGACCGCGAGGTTTCCGCATCGAGGCCCGATGTGGGTTCGTCGAGCACCAGCATCGACGGGTTGCCGTACAACGCTCGGGCCAGGCCCAGCCGCTGACGCTGACCACCGGACATGCGGCTGCCCCGTTCGCCGAGAGCGGCGTCGAGCCCGTCGGGCAGGCTCCGGACCCAATCGGCGAGCCGGGCCGCCTCCAGGCGGGCCCAGAGCTCGGCGTCTGCGTGGGCCGATGGCGCCTGCCGCCCGAGGTCGACGTTGAACCGCACGCTGTCGTCCCAGACAAAGGTCTCCTGCTCGACGTAGCCGATGTCGGTAGCGGGCATTCGTTCCACGGTGCCGGCGCCCGGCGACAGAAGGCCGATGAGGAGGTCGGCGAGAGTTGACTTGCCCGCGCCCGACTCGCCGAGGATCGCAACGAGTTCCCCGCTGCGCAACTCGAAGCTGAGGGCTCGGATTGCTTCTTGGGCGGCCGTCGGATACCGGAAGCTGACGTGTTCGAGGCGGACGAGGCTGGTGGTCCCGTCAACAGCGCCGTCCCGATAGTCGCGCCGTTCGCCCGAGTCTTTCGGCAACGGGCTTTCGGCGTGACGAACCTCACCGAGCTCCTGCATGTGCCGCAGATCCGGTTCGAGGTCGAGAACTGACGCACCGGAGAGTCGGATATTCGTGAGGGACACGAGGAAGCGGCTGAGCGCTGGCATCGCTCGGGTTCCGACGCCGGCGATCAGGCCGAACGAGCCGATGACCGCGCCGTGCCGCTCGCCCAAGTACGCCACCCCGCCAGCGACGCCAATACCGAGCACGAGCACAAGCTCGATGTAGTAACGAGGGAACATCTGCGCGAAAAGAAGGTCTCGGCACGTCAGCCCATAGGGCCTGCGAACCGTCGTATACCGGCGGACGGCGGCATTTTCGACTGAGAACGCCTTGAGAGCCTTCAGCCCACCGAATGATTCGTTGAGCTCCTTCAGGCATTGGCGATTTTGCACGTGGTAACGCAAGCTGACGTCGGCCATGCCTTTTCGGACGACCGACGTGTAAACCCTTGCGGCCACGAGGAGGAAGAAGAACAGAACGAGACCGGTGAGCGGCGAGTTGAAGACGGCGACCGCTGAAAGTCCAACGAGGCCCAACCCGTCGGCGAGCGCCAGGGCGATCCCGCTGCCTGCGCCGCGATACAGGAGTGGGACGGACACGTCGAGGTCCCGGACGAACTCGGTCGTGTTCGTGTCCGAGGTCCTCCCATACGGGAGCAACAGCAGATGACCGAGGAGGCCGATCGTGCGTTCCGCCTCGTCGTGGGCAAGGAACCCCGCTTGCCAGTAGCTGAGATATGCCGCGCCGACTGACTTGGTGATCATCAGCAGGACGACGACTGCCCCGACGCTCGGCGTCGAAAGCTGGCCGAACGCGCCGCCCGCAACTCCCTGAAGGCGATGGATGAAAGTCGGCAGCAGCCCGACGGCCAGGGCGTCGAGCGCGGCGAGTATCGCTGCGAGCAAGCCGGAGACGAGGATCTTGCGCCGCGTCGTCCGCTCGAACAGCGACCAAGCCACCCGGACGACCCGAGCGATAGGTGGAAGCGTGCTCGGCTCCTCCTGCGTCCCAGAACTCACGGCCGTACAGTAGGCGGCGTGGCTCCTCTTGGGTTCCTGCTGGGCATTGCCTTCCTCACGGCGATTCGCAACGGCATCAACGTCACCGTTATCGCCGCGGGGCTGTCCTACCTGGCGCTACCGGCCGGTGTCGCTCTGATCCGCCTTTCCGGCGTCCAGCGGGCCATCGCTTCTCCGGCCTGAGCGTCGCGCCCCATGTCCTGGCGTCACCCAGTGCAGGCGGGTCGAGCGCTCACCCGGCGCGTCTCTGGTCCGCTGGATAGGTCAGCGTTCGCATCGAGGCGCGCGCCGGCGCTGCCATCGAGGGTGACATCGGAGCTCTCTCCGCTCTGGCTCTACCGCCTAGGGCTGAGCGGCATCAACTCGAAGTACAGGGTCGTGCCCCGTTGCGCGATCACGCGCGTTGACGACTTGCGCGATGCAGTTGTCGCGTGGGACAGCGCCGGGCCCGTAAGCGCCGCGGTAGGAGCGCTGTGGCAGCACTACGGCGCTCATTCCCCCGAGCTTGTGCAAACGTTCATACGCGTCGGTCAGGAGCTCGATGCATTGCCGTCCGACTGTGAGCCCTCGCGCATTGCCTCCACGCTCGCACCCGTGGAGCAGGCAGCCGCTCGACGCGGCTTACGACGTGGCCGAGCAGCGCGCCAGCAGGCTTCGCTGTCAGTGGGCGAGGCGAAGGCATATGTCCTCGAAAGGTGGCTCGACGTCTGTCGGCCTCGATCACGAGCCGCCCAAGCTGTTGACATGGCCGAGTTGGGCGTGTGCTTCACCTTTCGCAGGGTTCGGCAAGAGTGGTGGGCGTTCTCGTTGCGCGTTCGCCGTAGCCGACAGCCCTAGCGTGCCAACGCCGGCCGAAAACTGCGCGAAATCGGCGATGGTTTCAGGGCGCCCGTGGAAGCAGCCGGCGCGCGCAAGCTTCTCAGATCGTCAAGAGCTTGTGCTACGACCCGCGTCGCGCCGCCTTTCGGCACGCGTACGTAGACTCGTTTCCCGCAGAATGATCGAATCCCCGGTTCCAGTTGCCGCGTCGTAGAGACCCCCTTGGGGCCCTCAAGGATCCAGAGGTGCTGCGCCGCCGGCTGGAGTTCAGGGCTGCGCGCATGCTGCGCAAGGTCGGGTACCACCTGGTGCGCGTGTCGCCGGAGGAGCGCGCGTACATAGAAGCCGAGGGATCCAGCTCCACGCCGCTACCGAGCGGGGCCGAGGCGTTCCTGAGCTCCGACAATCCTCGCCTTCGCTCGCTGCGCGAGGCATACGCCCGCGTCGACCTCCCGGTGACGAGGCACTCGCGCTGGGCCGAAGACAATGTCGACTGGCTCGTCGACTTACCGCGCTTCCGCGGCGACACGCTCTACATGTGGAGCTTCCGCGAGATGCCGCGCGTGACCGCCATGAAGTACTTCATCTATGCGGAGTACATGCGCGCACGCGACCACGCGTCCCTCCTCGAGAAGCTCGGCGAGGACGGCGCATTCGGATGCTGGACATGGGACTTCGACGGGCGTGGCCGATTCAGCAAGGACCTACTCGACGCGGTGAACGAGATCTACTTCCTGGATCGCCACGTGGGCGTTCTGGAGCGGCCGTCTTTGCGAGTCCTCGACATCGGCGCGGGCTACGGTCGCTTCGCCCACAGGATGGCGCAGGCTACGCCAGCGCTGACCGACTATTGCTGTGTCGACGCAGTTCCCGAAAGCACGTTCCTGGCCGAGTACTACCTCGACTTCCGCGGCGTTGCTCCGCCGGCACGCGTCGTCCCGCTCGACCGCCTCGACGAGGAGCTCGGCGAGGACTCATTCGACCTCGCCGTGAATATCCACAGCTTCGTCGAGTGTCCCTATGCGGCGATCGAGTGGTGGATCGGGCTGCTCAGGCGGTTACAGGTACCCAAGGTGCTGATTGTCCCGAACGAGCGCGACCGGCTCATCACCCTGGAGCCCGACGGGACCAAACGTGACTTCGCCCACCTGTTCGCCGACGCCGGTTACCGGGCGGTGGCGGTCGAGCCGATCATCGACGACCCGGTCATGGAGAGGCTGACCGGGTTCGACTTTCGCTTCCTGCTCTTCGAGCTCACCTGACGATCACCCGTCAGGTGATGCGTCTACAAAGACGCTCCGGAATGTCTCTTGGCGCGGGTCGTAGTACAGGAGATGTACGGGTTTGCGTCCCGTGAAGATCCGCATCTCCTGCCACCGTCCCACATGTTTGGATGCCGGCATCGAGGCCGCCGTGGGCGACTCGAGCTCGATCGTGAGCCCGTCCCCATAGTCGACGCGTACCTGTCGCTCGTCTGGAAGGCGCGCGCGCGAGGAGAGGATGTCGATCCCGCAGGATTGGGTGAAACGGAACGGCGACGCTGAATTCTCGGGCGGGTGAAGGCGAACTTCGCAGGGCGCGCGGATGGCATCGAGCATGTCCCTGGACCATGGGTAATCGGCGACCTTCACGACATTCGCTCGGATCCTCATAACGCGTGCCATCCACTTCACCGGCATCCACCATGTGACCGGGTCGTTCAGCACCACGACCGTGTCGCTTGCATCGAACTTCGCGAGAGCAGCAATGTACTTCCTTCCGACAACCCCGTAGCGGAGAACGTTCGCTTCGAGCCGCCGGTAGCGATGCACCGCCTGCAATGCGGTCACTGCGAGGCCGAGCGCGACTCCTGCGGACACCATTCCCCTCGGCCACGAGGGCGCTCGCTGCTCCCGCGCCCAGCGCGCCAGGCAGATGAGCAGGAAGGCGTCCAGCCCGACCCCGTACCGCTGGCTCGTGCCCGCAACCTGCAGGAATCCATACGAGGAGAGGAAGCAGACCTCCTCCGCCGCGGGCAGTTCGCGCCGGCGGACGCGCGTCAGGATCTGGAACAGCGCCCCGCCCATTGTCAGGGCGTTCGCCACCAGGAGTGGAGGCACGGCAACCTTGTCGCGCGACAGGCCCGGTTCGCGGACGAGGGTCGAAGTCTCGACCGAGAACGGCCATTTGCTGGCGATCCGCAGCTGCCGTAGGACTCGACCGCGTGGATCGTCGTCCAGAACGTAGGCGCCCGCGAGTTCGGCGCGACTGAATGCCGCAAGGCGCGCGGCGAACCAAAGCACCGCCGGAGCTGACAACATCGCGAGGGTGGTGAACAAGCTCTTCTCGCGCCAGAGCCGGCGGCCGGACCGCATGGCAAACAGCGCCGGGAGGGCTGCCGCGGTAGGGAGGACAGTCTCCTTGGTGAAGACCGCGATCAGCAGGAGCCCCGCCGCGAGCGCGGGCTGATCGGCCTCAAATGCGAGGAACGCTGCCAGCCCGATATCGGCCGCGACGGCGTCGAAGCCCATGCACGGATAGACCAGAGGCGACAGCGCCGGAGCGAGTGCCGGCATCAGGGGCGCAGCCGAACCCATGAGGACAGCAGTGCGCTGCGATCCCCCGGCACGGGTGATCGCGAGCGATGTGAGGCCGCCGCACGCGCCGATGGCGGCATAGTTCACGTACAGCTGGCGACCGGAGTCGGGCGGGCTGAAGAGGCCACACAGCCAGTACGTCAGGTTGAACACGGGGCGGATGAAGGCGGCCCCGCCCACCGCGGGCAATCCCGCCGGCGGCATGAAGTAGTCACGAAACCCCTTCGTGAACCAACTCTGTGGCTCGGCGAAGTCAGGGTGGGAATGGGCGATGATCGCCCAGTCGTCGGCGAGCGGGACGTACTTCTTGACGATCTTACGAGTGACTAGGACGAGTGCCCCGGTCCCGGCAGCCGTCACCAGGAGTGCGACGGCGGATGAATTGGACCGTCGCCGCCGCCTGATTCTTCCCCTCAGAAGCCCAGGCACAGTACGAGCAGTTCGGCGAACGCAACGCGCAAGGTCCCTCTGCTGCCGGCGCTCCGAGTCGAGGCCATCAAAATCGAGGGAAGCCCGGATCTGCGTTGGCCATATTGAGCCAGAAATCGGGGGCACCCCGCGGCAGCAACGGCCCACCTTCGGTGTGAATCGGTGGATTCCGGCCATCGAGCCATACGGACGTGATCGACGGGAAGGACAGCAGCGCGACGAAGCCAGTGAAGTCGACTTGGATGAGTCCGCTCGACCGAAGGGTGTGAGCAAGGTCCGGAAACCAATCTGAATTGTCGAGGACGATGATGCCGCCGTCCGCACGTTGTTTGAGGGCTGTGTCTATACAGCGCCGACGAAAGGCCCCATCGACGGCGATCACGTCGAATCGCGCCTCTGGATCGACAGGAGTCACGTACGACTCCTCGTCCGTAGCGAGGATGTATCTCGTACTCGACCTGAGTTCCCGCTTCAAGGCCGCATGCCAATCTGCATCGTGTTCGACGGAGACGACACTTCCGCAACGCCGCTCCCAGAAAAGGGTTGAACTCCCTGAGCCAAATTCCAGCACCCTCGCGCTGCGCAGATCGAGCGAGTTGAGGTAGGCGATCGAGGGATAGGTGAACCAGGGGATGGGACTGTTGTCGGCATCGACAATGCGGCTGCCGCGGCGGAAGGATCGCATGTAACCGGTGTCAACAAGCAGACGCTTGGTGAGAACGATCGGCTTGCTGATCCGCGGCGGGATGATCGTTCTCAGGAGTGCTCGTGCTGTTGTCGTCGCCGACGATTCAAGCTTTGGGGGCACGAAGACAACCTACAAGGCGAGACGTTCCACGCGGCCGACCGCACCCGCGATGCGACCAAGCCCTCGCGAGATCAGAGCTCGATCCAAGTCGCGGGCCGGTCTTGCTCCGCATTGTCGAACGTGCCCGGGTGATACCACTCACGAGGACCAACAACTCGCCCGCCCCGTGGTTCCTGAAACCAAGCCGCCCACCACGAGAACGTGCTGTTTGCGAGGATCAAATGATCGCATCGGGCGAGCAGCGCGAGGTGCATCGCTGGCGTGTCCCGCTGGGCGACGACGACATTCGGTGCTCGCAGGTTTGCCTCGCACCACTCCGGATCGTCGGAGACGACGAGGAAGAGAGGGTCGAGATCCGAGAATTGATCCATCGCCCGGGGGTAGTAGCCGACATCGGCGAGGGTGATCCAGTGGGTCGACCCCGCCGAGTCGCCCCGCCGCACGTGGAACCCGACGACTGGCCTGTCGGTGTCAAGAGAGCTCCACGTCTCCTCGACCCGCGCCTGAACATCCGCGCGAATGCGAAACGCGTGGCGAAGCTTTTCGATGCTCGGGAAATGCCGCCGCGATTGGAAGTACCCGAAGACGTCGCACCAGTCGGGGATCGTTTCGAGCGAGGCCTCGTATCCGAACGCGGGGTAGCACTGACCGAAGCGGTACCGCAGCCGGCGGAGTTCCGTGGTCGTATACGTAGGCGTGTCGAGCTCGATGAGGGTGGCGAGCGAGTGTTGTGAACTTGGTGGCAGCCGCACCTCATACCCTTGCCGCTCGGCGACGCCGAGAAGTGCGGCGTACTGGAACAGCTCGTTGCCGAGGTACGAGAAGAGGCCGAGATCGGTGAAGGTGATCAACTAGCGGCGAGTGGTCGCGGCTTTCCGATGCCGTGAACTCGGACGCCATCTCGCTCGGGAATCATCCGCCAGGGGTCGAGGACGATCGAGCGGGCCGGGAACGCGAAGTCCTCGAAGTCGGCGTGATTGGTTGCGACAAAGTAGATCGCCGTCGGCCACGTACGCGGCTCGTCGAGGTAGGGATCCCAACATTCATGATCGATGTGCTTCTCGGTGAGGATGTTGCTGAGCAGCAGTGCCGGTGATCCGACGGTGAGGTTGGTCTCTGGCTTGTAGGCCTTGCCGAGGATGATCACCGGGAGGCCGGTCTCGGTGTGCGCATGCTCGACTAGGCGTGCGAGCCAGTCGGTCTGGTCCTCGCGGGCCTGCATGAGGTCCTCGAACAGGTTGTGCGAGAGCTCGAGTCGCTGCGCCAGCCAGCTCATGGCGATGTTGTCGCGTGGATGACATCCGCCGCCGTCGCCCATCCCCGCCCCGAGGTACTTCGGCGAGATGATGCGAGTGGTTGCGAGGCTGATCGCTTGGGTGAGGTCGTCGACGTCGCCGCCGACTTTCTCGCAGATCTCCATCATCGTGTTGGCAAACACGATCTTGGCTCCGATGAACGTGTTGTAGGCGACCTTGATGAGCTCTGCGGTCTTGATGTCGGTGACAAACGCCGGATGGTCGTGGAGGGTTGCGTAGAAGTCGACCACTTTCTTGGCGCCGTCGTCGTTGTCGGGATCGGCACCGATGAGGACGAACTCGGTGCCGAGAAAGTCCTCCACCGTCGTACCCATGGCGATGAAGGCCGGGTTGTACACGAGGTGGGCGTATTCGCCGAGAAGGGGCTTGATGTCGCGCTCCATCGTGCCGGGCAGCGCCGTCGAGATCACGACGACCTGGACATGCTTGGACTGCCGAAGCGCTTCTCCGGCAACCTGCGCCACCGCGGCGATGAGATAGCTGTATTCGAAATCGAGTCGCCCTTCCGGCAACCGAGTTATGCCCTCGTACTCTGGATGGTG
>Ga0070708_100000821_pt1 | contig 23435 bp, 26 predicted proteins | sample KBSK5503metaG_FD_65469 | JGI IMG/M metagenome (GOLD analysis project Ga0070708, IMG submission 65469) | Corn, switchgrass and miscanthus rhizosphere microbial communities from Kellogg Biological Station, Michigan, USA - KBS K5-50-3 metaG | ecosystem: Host-associated > Plants > Roots >... | reverse complement strand
CGAGGCCAGCCCGCCGGCGTGGCCACGCGCGGCCATCGACCGGATGAATACGTCCCCGTCGCTCGCGTACGCCTGCATCCGAACCCGATCGCCGAGCAGCGCCCCGCCCGTGATCGGGCTGGACGGGTCGACGGCGACAACCGCCACGGGCCGTCCAGCTGCGCGCACCGCGCCAATGAGCGCGGATACGAGGGTTGACTTGCCGGACCCCGGCGGCCCCGTGATCCCGACGAGGTGGGCCTTGCCGGCCAACGGGTAGAGGCGGCGCAGCGCGGCTTCCGCCACGGGCGTGTGATTCTCGACGGCAGTCAGGATCCGAGCGAGGGCAAGTCGATCGCCCGCGAGCGCGGCATCGACGAGCTCCGTGGGAGTGGAGAATCTCGCTCCCGCAGCCACCTCGGGCGCGGGGCGGCTACGCGGGCTGCCGGGCGTTGGCCCGGAGGAACTCGGCGACCTCGGCGATGGTCGTACCCGGCCCGAACGTCTCGGCGACGCCGGCTTCCTTGAGCGCGACCACGTCGTCGTCCGGGATGATCCCGCCGACGACCACCAGCACGTCGTCCATGCCGGCTTCGCGGAGCTTGGCCGTGACCTTGGGCACGAGGGTCATGTGCGCGCCGGAGAGGATCGACAGCCCGACCACGTCGACGTCCTCCTGGAGCGCCGCCGTCACGACCATGTCGGGTGTCTGGCGGAGGCCCGTGTAGACGACCTCGAAGCCCTCGTCGCGCAGGCCGCGCGCGAGCACCTTGGCGCCGCGGTCGTGGCCATCGAGCCCGGGCTTCGCGATCAGGACCTTGAGCGGCCGGTCGGACATGGCCGGGATTGTAGGCTTCGACGGTGACTGAAACGGCGATCGAAGCGCCCACCGGCGAGCGAATTCGCCTTCGATTCGTGACCCGCGCGGAGCTGCCGAAGTTCCTCCGCCATGCCAAGCGCGACGCCGGCGGTTTCAACGATTTCGGTGTGACCCAGCGGAAGATCCCCGACGACGCCTGGACCGACGGCGAGCTGCGCAGCGAGCAGCGGGCGGAGCTGTTCATCGAGCGACTCGAGGACGGCGCCATCCTGGGGACGATCCAGTACCACCGCGTCAGCTACGGCCCGAATCCCGAGTCCGCGGCATGGATGCTCGGCATCGAGCTCACCCCGAGCGCGCGCGGCCAGGGCTACGGGACCGAGGCGCAGCGACTCCTGTCCGACTGGCTGTTTGCGACAACCCCCGCGAACCGCGTCGAGGCGTCCACGGACGTCGACAACGTCGCGGAGGTACGGGCACTCGAGAAGGCCGGCTTCAGCCGCGAGGGCGTCTCCCGAGGGGCGCAGTTCCGGGCGGGCGCCTATCGCGACCTGATCGGCTTCAGCCGCCTCCGCGACGACCTGGGCTGACCTTCGGCCGGCTACTCCCCCGGCGGGCGCCGGTCGACGTGGCTGAAGAACTCGGCACGGGTTCGGTCGCGGGTACGGAACAGGCCGAGCACGGCCGACGTGGTCATGATCGTTCCGGGCTTGCGGATGCCGCGCATGACCGCGCACAGGTGGTTCGCCTCGACGACGACCCCGACGCCCTGCGGCGCGAGTCGCTCGTTCAGGAAGTCGGCGATCTGCTGGGTCATCCGCTCCTGGACCTGCAGCCGGCGCGCATACATCTCGACGATCCGCGGGATCTTCGAGAGCCCGATCACCTTGCCCCGCGGGATATAGGCCACCGCCGCCCGCCCGAAGAACGGCAGGAGGTGGTGCTCGCACAGCGAGTAGAACGGGATGTCCTTGACGACCACCATCTCCGAGTAGTCGACGTCGAAGATCGCGCCGTTCACGAGCCGCGCCGGGTCGACGTGGTAGCCGGCGGTCAGCTCCGCGTACATTCGGTGAACACGGTCCGGCGTCCCACGCAGGCCCTGCCGGTCGGGGTCCTCGCCGATCTCCAGCAGGATCTCGCGCACGGCCTCCTCGACCGGGCCGGTCGGCGTCGCGAGGGTCGGCGTGCCGACGATCGGGCGCGTTCGATCGTCCTCGGCCTCGATGCCATTGAGGCCGTGCTCCTCGCCGATCTCCGTCTCGATCTCGGCGACGAGCTTGCGCACGTGCTCGGGCAGGTCCGTCGTGCTCATGGCTCGGGGATCGTACCCCCGGCGCCGCGCAGCCAGGCGCGCGCGTTGTCCCCGAGGCTGGGCAGGTAGTAGCCACCCTCCTGCAGGATCACGAGCCGCCGCCCGAGCGCGGCGACGCGGCGGCCCATCTCCGCGTACCCCTCGGTCGTGAGCGCCAGGTCGCCGATCGGGTCCTTTTCGTAGGTATCGAAGCCGAGCGAAACGACCACAATCGAGCCGGGTGCCGTGGCGATCCACTCGAGCGCACGGTCGAGGTCGGCCAGGTACGTCGCGTCGTCGGCCCGGAGCGGCTGCGGGAGATTCAGGTTGGCCCCCCGACCAGGCCCCTCCCCGACCTCGTCGGCATGGCCCAGGAAGAACGGATAGAGCCGCCGCGGGTCGGCGTGGAGTGAGGCGTAGCGCACGTCGCCGCGACGCCAGAAGATCTGCTGCGTGCCGTTGCCGTGGTGGACGTCCACGTCGAGGATCGCGACGTGCTCGCCGGTCGCCTCGACGATCGACTCCGCCGCGATCGCCGCGTTGTTGAAGAAGCAATAGCCACCGGCCATCGCCGCCGCCGCGTGGTGGCCGGGCGGGCGACACAGGCCATACGCCACCGTCTCGCCCCCGAGCACGAGATCGACGGTCGTGAGCGCCACATCGACCGCCCAGCGTGCCGCCTCGTAGGTGCCCGGCCGGATCGGGTTGGACGAGTCGAGGCCCCACCAGCCCGTTCGACCGCCGATCGCCTCGGGCTCCGGGCGCGCGGCCACGAACGTGTCGCTCATCCCGGAGAACATCTGCCGCGTCGGGTAGGTGTCGGCGACGAGGAAGTCGCGCTCGATCCCCTGTCGCTCCACCGAGGGCCAGGCCTCCTCGAGGAAGCGCACGAGCCCGGCGTCATGGACCGCCACGATCGGGTCCGGGCCATGCTCCGTCGGAGGGACGATCTCGAACCCGCCATCGGCGGCCAGCGCGTCGCGGATGGCCTCCGCACGCGCGGGCACCTCGCAGGCGGGCACGGGCACGCCGAGATACGTCTCGACCTTCGGGTCGTGACCGCGGTGGCGATCGGTGTGGACGACCTTCACCCGCGGATCGTACGGGCGCCGACCTCTACGATTTGCCGCGCCATGGCGAAGCGCGAACGCGGCTCACCTCGGGGTCTCGCCCGCGCGGCGGCGCGCGTCGCGGCGTTCGAGCGCCTGGTGGATCGCGCGCTCGCGGGCATCCCCGACCCGTATCACGCGGCGCTCACGGAGGTCGCGGTCGTGATCGAGGACGAGCCGTCGGCCGAGCAACTGCGCGAAAACGACCTGGAGCCGTGGGAATCGATGTACGGCCTCTACGAAGGCGTGCCCCGCACCGACTACGCCGCCGATTGGGCTGCCTCGCCGAACCGCATCACGCTCTTCCGTCGCCCGCTCGAGGAGGACTACCCCGATCCCGCGGAGCTGGAGGACGAGGTCCGGATGACGGTCCTCCACGAGCTCGCCCACCACCTGGGCATCGACGACGAGCGCCTCGACGAGCTCGGGGCCAGCTAGCCGCGGACGGGGCGCCAGATCTATGGCGCGAACGACGGCAGCGCCAAGAACATCGGGGCACTCTCCGGATCGAGCAGTGGATCGCGCGGGTCAGAGCGCAGGATGTCGTAGCTGCCCAGGCTCCCGCCCGGGGCTCGGTCGCCCGCGTACGCATCCCAGCCGATCAGGAAGTCCGGGACCTCGTCACTCGGGATCAGCGTGATGAGATCCGAGCCGATCCAGAGTGATCGCGCGCTGGTGGCACGCTCGGCGTAGCCGGCCGACCCGGCGTACTCGACTGCGACCAGGAGGGTCACGGCGCCGGCACGCCGGGTGATGACGGCATCGGTCGCCCCCGGGAACTGGTCGCCGAGCGCTACCGATCCGCCCACGATGCCGTCGACCGCGAAGATCGGCCCCCACTCGCCGATGCGTCCCGGCGTCACTGCCTCGGGGCCTCCGGCCATCCGCTGGAAGTAGACGTAGACACCCTCGCCGGCGAACGTGTCCTCGTTCCGCGGGCTGTCGGCGCACGTCACGCCGGGGGCCGTGCAGTCGAAACGCTGCTTGAGCCAGTCCGGCGTCTGGGGAAACCAGCCGACGTCGGCGAGCACGATGTCCGACGACGCGGACCCGCCGGCTTCACCGACCATGTCGCCGGGCGGATCCTCGACGACGGCGTTGCTGCCGACCTCGGTCATCTGGAGACCGTGGGCGGCCTCCGCCTTCAGGACGACGAGGAGCGGGCTGGCGGCGCGCGCGCGGAACGAGGCGATCGTCGGAATGGCGGCGACCACGACCGCGGCCAGCCCGACCATCACGACCGACATCGGGATGCTGACCCAGCGAGGTCGACGCGCGCCGACGGAGGGACCGAGCCGCGCCTTGTCAAGGCCGGCCGAGTAGAACGTGAGGCCCAGGAACGCGGTGACCTGCGGCGCCGCGACAATCGCGGCGATCGTGAAGGTGAGGCTGCCGAACGCAACGATCAGTGCGAGGACGAGGATCCCCGGCAGGATCAACGCCGTTCCTCCTTCCCCGATCTGGAAGAACGTGGCGATGCGCGAGGCGAGGTCTGCCCCACCGCTGAATGCGAACGTCTGGATTGCAGCCGAGACGAGCGTGAAGAGGGTCACGACGAGGGCGATCCGTGGCGCTGCCCGGAACAGGCGATACGAGCGGCGCAGCGTCTCGATCGCGCCCGCGTCGCCGAGCACGATCCCGGTCGAGGCGAAGGCAAAGGGCGCTACGACAAGGGTCCCGATCATCGAGGTGATGAACGTCAGGCCCTGGTTCGAATCGAACGGCCGGAGGAAGGGCCAGGCCAGCGCGATCGAGATGACCCCCGACACGATGCCAACCAGCAGGCCCGAGCCGAGCAGCCGCCAGAAGGTCTGCCGAGCCCGCACGATGGCCTCCGCCAGGGTCATCGGCCCGTCGGCTGCAGCGCCACCGAGCATGGCGATGGCGATCGCCTTCGCGTCGATGGAGATGGCGACGATCAGGACGAACCCCACGATCGCCACCACGTAGATCAAGGCGAGCGGGCCCGCGAGCTCCGGTTGCTCCGAGAAGATCAGGAACGGGTTGTCGCCGGTCAGCGTCGGCGCGGTCACGGGGTCGCCGAGCAGGCGCGCCAGGCCGATGAGCACGAGGATCGCCGCGGGCCCGAACGCGCCAAGCGAGAGCAGGCCGATGTAGATCGAAGCGCGGCGGATGGTGACGCTCGACCCGGCGGCCAGCTGAAGTCCGGCGTAGACGACCTTGCGCGCAGATGGCAGCTCGTACGTTCGCGTCCAACGCGGGCGTGGCGCCGTCAGTGCGCTCGGTGGCGCATAGGCGCCGAATGGCAGGTACCCCGCCGCCTGTTCGGCCGGCGCCGGATCCCCGCGCCCATCGCTGGGAGCGGGCTGAATCGGCGGTTCCGCGCTCGGCTCCGGCATCGCGGGCGAGCATACAAGGGGGCCCCTGTCGGCCTCCGTGGACTTGCGAGATTGCGCAACTCGTGCAATAGTTCGGGCATGGCAATCGAGCTGCCTGCCGCCAGCGACAGGCGCAACCGCGAGACGGAGTACGAGCGGACGGCGGTCGTGGGCCGCGCCCTGGCGGACCCCAAGCGGCTGTGCGTGCTCGAGTCGCTGTCGGTCGGTGAGCTCTCGGTGAGCGAGCTGGCCGGACGCGTCGCGTGCCAGGTGCCCAACATGAGCCAGCACCTCGCGGTCCTGCGAGCCGCCGGCCTCGTGGCGACGCGGCGCGAAGGCAGCACCGTGTACTACCGCCTCACCGACCCTCGGGTCATCGAGGCGTACCAGCTCCTCCAGTCCATCGCCCGCTAGGACGAGAAAGGAACCAAGTTACATGGCCATCAAGGTTGCGACCGACGCCACCTTCGAGCAGGAAGTGCTCCACAACGACAAGCCGGTGGTCGTCGATTTCTGGGCGGCCTGGTGCGGGCCGTGCAAGCTCGTCGCCCCCGAGATGGAGAAGATCGCGGCGAAGTACGAGGGCGCCATCGACGTGGTCAAGGTCGACGTCGACGCGAACCCCGGCCTCTCCCGCGCGTTCAACATCATGTCGATCCCGACCATCGCGTTCTTCGCCCCCGGCAAGCAGCCGATGGGTGTCGTCGGCTTCCGCCCGATGGAGCAGCTCGAGACCCAGTTCAATCTCGGCTCGTTCCCGAAGCTCGCGGCCGAGGCTGCAGCCGCGACCGACGCAGCGACCTCCACGGAGGCCGCGAGCGACGCCGCCTAGCGGGTCCTTTCTCGATCGAGCACGAGCCCGTCCGGCCTACCGGACGGGCTCTTCGATTCCTCGCGGCGCCGCGCGTTCCCAGGTCGGACGCAAGTTCCACTCCGATACTTGCCCCGTGATCTACGACTCCCTGAAATGGCCGCACGGGCCCAAGTGCTCGATTCGCCGGGGCGGCGATCGAACGTGCATCGCGGCCGAAAGGTGTCGCGAGAGACCCTCGGACCGACTTCGCCTGGTCGAGGATTACCGGCGGGAGTAGGCGTTGGGACCGAGGCCCGGCCCGAGGTACAGCAACGTCCCCGGTGATCGCTTCGGTCTAGCCGAGCGGCTTGGCTCGGAGCGGCGGGAAGTCGGACGGCAGGTCCGGCGCGATCGCCTGAAACAGCATCTCGGCCTGCAGCCCACGAAGGTGGTGCACGCCGAGCTCCCGAAGCTTGAACTCGGCAGGTGGCGGGTCGCCGAGGGCTCGAACGGCTGACTCCGAGAGCAGCACCTGGCCGCCATGGCCCGCGGTCATGATCCGGGCGGCGGCGTGGACCGCGAGGCCCACGTAGCCATGGTCGGTCAGCGTCGGGCGACCGGCGTGGATGCCGACCCGCATCCGGACCGAGACACCGCCGGGCCAGCGGCCGTCCCGAAGCCCACGCTGGATCGCGAGCGCGGCGAGCAGGGCGTCCGTCGCGTGCCGGAAGACCGCGAAGAACTCATCGCCGTGGACGTCGACCTCGTGCCCGCCGAGCCGTCCCGAGGCAGCCCGGAGCACGCGCCGGACCTCGCCGAGGAGCACGGGATAGGCGTCGTCCAGATCGCGGACGAGGGCAGTCGAGCCTTCGATGTCAGCGAGGAGCAGCGTCAGGTTGCCGGTGGGCAATGGCGCCTTGCGTCCCAGGCGCATCTGCCCCGTGATGAACCCCACCGGAACGATGCCGTGCCGCTTGGCGGCGTTGAGCAATCTCGTCCGAGCACGGTCGCGGGCCTCCGCGTCCTCGAAAGTGACCTGGTTGAACCGCGCCAGGGCGTTCCGGACATGGGCCGCGTCGTTGATCGGCAGCCGCCGGCGGCCGCTCGAATCGACGTAGGCGAAGGCGCGGTCCGGAAGGCTGGTCCGATCTGCGGCACCAAGGGTTGGCATGCGCCGCCATTGTCCCCCGGACTCGATCCGGCGACTCCCCGGTTCCTCGCGGTTCCTCCCCGGTTACTCCCCGGCGCGCTTGTACGCCAGCTCCAGCCAGGCACGGAGCCGGTCGAGGGCGTGGCCGTCGAGCTCGTGCGGGTTGAACCGGATCCACTCCTTGCCACGCGGCGACGGCGCCGTGTCGGGGGTTCGGGTCGCGGCGGCAGCGACCGCGCGGTCGAGCCGGAGCTCGATCCCGTTCGGACCGAGCGCCGCGAACGCCATGCCGCCGCGGCTCCAGGTGACCACGCCATCGACCGACTGGCTCCGGGAATCTGGCAGGTCGACGATGACCTCGGCGACCTGCGCCGGCAGCGATGGGTTCACGGGATCGGGCTCACGGCGCGCGGCGAGGGGCGACCGGCCGCCGCCTAGCCGGCGCGGGCTGGCGATGCCGCGTCGAGGATCGCCTCGAGGTCGGCCGCGTGATCGGCGTAGTGGTCGATCGTCTCGTCGATGAAGAAGCGCAGGTGGTCGGCGTGCTTGATCCAGCGCGTCTCGGGCACGACCGTCAGGTAGCCGCGGAGCTCACCCGGGACCTCGCGGAGTCGCCGCCGGACCTCGGCAATCGGCAGCGCACGCCAGTCGGCCTGGATCTCGGCGTTGATGTCGTCACCGCGCTCGTCCCACTCCCGGTCGGACCGCTCCTTGGTGGCGCTCGTCTCGCCGACCGCGAGCTCCTTCGCGACGTCGAGCGCATTCGATTGCCAGGCGACGATGTGACCGATCAGGTCGCGGCCGGACCAGTCGTGCGCCGCATCGATGGCGACATCCAGCTGCTCGTCGGAGAGATCGGCGAGGGCCTCGTAGGGCCGCCAGGCCTCGCGCTCCTCCTCGAGGAACTCCAGCGCATTCAGGTACATGTCGCTCAGACCCCCACTGGTTCGCGGTACTCGCCGAATACGCCGCGCAGGACGCCACACATCTCGCCGAGCGTGGCGTAGGCCGCCGCAGCGCGGATGAAATGGGGCATGAGGTTCGAATCGGAGGAGCCCGGCCGAGCTGCTGCATCGCGCAGGCCGCGCAGCGCGGACTCCACCGCCGCCGCATCGCGCTCCAGGCGTGTCCGCGCCAGGCGCGCCATGTGGTTCTCCAGGGAGCCAGGCGGCACCTCCAGGACCGGGACCGTGGTGACCTCGCGCTGGTCGACGTACGCGTTCACGCCGACGATCTTCCGCTCGCGCTCGTCGACCTCGCGCTGGAAGCGATAGGCCGCTTCGGCGATCTCCCGCTGGGGATAGCCATCGACGACCGACGCGACCATCCCGCCCCGCCGATCGATCTCGTCGAGGTACACCCACACCTGTCGCTCGACCTCGTCCGTGAGTGATTCGACGAACCATGACCCGCCCAGCGGGTCGACCGTCCCGGTCACGCCGGTCTCCTCGGCGATCACCTGCTGCTGGCGCAGCGCGAGCAGGGCCGCCGCGGCGGTTGGCACGGCGAGTGCCTCATCGTAGGCATCCGTGTGCAGTGATTGGGTCCCTCCGAGGACGGCGGCCAACGCCTGGATGGCGACGCGCGTCAGGTTGTTCAGCGGCTGCTGGGGCGTGAGCGACACCCCCGCCGTCTGGGTATGGAAGCGCATCCACGTCGAGCGCTCGTTCTCGGCGTGGTAACGCTCGGTCATCAGGCGATGCCAGATCCGGCGCGAGGCTCGGAACTTGGCGATCTCCTCGAAGAAGTCCGAGTGCGAGTTGAAGAAGAACGACAGGCGGGGCGCGAAGTCGTCGACGCGCAGCCCGCGCTCGATGGCCGCCTCGACATAGGCCATGCCGTCGGCGATCGTGAACGCGAGCTCCTGGACTGCCGTCGAGCCGGCCTCCCGGATGTGATAGCCGGAGATCGAGACCGTGTTCCAGCGCGGCAGCTCGCGCGTCCCGAACTCGATCGTGTCGGTCACGAGGCGCATGGAGGGCTCGGGCGGGAACAGGAACTCCTTCTGGGCAACGAACTCCTTGAGGATGTCGTTCTGGGTCGTGCCCTCGAGCATCGCCCGCGGGAAGCCCGCCTTCTCGGCGGCCACGATGTACATCGCCCAGATCGGCGCGGCCGGCGAGTTGATGGTCATCGACGTCGAGACGCGATCAAGCGGCAGGTCCTTCAGCAGGACCTCCATGTCGGCCAGTGAGGAGACACCGACGCCACACGTCCCGAACTCGCCCTCGGCCTCCTCGTCGTCGGCGTCGTAGCCGTACAGGGTCGGCATGTCGTAGGCGATCGACAGCCCCGTCTGGCCCGCCGCGAGCAGGTCCTTGAACCGAGCGTTCGTGTCCTCGGCGGCGCCGAAGCCCGCGAACATGCGCATCGTCCACAGTCGCGAGCGGTAGCCGGACGGGTGGATGCCGCGGGTGAACGGGGCCTCCCCCGGGAGCCCGATCCGGTCGAGATCCTGGTCCAGCCACGGCCCGTACAGCGGGTCGAGCTCGATCTCGCCGAGCGTTCGGAAGCTCGCCTGGCGCCCCGGCGCACGAACGATGGCGGGGTCCAATCGCTCGACCTTCCAGCGCTTCCGGCGCTCGGACCAGTCCGTTCGGTCGGTCATGCGCGGGACAGTAGCACCAGGGCTCGATCGATCAGTCCGGGGCGGCCTTCGATGCGGCCAGGGCCGCCGCCACCTTGGCGTCGTGCGCAGCTCGCGACGCGTCGGGCTCGACCCGGGTCGCGACGATCACCACGTGCATGGCGCCCATGCCGTTCGCTGACCAAACGATGACGGTCTGGAGCGAGAGGTCGTTGAGGGTCTCGATCCGGTACACGGTGGTGCCGTCGATCGTCGGGCGCGACGTTTCGATGTTCTCGGTCTTGGTGCTCGCTTTCGCGCCGGCGAGGTAGAACTCCTCGATCCAGTCCTGGTGCAGCAGCGGTTGGTCGCCCGGTGTCGCCAGGACCGCGATGACCGTGGCATTGCCGCCGCCGTCGTCCCACGTCGCACCCGCGAATCGCAGCTCGGCAACCCCGTGGGCGGCGTAGGTGGTGAGCGTGGCGGCCTCGCAGTTTCGACCGGAGTCGACGGTTGTGGGCGCCTTGCCCGCGAGGTCGGTGGGAAGCAATCGCTCGAGCACCGGGTACGCGCCGGGCGCTCGCGCATCGGAGGTGCATGGGCCGCTCGGATCGAACGTGCCGCCGGCCTGGCCGCAGGCTGCTATCGCCGCAGTGGTCAGTGCCACGAGGAGGGCGCGGGCAATAGCCCCGCTCCGGGCGAGGCTCACACGGGCGACGGGCGCGGCTGGCGAACGATGCCGCGCACGTCGAGGTCGTCCTGCACCACGCGCGCCGCGGCGACCAGGTCGGGGTCGCGCGAGATCGTCCGCGCGAGCCAGTCGATGTAGGTCGGCTCGAAGTCGGCGATCTGTCCGAGGGTGTGGCCGTGGAACTTGCCGAACACGATCTCGTAGGCGCGCGCCTCCGCGAGGCTCGGCGGGGGCGGCGGCCGGAAGTTGCGCTGGCGGCGTCGGTTCAGCGGCCCAGTCGGTTGCGAGGCACGGAGCGGCTCGCGCTGGAGACGATCGGCGCGCAACGGTGGCTGGCCGGCGGGCTGGGCGCGCGGACCCGTGGTGGTGTTGCGCGGCCGGAACGTCGCGGTCGTGTCGACGCGGCCCGTCACCGGGCGGGTCGGGCGCGGTTCCGGAGGCCAGTGGCGGCGACCGTTGCCCGCTTCGTCCGTCGCCGTGCCGGCAAGCCACCCGGCTCGGAGCTCCGCGTAGGCACGATTGATCTCGGCCATCCGCCGCGTCGCCCGCTCGGCTGCCGCGGAATCGTCCCGGGCGAGGTCCGGATGGTGCTCCCGGGCGAGGCGTCGCCAGGCGGCCTTGATGGTCGACTGGCCGGCATCCCGCGGCACGCCGAGCACGTCGTGGGGATCGCGTCTGGCCACGGCGGCAGTGTATGGCGGTGCCCCGCCGAGCCTGGACGCCACGCCTCGGACGGTATCGAGGCGGGACAACCTAGAATCCCCGGGGCAATGACCAGCCGCCGCCTCGGTCTCACGGCCGCGCTCACCGTCGGGCCGATCGCTGCCTGGCGGTTTGCCCACGAATACCGGGCTCGGGCCGGGTACCCACACCGGCATCCGCCGGAGCACGACCCGTCCTTCCTCGACCTGCCCTTCGAGACGATCGGCGTCCCGACACCGGCCGGGATCGTGCTTCCGGCGTGGTGGATCCCGGCTCGCGAGGGTGTGCCCGGACCGGCGGTCCTGCTGGTGCACGGCTGGGAGTCGGCGCGCGACCGGACCCTGCCGAACGCGCAGATCCTCAACGCGGCCGGGTTCCACGTCCTCACGCTCGACATCCGCGGTCACGGCACGAATCCCGCCGAGGAGCTGCCCCTCACCGCCGGGGAGTTCGGTGCCGACGCGCTGGCGGGCGTTCGGGCACTCCTGGCGCGCGAGGACGTCACCGCGGTCGGCATCCTCGGCCACTCGATGGGCGGCATCGGTGCGCTCCTCGCGGCCGCGGCCGAACCGCGCGTCAAGGGCGTGGTCGCCGCCTCGACCCCGGCCGACCCGTACCGCCTGACACGCCAGACGTTCCGGCTGGCACGGCTACCGCTCCCCGGCCCGCTCGCCTACCCGCTCGCGTGGCTGACGACGCACGTCTTCCTCGCACCGCGCGGGCACACCGTGCAATCCGTCTCGGCGTCGCATGCAATCGAGACCTACCAGGGCCCGGTCCTGCTGATCCACGGCGACGCGGACCGGGTCGTGCCCTTCTCGCACCTCGGGCGACTGGAGAGAAGGGCCCGCGAGGCCCGGGAGGATGATCCCCGCGCAGCGCCGGTCGAGGTCCTCGAGATCCCCGGGGGCGAGCACAGCTGGCTCTACGAGTACGCGTCCTATCGCGGCGCCATCGCGCGTTTCTTCGCGACCGCGCTCGGCGGCCCCCTCGAACCCGACGTCGCCGAGGCCGCCGCGCGGGCCGTTCCGGCGGCGCGGCTGCCGCAGCGCGAGCATCCGTTCTCGGCGATCGAGGGCGAACCGGGCGGCGTTCGAACGCTCGTCCGCGCGATTCGGATGGCGGGCGGCGGCAAGTGATGGATGTCTGGACGTCGATTCGTTCGAAGCGGATGGTCCGCCGGTTCGCGCCGCGACCGCTGAACCGGGACCACCTGACGCGGATCGTCGATGCAGGCCGTCATGCCGCGAGCTCGAAGAATCAGCAACGCTGGGACTTCATCGTCGTCCAGGATCGAGCTCACCTCGAGGCGCTCTCCAGGTGCGGCCCGTTTGCCGGCCATGTCGCCGGCGCCGCCGCAGCCGTCGCGCTCGTGACACCGGACCCCCGGCCGGAGGGCGCGTCGACGTCGATCATGTGGGACCTCGGGCTCGCGGCCGAGAACATGATGCTCGCGGCATGGGAGCTCGGGGTCGGCAGCTGTCCTGCGACGGTCTACGAGCAGGCGATTGCGCGTGACGTCCTCGGATACCCCGAGGATCTGTTCTGCGGCTACATCCTCTCGTTCGGCTATCCGGCGGAGGCGGACGACCTCACCCGACCACCCAAGGCCGGCGGCCGGAAGCTCCTCGACGAGGTCGTCCACCGCGAGACCTGGTGAACTCGCGGCGTTGAAGGCGACATCGCGGAGCGCGAGTCAGCCGGCGCGGCCGCGCCGCGCGACGCCCGCGAGCACGAGGGCGTGCGGCCCCCAGACCGGGCGCCCGATCACGAGTCGTGCGGGGCCGAGCGGGCCCTGGCGCGGCGGCCCGAGGCGCGGCGTGTCGTCGATGTCGGCGCGATCGAGCCGGCCGAGGTAGATGACCCGGACGCCCTCGCCGAATCGCGCGAGGGTCGCGGCGAGCAGGCTCTCCGTGTCCGGCTCGAGCAGGACAATCGCGGGGCGCTGCCGATCGGCGGGCGACGTCCGGCGAGCGGTGGCGCCCAGGTTCGCGTCGCGCCCGGCTTGCCCGAACCTGCCGACGCTCGCCAGCTCCCCCGTCGCGCGGTCGAGCTCCACCGTCGCCCAGCCGAGACCGACGACGGGCAGTTCGGCGAGCCACGGGTCGCGGTCCGCCACATCGGCGTGGATGGCGGCCGCGGCCGCGCCGAGCTCGGTTCGAGGGTCCTCCTCGGTCATCGCAGCAGGAGGTCGGGCGCGGGCGAGCCGATGACCGCGAACCCGAGCGACTCGTACAGCAGCCGGGCCGCCTCGTTATCCGACTCGACCGCCAGGTGGACGGTCGGGCCGCCCTCGGCGAGGGCGTCGCGCACCGCGATGAGCGTCGCCAGCGCGCCGAGGCCGCGGCGTCGAAACGCCGGGCGTGTGCCGATCGACGACAGGTAGCTGCCCTCGTCGTTCGTCGCGCGACGGGCAATCGCCACGGGTTCGCCGTCGACGCGGATGAGCAGCATCGCGCAGCCGGGACGCGAGATACACGCGAGGATGTCGTTCTCGAGGGCGAGCTCTCGCACCGGCTCGACGCCGAAGGCATCGGTGAGGACGACGGATGCGTCCGCAGCCCAGCCGCGGCGCTCGGTCCAGCCCCGTCGGTCATGCCGGTTCGACGATCCCAGGTCCTGCCGGCTCACCTCCACGACGGCGCCGCCGAAGGCAGCGGCCACCCTCGCCTCCGCCGTGGCAAGCCGCTCCCCTGCGTGATCCGGCTCCGCGAGCAGCATCCGGCGGTCCGCGCCCATCGTTTCGAAGCCCGCGGCAAGGAGCCGCTGCACGAGGTCGGCAGGCTCGCAGCCGAGTGGCAACGGCCGGACGTGCGGGAGCCGCGCGAGCGTGGCGAACAGCGTGATGATCTCGTCGAGGCGTCGGTCGAAGGCGGCCGAATCGCTCGCCCAACGGGGCGCGATGAGCCGGTTCCAGAAGGGCTCGGCGTCGCTGGGATCGTGAAGCAGCCAGCCGTCGCCGAGGTCGCGCAGCTCGCGCGCCGGTGTCTGCTGGGCACGTGCCTCATGGAGCACGAGACGCCGGGCCAGATCGGGCTCGAAGATCCGATCGCCGGCCACCGACGAACCATACGAGGAACGACAGCACGTCGCGCTATCGTGGCGCGCACAGTCGCTCGCGCCCCCCGGAGGACCAGCATGCGTTTCATCATTCGAGGCGTTGCCACGCTCGCCGCGGCGGTCGCGCTCGCGGCCTGCTCGGGCGGGACGTCGACGCCCACTACCGCCGCCAACCCACCCGGCACCGAGGCCCCGGCCGCGACGACAGGCGGCACGGCGGTGTGTGCGGATTCGACCGGCACGACCACCATCAACGCGACCGTCGGTGGCTTCCAGTGGGGCCCGGTCAATGCGAAGGTCGGCGACGTCATCACTTGGACGAATACCGACGCTGCCGCGCACAAGGTCGGGCTCGACGACGGGTCGTGCACCATGTCCGGCAACATCGCGGGCGGCGGCGGCAAGGCCAGCCTGGTGTTCTCGGTTGCCGGGACGTACCCCTTCCACTGCACGATTCACTCGAGCATGAAGGGCACGATCACGATCACCCAGTAGCCGGCGGCGTTCCCGTCGAGAGGTGGCCGGCACGAGGGCCGCAACGAGATCGGCCTCGACCGTGTTGAAACGGTCGATGGACGCGGACGCCGCACTCGCGCAACGCCTGGCTCGGGACGTCGACGCGGCGTTCCCGGGCCTCGTCGAGGCGCACCAGGACCGCCTGTATACGATCGCGCTCCGCCTCCTCGGCGATGGGCGCGACGCAGAGGAGGTTGCGCAGGATGCCCTCGTTCGCGCCTTCCGCGCGATGCGCGGCTACCAGCGCGAGCGAATCGCCGCGCTGCGGCTCCGGCCGTGGCTCGCCTCGATCGCCGTCAACCTGGCGCGCAACCGGCGCCGGCGGGCCGACGATCGCCAGCCGCCGGGCCAGCTCGAGCCGATGCTCGACGCCGGCTTCGACCTGGCCACGGACCGCCGGGCGGGACCCGAGCATCGGGCGGCCCGGCGGGAGACGCAGGCGGAGCTCGCGCATGCGTTGCTCGAGCTCACGCCCGCCGTTCGAGCGGCGATCGTCCTCCGCCACGTCGACGGGCTGAGCCTCGCCGAGACGGCCGAGGCGCTCGGCCGACCCGAGGGCACCATCAAGGCCCAGGTCCATCGCGGCCTGCGCGAGCTGCGGGTCGTGCTCGACGCCGCTCCGCCACCACCCATTCGGCAACGCACACCAGCTCGGGCCGCGCGCCTGCAGCCGGCCCTGGAGGCCATCCGATGACGACCATGACCACGATCACGACCGCGCGCGACTCGGATGCCGCGCTCGAGGCAGCGCTCCACGGCCTTCGATCGACCGCGCCCGCGAATGTCGGGTTCGGGGCCCTCGTCGGCGCCGGGCTCGCCGACCGGTACGCGCCGATCGACACGCCACTCGGCACCGCCTTCGTGGCCTGGAATGGCCGCGGCGTCTCGTGGGTCGGCCAGGCGACGGATGGCCCCGCATTCGAGGCGCGCTTCAGGGCGGACGTCGGCCGCGCCATCGCGCCGGGCGACGCGGTTCCCCCGCGGCTCGCGAGCGCGATCGCTCGCAGGCTCGCTGGCGACCGCCGCGCGCACATTCCGCTCGACCTCCGCGGCCACACTCCGTTCGAGGTGATGGTCTGGCTGAAGGCGCTGGAGATCCCGCGTGGCGAGGTCCGGCCCTACGGCTGGATCGCGGCCGAGATCGGCAGGCCGAGGGCGGTCCGCGCGGTCGGAAGCGCGCTCGCCCACAACCCGGTGCCGCTCGTCGTGCCGTGCCATCGCGTGGTTCGCAGCGACGGATTTATCGGCCAGTACTCGATGGGCGGCCCCGAGGCGAAGCGCCGCGTGCTGGGCTCCGAGGGCCTCGATACGAGCCGGCTGGAGGCCGAGGCCGCGGCCGGGATCCGGTTCACGGGTTCCGACACCACCCACATCGTGTGCAACCCGACCTGCCGCGACGCCCGCCGGGTGACAGAGCGGCACCGGGTCACGTTCCCAAGCCTCGCCGCGGCAGCGCACGCCGGCTACCGGCCGTGCAAGCACTGCCGCCCCGTGTCGCTGGCCGCCTGAGGGGATGGCGCGCAGGTAGCATCGTCGAGCATTGAGCGTCCATCCCCCCGCCAGCGGCCAGCTCATCCCCATCTCGACGCCCGGGGGCGAGTTCCGGGTCTGGACGAAGGAGATCGGCGACAACGGCCGCGTGAAGCTCCTCCTGCTGCACGGCGGCCCAGGCGGAACGCACGAGTTCTTCGAGATCTTTGACGACTATCTCCCGGCCACGGGGCTCGAGTACATCTATTACGACCAGCTCGGCTCCAAGCCCAGCGATCAGCCGGATGATCCGGACCTGTGGGATCTCGATCGGTTCGTCGACGAGGTTGAGCAGGTCCGGCGTGCTCTCTCACTCGACCGCTCCAACTTCGTCCTGTTCGGGCAATCCTGGGGCGGCATCCTGGCAATCGAATATGCCCTTCGATTCCAGGAGCACCTGAAGGGCCTCGTGATCTCGAACATGATGTCGAGCTGCCGGGCGTACAACGCCTATGCGACCGACGTGCTGATGCCGGCAATGAACCAGGAGGTCCTCGCCGAGATCAAGGGCTTCGAGGCGCGGGGCGAGACCTCCAGTCCGCGCTACATGGATCTGCTCGTGCAGCACCACTACGTCCATCACGTGCTGCGACTGCCGCCGGAGCGCAGGCCCGAACCGATCAATCGGGCGTTCGAAAACCTCAATCCGGCGGTCTACGTGCCGATGCAGGGCCCGAGCGAGCTCGGTCTCAGCGGCAAGTTGAGCGACTGGGATCGAACCGAGGACCTCGAGCGGATCATGGTGCCAACACTCGTCATCGGCGCCCGACACGACACGATGGACCCGGCCTGGATGTCGATGATGGCCCGCCGGCTTCCGAAGGGCCGGTACATCGAGTGCCCGAACGGCGGGCATCTCGCGCAATGGGATGATTCCGAGGCCTACTTCCGAGGGCTCATCGACTTCCTTCGTGACATCGAGGGTGGTGCTACGAGCTGAGTCGCTGCTCGAGCGGCGTACGGAAGCGTGGGGTCACGCGCTCGGACCCGAGCCAGGCGGTCACGGCCTCTGCCTCGGCGTGGACAAGCCGTCGCGCCTCATCACCCACGTCGTCGAGGACCTTCACGACGACCTCGCCCGCGCTGCGCTGCGCCCAGCCACCGACGATACGCCCGTCCAGCCAGATCGAAGGTCCGGCGTTGCCATTGCGGTCGAACAGGGCCGCGGCATGGTCGCCGAGGTAGAAGCCGCGATCGGCCCAGGCCATCGTGGTCGTGTCGAGGGCCGGCAGGAAGGCAATCCAGGCCTTCGTCGGGGGCGTCAGGTCGAGGTCGTCCGGCAGCGCGAAGCCGGTTTCGCGTCCGTTGTGCGCCTCGTCGGCCAGCGAGACCTCGACCGCGCCAGCGGCGTCCAACGCAGCCTTCGTGCGCGCGACGGTCCAGCCCGTCCACCACTGGATATCGCGCACGGTCCCCGGCCCGAATGTCCCCAGCCAGCGCCGGACCAGCTCGGTCCTGGCGCGCTCCGGCGGCCACGGCTCGAGCCCGCCGTCGACCCAGCGATCCATCGGCGCCCAGCGGTACAGGCTGCTCATCCACGAGCCCTTTGGGCGGCCCCGGATGATCCGGCCCTCCGTGGCGAGCAGGAAGAGGAGGCGCGTCGAGACGCCGACGCGCCCCTGCCATGTCCTGCCCTCACCGAACGTGATCTGCTCGCGCAGGCCATCGACCCGCTTCGTGAGATCCGCGGCCGTGGCCTCGCCGAGCTCGTGCAGGACCGCGAGCGTCTCGGCCTCGACCTTCGCCAGCCAACGCCTGGGTTCCTTCGTGATCCCCGCGCCTTCGAGCATGCGAAGGAGCCGCTTGCGCTCGCCGACGCCGAGGTCGGCTGTCACGGCGGCCTGGATCACCCCGGCGAGGTCAACCGGCATGACGAACATCGTTCGACGCATGCCGAGGACCTTCAGCAGCGAGCGGTCGTCGTAGAGCGCCGCGCCGACCTCGTCCCGCGTCAGCTCCCGAACCCGCGCGCGCAGGCCCAGATAGACCGACGCCGGGTCGGTCGCGTGGACGCCGACGAGATCACCGGTGACGCCGACCAGAGCGTCCGCGGACGTACGTCGCCCGAGGTGCTGGCGTGCGCCGATCCGCCGGCGTCGCTCGGCTGTATCGATCCGGTGCATGGCGCCCGAGGATATCCCGCGCCCCGCCGGGAACTGCGCTAGAGTACGAACCTTGGACCAGCCGACTATGCCAAGTTCGGACAAACCCGCCTGGCGCGGCCCGAGCGCGCTCGCGCTCTGGACCAACATGGCCGTGATCTACGTGATCTGGGGATCCACCTACTTCGGCATCGCGCTGGCGATCCGCACGATCCCCCCGTTCACCATGGCGACGATCAGGTTCGCGATCGCCGGCGTGATCCTCATCGCCTTCGACCTCCTGCGCCATCGCGAGGCCCGGCGCTGGCCGACCAGGCGGCAGCTCCGCGACTCCGCGATCGTGGGCGGCCTGCTGCTCGGCATCGGCAATGGCTTCGTGTCGCTCGGCGAGATGACGGTGCCGTCCGGTATCGCCGCGATCCTCATCGCGATGATGCCGCTGTGGTTCGCGCTGCTGGGCTGGCTCTACCTGCGCCAGCGGCTGCCGCGCCTGGTCGTCGGTGCGATCGCTCTGGGTTTCTTCGGGACGGCCCTCCTCGTGTGGCCGGCCGGCGCGGGCGCGAACACCTTTGACTCATTCGGGATCCTCATCCTGTTCCTCGCGCCCCTGGGCTGGGCGCATGGCTCGATCTACTCGGTCGCCCGCGCCAAGCTGCCACCCTCGCCGCTGACCGCGTCCGGGCTGCAGATGTTGGCGGGTGCGGGAGCGACCGCGATCGAGGCGGTGATCGTGGGCGAGCCGAGCCGGTTCGATCCGTCGGGGGTCTCGCTCGAGTCGGTCCTCGCGATCGCCTATCTCGTCGTGTTCGGGAGCATGCTCGCCTACACCACGTACGGCTGGCTGCTGCGGAACGCACCACTCTCGCTGGTCGGGACCTATGCCTACGTGAACCCGGTGGTTGCCGTCGCACTCGGGACCGTGTTCCTGCACGAGGGCATCAGCGCCAGGACGATCATCGCGGCGGCGATCATCCTCGCCGCGGTCGCGATCATCGTCAGCGCGCGGGGGCGGCTCGCAGGGAGCGCCGCGCACGAGCCGGCCGACCAGGTCGACGCGCCGGACCCGTCACCCGGCGAGCGCTCCGAGGCGGCCGCCTGAGCCTCGTGACCGAGGGTGGACCCGCGGTCCGGAGGCCCGGTCGTCAGTCGGTCATCCCCTCGGCGAGCACCGTCCGCGCGACCCGCCTGGCCATCGTCATGACCGTGATCATCGGGTTGACGCCCAGACCGGTCGGGAACGTCGAGGTGTCCGCGACGTAGAGCCCCGGGACGATGGTCCCGCGTACGTCGGCGCGGACCCGGCCCCGCGGGTCGACGGGGTGGTCCGCGGGATCCGCGCCGGCTCGGATCGTGCCCATCTGGTGCGCCGACGCGACCGTCCCGCGATGCGGGGCGAAGTCCGTCTCGGCCAACGAACGCTCGAACGCGGCGAAGCGCGCTCCCTCATCTGGTCCGGCGTCCAGGCGGTGGCGGCGAAGCGGGGCGCCGACCGCGAGGATCTCGGCAGCGCCGCCGGCACGAGCGAGGCGCGCCATGGAGCCGAGGGCGTGGCGGAGCGTCGCCCGGCCGTCATCATCGAGCTGGTAGTCGATTCGCACGTTGCCGGCCTTCGTCAGCTGCGTGCGGCCCAAGCCCCCATCGCGCGTGATGGCGATGAGGGGGCTGAAGTACCGCGCCCTCGCCATGAGCGCCGCGTGATCAGCGGCGCCCATCCACGGCAGCACGAGCGCAAGCAGGCCCAGGTGGCCGGGCGCCGATTCGATCACGTACCGCCGGCGTCCGGGCTCGTCGCGGCCGAACTCGAGCGAGCGGACTGCCTGCATCGTCCCCCGCCACATGTCGACCGGGGCCTCGTGGAGCGCGCCGATGATCGGCACGGGGTGGATCCGCAGGTGCCGCCCGACCGATGGATGGCCGACATCGGATGCTTGGAGGATCGCGGGGCTGCGCAGCGCGCCGGACGCGAGGACGACCTGGTGCGCGTAGACGGAGAACCAGCGGGGCGGCGCGTCCTCGGGCGACGGGCTCTCGAGGTCCGGTGCGAGCGTGCCGGCGACGCCGACGACACGTCCGCTGATGCCGCCTTCGCGGATGATCGATCGGACCCGCGCGCGGTCGAGCACGCGCGCACCGTCCGCGACGGCGTCAGCGAGATGCGCGCGAATGCCCGATTGCTTGGTCCCGCGCCTGCAGCCGAACGGGCATGAGCCACAGTTGCCGCACACGGCCGCGTTGCGGCGGATGACGTCTGCCTCCCAGCCGAGCGCGGCGGCCCCGCGCCGGATCAGCTCGTCCTTGAGTGGGATCACGGTCGCGGGCGCGACGCCCAGGCGGGCCTCGATCGCGGCAACGTCGGTCGACCACTCGGGGCCGTCGACGCCGTCCAGCCCGTGGTCCCGCGCCCACTCTGCGCGGATGTCCACGGGCGCGTCGATGCAGGTCATCCAGTTGACGAGCGTGCCACCACCAACCGCGGACCCGGCGAACAGCGTGATCGAGCCGTCCCACGTGGACACCAGGCCACGGTTGAGGTACAGGCGATCGTAGGCATCGAGCTCGTTGCGCGGCAGGGTCGCCTCGTCGACGAATGGACCGGCTTCGACGATGAGCACCGACCGCCCCGCGCGGGCCAGCTCGGCGGCGACCACGCCACCACCCGCGCCCGAGCCAACCACCACGACATCGGCCTCGAGCTCCACCGCGTCGTCCTGCGGCGCCGGGGATCGATCGACCACGAGCGGCGAGATGGGGGCGAGCCGATACGGCTTGCGCGGGTTGTTGGTCCGGTACCCGACCCTTCGCGGCAGGCGGTTCGGGCGCTCCGGCGTACCCGGATCGGCGTAGGCGATGAACGTCAGGAGCTTGCGGAATGCATGCACGCCCGACCGACGCAGGACGAGCGGCGACCCGATCCAGCGCAGGAGCGTCCGCTCGCGCGTCGCCGGCGGCATGTCGCGGAACGCGACGAATCCCGCCCCCGTGGCGACGTTCACCAGGGGCTGCTCGAGCAGCCGCAGGACGAGCCGCAGCTGCGTGAGCTGGGCCGGATCGATGGCCCGTTCGAGGGCGTCCGCGGCGATCCCGGCCACGCGCTCCGCGTCCGCCGCCGGCACGAAGGTCGACGCTAGCGTGCGGAGCGTCGCCAGCTCGGCGGGGGTGAGGACGTTCACGGTGATGGCGGGCGGTCGCCCGCTAGGCCCGCCCCGCGGTCGTCGCAGCGGAGGCGGGCAGGCGCTCGAAGCCCTCCGCGGGCAGGGGCTCGCAGCGGAGCGGCCGGTCCTCGCGGTAGCCGAGGGCGTAGTCGGCCTGGATCAGCGTGTGCAGCTGGCTCGTGCCCTCGTAGATGACGGCAGCCTTGGAGTTGCGGAGGTAGCGCTCGACGGGGAACTCGTTCGAGTAGCCGTTCGCGCCGTGGATCTGGATCGCGTCGAGGGCGCTCGCGACGGCGTGGTCGGTCGCATGCCACTTGGCGAGCGACGTCTCCCGCGTATTGCGCACGCCATGGTTCTTCAGGAACCCGGCGCGCCACACCAGGAGCCGGCCGGCCTCGATGCCCGCGAGCATCTTGGCCAGCATCTGCTTGACGAGCTGGTGCCGGCCGATCTCGTCGCCGAACGTCTTGCGCTCGTGGGCGTAGCGGAGCGACGCGTCGAGGCAGGCCTGGGCGAGCCCGACGTTGCCCGCCGCGACCGTGTAGCGACCCTGGTCGATCGCGCTCATCGCGATGAGGAAGCCCTCGCCCTCCTCGCCGATCCGATGCTCGAGCGGGACGCGGACGCCGTCCATGTTGATCACGCCCGTGTTGCCGGCACGGATGCCGAGCTTGCCGTGGAGCGTGCCGGTCGAAAGACCCTTCATTCCTCGCTCGAGGACGAAGGCGGTCACGCCGCGGTGGCCCTTCGACCGGTCGACCGAGGCGAAGACGAGGAAGTGATCGGCGATGTCCGCGAGGCTGATCCAGATCTTCTGGCCATTCAGGACGTACGAATCACCGTCGCGCCGCGCGGTCGAGGCCAGGTTGCCGGCGTCCGTGCCGACGCCCGGCTCCGTCAGCCCGAACGTGGCGAGCTTCTCGCCCTTCGCCTGGGGCATGAGCCAGCGCGCCTTCTGCGCGTCGGTCGCCCATTGCATGAGCGTCAGCGAGTTGAGCCCGACGTGGACGCTCTGCACGACCCGGAAGGCCGTGTCTGCGCGCTCCAGCTCCTCGCAGATCATGGAGAACGAGATGTAGTCCATCCCGCCGCCGCCCCAGGCGGAATGGATCGGCGCCCCGAGCAGGCCCTGTTCGGCCATGCGCGCGAACACCTCGCGATGGACCTCGCCCTTCGTGTCCCACTCGCGGATGTAGGGGTTGATCTCGGCCTCGCAGAACTCGCGGACGGACTGCTGGACGAGCCGGTTCTCGTCGGTCGGCCGGAGGTCGATCACGCCGCGGAGTCTATCGGTCGCCTCGCGCCCGAGACGTCTGAGCCGGGAATCGAACGACGCGGACGGCCTCCGTCCGCGTCGTGATCTGTCTGTGTTCAGCGCGGCGCGGGGCCGCGCGGGATCAGCGGTTGTTGTCGAGGAAGCGACGCACGTCCTCGAGCAGGAAGCGACGATCACCGCGCTTGCAGACGCGGTAGTACTTCAGCTCGCCGCGGTCGCCGAGGCGCTTCACCGTATTGACGTGGAGATGGAGCATCTCCGCGACTTCGGCGGCGGTGAGCATCTTCCCAAGCTCGTTCAATGCCATCGAGCCCATCCAGTGGTGCCTTTCAAAGAGGTGGACTGTTCCGGTATCG
>Ga0070708_100000819_pt1 | contig 23459 bp, 21 predicted proteins | sample KBSK5503metaG_FD_65469 | JGI IMG/M metagenome (GOLD analysis project Ga0070708, IMG submission 65469) | Corn, switchgrass and miscanthus rhizosphere microbial communities from Kellogg Biological Station, Michigan, USA - KBS K5-50-3 metaG | ecosystem: Host-associated > Plants > Roots >... | reverse complement strand
GTGGAGCGCGGCGGGAGCCCGTCGACGAGGCCCTCGAAGGTCGCGGCGACGATCGCCAGCTCACCACGATCGAGCGGCCGCCCGGCGGGTGCGAGCAATCGCAGCGCGCGCCGGCACTCCGATTCGCGTCGAGCGAGGCGGGCGAGGACCAGCTCCTCGAGGCTCGAGCCGAGCGACACGCCGGGCAGCTCCCGGCGCGCGGCGAGGACTTCCTCCGCGATCAGGGGGTCGCCGCCGGACCGCTCGGCGACGAGCAGCAACGCGGCCGCGGTGGGACGCTCGCCCTCGATCTCGGTAACGAGCTGGGCGAGGTCGAACCGGTCGAGGGGGCCGAGCTCGAGCCTGGCCGGCGGGTCGGCGGACGAGGTGATGGCCGACAGCTCCGGGACCAACGGGTGGCCGCGCGCGATGCGGTCGACGCCATAGGTCAGGACGAGGCACAGCCGGGCCGGACGGGCAACGCGTGCCAGGAACGTGGCGAGCGCGCGCGTCCCGGCGTCGGCGTGGTGCAGGTCCTCGAGCACGAGCAGGATCGGCTGCCGCTCGCCCGCTCGCTCGAGCAGGCCCTGGACGGCCTCGGCGATCCACGCGCCGCGGCGCTCTGGCGCGATGGATTCGCGACGGGCGTGGCGGATGGCGCTCCCGATGCGCGGCGCGATCGCCGGCAGGATCCGGGCGAGGGGCTCGGTGCCCGGGCCGGCGACGCGGGCGAGCTCGGCGTCGTCGAGTGCCGCGAGCCAGGGCGAGAAGCCCTCCACGATCGGCCCGTAGGCGGCGCGGTTCCGCGTCGGGACGGCCGTGCAGCGCACGACCTGGAACGGCTCCGCGAGCCGGCCGACCCGGCGGACCGCCTCGGTCACGAGGCGGCTGACGCCGACCCCTCCCCCGCCGGACAGGAGGAGGCGGGGGCTCCGACCCTGGGCGGCCGCCTCCAGCGCCACGGCGAGGTGGGACAGCTCACGCTCTCGCCCGACGAACCGCTCGCTGCTGAACCTCGCGGGCATGGGCGCATCGTGACACACAGCACGGGCCTCCAGACCGGCGCTCTCGCGATTTCGGGCCGGTTGGGCGCCTTCGGCGAGCCATCGGCGGCGCCCCGAAGCAACGGTCGGCGGGACGCTCGCGTGTCGTCTCCGCCCGCTACAGTCCGCCGGTGACCGCCGCGCCCGCGCCCACCTCCATCTGGCGAAACCCCACCTTCCTCGCCGTCTTCTCGGCGGGGACGATCTCGCTCTTCGGCTCCCTGATCACGCGCACCGCGCTCCCGTTCGCGGCGATCCTCGTGCTCAACGCGGGCGCGCTCGACGTCGCCGCGCTGCGCGGCGTCGAGCAGGTCGCCGCACTGATCTTCGGGCTCTTCGCCGGCGCGTGGGTCGACCGGCTGCGTCGCCGGCCGATCATGATCTGGGCCGACATCGGCCGAGCTGTCCTGCTGGGCTCGATCCCGATCGCCTTTCTCGCGCATTCGCTGGGCATGACCCAGCTCGTCGTCGTCGCGTTCCTGGCAGCGGTGCTGTCGACGATCTTCGACGTGGCGGACCGGTCGTACCTGCCGACCGTCGTCCGGCGCGACCAGCTTGTCGGCGCGAACAGCGCGCTGACGGCGGCCGGCTCGGCGGCGGAGTTCATGAGCTTCGGCATCGGCGGGTTCCTCGTGAAGCTGCTCAGCGCACCGATTGCGATCGCGGTCGATACCGTGTCGTTCGTCGTGTCGGCGCTGCTGCTGGGCACCATTCGACGGCAGGAGCCGCCGCCCAAGCCCGTACAGGATCGCGAGCCCGTCCTGCGTGAGATCCGCGAAGGGCTGCGCATCACCGCCGGATCACCCGTGCTCCGGGCATTGGCTCTCGCTCACGGGGGCACCCATATCGTGTGGGGCGTTTTCGGCACCGGCTATCTGCTCTTCGCGACGAAAGAGCTGGACCTTGACCCCGCGGCGATCGGCATTATCGCCGCGCTCGGCGGCATCGGCTCATTGCTCGGGTCGGTCGCCGCTCCGGCGGCCGTGCGGCGGTTCGGCGTCGGCCGAACGGTCCTCGGCGGTATGGTCATGTTCGCGCTGGGCGACCTGCTGATCCCGCTCGCGCCGGCACACATGGCCTGGGTCGGAGCGGCATTCCTCATCGCCCAGCAGTTCGTCGGCGATTCGGGCGGAACGGTCTACGAGATCGTCGAAACGTCGCTCGTCCAGTCATCGGTCGACAACCGCGTCATCGGCCGCGTCAATGCGAGCTTCTTCACCTTCACGACGCTGATGACGCTCGCGGGCGTCGTTCTCGGTGGGGTGATCGGCGAATACTTCGGCCTGCGGACGGCATTTGTCGTTGGGCTGCTCGGTGCGGTTCTGGCGATCGCGGTCGTGTGGTTCTCGCCCGTGCGGCGAATGCGCGAGACGACGATCTCCGAAGGGCCGGCACTGCCGGGCGAGGAGACGCCCCTCACCGAGTAGCGGCCGCCTCCTCGCGAACCTCGCCGCCGGGGCCTGAATCCCGCCGCTAGGCTCGGGGCGCATGGCGCGCCACCCTCGCAACACGCTGAACGAGCTCACCGGCGAGGAGTGGCTGTACTTCACCAAGTCCGTGTGGACCACGGCGTACCCGTCCGAGCTCGGGCACGCGCTGCGCAAGGCGCATGGGGCGAACAAGCCGCCACGGCTCATGGCCCGGCTCATCGAGTTCTTCACCAGGACGGGCGAGCTCGTGCTCGACCCGTTCGCGGGTGTCGGTGGCACCCTGCTGGGCGCCGCGATCGCCCGGGGGCCGCGGCGCGCCCTGGGTATCGAGCTCGCCCCGCGCTGGGCAGACGTCTACCGCCAGGTCGTCTCGGAGGCGAGCGCCGAGCGCGGTGGTCAGGGGTCAATCCTGGCCGACCTCGGCGCGAACGATCCGGGCGGACCGAGGACGTTCGACCCATCGGGCTGCGAGCTCCGCGTCGGCGATGCGCTGACCGTGCTGCCGACGCTCGCCGACGGATCGGTCGACTTCGTCGCCACAGATCCGCCGTACAACGTGCAGCTGCCGATGACGATGTCTGGCGGCCCCTTGGCCAGGAGCTTTGCCAACCGCCGCACGGACTATGCGATGGTCACCGACGATCCCAGGGACCTGGCGAATGCCCCGGACTACCCGGCCTTCCTCGATCGCATGGAAACAGTGCTCGCGGAGCTTGCTCGCGTCCTAGGTCCCGGCCGGTACGCGGTCCTGATCGTCCGCGACGCGTACCAGGGTGGACGGTACGTGTTCACCGGCGCCGACCTCGCGGCGCGCGCATCGAATGTCGGACTGATCCCCAAGGGTGACCTGATCTGGTACCAGGCCGGAACACGGCTGCGACCCTACGGTTATCCGACGGGCTTCGTGCCGAACATCGCCCACCAGCACCTGCTCGTGTTGCGACGCGGCTGAGGCCCCGAATTGGGTGCCCGGCCGGCTCCCCCGGATGCCGGCCGAGCTCGTGAAAAGCGGCGAGGCCCTAGATCAGGCCCCGCGCGCTGAGCAGCGCCGTGAGCGCGTCATCCGGCTCCTGGGCGCGGACCATGCCGGGCAGCGCCGTGGGGCTGCGCATCGCGAGCGTCGTGCGGTGGACCCAGCCGTGCTCCCCGCTCGCGCACATGACCTCGACGAAGGCGCCCGCGGCGCCGACGGCGAGGACCTCATCGCCCTGCTCGAGGTCCGACAGCCGGATGCCCATGACCTCGTCGGGTCGGTCGAGGATCGGTACGGTCGCGTAGCGGATGATCCGAAGGTCGGGGTGGTTCGTTCGATCGTCGAGGAAGCGCATCGGGAGGCGGTAGACGGGCGCCTGGCGGGTCGGATCGTTGTGGCGCGCCGCGATGAGCGATGGCCGACGCCAGCGAGGCATGTTGGCCTCGGGGTCGACCGAGGTCGGTGAGAGCGGCGGGGCCATCGCCTCGATCGCCGTCGATTCCTCGGTGCGCAGCGCATCGGCAGCCGCGGCGAGCGTTGCCTGCATCGCTGCGACCTGGGCGACCGGCGCGCCCGGGCGCGGGCGTCGCCCGACACCGATGAGCCCGACGATCCCGGCGAGGACGATTCCGAGCGCGATGGCAGTCGTCGCGCCGACGCCGGCAAAGACGGCCGCCACGAGCACTGCGGTCATGACCAGACCCATGACCAACAGGCGGGCGACTGCCCGGACAATTCCCTGCATTGCTTCCGATCTCCCGTGCGGGATGCGACGAAAAACCCCCGCGAATGGATGCCCGGAGGATCGGGGTGGATCGGAGTGGCTGGCAATGGTACGGCGGTCATGTCGGAACGGACCGTTATGCCGCGGTGCGGTCGAGTCCGGGGCGGATCGGGTGGGCAGGGTGCGGTCCGGCCGGGGGACGGGTCCCTAAACGCGGAGCAGGCATCCGTACCTGCCGCCGGATGACCCAAGCAGCCGGGCGGTCCTGCCCCCAACGGGTCATTCCACGCGCACGCCCCGCGCGCGAGGATGCCGCTCATGCAGGTCCTCCCTTCCTCTCGCGCCAAGGCCGGCCGTCCGAGCCGCCTCGCCCTCTACAACGCGCTGTTCGTCGGTACGATCTCGACCGCCGTCGGCATCGGGCTCCTGTACATCGTGTTCGGCGGCGCGTTCATGACGCGCTTCATGCCGACCGGTCGGCCGTCGACGTACGAGCTGGTCATCGGCGCGCTCGCCTGGACCTTTGCCCTCACCGCGCCCGCGGGCTTCGGCCTGATCGGCGTCGCGCGTCTCGCGACGGCCTACGAGCGCTGGCGTGCACGCCGGCCCCGGATCACGCCGGCGGTCAGGCTCCGACGGACCATCGGCGACGACCACGTCGTCGCGACGGGCGTCCGGCTCCCGGTCGCGAACCGGCACCTGCCCGAGCTGGTCATCGGGCCGTTTGGCGCAGCGGTCATCGAGGAGCTGCCCCCGGCGGGCGCGGTGCTCTCGCGCGGCGTTCGGACGTGGGAGGTCCGCGTCGGCAACGGCTACATCCGAACCATCGAGAACCCGCTCGAGCGCGCCACCCACGACGCCGACATCGTCCGGTCGTGGCTCTCCCCGGAGGACGCCGACCACGTGCTCAAGGTCTACGCCGCCGTGGTCGGGACCGACAAACGGGTCGAGCGGACCGCTTCGTGCGCGTACATCGAGCCCGGCCAGATCGCCGAGTGGCTCGCCACGCTGCCGCCGCAGAAGTCGTTCGACCAGGGCCGCCGCGACCGAATCGTCAAAGAGGTCCGCTCAGCGCTCTGAGGCTCCGGCCTCCGGCTCGTGCACCTGGTTCCGTGCTCCTTGGCCTGGTAGGGGAGGGAGGACTCGAACCTCCGACTTCCGAGGTATAAGCTCGGCGCCTCTAACCGACTGGGCTACTCCCCCGCCCTCATCCTACGCCCGGCCGCGTCCTGACTCAGATGAGCAGCGGCTTCAGCACCTGGATCGCCACGACGAGGATGAGGTAGGCGATCGGGATGGCCGCGAACAACCCGAGGGCCGCGCTCCACGGCGTGCGGGTCGCCCGCGAGCCTGAGCCGCGCGGGAGCGGCACGATCAGCCAGGTGAGGAACGAGCCCGCGAGCAGCACCGCGAGGACGTACAGCGCCGCCGCGCCGACGCGCAGGTCGCCGCCCGGCAGCGTGGCGCCTCGCGACAGGGCGACGTCGTAGGCGAGATACGCCGCCCCGAGGATGAGGGCCACGGCGAGGCTCGAGCCCACCGCTCGCACGACCGGGCGTGGCGCGTTGCGGAACTGGCGCCAGCGGATCGAAAGCCATGAGCGGCGGGCCACGGCCGATGCCGGATCGGCCGTCGCCGGATCGGCCGTCGCCCGCTCCGCCACTGCGGCCCTCAGCCCTGGCCGATGATCGTCAGCGTGCGTCGGGGCGGGAGGGTCTCGGGCGTGTGTCCCGCGAGCAACCGGACTCCGTCGACGAATCGCTCGATCTCGTCCTCCGTCGTCCAGAAGCCGACGCTGATGCGCAGGGCGTCGACGGCGGGCAGCGTGCGGGCGATCGAGAACGTGCGCGCCTGGAGCTCGTCGAGCGCCGGCTGGGGCGCCCAGCCGGCGATCCGGAACGAGACGAGCCCGGCCATGCGGTCGCGCGGGGTGAGCAGCTGCACGCCCTCGATGTCGGCCAACCGGTCGGCTGCCAGGTGCGCCATCTCGCTTCCGCGGCGGTACACGAAGTCGAGCCCGACGTACATCGTGAGCCAGCCCACCGATCGAGCCATCCCCAGCACCGATGGCCGGTGGAATCCCGCGAGCTGGAAGCGCCGGGCGTCGGTCCGGAGCGTGCGGTTGCCCCGCGAATCGACCGTCTCGAACGTGAAGAAGCTGGCGAAGGTCGACCGGGTGTGTTCGAGCAGCTCTGCCTTGACCCACAGTGCGCCGATGCCCTCGGGGCCGAGCAGCCACTTCTGGCCGGGAATGGCGTACATGTCCACATCGAGATCGTGGACGTTGACCGGGATCGCGCCGACGGCCTGCGCGCCGTCGACGAGGACCAGCGCGCCGCGCGCATGGGCGATCTCGGCGATGCGCCGGACTGGCATCACGAGGCCGCTCGTCCACAGGACGTGCGAGATCGAGACGAGCTTGGTGCCCGGCGTGATGAGCCGGTCGAACTTCTCGACGATCTCGTCATCCGGCGCGTCGGGCACGAACTCGGCGAACGCGAGGTCGACCCCGTACCGGTCCCCGATGATGTACAGCGGCCCGACCCCACCCGGATGCTCGTGGCAGCTCGTGACCGCGCGGCCGCCATCGCGCCAGTCGAGCGCGTACGTGCCCTGGTTCATCCCGTCAGTGGCTGCGTGGGTGATCGCGACCTCGTCGAGGTCACCGCCGATGACCGCCGCAATCCCGGCGCGAGCTTCATCGATGCGCTGGGCCGACTCGGCCCAGTACTCCGTCTGGGCCCGGCCGAAGTCGCGCTCGTACGCCTCCAGCTCTGCCATCGCCGCCGCGGTCTCGGCGGGCAAGGGGCCGACCGAGCCGGTGTTCAGCTGGATGGCGGACGAGAGGGACGGCAGCGCAGCTCGGACGGCGGCGAGCTTGTCCACGTCCGACATGAACGGGGAAACCACGGGCCTACTATATCGACGTGGTCCGGGGCTCCCCTTGACAGGTTTCGCGCGCCCTGAGCTGCTCGCGTCCGCGGACTGGCTGGCCGACGAGCTGGGTCGGCCGGACGTGCGCATCATCGACTGCCGCTGGCGCCCCGACGGGACCGGCCATGTGGTCTTCGGGTCGGGCCACATCCCGGGCGCAACCCACGTCGACTGGCGCGTCGAGCTCAACGATCCGCCCTCGGACGAGACCGGCGATGCGCTGCGGCTCGCCTCGCCGCAGTCGGTGCTCGCGTTCATGGCCCGGGCGGGCATCGGCGCCGCGAGCTCGGTCGTGCTGTACGACGACACCAATTCGTTGTACGCGGCGCGGGCGTGGTGGTCACTCCGGGTCTACGGCTTCGACTCCGCGCGCATCCTCGACGGCGGCTTCCCCGCGTGGACGGCGGACCAGCGACCGCTCAGCACCGGCGTCCTGCCGCAGCCCGAGACGCCGTTCACGCCGCGTCTCAATCCCCGCCTCCGGCTGACGACCAGCGACGTCCGGTCCCTGCTGGGCTCGCCGGACGCCCAGATCATCGACGGCCGTGCGGTGCCCGAGTTCAAGGGCCACGAGGGCAATGCGCGCCGGCTGGGCCACATCCCCGGGGCGGTCAACGTGCCGGTCGGCATGCTCCACGAGGCGGGCTCGCAGCGCCTGCTCGACCCCGACGCGATCCGGGCGATCCTGTTGCGTGCGACCGTCGCGAGGGGGAAGCGACTCGTGTGCTACGACGGCGCCGGAGTGGGCGCGGCGAAGCTCGCGTTCGTGCTGACGCTCATGGGCTACGACGATGTCGCCGTGTATGACGGCTCGTGGGCCGAGTGGGGCGACCGGCTCGACCTGCCGGTGGAGCGCTAGGCGCCCAAGCCCTCGGACTCGAGCCTCGGGCGGTCGAGGATGGCTGCCGGCTCGCCTCCGGCGTCGCCGAGCTCGACGCCGTCGATGTCCTCGATCGTGGTGGCCTCGAGCGTCTCGATCCGGGCGCTGTTCAGCAGGAGCGTCTCGGACGCGCGCTCGACCTCGGCGCCCGCCTCGGCGTAGACGATCCGAGCAGAGGTCAGCGCGACGATCGGACGCCGGGTGGCCATCTTCAGGGGGTCGATCGTCGGCGGGGCGTGGAGGTACCCGCGGACCTGGTAGGGCCCGACGCGGGCGACGACGGGATACTGCCGCGTCCAGATTCGAAGCTCGGGGCTCCCGCGCGGCTCGCCGGCCAGCACGACGCACAGATCCTCGCGGAGGATGGCCGCCGACCCGGCCTGGACGACCCGGCCATCGTCGAGCGCTCGACACGTGACGTTGTCGACCTCGAACTCGACCGTCGAGCTCAGGAAGTCAGACAGGCGATCGGAGACCAGGGCGAGCTCGCCCGTCAGCGTGCAGTCTTGTGCGTATGCCGTGAACGGAACGTTCATGGTGCGACCCCACGACGCGAACCCGCTCTGGCGCCGCCCCTGGCCTCGGCTCGTGGACGGCGTCCATGGTAGGCATCTGCGGAGGGCCGCGACGGTCGTCTGCCCTGGCTCGCCGGGTTGGCTCGCGCGGCGCGGTCAGCCGGCTCGCCTGGCGCCAGCCGTGACCAGGTGTTCTGCGCCCGACTGCAGGCCTTCGTACAGGCGGGTGACGGTCTCGAGGGTGTCCGCCTCGCGCGCGTCCTTGTCGAGCCGCAGGCGCGCGATCCTCGGGAAGCGCAGGGCGAATCCGGACTTGTGCCGGTTCGAGCGGAGGATGACGTCGAAGGCGACCTCGACGACGACGGTCGGCTCGACCACCCGGTAGCGGCCGTGGTGCGAGATCGTGTGCTCGTCGAACCAGCGGGTCATCGTCGCGATCTCGGCGTCGGTCAGCCCTGAATAGGCCTTGCCGATCGTGACCAGCTGGTCGCGCGGCTCGTCGCGCACGGCGAAGGTGTAGTCGGACAGGACCCCGTGGCGCTTGCCATGGCCCACCTCGACCCCAACGACCACGCAATCGATGGTCGCCAGCGCCTTCTTCATTTTCAGCCAGCCGTAGCCGCGCCGACCCGGTGAGTAGATCGACGTCGGATCCTTGACCATGAGTCCTTCGTTCCGCCTGGCGCGCGCCTCGGTGAATGCAGCCTCCAACGCGTCGATCGAGTCCGCTTCGGAGAGGTGGGAGAGCGCGAACCAGCCACCATCGGCGGCGAGCGGCAGGTTGAGGCTCTCGAGTCGCCGCCGGCGCTCCGAGAGCGGCAGCTCGAGCAGGGGCGCCACGACGCCGTCCCGCTCGACCCCGTCCCCCGCCGTCTCGTCGAGCCCGAGGACATCCCATGCCACGAAGATCACCGGCACGTCCGCGAGGATCGCAGGCGACGGCTCCTTCCTTCCCAGTCGGGTCTGCAGGGCGATGAACGGCAGGACCGTGCCGTCCCGCCAGGCGAGGATCTCGCCGTCAAGGATCCCGGCCCACGGCAGGTCACGGGCCGCGGCAATGATCTCCGGGTAGCCGCCGGAGATGTCATGGAGGTCTCTCGAATAGAGGCGCACCGTCGTGCCTTCGCGGTGCAGCTGGCAGCGGATGCCGTCGTACTTGTCCTCGACCCAGACGGTCGGCCCGAGGCGGGTGAGGATCTCGGCGGCGTCCTCGGCCGGCGAGGCAAGCATGAACTTGAGCGGGTGGAAGAGGGCGAGCTCGGCGCCGTCGAGGCGGCCGGTCCGGGCGAGCTCGGCGGTCCGGCCGATGTCGCCGGTCAGCATGCCGGCATGCTTCACGGCATCGAGCGGGCGATCGAACGCCTTCGCGAGCGCCGCCTCGACGAGACCTTCGCGCAGCCCGATGCGGAGCTCGCCGGAGAGGACGCGGACGATGCCTCGCGCGGTCTTCGGATCGGAGCGAGCGAGGAGGCCGGCAAGCAGCTCCGCCTTGCGCGCGGGACCCGAGGCGGCCTCGACTGCGGCGAACGTGGCCGCCACGTCGACGAGCGACGGCGCGGCCGCTTCGTCAGGCCCGTGGCCGGCGTTCGCGAGCACGTCGCCGACGGCAGCGCTGATGTCCGAGAAGCGGTCATATGCGGCAGCGAGGTCGGCGCGATCCGAGCCGGTCACCCGCGCGACGGCGTTGGCGATCGTGGCCCAGCCGATGCCGGTCGCCCGCTGGTCGGCCTCGGGAAACGGTCGCCCGGTCAGGAAGACGACCGCAATCGGGAGCTCGGCCTGGTCGAGCGTTCTGAGGTACTCGGCCAGCAGCCGGGTCTTCTCGGACGTTCGGGTCGTGGAGGCGACGCGCTCGGCGAGCTCGCTCCAGCGCCGCATGCTGGCGATGGTATACCGTGCCCGCATGGGAGCAGCCGCGTGGTTCCCGGAGGTGCTGGAGGGCGATCTCGTCGTGCTCCGTAGGCACGTTCCGGGCAACGTCACGGCCTTCCAGCGCTGGTATTCCGACCCCGAGGTCGCGCGGCTCGCCCGCTACCAGGACGGCCCCATGCGCTCCGACGAGATCGACCGGTTCTTCCAGCTCCGGGCATTGGGGTCGGAGTCGCTCACGATGGCCATCCACGAGCGCGAGACCGGGCGGCTCATCGGCTCGTGCGCGTTCTCGCAGGTCGACGGCGAGAACGGCTCGGCGATGTACCACATCACCATCGGCGAGAAGGACGTCTGGGGCCACGGCTACGGCACCGAGGCGACGCGGCTGATGCTCGATCACGCCTTCCGGACGCTCGCGCTGCATCGCATCGCGCTCACCGTCTTCGAGTTCAACGAGCGGGCGATCCGCGCCTATCGCCGGTGCGGCTTCGTGGTCGAGGGTCGCGCGCGCCAATCGATCTGGCGCGACGGCCGCTGGTGGGACGAGCTGGCGATGAGCGTCCTCACGTCCGAGTGGCATCCGGCGGGCACCCTGGCCGAGGCCACTCCCGCGCGGGTCCTCGGTCGCGCCGCCACGCCCGCCGAACCCATCGCGGGCTGACACTGGCCAGCACGGGTCCTCGCGCCGACGCGGCTCGGGCCTCGTTCCGCGAGCTCATGGAGGCCAGGGGTCACGTTGTCGACAACGCGCGGGCGGCGGTGACCGGCCTGGAGATCGCGTTCGCGGAGGGAGTGCTGAATCGAACTCCGGGGCTGGACGCCATGCTCGCCGACCTCGCGGTTGCGCTGGAGCAGGACGAGGGCCAGAAGCTCGGCGGCAAGTCCGCCGAGGCCGCGCGGTTCATCCTGCGCGCGATCTCGCGCGAGCTGGACAGCGCCTGAAGGCGAGCGCGCGCCGCGCTCGAAGGCATCGCCGATCCCGAGGATCGGCAGCTCATCGAGGGGGATCTCGACACGACGCAGCTCTGACCGACTCCGCCGCGGGGCCGCATCATTCGCCGGGTGAGCACCGCAGAGCGGGTCGTCTTCGAGCACGTCACCAAGCGCTACCCCGGCACGAGCGCCGGCAATGCGGGCGCGGTCGAGGACCTCTCGCTCGAGATTCCGGCAGGCAAGGTCTGCGTCCTCGTCGGGCCCTCGGGCTGCGGCAAGACAACGAGCCTCAAGATGGTCAACCGGCTCATCGAGCCGACCTCCGGGCGGATCCTGGTCGGTGACCAGGACGTGGCCCGGAGGGACGTGATCGAGCTGCGCCGGAGCATCGGCTACGTGATCCAGCAGGTCGGGCTGTTCCCCCACCAGACCGTCGCCGAGAACGTGGCCACGGTGCCCCGGCTGCTGGGCTGGGTCGAGACGCGCCGGCGTGCGCGTGCCGACGAGCTCCTGGGACTCGTGGGCCTCGATCCCGGGCGCTACGCCGGCCGCTACCCGAGCGCGCTCTCCGGCGGCGAACGCCAGCGCGTCGGCGTGGCGCGGGCACTCGCTGCTGACCCGCCGGTGCTCCTCATGGACGAGCCGTTCGGGGCGGTCGACCCGATCGTCCGCGAGCGGCTCCAGAACGAGCTCCTGCGGCTCCAGGAGCAGATCGCCAAGACGATCATCTTCGTGACCCACGACATCGACGAGGCGATCAAGATGGGTGACCTCGTCGCGGTCATGCAGCTGGGTGGCCACCTCGCGCAGTTCGGACCCCCCGCGGACGTCCTCGCGAATCCGGCCTCTGACTTCGTCGCGCGTTTCGTCGGGGCTGATCGCGGCCTGAAACGGCTCGCGCTGATCCGCGTCGCCGAGCTCGAGCTGCGCGCCCCACTCACGGCGCGCGCGGGGGACGACGCAGCCGCGGCGAGGGCGCGCGCCGCAGCGGACCCGTTCCCCTACCTCCTCCTGGTGGACGACCGGGGTCGCCCCCTCGGCTGGCTCGACGATCGCCGGATCCCTGCTACGGGCAGCATCGGCGCGGACAATGTGGAACCCGCCTCGCCGCTGCTCGACCGGCACACCACGCTAAAGGACGCGCTGTCGATGCTGCTCGAGGCGGGCGTCCAGGCCGGCATAGTGGTCGACGCCGATGGCGCCGCAACGGGCATCGTGACCGTCGAGATGATCATCGAGCGGGTCCGCCCGGCGTGATCGACTGGGCCTGGATCGGCGACCACCTCGGCGCGATCGGCGGGCGGCTGCTCCAGCACATCGAGCTGGCCGCGATCGCTCTCGCCGTCGGGTTCGCGATCTCGTTCGGCCTCGCGATCTACTCGGTTCGCGTCCGCCGCGCATATCCCATCGTCACGGGGATCGCCGGTGTCCTGTTCACGATTCCGAGCCTCGCGCTGTTCTCCGCCCTCGTTCCCGTCACGGGCATCAACACGCTCACGGTCGAGATCCCGCTCGTCCTGTACACGCTCGTCATCTACGTCAGGAACATCGTGAGCGGCATCGATTCGGTGCCCGCAGAGGTCGTCGAGGCGGCCGACGGGATGGGCTATACCCAATGGGATCGGCTGCGGCGCGTCGAGCTGCCGCTGGCCGTGCCGCTCATGATCGCGGGCCTCCGGCTGGCCAGCGTCTCGACGATCGGTCTCGTGACGATCAGCGGCGTGCTCGGCCAGGCGTTCGGCGGGCTCGGCTTCTTCATCTTCGAGCGACCGACCTTCGCGACCGAGATCCTCGTCGGCGCCGTCGGCTCGATCACCCTGGCGCTGACCGCCGACCTCGGATTCGCCGCGCTCCAGCGTCGTCTGACGCCCTGGAATCGGCGGGAGGTGGGCGATGAGATCGCGACGAGCGGCCGCTCCGCGGCGCCGGGGCTGACGGGCATGTGATGGAGCTCCTCTCCGCCGTCACCACCTGGTTCGCGGATCCGGCCCATTGGGCAGGTCCGAACGGCGTCCCCTACCGCCTCGCCCAACATGTCGGGATCTCGCTCGCGTCGGTCGGGATCGCCGGCGCGATCGCCCTGCCACTCGGCCTCTACGTCGGTCACACCGGCCGAGGCCAGGCGGTCGCCATCAACCTCGCCAACGTCGGTCGAGCGATACCGTCGCTCGCGGCGATCGCGCTCGTGGTCCCGTTCACCCAGATGCTCGATCCCCAGCTCGGGTTCTTCCTGTACCCGACGCTCATCGCCATGATCGTGCTCGCGATCCCGCCGATCCTCGTCAATGCCTACGCCGGCGTCGCCGAGGTCGATCGCGACCTCGTCGAGTCCGCTCGGGGCATGGGCATGACCGAGGGTCAGATCCTGCGCCGCGTCGAGATCCCGCTGGCTGTCCCCGTCATCGTCGGCGGGATCCGGTCGGCCTCCGTGCAGGTCATCGCGACGGCGACCCTCGGGGCGATCTACGGGCTCGGCGCGCTCGGTGGCTTCATCGTCGAGGGTGTCGCCCAGCGCGACGATGGCCGCCTCTTCGCCGGGGTCGCGCTGGTCGCGTTGCTTGCGCTCGGGGCCGAGGGCGGGCTCGGCTTGCTCCAGCGCAGATTGTCATGGTCGCGTAACCCATGAAAGGCTAAACACCGGTATGCTGGCGAACGGTCGACGCCTGGTCGAATGGCCGGCGCGAAGTGGAGGAATGGACCCAGATGCGGCTCACCCGCTGGGGTGCTCTCGGGGCGTCGTTGCTGGTGCTACTCAGCGCCTGCTCGACGGGTGGGGGCACCAAGCCAACCGTCAAGATCGGCTCGGACGGCTTCTACGAAGCGAAGCTGATGGCCGAGATCTACGCCCAGGCACTCGAGGCCAAGGGCTACACGGTCGATCGCACCGCGATCGGCATCGGCGCCCGCAAGGTCTCGGCGCCCGCGCTCGAGAGCGGCCAGTTCGACCTGAAGCCTGAGTACATCGGCAGCGGCCTTGCCTTCTACGAGCCCGGCAAGCAGACCGGCGATCCCGCGGCGAACGCAGCCGAGCTGCAGACCGTCCTGACCGGCAAGGGGGGCGGCATCACCGTCCTCGCCTACTCGCCGGCGGCCGACCAGAACGCCTTCGTCGTGACAAAGGCGACGGCCGACAAGGACCACCTGGCCAAGATGAGCGACCTCACCGCCATGGCGAGCGACCTCAAGATCGGCGTCGCGACGGACTGCCCGACCAACCCGGTCTGTGGCAAGGCCCTCAAGGATTCCTACGGCATCGATGTCGCCAACGCGACCCTGCTGTCCGCGTGCGACACGCCGATGGTCCAGGCGCTCCAGGGCGGCACGATCGACGTCGGCGAGCTGTGCTCGACGCAGCCTGACATCCTGGTCAATGGCTGGGTCATCCTCGAGGACGACAAGCACACACAGCCGGCCGACAACCTCGCGCCGCTCGTTCGCAACTCCCTGCTGACCGCGCTTGGCGGCGACAAGGACGCGTTCGAGAAGATCCTCAACGACGTCTCAGCGGCGCTCGACACGGCGACGCTCACCGACCTCGGCAAGCAGGTGTCCGTCGACAAGAAGGACATTGCCGCGGTCGCGAAGGCGTGGCTCCAGTCGAAGGGCCTCGTGACCTAGGTCCACCCCTCCCGCAACGAAGCTCGAGCCCCCGGCATCGCCGGGGGCTCGTCCGTTTTCCGGGCACCGCGAACGGCGCAACGTCCTTGTCGCGCTTCGCATGCCGAATCACCCGCCGCCGTAGCGGCCCTGCAACGCCTGCGCAGCCATCCTCGGCGGCGACACCGTGCGAGGCGCGGACCTACGGGCTGCGCCGGACCGCCAGAGCCGGATGGCTCACGGAGATTGCGGGAGACCACGTCCATGCGATATCGATTCGTCACACTCTCGTTCGCGCTGATGTTCATCGCCGCCGCGTGCGGCGGCGGCGGCAGCTCGAGCGCTCCTTCGACCAGTGGGACGGGCACCGAGTCCCAAACGCCGACCGAGAACGCCTTCGATCCAGCTTCGATCAGCGGTGCTGTCACGCTCGGCCAGTGGGAGTCTTCGCCGGCCGAGGGCACCGCGCTGAAGGGCGCGATCGATGCCTTCTCGGCGGCCTACCCGAACATCAAGGTCACACAGACCACGATCCCGGGTGACTACCGCGCCGCGATGGTCACGAAGTTCGGCGCGTCCGACCCACCGGACCTCTTCTACGTCAACGCGGAATACGCGCCGGAGTGGATGAGCCAGGGCTTCCTGCAGCCCCTCGACGACTACATCGATCGTCAGGGCTTCGACACGACCCCGTTCTTCCCCGATTACCTGAGCATCTTCCAGCAGGACGGCACCACCTACGGGCTGCCGAAGGACGGCAATACGATCGCGATGGCGATCAACACGGACCTCGTGCCCACCCCGCCCAAGACCATGGACGAGCTCGTGCAGGTCGCGACCAGCCTCAAGGGCAAGAGCGGGCTGAAGGCGCCGATGTGCCTCAACCCGAGCCTGGACCGAGGCCTCGCCTTCCTGTACGCACAGGGCGGCTCCCTGCTGAGCGACGACGGCACCGCGGCGGCGATCGACAGCACCGAGTCGAAGGCTGCCGTGCAGTGGTACATGGATCTGTTCAAGAACGGCCTCGGCCAGACCAACACCCAGCTGGGTGACGGCTGGTGCGGCGAGGCGCTCGGCAAGGGCGACGTCGCCATCGCGTTCGAGGGCGGCTGGCTGAAGGGCGCCATGGATGCGTTCCCGAAGATCAAATGGCAGTTCGCCGAGATGCCGACCGGTAGCAGCGGCGCGAAGGTCACGATCAACTACACCGCGGCCTACGGCATCGGTGTCGACAGCAAGAACAAGGACCAGGCGTGGGTGCTCATGCAGTACCTGACTGGCCCCGATGGCATGGCCAAGTGGACCTCGGGCGGCATCGCCGTCCCGTCCCGCTCGGATGTCGCGGTGCCGGCTGGCTTCGAGGTGATCGTCGCCGGGGCGGCGTACGCGAAGCCCGGCTCCGGCTTCATGCCCGGCTACCCGGATGTCCTCAAGGCATTCGGCGACGCGTTCCTGAAGCAGGTCACCGACAAGACCTACGACGCGGGCCCGGTGGTCGACGCCACGAAGACGGCGATTACCACGGCGCTGGCGGCGCAGTAGGCGGCGTCGGCGACCGAACGATGGACGCGGGCCGATGACCGCCGCGTCCGCAAGGCGGCCTTCGAAGGTCGCCAGCAAGCGAGTCGGCGAGCGCCAGGAGGCGCTCGCCGGCTACGCGCTGATCGCCGTGCCGATGCTCCTGTTCCTCGTCCTGAACATCGGCTCGATCGTGTACGCCGCGTTCATCAGCCTCTGGAAATGGAACATCCGGACGGGCCCGGTCACGTTCCTCGGGCTCAACAACTACGCCAACGCACTCAAGGACCCGATCTTCCAGGCGGCAGTGACGAACACCGTGTACTACACCGCGATCTGGGTGCCGCTGACGATGGCGCTCGGGCTGTTCCTGGCCGTGATCGTCAACCAGAAGATCCGCGGCCGCACCTTCTTCCGCGGCGCGTTCTACTTCCCGGCGATCGCATCGTCGGCAGCGATCTCGACGATCTGGATCTTCATCATGAATCCGTTCGGGCTGTTCAACCAGATCCGCGGCATCCTCGGTCTCAATCCGCTTTTCTCGCTGATCGGCTTCGGGGCCAACCAGGACTGGCTGGGCGACTACCACACGGCGATGAACGGGATCATCATCCTCAACGCCTGGACCACGTCGGGCACGTTCATGATCTTCTACCTCGCGTCCTTGCAGGCCATCCCGCATGAGGTGTACGAGGCCGCCGCGATCGACGGCGCCGGCGCCTGGGATACCTTCCGACGGATCACCTTCCCGCTCCTGCGTCCCGGGCATTTTTTCGTGGCCACCGTCGGCGTCATCGGCGGGCTGCAGCTGTTCGACCAGGCCGTGCAGATCGGCAATGTCGACGGAGCCCCCGCGAACTCCCTGATGACGCTCGTGCTGTACCTGTACAACGCCGCCTTCAAACGATTGCAGTACGGGTCCGCGGCTGCCGCCGGGGTGGTGCTGTTCCTGATCATCTTTGCGGCGACGCTGATCCAGCGGCGGCTCTTCGAAGGCCGGGAGCCAGCGACGGCATGAGCGGACAGGTCCCGACCCCGTCGATGACACCGACCGGCACCGGGGCAGCGGCAATCGTCAAGGCTGCGCCGGCCGGGGCGGTCGTCGTCGCGCCGGTCGGCGACACGGGTCGAGCGTGGCGCATCCGGATCGCCTACTTCTTCCTGATCGCGTATGCGCTCCTGATGTTCCTGCCGTTCGGATGGACCGTCATCACGTCGTTCAAGACGCTCGAGGATTCCGTCCGGCTCACCATCGTCCCGCAGCCGTTCACGACAGCGGCGTGGGAGTACGCACTCAACAACCTGCAGCCGAACATCGTCCAGATGTTCTTCAACAGCTTCGCGATCGCCATCGCGGTGACGATCACCAACGTCGTCCTTGGGAGCTTTGCCGGCTACGCCTTCGCGCGACTGCGGTTCCCGGGTCGCGGGATCCTGTTCCTGCTCGTCCTGGCGACGCTGATGATTCCGGACCAGCTCCGCATGATCCCGATCTACGCCATCTTCAACGGGATCGGGTTCAACAAGGGCGTGCTCCAGATGGTGAGCATCGTCGTCGTGCTCGCCATCTCGGCTTCCAGCGTCTTCCTCCTGCGCCAGTACTTCCTGACGATCCCGAAGGACCTCGAGGAGGCCGCCAGGATCGATGGCGCCGGCCATTGGACGACGTTCCTGCGGGTGATGCTGCCGCTGGCCTCGCCGGCGATCGCGGCGGTGACGATCCTGCAGTTCCAGGGGACATGGAACGGCTTTTTCTGGCCCTTCGTGCTGATCCATGACCAGAACCTCTGGACCCTGCCGCTCGGTCTGACCGAGTTCCGGCTGGTCGGTGGCTTCGGCACGAACTGGCCGCCGCTGATGGCGACGGTCGTCCTCGCGACCGTCCCGATCCTGGTCCTGTACATGTTCTTCCAGCGCTACTTCGTCGAGGGCATCGCCGCCTCCGGGGTGAAGGGCTAGCCGGGCGTGGCCGCGGCGCACGGCGTCTCGATCGGAGGGGCGGTTCGTCAGGCCGCGGGCGACTTCTACTTCAACTCGCTCCGGTTCGTACCCGCGAACGTGACCTGGGCCTTCCTGGGCCTGGTCGTCCTGTTCGCGGGCTCGCAGTGGCCGCCGGCGCTCGCATTGGCCGTCCTCCTTGCCATCCCGCTCGCCGGGATGCACCGGCTGGCGGCACTGCTCGCCCGCGGTGAGGCGGTCAGCCTCAGCGACTTCGTCGAGGGGATGCGGCGCTTCGGGCTGCATGCGACCGGGATCGCGGCTGCGATCGCGATCCTCGGCGCCGTGCTCGCGACCAATCTCGTGACCGGCTTCGGGTCGGGCGGGCCGCTCGGCTGGTTCCTCGGCGCGACCGCGCTGTGGGGCCTCATCGCGCTCGCCATGTACGCGATCGCGACCTGGCCAGTGCTGGTCGACCCGAGGCACGAGGGCGCGTCGCTGCGTCGACGGCTCCAGCTCGCCGGGCTGCTGGTCATCGGCCGGCCGGGGCGCCTGTTCCTCCTCACCGTGCTGATCGCGGTGATCCTGGCGGTGTCGACCGTCCTGCTCGGCGCAATCGTGCTGGTGGCCGTGTCGTACACGAGCCTGCTGGCGACGCGCTGGGTCCTGCCGACGCTGGACGAGCTCGAAGCTCGGTACGAGTCCGCCCGAGCTCGCTGACCGTCCCTATCATCGACGCGGTGGATCGCGACCCGGGCGGCGTGCCGACGATCACGATCAATCGCAACGATCGGTTCGTCGTGTCCTCGCGCGACGGCCGCATCGACGGCGCGGGGAACAATGGCTTCTTCGCCGCCGACACACGCTTCGTGTCGGGCTACCGGATCATCGTCAACGGCCGCGATCCAGTCGTGCTCACGTCGGCGGCGACGCACTTCTTCGCGTCGCGCTACGAGTTCACGAATCCGGGGTTGTTCGACAGCGAGGGCGCGATCCCCGGCAACACCATCTCGATCCGCCTCGACCGGACGGTCTCGGAGGGCGTCCACGAGGACATCGACCTGGTCAACTACGGCCAGCGGCCAGTGGCGATCGCACTCGACGTCGAGATCGACTCCGACTTCGCCGACATCTTCGACGTGGTCGAACCGCGGCTCGTGCGCCGAGGGACGATCCAGAGCCGGTGGTTCAGCAGCCGTCGGGAGCTGCGAACCAGCTACACCAACCGGGAGTTCCGACGGACGCTCGTTGCGTCCATCGAGCGGGCGGGCAGCCCGCCGCAGTGGGCCAATGGGCGCCTGAGCTTCGCGATCCACCTCGACCGCGGCGCCACCTGGCACACCTGCCTCAAGTGGCTGCCGCTCATCGGTGAGCGTCGGCGCCCGTCCACCCTGGGCTGCAATGCGATCACCGAGAGCCGGGCTGGCTTCCACCCACCGCGTCTGCCCCGCGTCGGCATCGACACCCCAAACGACACCGTCGAGGCCGCGTGGCGCCAATCCGTGCACGACATGGAGGCGCTGCGGCTCGAGGACGAGACGCCGGGTCGCGCCGCGATCATCCCGGCGGCAGGCATCCCGTGGTTCGCGACGCTGTTCGGACGCGACTCGCTCATCGTGTCGATGCAGAGCATCTCCGGCTATCCCGAGTTCGCCGCAGGCGCGCTGCGCCGTCTGTCCGACCTGCAGGCGACTCGCGACGACCCGACGCGGGACATGGAGCCAGGCAAGATCGCCCACGAGATCCGGCACGGGGAGCTCGCCACGCTCGGCATCCTGCCCCACCAGCCCTACTACGGCACCCACGACGCCACGAGCCTGTTCGTGATCGTGCTCTCGTACCTGTACCAGTGGACCGGCGACGCGGAGCTCCTCGAGCGCTACCTGCCGAACGCGGAAGCGGCGATGGCGTGGATCGACCGGTATGGGGACCGCGACAGGGACGGCTTCCAGGAGTACGCCCGACGCTCGCCGCGGGGCTACTACAACCAGGGTTGGAAGGACGCGGGCGACGCGATCGTCGACGCCGCCGGTGAGATTGCGCCGCTGCCGATCGCGACGTGCGAGCTCCAGGGCTACGTCTACGACGCGAAGCTGCGCATGGCGCAGATCTACGACGTCCTCGGCAAGCCCGACCGCGCGGGCAAGCTGCGCGAGGCCGCCAACCGGCTCTACGAGCGCTTCAACGATGCCTTCTGGTGGGAGCGCGAGGGCACCTACGCCCTCGCCCTGGACGGCGCGAAGAAGCAGGTCCGGAGCGTCGCCTCGAACCCCGGCCATTGCCTGGCGAGCGGCATCGTGCCGCGCGAGCGGGCGGGGCGGCTGGTGAAGCGACTCCTGGCCGAGGACATGTGGTCGGGCTGGGGGATCCGGACCCTGTCTGCGGCGCATCCCTACTACAACCCGTTCAGCTACCACACAGGGTCCGTGTGGCCGCACGACAACGCGATGATCGCCGGCGGGTTCCGCCACTACGGCTTCGACGATGCGGCGAGCCAGGTCGCCCGCGGCATCTTCGACGCCGCCGCGCAATTCCCGATGCACCGCCTGCCCGAGCTCTTCTCCGGGCTGCCGCGCGACGAGGGCTCGTTCCCGGTGCCTTACCTCGGTGCCAGCGCGCCGCAGGCATGGGCCGCGGCCTCGGTGTTCCGCCTCGTCGCGGTGCTGTGCGGGATCCACGCCCGGGTCTCGCCCGAGGGCGAGCGCGAGCTGTACGTGAACCCGGCGCTGCCGGAGTGGCTGCCCCGGCTCACGATCACCAACCTTCGAGCCGGACGGGGCGCGATGGACCTGGCGTTCGAGGACGGCACCGTTGGCGAGCTCAGCAACACGACGGGCTACCAGGTCATCCAGGCCCCGGCGCCGCGCCCGCTTCCGCCGCCGCTCCCCCGCCGGGCGAAGCAGCGGAACGGCGCCGTCGCCTGACCCTGCCCGGCCCCGCAGAGCGGCGCGGCCCTACCATGCGAGCGTCCCCATGAGGCCTGAGGCAGCAGCGTTGTACGAGCGACTCTTCGGCAACAAGGAACGCGATGCTGCGGTCGCCGACCGCATCCCGCCCGGCCAGTACCGGACCGAGAAGTTCCCGGTGTTGCACTACGGCTCGGTCCCGAAGACCGATCTCGCGACGTGGGATTTCAAGGTCTACGGCCTGGTCGACGCGCCGTTCACGCTCACCTGGGAGCAGTTCAAGGCGCTGCCCCGCAAGACCGTCGGGACGGACATCCACTGCGTCACTCGCTGGACCAAGCTCGATACGACCTGGGAGGGCGTCCCCATCCAGCGCGTCCTCGAGCTCGCCCAGCTGCGGCCCGGCGTGACCCACGTCGTCGCCCACTCGGAGCAGGGCTATACGGCCAACCTGCCCCTCTCGGTGCTCGACGACGATGACGTTCTGCTCGCCGATACGTTCGACGGCCAGCCGCTCGAGCTGGAGCACGGCTACCCGCTTCGGCTGCTCGTCCCGAAGCGCTACTTCTGGAAGAGTGCCAAGTGGCTGCGCGGCCTCGAGTTCCTCGACCACGACCAGCTCGGCTTCTGGGAGCGCTACGGCTACAACAACGACGCCGATCCCTGGAAGGAGGAGCGCTACTCCGAGTAGCGCTCAGCTTCGGCGAGGCGCGTCGGAAGAGCTCGGCGGTCGTCGCCGGCCCCGTCTCAGGCCAGGTCGGGCGGGAGCAGCTTGACCGGCACGAGCGAGATCGCGGCGATGCAGCCGGCGCCCTGGTCGTAGGTCAGCCCAAGCTCGAGATTGCCGCGGGCGCCGTGCAGCCGGAACGTGGCCTTCAGCTCGCCGTCGCCGTCGATCGGCGGCCCGAGCTCGACCGGCCCGAATCTCGCCTCGGTGGCCCGCAGCTGGCGACGCACTGCGGCGAGGTCGACGTCGGCGCCGATCGCGAGGCCCGCCGGCCACTCGAGGCCGCCCGGAGCGGCGGCCGTGGCAATTGCCCCGACGATCTCCTCCGCGGCCTGGCGCAAAGCAGGCGGTGGCTCGGGTACGGACGTCACCGCGAACGTCTGCAGCTTCGGCGAGGGCTCCGGGTTGAGCAGGATCTCCACGCGAACGCGGCCACCCCGCTCGCCGCGCAGCCACCAGGTCTGGTGGAAGCCGGTGAGCGACTGGTCGGTCGCGTCGGGGTCCGGCGCGAGGCGGCCATGGCGCTCGCGGATCCGCGCGAGCACGGCCTTGCGCGAGGCGACCGGCTCGTCAAGCTCGACATTCATCGCGAAGAGGCTCGCGGCGAGGTCATCGTCCCAGGCATCGATGAGGCGCTCGACGGCCTCGCGGGCGGTCTCCGTGGCTGTATTCGGGCGAGTCCGGCGCAGCGGCGCGACATCGGCCTGCAGCAGCACCCCGAGCAGCTCCTTGGCCAGCAGCGACGTTGGCGTGTAGCGACCGTTCGCGAGTGCGATCACGCCGAGGCCGGAGCCGGGATGCCAGCGCATGTGCGACCCGAAGCCCGGGTACCCGCCGGCATGGCCGATGACCCGACCGAATCGAACGTCGTCGACCTGGAACAGGCCGAAGCCGTACTGCAGGCTCTCGACGTCGGGCATGACGTCCGCGGCGAGCGCGGTCAGGCGAAGGTCGGCCGGAACCATCGGCTGTTGCATCTCGCGGCGGCTCGCGCGGGAGAGCGGGTGGCCGGACTCGGGCTCGTCGCGCGGCGGCCAGGCGTCCTGGAAGCCCGCCACCCAGCGCGTCAGGTCGTCCACGGTTGTGAACAAGCCGCCCATCGAGGCGAGGGCGCCGTAGCCGTCCATCGGCTCATCGAGGAAGCGGCCGTCGCGCCAGACGTAGCCCATCGCCAGCCGTGCAGGCTCGAACTCCTCCGCGAGGTACCCGCTCGAGGTCATGCCCAGCGGCCGCAGCAGGCGCTCGCGCACGACATCGCGGTACTCGCTTCCGGCGACGTTCGTGATCAGCCGACCCAGGATCCCGTAGCCGAGATTGGAGTACTCGAATTTCGTGCCCGGCGCCCAGGCGAAAGAGAGGCCGCCGCGGATGAGCTCGGCGAACGCACCGAGGTCGAGGCCCTGCTGGCGATCGCCCCAGGGATCGTCCGTCGGGAAGCCCGCCGTCATCGTGAGCAGGTGCCGGATCGTGATCGGCGGCGAGTCCGATGT
>Ga0070708_100000818_pt1 | contig 23467 bp, 19 predicted proteins | sample KBSK5503metaG_FD_65469 | JGI IMG/M metagenome (GOLD analysis project Ga0070708, IMG submission 65469) | Corn, switchgrass and miscanthus rhizosphere microbial communities from Kellogg Biological Station, Michigan, USA - KBS K5-50-3 metaG | ecosystem: Host-associated > Plants > Roots >... | reverse complement strand
CTCTACGATCCCGTGCTGATCGCCATGAGTCCACAAGCATTCACATTGGCCGGTTTCGAGCGCATCGACGGCGCCGATTACGCGCAATCCTGGCGGGTGACCACCGACTTCTGACATTGCATGACGCATGCGAGACACGATCGCGTCCTTCGCGTTGGCGGAATATTCTCCTCCGCGCCCACGTTTTTTTCCGGGGACGGCGAAGCACTACCGGAAGCACTCTCGGCCCAGTGGGATGGCGGTCGTATTGGCAGGGAGCGAGCGTTAGGCGCAAAATGCGCGATTGGCCCTCTGGTTGCTGCGGATCCCCAAACGCACGGGAACACAATGAAAACGAGGTTGAACGAGTCGGCGTTTTGCAGTTCGGCAGTCGCGTTGGTGGCCGCAGCAATCCTGATCGGATGCGCAGCGACGCCTCCCGCCTCCGACACAGCGGCCACGCCCGCCCGCCCGGCAACCGCGACCCCGGCGCCCGCCCCCGCGCCACCGCCGCAGCCCGAACTGACACCCGCGCAGGCCAAGGCGCAGGCACAACGGCTGGCGCTCGACGCCGTCGACCAGTTGCAGAGCGGCGACGAGGCGGCGGCGAAGCAAACGCTCGACAAGGCCACCGCGCTCGATCCGACCAACGACCTCGCGAAGAAACTTTCGGATCAGATCAAGGCGGATCCGCAAAAGGAATTGGGAACCGTGTTCTTCCGCTACACCGTGCAGCGCGACGATTCGTTGTCCAAGTTGGCCCAGCAATACCTGGGCGACCGCTTTCGTTTCTACATCCTCGCGAAATACAACGACATGGCAAGCCCGAACAAGCTTGCCGTGGGGCAGGTGATCAAGATTCCCGGACGCGCGCCCGCCACGCCGCCGGCCGCAGTGGCCCCTGCCGTACCGGCGGACACCGTCGCGAAACCTGCGGAAACGCCGGCAGCGCCGCGCGACGACGTGGCCGAGCTCTTGCAGAAGGGGAAGGATCTCGAGGCGAGCGGAAACCTGGAAGGTGCTTACGCGGCCTACGCCGAGGCTGCGAAGAAGACTCCCGTCAACGCCGAGGCCGTGCGCCGGCGCGACGCGTCGAGGACGGCGCTGTTGCGAAGCCTCGACCGCGAGGGAACGCAGGCATTCCAGCGCCAGAATCTCGATCTGGCGATCACCAAGTGGGACCGCGTGCTCGAGATCGATCCGAACAATCAGAAGGCCAAGCTCGAGCGAGAACGCGCGCTGGACCTCAAGAAGAAGATGGCCGATAAATTCGGCGGCGCGGCTCCTGCCGCGGCGCCGAAGTAGCCCGCTACTTCGCGGGCGCGATGCGCTGCAGCTTTTCCTGCGCGAGGCGCGCGTCGCGCAGGCGCGCCGAAGCCTTGAGGTTCTGCGGGTCGTAGCGCAGGCTCGTCTCCCACTGCTTGATGGCAAGCGCCACGTCGCTGCGGTAGGCGCGTTCGCCATTGTTGTAATACTCGTCCGACAATGCACGGCGCAGCTCGCGCATCTGCGCGCTCCACTCGGGCGTCGTCTCGCCGCGCAGCGAGACCGCCTGCTCGTAGAGCTGATAGGCCTGCTCGCGGGCCCCTTTGCCCTGCAAATCGCTCGCGCGATCGGCCACCGCCGTGCCGATCCGCTGCCGGGCGGCGCGGTTGCCGGGATTGGCCTCGACATAGGTGCGCAGCTCGCGCAGGCCGCCGTTCAGATCGCCGGCGCGCAGCATTTCCAGCGGCTGCTCCAGGTCGTACTGCGCGACGACGTCGGTCGCTCCGGATTTCAGCGCGGCGACATCCACGGGGCGAAGCTTTTGTGCGCGGTCGCCCTGAATGCGCGCCATCCGCTGGCGATCGATTTCGCGCAGCACCTTGGCGGCGTCGGCATTGTCCGGGTCGAGCGCCATCGCGCGCAGCATGGCTTGCGTGGCCCGATCGCTGTCGCCGCTTTTCATTGCCGCATTGCCGATCTGCAGCTGGTCGCGCACGCCCTGGCGGATCGCCGAGTTCGCCGCATCCAGCTCGGCGCGGTACTTCTGCTCTCCCGGCGCCAGCAGCGCGACGACGTGCCAGTGGTCGGCCGCCGAATTGAGGTCGCCCGCCTCCTTCGCCTGCTGCGCCAGTTGCCGATGCCGCGCAATCGCTTGCGCGCGGGCGTCCGGACGGGCGGACGCGACGTCGGGCGATGGTTCGGGTGCGACGGGCTCCTGCGCGCACGCGGCGAGCAGCAACGCGAATGCCAGGGGTATCGCACCCCGAATTCGCGTCACCGTGCTCAACGTGACGACACCTGCGTAAAGGTGGCGAGCTTCGACTTGAACACATCGAGGCTGTCCCCGCCGAACACCATGCTCCGCCGCAGCATGAACGGATAGGCGAAAAAGCCGTTGCCGCCCGGGGTGACCGTCAAGCCCAGGTGCACGCCCTGGCGCTTGAGGAGATCGACCACCGTTTCGTTGACGTCGCCGTAGGGAAATGCGTAAGCCTGGCTCCCCACGCCAAGATGATCGGCGATCGCGCGAATCGGTGTGTCGACTTCCACGCGCATCCGCTCGCGGTACCTGGCATCCGTCTCCCCGTTCACTTTCAGCGTGAGATTGGCGTGCGTCTTCGAGTGCGGCTGAATGTTGACGAGCCCCGAGGTCTCCATCTCTTTCATCTGGGCCCAGGTCAGCGCGTCGGGTGCGCCGACAAAGTCACTGTAGAGAAAGACCGTGGCGGGAAAGCCGTATTTCTTCAGGATCGGAAACGCGATCTCGAAGGTCGAGCGGAAGCCGTCGTCGATCGTCAGCACGACCGACTTGCGCGGAATCGGCTCGCCGCGCTCGATGAAGGCCGTCACGCGCGAAAGCGGAATCACGTGGTAGCCGTTTCGCGCGAGGTAATCCATTTGCGCTTCGAATGCCGCCGTCGAGACCACGAGCTGGCTCGTCTTGGGACCGAACCGGTGGTAGCAGAGAATCGGAACCGTCAGGAAGCCGTTGGCGTACACGCCGGACGGATTGGTCGGCTTGAGCGGTATGACGACCGTCTGCCCGGTGCGCACTTCGTCGATGTTGTTGAATTCGCCGATCCAGAAGCGCTTGCTCCGGTCGCCCAGATAGCGCTGCGCCAGGACGCTCATGTCCTCGCCGGGTCCGGCGACGACGATGGCGAACGCGTCGTCGCGCGCGAGCAGCACACCTTTGTCCGGCGCGATCGCCGTCTCTGGAGGCGGGGCGCGTGGTGGCGCTTCCGCGCACCCCGCAAGAACAATCGCTGCAACGATCGCTGCGCCTGCCGCCGCCCGCATGGTTTCTAGACCTGCTTGGAAATCACGGAATCGGCGGGCCGCGCAGCCGCGACGTCCGGCAATTTCACCGGCGCCTCGTCGCCGACTTGCGGCGGGTCGTGACGCGCCTCCAGCGCCGCCGCGGTGCGGTCGAACTCGGCATACAGCTCGCCCAGTTCGTCCTTGCGTTTGTCGGCGATGCGGTAGTCGTAGCGGCCGTTGGCGAGCTCGTCCAACGAATTGCGCAGGACGCGGATCGGACCCGAGAGCCCGCGCGCCAGCAAATAGGTTCCGCCGCCGACCGCCGCAATGGTCACGAGCGTCAGAATGGCCAGCATGATGAGCATGAAATTGGCGACCCTGGACAGCGGCGCCTCGTAGATGCCGAGGTGCACCTGCCCGATCTGCTTGCCCTGGAAGAGGATCGGCGTCCCGAAGTCGAGCACATCGCGGTCGTCGGCAAGCCGGTAGCTGCCGACCTTGACGTCCGCATTGGCGGGCGACAGCGGTTTGGCGTCGGGCGGCACGTACTTCTGGTTGACCTGCGCCGACTGGTTGCTGCCGCGGACAACGCCCTGATAATCGACGATCGTGATGTAGTTGAAGTCCTGCCGGCCCAGCGTCTCCTGGATGAACACGTCGAGCGCCGTCCAGTCCTCGTCGAGCAGCGGTACGGCGCTTTGGGTCGAGAGGAACTTGGCCAGCGAGCCGCCGTACCCCTGCACCTGGTCCATCATCGCCTGGTACTGGCGGTTGTAGAGGACCGCGGCCGTGCCCGTCATCGTCACCGCGACCAACGCGACCATCATCAGCGCCCAGCGAATGCCCAGCGGGATGTGGCCGGTGCCTTTCCTGCTTTCTTCCTCGTTCAGCTCGCGCGCGACGCCGATCAGCGCCTGCGCGAATTCCTCGCCGGTCTGGAAGCGCTTCTCCGGCTGCTTCTTGAGCGAGCGCTCGATGATGCGGCGCAGGGTGAGCGGAATATCGGGGCGCAGCGACTGCACGGGCGGCGCTTCGCTCTTGGCGATCTTGTACGCGACGCTGATCACCGAGTCGCCCTCGAATGGAAGCGAGTTCGTCAGCAGCTTGTACATGACGACGCCGACCGAGAAGAGGTCCGACCGCGAATCGACCTTCTGCCCCAGCACCTGCTCGGGCGACATGTAGTTCGGTGTGCCGAGCACATCGCCCAGCTGCGTCTGCTGCGCCTGCTCGGTGCCTTCCGGGTCGTCGATGCGGCAAATGCCGAAGTCCGCGACTTTCACCGCGTTGGTCTCGTTGACCAGCATGATGTTGCCGGGCTTGATGTCGCGGTGGATGATGCCCTTGCGATGCGCATAGTCGAGCGCTCGCGAAAGCTGGATCCCGACCTCGACGATCTCCTTGACCGAAAGCTGCCTGTCCATGCGCAGCAGGTCGCCGAGCGTGAGCCCGTCGATCAGTTCCATCGCGATGTACGGCTTCTTGCCGTCGACGCCGACGTCGAAGATCGTGACGATATTGGGATGCGACAGCACGCCCGCCGCGCGCGCCTCGCGCAGGAAACGCGACCGGTACTGGTCGTCGTCGGCGAGCTGCGACTTCAACAGCTTGACCGCGAGCGTCCGGTCGATTTCGGGATCGTAGGCCTTGTAGACGCGCGCCATCGCGCCTTCGCCGACAATTTCCCGGAGCTCGTACCTCCCTAATTTTTCCATCGAATCGCACTCCTCCGATGCGGCGGGTGACCGTTCAAATCACCTGTCGCCCTAAAACCGTGCGGTGCCGGCCGAAAGCCAGGTGCGCCCGGCCGGGGCCGCAATCCCTAGGCTATGCTGTTGTACTATACTTTGTTATTTCGCGTCACGCGCCTGAATGGAAGCCGCCCCCCGGAAACTCGCCATACTGTTTGCCGATGTCTCGGGCAGCACCAAGCTCTACGAGACGCTGGGTGACGCCGAGGCGCTGCAGACCATCGGCCGCTGCATCGAGATCATGCGGAAGGTCTGCGAGGAGCACGGCGGCCGCGTCGTGAAGACGATCGGCGACGAAGCCATGGCCGTGTTTCCGCTGCCGGCCAACGCGGCCTATGCGTCGATCTCGATGCACACGCAGATCTCGTCGCAGCGCACGAGCAAGGGCGCGGCGCTGGCGATTCACGCCGGATTCCACTTTGGCCCGATCATCGACGAGAACGCCGATGTCTTCGGCGATTCCGTCAATGTCGCGGCGCGGCTGTCTTCGCTGGCCAAGGCCGGGCAGACGCTCGTCTCCGGCGAAACGGTCGAGGTCCTTTCGCCGTCGCTGCGTGCGCGCACTCGCGACCAGGACGCCCACACCGTGCGCGGCAAGCAGGACGACATTCGCGCCTTCGAGCTGATCTGGCAGGAGTCCGAGGAAGAGCTGACGACGATGTCGACGACGCGGCAAGTGCTGCAGCCCGTCGGGCTGAAGTTGAAGCACGGCGCACGCGAACTCGAACTCGACCAGACTTCGCCGCCGATCACGCTCGGCCGCGACGCGCAGAACGACGTGGTCATCATGGACCGGAAGGCGTCGCGCCTGCACGCGCGCATCGAGCGGCGGCGCGACAAGTTCGTGCTGGTCGACTTGAGCTCAAACGGAACCTACTGCACGGTGGAGGGCGAACCCGAGATCATGTTGCGGCGCGAGGAAATGATCCTGCGCGGCAGCGGCCGCATCAGTTTCGGCCATTCATCCCAGGAAGACGTGCCCACCGCGGTCGAGTACGTCTGCCGGTAGAAAGTCCCCGGTGTCAAAAGCAGATTCCTCGGAGCTTGCTCCTCGGAATGACACGTGTATGTGGACATTTGAAAAACTCCAGTGTCATTCCGAGCACAGCGAGGAATCTGCTGTTGGGTGAATGACGCTCCGGGTTCAGTCAGACTGTTTTGCTTCCCGAGGGCGCCAGCGCCCGCTCGAGCACGCGCACGACATGCAGCGCTTCGCGCCGGCCGGTTTCGCGCGTTCCGTCGGCGATCTGATGGCGGCAACTGGCGCCGTCGGCGACGATGAGGGTGTCGGGTGCGGCCGCCCGCACCGCCGGGAGCAGCGACAATTCGGCCATTCGCATCGAAATATCGAAGTGCTCCGCTTCGTAGCCGAAATTGCCGGCCATCCCGCAGCAGCTCGATTCGACCAGGTCCACGGCGAGGCCCGGGATCAGTTTGAGGACCGCGAGGGCCGGCGCGACGGCGTCGAAAGCTTTCTGATGACAATGGCCGTGCAGCAGGGCGCGCTTCTGCGGCAGTGACGCGAGCGGCAGGTTCAGCCGCCCGGCGCCGTGCTCGCGGGCAAGAAATTCCTCGATCAGCAGCGCTCGCTCGGCCAGGCGCTGTGCGGCGTCGGGCAGTCCCATGACGAGAAATTCGTCGCGCAGCGACAAAAGACACGAAGGCTCGAGGCCGACGATCGCCGCGCCCCGCGCTACGTGCGGCGTCAGCGCAGCCACCACGCGGCGCGCCTCGTGTTTCGCTTCGTCGACCATGCCCGCCGCGAGGTAAGTCCGGCCGCAGCACAACGGCCGTGCGGGCTCGGCATCGCCAGCAACCGCGCGCGCGACGTCGACGCGATACCCGGCGGCGCGCAGCACGCTGATCGCGGCGTGCGCATTCTCGGGCTCGAAATAATTGGTGAGCGTGTCGACGAAGAGGACGACGTTTGCGTCGCCGTCGTCGCCAATTGCCTGTGGGCCGCGGCGGAGAAAGGTGTCGCGGCGCCACCTCGGCAGCGATCGGCGCGCGGACAACCCGAGCCATTTCTCGCCCAACTGTCTCGCGCCCGGCAGTGCGTCGCGAAGATTGGCAAGCCACGGCGCGCGCGCCGCCCGCGGCGCCCATCGCGGCAGCTGGGCGATCATCCGCTCGCGCAGTCCTAGACCGTGCGCACGCCGCCAGTGGTGCAGGAACTCGATCTTCATTTTCGCCATGTCCACGCCCGTTGGGCACTCGCGACGGCAGCCTTTGCAACTGACGCAGAGGTCGAGCGCCGCGCGCACGGGTTCGGAGGCAAAGTCCTGCCCGAGTTGGCCGGAAAGGGCGAGCCGCAACGTGTTGGCACGGCCGCGCGTCAAGTGTTCCTCGTCGCGGGTGACGCGATAGCTGGGACACATCGTTCCCGCATCGAACTTGCGGCAGTGGCCGTTGTTGTTGCACATTTCGACGGCCTTGCCGAAGCCGTGCGCCGGATCACCGCCGGTGCCGGGCGCGGAGACGGTTTCCGAGACCGGATCGTTGTTCACATCCCAACCCGACCAGTCGAGCGCCGTTTCCATCGGCAACGTGTGGTAACCGGGAGGAAAGCGGAACAGCGACGCATCGTCCATTCGCGTCGGACGCACGATCTTGCCGGGATTCATGAGACCCGCGGGGTCGAACAGGGCCTTGATCTCCTCGAACGCGTGCGTCAGCCGCGGGCCGAATTGCCACGCCACCCATTCGCTGCGCACGAGCCCGTCGCCGTGCTCGCCGGAGAATGCGCCCTTGTATTCGCGCACGATCGCGCTCGCTTCCTCGGCAATCGCGCGCATCCTGGCCGCGCCATCGCGGCGCATGTCGAGAATGGGCCGCACGTGCAGCGTGCCGACCGACGCGTGCGCATACCACGTGCCGCGCGACCCGTGCTTGCGGAACACCTGCGTCAGGCGGTCGACGTAATCGGGCAGGTGTTCCAAGGGCACCGCGCAGTCTTCGATGAACGACACGGGCTTGCCGTCGCCGCGCAGGCTCATCATGATGTTGAGGCCGGCTTTGCGCACGTCCCACAGCGCTTTCTGCGCACCGGAATCGGTCATCCGCACGACGACGCCTGCATGCCCCAAGTCGCCCATCAGCGCAACGAGATCCTCCAACCGGTGCAGGGATTCCGCTGCGTCGCGGCCCGTGAACTCGACCAGCAGGATGGCCTCCGGTTCGCCGATCAGCGCGCCTTCGATGACGGTGCGGAACGCCGGATTGCCGCGGGCGAGATCGATCATCGTCCGGTCGACCAGTTCGACGGCGGACGGACCGAGCTTGACGATATCGCGCGCGCATTCCATCGCGCGGTACAGCGTCGAAAAATTGACGACGCCGAGCGTGCGGTGCACCGGCAGCGGACACAGTTTCAGTGTGAGTTCGCGCGTCCACGCCAGCGTGCCTTCGCTGCCCACGAGCAGGTGCGCGAAGTTCACGCTGCCGTCCGTGGTGTAGGGACGCTCGCTTTGCGGATGAAAGACGTCGATGTTGTAGCCGCCGACGCGGCGCAACATCGTCGGGACACGGCGCTCGATCTCCTCGCGTTCGCGCGCGCCGATCGCGGACAATTTGTCGATCAGTTCTCGCACCGGGTGCGCCGCTGATCCCATCTCCCGCGCGGGGCCGAAGCGCGCCTGCGTGCCGTCGGCGAGGAGGGCATCGATCGCATGGACGTTGTGCACCATGTTGCCGTAGGCGATCGATCGCGAACCGCACGAATTGTTGCCGGCCATTCCCCCGAGCGTCGCCTGCGCCGACGTGCTGACGTCGACCGGAAACCACAGTCCATGCGGCTTCAGATACGCATTGAGCTGATCGAGCACGACGCCAGGCTCGACGGTCACCGTCATCGCGTCCTTGTCCATCGAGACGATGCGATTCAAGTGTTTGCTGTGGTCGATCACGAGTGCTGCGCCGACCGTCTGCCCGCATTGCGAGCTTCCGGCGCCGCGAGGCAGCACCGGTACATGCAGTTCGCGGCAGACGTCGAGCGCCGCCCGGACATCGTCGTCGCCGGCGGGAACCAGCACGCCAATGGGATCGACCTGGTAAATGGACGCATCGGTGGAATAGCGCCCGCGCGACGCGGGATCGAACAGGACCAGGCCCGCCACGGCGCGCCGCAGGCGAGCGGCAAGGTCTGCGTATCCGCGATTCGGATGAAACACGACCGGCTTCGGGATCGGAGCGTTCAAGGGGCCCGTCAGGATGTCTGCACAGATACGCGGACTTCGATACCATGCTATTTTGTCGACCCGACACAGGCGAGGCAAGGCTTTTACCGCTGCGCGAAAGGCCAAAGGCGCATCATGCAAAAGCTCGACGACCATCCGTCCGGCCGCCATTTCCTGCAGATCCCCGGACCGACGAACGTGCCCGACCGCGTGCTGCGGGCGATCGATCAGCCGACGATCGACCACCGCGGCCCGGAATTCGCGCGCCTGACGCTGGAAATCCTCGAGGGCCTGAAGGACATCTTCCAGACTGCGCGCCCGATCATCATCTATCCCGCTTCCGGCACGGGCGCCTGGGAGGCCGCGCTGGTCAATACACTGTCACCCGGCGATCGCGTGCTCATGTTCGAGACGGGCCATTTCGCGACGCTGTGGCAGGCGATGGCCGAGAAGCTTGGCCTCGACGTCGAGTACGTGCCGGGCGATTGGCGCAGCGGTGTGGATCCGGCGTTGGTCGAGGCGAAGCTCGCCGAAGACCGCGCGCACGTCTACAAGGCCGTGTGTGTCGTCCACAACGAAACGTCGACCGGCGTGACCAGTCGAATCGCCGCTATCAGGCAGGCCATCGACCGCAGCGGACATCCGGCGCTCTTCATGGTCGACACGATTTCCTCGTTGGCCTCGATCGATTATCGCCACGACGAGTGGGGCGTCGACGTGACGGTGGCGGGCTCGCAAAAAGGGCTGATGTTGCCGCCGGGACTGTCGTTCAACGCGGTCAGCGACAAAGCACTCGCCGCCAGCAAGACCGCACGATTGCCGCGCGCGTACTGGCGCTGGGACGAGACCATCGCGATGAACAAGCAGGGTTATTTCCCGTCCACACCGGCGACCAATCTGCTGTACGGCCTGCACGAGGCGCTCGCGATGCTGCGCGAGGAAACGCTGCCCGCCGTATTCGCGAGGCACCAGCGCCACGCCGAAGCCACGCGCCGCGCCGTTCGCGCGTGGGGGTTGGACGTGCTGTGCCGCAACGCCGACGAGTACAGCGGCTCGTTAACGGCGGTGATGATGCCCGAAGGCCACGACGCGGATGCGTTTCGCCGCGAAGTCCTCGCACGCTTCGACATGTCGCTGGGGACGGGGCTGGGTCGCCTTGCCGGCCGCGTTTTCCGCATCGGTCACCTGGGTTTTTTCAACGACCTCATGCTGTGCGCAACGCTATGCGGCGTCGAGATGGGCCTCGCGACGCGTGAAGTGCCGCATCGGAAGAATGGCGTCGGTGAGGCCCTGGCCTACCTTGCACAAAGCGGCGACCAGACAACAACGGCGGCGCAACGACGCGTCGCGTAGCAGTCAACAGGAGGAGCAAGCCATGAGCAAATTCGTCAAGACGACGAGCGCCGCGATGGCCTTCATGCTGGCGAGTGCGCCGGTCATTGCGTGGGAACCGACCAAGCCCGTCGAGATCGTGGTTGCCGCGGGTGCGGGCGGCGCTTCCGACCAGATGGCGCGCATGATGCAGGCCGCGATCCAGAAGAACAACCTGATGAAGCAGCCGATGGTCGTCTCGCTCAAGGGCGGCGCGTCGGGCGCCGAGGCACTGATGTACATGAAGTCGAGCGAAGGCGACCCCAACAAGGTGCTGATCGCCTATTCGCTGATCTACATGCTGCCGCTGGCCGCCAAGATTCCGTTCAACTGGCGCGACTTGACGCCGGTCTCGATCATCGCGATGGACGAGTTCGTGCTGTGGGACAACACGACGCTGCCGTACAAATCGGTGAAGGAATTCGTGGCCGCCGCCAAGGCCGCCGACCCGCCGTTCAAGATGGGCGGGACAGGCTCGAAGCGCGAGGATCACGTTCTCACCGTGTTCATGGAAAAGAAGACGGGCGCCAAGTTCGCATACCTGCCCTATAAATCGGGTGGCGAGGCCGCGACGCAACTCGTCGGCAACCACACGGCCTCCAACGTCAACAATCCGTCGGAGAACCTCGAGGTCTGGCGTGCCGGGCAGGTGCGGGCGCTCTGCGTGTTCGACAAGGAGCGCATCGCCTACAAGACCAAGGTGACCGACACGATGTCGTGGAACGATATCCCGACGTGCAAGGAGGAGGGGCTCGACGTCCAGTACCTCATGCTTCGCGCGATGTTCCTTCCCGGAAAAGTCACGGCCGAGCAGTCGGCGTTCTATGTCGATCTTTTCAAGAAGTTGACGCAGACCGCGGAATACAAGGACTACATGGAAAAACAGGCGCTGAAGCCGGTCTTCCTCACGGGCAAGGACATGGTGACGTTTCTCGAAGAGGACGACACGCTGAACAAGAGCCTCATGACCGAGGCCGGCTTCGTCGCCCCCTGATTCAGCAGCCGCTCTTAACCCTTTCCATCGACCCGCTCCGCTCCGGGCGGGTCGCAAGCCTACGTACACTCGCCAGTAAAAATATCAATGTCGGAACCTGACGCCGAAATCGTCGTCGACGATCCCGACGCGCCGGCGGAGGACTCGCCGGCGGTGACCACCGTTCGCACGGCGGAAGTGGCCGTGTACCTGCTGCTCCTCGCGCTGGCGCTCGTCCTGGGCTACGACAACTGGCGCAGCGGTGCGGGGTGGGCGAAGGAGGGGCCGCAGTCCGGATATCTGCCGTTCTACCTGTGCGTCATCCTCGCGGGCGCCGCGTTTTGGGGGCTCGGAATCGCGTTCATCACGCGGGCGCAGGAAGCCAGGACGTTCGTGACACGCGATCAATTGCGTCGCGTCATGCAGGTCTTCGTTCCGACCTTTCTCTTTTGCCTGGCGATGCAGTGGCTCGGTCTTTATGTCGCGAGCTTCCTGCTGATCGCGGGCTTCATGCGGCTGATCGGCCGGATCGCGTGGTGGAAGTCGCTGCTTACGAGTTTCCTGTTCGCATTCGCGATGTTTGCCACGTTCGACGTGGCGTTCGACGTCATCATGCCGAAGGGACCGATCGAAGCGCTTTTCGGTCGCTGAAGGAATCTCCAATGGAAGCCGTTACCCTCCTGCTGCACGGGTTCGCGGTCCTGCTGACGTGGAAGACGCTGTCGCTGATGCTGGTCGGCCTCGTGCTCGGCATCTTTGTCGGCGTACTGCCGGGATTGGGCGGGCCGAATGGTGTTGCGATCCTGTTGCCCCTCACGTTCACGATGGACCCGACATCCGCAATCGTGATGCTTTCGTGCATCTATTGGGGCGCGCTGTTCGGTGGTGCGATCACGTCGATCCTGTTCAACATTCCCGGCGAGGCGTGGTCGGTGGCGACCACCTTCGACGGCTACCCGATGGCCCAGCAGGGGAAGGCTGCGGAAGCGCTCACCGCGGCATTTACGTCGTCGTTCTTGGGCTCGCTTGTCGCCGTGATGCTGATCACGTTTCTTGCGCCGGGCATTGCGTCCTTCGCGTTGCGCTTCGGGCCGCCGGAATTCTTTGCCGTGTATTTGCTGACGTTCTGCTCGTTCGTCGGTCTCGGTCGCGAAGAAAAGCACAAAACCGTCATTTCGATGGTGCTCGGCCTCTTGCTGGCGGCGATCGGCATGGACACGGTCTCCGGCCAGTTGCGCATGACGTTCGGCTGGGACCCGCTGCTGCGCGGCGTCAACTTCCTGGTCGCCGTCATCGGCCTCTTCGGGATCAGCGAGATCCTGCTGACGATGGAGGAGCGGCTCGCGTTGCGCGGTCATTCCGCGAAGATCAGCCTGCGCGTCGTTCTCAAAGTGTGGAAGGACATGCCGCGCTACTGGGTCACGCTGCTGCGCTCGTCGGCGATCGGATGCTGGCTGGGCATCACACCCGGCGGCGCGATCGCCGCTTCGTTCATGGGCTACAACTTGGCCAAGCGTTTTTCGAAGGACCCGGGGAGTTTCGGAAAGGGACGCATCGAGGGCGTCTTCGCGCCGGAAACGGCGGCGCACGCGTCCGGGACCTCGGCGCTGCTGCCGATGCTTGCGTTGGGCATTCCCGGCTCGGGCACCGCGGCGATCCTGCTCGGCGGCTTGATGGTCTGGGGACTCAATCCGGGTCCGCTGCTGTTCGTCGAGCACAAGGACTTTGTCTGGGGTCTCATCGCCTCGATGTATCTCGGCAATGTCGTCGGGTTCGTGATCGTGCTGACCACGGTGCCGATCTTTGCCGCCGTCCTGCGCGTTCCTTTCTCCGCCGTCGCGCCGATGATCATCGTGTCGTGCGCCATCGGCGCCTACGCCATCCAGAACGCGATGTTCGACGTCTGGCTCATGCTGCTCTTCGGCGTCGTCGGCTATGTGTTCAAGAAGATCGGCGTGCCGCTTGCGCCGTTCACGCTCGCGCTCGTGCTCGGCAACCGCACCGAGGATGCATTCCGCCTGTCGATGATCGGCGCGGGCGGCGACGTGCGCGTTTTCTGGTCGAACGGACTGGTCGGCTCGATTTCGACGCTGGCGTTCATCCTGCTGTTATGGCCTTTGCTCGGCAAGATATTCAAGAACCTGGCACGCCTCCGCGGTCCGGCCAAGGCCTGACGCCGGCGACTGGCGCCCGATCGCCGGTGGCGATATTGCCGCGCGCGCTTACTCCAGTCGAATCTCGCCGTCGAACGCGACGTTCAGGTCGAGGCCCGCGACCTGCAGCGTCACCTTGGCCGGAAATGCCTCGGAACCCTTTGCGGCGCCACTGGCGATCGCCTTGGCCACAGCCTGCTCGATCTCGCGTTGGGAACTGATGCCGACCATTTTCAGGAATTTGCGAATGCTCAAGTTGAAAGTCTCTTCGTTCATGGGGCCTCCGTAGACGGTTGTTCAACGAACTGCTTTACCTGCCTATATTACGGCTTTGCCTGCCATTCCTAGGAAAGGAGGACGTGATGACACACAAGATTGCACTGATTCTGGCTGCAGCACTGGCGATTCCTTCCGGCGCGGCAATGGGGGACGTCCTGCGCGCGGAAAAAACGCTCACGCTCGACGCGGCAATCGACGTCGCAACCGCGGCCCTGGCGCGTTGCCGCAAGGACGGATACACGGTCACCGTCACAGTGCTGGACCGCTCCGGACGGACGAAGGTCGTGCTTCACGATGACGGCGCGACACCCCACACCATCGAGAACAGTTTGCGCAAGGCGTACACGTCGCTGACATACCGCGAGCCCTCCGGTGCGTTCGGCAAGCGCATTACCGCCAGTCCGACGGGCGCGGGTGTGCTCCATCTCGACAAGGTGACCGCTTCCGAAGGCGGCCTGCCGATTGTTGCCGGCAAGGAGGTCGTCGGCGCGGTCGGCGTATCCGGCGCGCCCGGTGGCGACAAGGATGCCGTGTGCGGACAGGCAGGTATCGATCGCCTGGCGTTATAGCGCGAGATACCGACCTGTCTTAAGAGGGCGTTACCGCTGGCGTTTGCGCGTCGCCAGTAACGCGAGGCCACCGGCGAGCAACAGCAGCATCAGCGCGCCGAGCATGCGCGGGTCCAGCGTTGGAATCGTGATGGGCCCCAATACCACGAGATTGGCGGACGCCGTGCCACCGGCGCCGGTTTCCGCCGAGCTCACGGCACCCGTGGTGTTGTTCACCGTGCCCCCGGACGTGCCGGTGACATTGACGCCGAAGACGCACGACGCGCCGCCGGCCAGCGTCGCGCCTGTCAGGCTGACGGTGGACGTTCCTGCCGTCGCGGTGATCGTCCCGCCGCCGCAGGTGCCCGCCAGTCCATTCGGTGTCGCCACCACAATGCCCGCCGGGAAGTTGTCGGTAAAGGCCACCCCGGTCAACTGCGAAGCGTTCGGGTTGTTGACGGTGAAGGTGAGCGACGTCGTGCCATTCAATGGAATGGTCGCGGCGCCAAAGCTCTTGGCGACCGTCGGCGTCGACGCAACCGTAACGCTCGCGCTGGCCGTGCCGCCGGCGCCGCCTTCGGTCGAACTCACAGCACTCGTCGTGTTGTTCTGGACGCCCGCGGATACGCTGGTCACGTTGACGCTGAAATTGCATGACGAGCTGGCCGCCAATGTTCCGCCGGTCAGCGAAAGACTTCCCGACCCCGCCGTCGCCGTGATCGTCCCGGCTCCGCAACTGCCCGTCAGTCCGTTGGGCGTCGCGATCACCAGGCCGGCTGGCAGCGTGTCCGTAAAGTCGACGCCTGTGAACGCCGTCGCCGCGTTCGGGTTACCTACGGTGAACGAGAGCGATGTCGTTCCGCCCACCGGCATGCTCGCCACGCCGAAGGATTTCAACAGGGTCGGCGGCGCCACAACGACGTTCGGCGTAAACGCACCGGCACTGGTCGAGTCGCCGTAATTCGGCCCGGGGCCGACGGCCGTGCAGGTCGTGCCGGTCACCGTCGTGCAGAGCGCGCCGTTGACGCCCTGACTCTGTGGCGTCGGCGTTGTCATCGTGATGACGTGCATCGGATCGTTCAGGGCGTTCGGCGGCAGCGGGCCCATCAGCTGAATATAGAAGACATTGATGTTGCCGAGCGCGTCGGTCTGAACGCGAAAATAGGCGAACAGGTTGCCGAAGGGGATGGAATTCGCCTGCGTGTACGTGTTGACGCCGTCGGTGAACGACCAGGCGGTGACGAGATTTAATCCACCAGGCGCCGGGCCGATATCCGTCAGCGGCAGGTTCGCGGCCAACGGGCTGGCTGTCGTAAAGGTTCCGGTGATCGACCCGCTCGTTGTGTAGCCGACACCGCCGGTGAACTGGAAATTCGGGCCGACGTACGTATAGGTCGTGGCCCAGGCGGAACCGCCAAGGAACATTCCAAGCAGGACGATCGCGATTTTTTTGAACACGCTGGAGCCTTTTTTTCAATTGGAGGTCTGGCAACACGCGCGTTCGATGGTACCGGAGCGTGGCGAAAGCCCTGCATTCCGGGTGCATAAGACTTTCCGGCGATTGCGATTCTGTCGTATTTTTGCCGCGCGGCCCGACAAATCACGCTTTTGGGCCAGGCGCTGCGTATCGGACGCGCCCTGGCGGCGACACGGATGCCATGAGCGGACAGGCAGTATCGATCGCCTGCCGCTATAGGGCGCGAGATACAGACCCGTCCTGAGGGGGCGTTACCGCGGGGGTTTGCGCGCCGCCAGTAACGCGAAGCCACCGGCGAGCAACAGCAGTATCAGCGCGCTGAGCATGCGCGGTTCCAGCGTCGAGACCGTAGCCGCCTCCTGCACGACAAGCCTGGCGGACGCCGTGCCGCCAGCACCGCTTTCGGCCGCCGTCACGTTGCCTGTGGTGTTGTTCTTCGTTCCACCTGTGGTGCCGGTCACGATGACTTCGATGCTGCACGAGGCACTCGGCGCGATCGTGGCGCCGGCGAGGGTGATTGTGCCGGCGCCCTGGATCGCAGTGACGATCCCGTCACAATCGCCGTTGAGCCCACTGGGCGTAGCGATAATCAGGCCCGCCGGCAGCGTATCGGTAAAGCTGACGCCGGACAGGAGCTGCGCAATGTTGTTGTTCCGGATGGTGAAGTCGAGGCGGGTCGAGCCCTTCACCGAAATGCTCGGGGCGCCGAACACCTTGATGATGGCAGGCGGTGCCATGACCGATATGAACGCCTGTGATGTGTTGCCGATACCGCCTTCGGTTGACGTGACCTGGATGCTGTTCTCCTTGCTTCCCACACTGATGCCTGTGACATTGACCGAGATCGCGCAACTGACGCCGGCCGCCATAGTTCCTCCGGAAAGGCTGATGATCCCCGATCCGGCGGCCGCCGTCGCGGTTCCACCGCATGTGGAGGAGAGGTTGCTAGGCGTCGCAACGATCAGCCCAGCCGGCAAGGTGTCGATGAAGGCGACGCCGGTGAGCACTACACCGGCGTTGGGGTTATTGATGTGGAAGGTGAGCGACGTTGAGCCATTGATGGGCACGGTCGCTGCGCCGAACGCGTTGGTGATCGTCGGCGCCGCCAGACCGTTGGGCGTGAATGCGCCGGAACTCGTCGATTCGCCGAAGTTAGCACCGGAGCCAATGCCCGTACATGTCAAAACGGGCACCACCTGGCATGGCGCTGCATCCATGGCCAAGCTCCGGGGCGACCCCGGAGTCGTCATCGTTATCACGTGCATCGGTTGGAAGAGCGAATTAGGGGGTGGCGGCCCCGAGAGCTGGATGTAGAAGCCGTTGATGTTGCCTTGGCCGTCCGTCTGGACCATGAAATTTGTCCACAGGTTGCCGAGCGGAATCGAGTTCGCCTTCGTATACGTATTGACGCCGTCGGTGAACGACCAGCCGGTAACGAGGTTTAATCCGCCGGGTGCCGGGCCGATGTCCGTCAATGCCATGTTGCCGGGCAGCGGGCTGGCGGTCGTGAACGTCCCCGTGATCGACATGCTGGTCGTGTAGCCCACGCCGCCGGTGAACTGGAAGTTCGGTCCGATGTACGTGTACGTAGTGGCGCAAGCGGCGCCGGCGAGACAAGAGGCGGCGAGGCCGACAAGCAGCTTCCTTATCATTGGGGTCCCTGCATTGGAATTGTTGTGCCGCAAGGATACCCGGTGCCTAGCGGCAACGAGCGTCGCGCGTTTGATTACTACAACTCGCCGACTCGCGAGGGCTTCGCTACAACAAACGCCATCCCGCCATCACTCCGCCGCCCCGAACTTTCCGGCCTGATAATCCTGCACCGCCTGAATCAGCTCGTCGCGCGTGTTCATCACGAACGGGCCGTGTTGCGCGATCGGTTCACCCAGGGGCTGGCCCGCGATCAGCAACGCGCGCGTGGCTTCCTCGGCATGCAGCATCACACCGTCGCTGAGGGCGGCATTCTTGAGGATCGCCATCCGTTGCGCCGGCACGCGCGTCTCGCCGATGTGCAGCGCGCCGCGATAGACGTAGACGAACGCGTTGGAACTTGCCGGAATCGTCTGCGCAAAACTTGCGCCCGCATCGAAGTGCAGATCGAGATAGAGCGGCTCGGTGACTTCGCGCTCCATGGCACCCGCGACGCCGTGGCTCTTGCCCGCGATGACGCGCGCGGTCACGCCCTCGGGCGTCGCGAACTCGGGAATTTCCGCGCTCTGGATATCGCGATACCACGGGGCGCGCATCTTGTCTTTCGAACGCAGATTGAGCCAGAGCTGGAAGCCTTCCATCCGGCCGTCGGCCTGCTCGGGCAATTCGGAATGGACGATGCCGCGTCCCGCCGTCATCCATTGCACGCCGCCGTTTTGCAGCAGGCCCTCGTGGCCGAAACTGTCGCGGTGGCGCATCTGGCCGGCGATCATGTACGTCACGGTTTCGAAGCCGCGATGCGGGTGATCGGGAAAGCCGCCGATGTAGTCTTCCGGGTTGTCGGTGCCGAACGCATCGAGCATCAGGAACGGGTCGAGCCGGCGCTGGAATTGCTGCGTCAGCACGCGCGTCAACTTGACGCCCGCGCCGTCCGATGTCGGCTGGCCCGTTACCAGCTGCTCCACGGTGCGTGGATGCAGGACCGTTTCCGCTTTGAGCGTGGGTGTCATCGTCGTCGTCATCGCGAACTCCTTGTCTTGGTCGAACGCTAAGCAGCCATTGCAACTGGCGCCACGACCAGTTCCTCGATTTGCGTGCGCGCCGACGTCATTGCATTTTGCGCGGCCTCCGGCCCCATCGCCAGGCCTTCGGCATACACGTAATGCACGTCGGTCATGCCCAGGAACGAGAAGATCGTCTGCAGATACGGGACCTGCGTGTCAGCCGGCGTGTTGCGGTATTTTCCGCCGCGAGTCAGCGCGACATAGACCTTCTTGCCTTTGAGCAGTCCTTCCGGTCCTTCAGCCGTGTAGCGAAACGTGGCCTGGGCGCGCGAGATCGCGTCGATCCAGTTCTTGAGCTGCGCCGACACACCGAAGTTGTACATCGGCACGCCGAGCACGACGACATCTGCGGCCTTTATCTCGGCGATCAAGACGTCGTCCAGCGCGACCCGCGCCGCCTGCTCGGGCGTGCGCTTATCGGCGGGCGTGAAGAGCGCCTGCAGCGCGACCTCATCGAGTTGCGGATGCGGCACGCGGGAGAGGTCGCGCAACGTCAGCGTGGCTTCGGGATGGTCGTTGCGAATCCGTTCGACCAATGCGTTGGCCAGCGCGGTCGATTGTGAATCGTCGGTACGGGCGCTCGAATTCACTTGAAGGATGTTCATGGTCGCTCCATCGGTTGACGTTGATCGTGGAGTGACTATAATTGTTCCGAAAACAGTAGAGAAGGCATTGAAATGGATATGATTGTTGCTATGGTGGGACAATAGACGATGGACCTCGAGCCAAACGACCTCCTTCTCTTCGCCCGGGTGGCCGACGAAGGCAGCTTCAGCCGCGCGGCCGAGCGGCTGGGCCTTCCGAAATCGACGGTTTCCCGGCGCGTTGCCGCGCTGGAAGTGCAATTGGGGGAAAGGCTGCTGCTGCGGACGACCCGCAAGCTCACGGTCACGGACTTCGGACATAGTGTCCTCGCGCATGCCCACCAGGTCGTGACCGAAGTCGAAGCTGCGACGCTGCTCGCCCAGAACCGGCAGATCCAGCCCAGCGGCCGCCTGCGCGTTTCGATGCCGGGGGACTTCGCGACGGTTGTCGTGGGGGCATTGCTGGCGGAATTCATGGCCAAGTTCCCGGCGATTTCCATGGAGATCGACCTCTCGCCCCGGCGCGTAGACCTGATCGGCGAGAATTTCGACGTCGCCCTGCGCATGGGCGACCTGCCGGACGACGCCTCGCTCGCAGCGCGCCGGCTGGCCGTATTTTCGTCGAGCCTTTACGCGGCGCCCGATTACCTCGCGCGGCGCGGCGTCCCGTCCGAGCCGGAAGCGCTGATGGAGCACGACGCGTTGCGCCTGCTGATGCGCAGCGGCGAGCCGATGCCCTGGGTGCTCAACCGCGGCGACCAGCGGTGGGAGGGGATTCCCCCGGGTCGCGCGACCGCCAATTCGCCCGAATTGCTGATCCGCTTGGCACGCTCCGGGGCCGGCATCGCCGCAGTGAGCGACCACTTCGTCGACCCCTACGTCCGCAGCGGCGAGTTAGCCCCCGTGCTCGCGGACTGGAGCCTGCCTCCCATTCCCGCGTGGGCGGTGTTTCCCGGCCGGCGGCTCATGCCGGCGCGCACGCGCGCGTTTCTGGATGCGCTGCAGGCGGAATTCTCCGGCCCGCGATGCGAGGCCGAGCAGGCGAAAGTGGAGGCAACGAAACGGGAGATGCGGGCCAAGGCCGCCGCTTAGGCTTCCCTTTGGCGTCAGACCAGCGCCTGCACGTCGGCGTCGACGGGAAGCGCATGCCCCGAGATGTTTGCGCCGAGCGGGGACGCAAGAAACACGATCGCGTTCGCGATGTCGTCGGCGGCGATCAACCGTCGCAACGATGTCTTCGCGATCGCCTCGTCGCGCACGACCTCCATCGCCACGCCACGCAGCCTGGCTTTGTTGGCGTACACAGCATCGATTCGCGCACCCGCGACCGACCCGGGGCAGATCGCGTTCACGCGGATGCCGTGCGGCCCGAGCTCGATCGACAGCGTCTTGGTAAAGCCGATGACGCCCCATTTCGACGCGGCGTACGGTGCGCGATTCGGAAACCCGAAACGGCCGGCGGCCGACGAGAGATTGGCGATGCTTGCGTTGGCGCTGGCCTTGAGCAACGGGATCGCGCGCTGCGCGCACAGAAACTGCCCGGTGAGATTCACGGCGAGCGTGCGCTCCCAGTCGCGAAGCGCGATTTCTTCGCAAGGCGACGTCGGACCCGCGATGCCGGCGTTGTTCACCAGCGCGTCGAGGCCTCCGAAGCCGGAGGTTACCGTGTCGAAAAGACGCGCCACCGATGCGGGATCCGCCACATCGCAGACGCTGCGTGTGAATCCGGGATCGCTTTTGGCCAGTGCGTCGAGTGCCGCAGCATCGACGTCGCAGACATGCACGCGCGCATCTTCGCGCGCGAACGCGCGGGCTGTCGCCAACCCGATGCCCGATGCGCCTGCTGTTACGAGCACGCGCAAATCGCGGATTTGGAGGTCCATCGGGGTGACAGGGTATAAGTGACAAGCGCCCAGCGTTGCATTATAACTGCGAGCGCAGTCGCGCTAAGAGGGAAAGTCCAACATCACGTGCGGCGCCGTAGCGCCACCATTCGCAGGAGGAGCCATGACCGATTCGACGAGCCGCGTGCGCCGCGGCGTACTCAAGGCCGGTGCCGCGGTCGCAACGCTCGGCGCGCTTGGATTTCCCGCGATCAGCCGCGGCCAGGCGGAGGGAATTCGGATCGGTCACCTGACGCCGCGCACCGGTTTTCTCGGGCCACTCGGCGAGTATGCGGTGATGGGCGTCAACCTCGCCGTCGACGAAATCAACGCGTCGGGCGGCGTGATGGGGCGCAAGATCGATCTGATTGCGGAGGACAGTGTCAATCCACAGACGGCCTCGACCAAGGCGGAGCGGCTGATCGAGCGCGACAAGGTCGTCGCGATCATCGGCGAAATCAGTTCGGCGTCGGGTCTTGCGATCGCGCAGGTCGCGCAGCGCAACCGGATCCTGTTCTTCAACACCGGCTGCAACTCGGATGAGTTGCGCGGCAAGGCGTGCAACCGCTTCATGTTCCACACGGAGGCCGCCAACACGATGTATGTGTACGCCGCCGGCCAGGCGTTGCTGCGCGACGGCATGGTGAAGGGCAAGAGGTGGTACAGCCTGACTGCCGATTACGCTTTCGGTCACGACCTCCTCAAGGCCGCCAAGCGTTTCATGGCGGCCAACGGCGCGGAGTTCGCGGCCGACGAGCTCGTGCCCACCGATGCGGCGGACTTCTCGCCTTACCTGCTCAAGATCCGCAATGCCAAGCCGGACCTCGTCATTTCGAACCTGGCTGGCGCGCAGATCACCAACTTCATGAAGCAGTACCTGGAGTACGGTTTGCCATACCCGGTCGGCGGCTTCGGTTTCGACACGGCAGTCGCGTGGGGCGCGGGCAAGGGCAACGTAACCGGCATCTGGCCGCTGGTGTGGGACTCGCAGGTCAAGTCGGCGTCGGCGCAGAAATTCACGGAAGCGTTCACGAAAAAATACGGCAAGCCGCCGGAAAACCAGGCGTGGGGCGACTACATGTCGACCAAACACGTCGCGCAGGCGATGAACGAGATCAAGAGCACCGATTCCGCGAAGCTGGTCGAGCATCTGGAGAAAGGCGCGAAATTCGACCTGATGAAGGCGCGCGAAGGCTACTACCGCAACTGGGATCACCAGTTGATGCAGGAGATGTACACGCTCCGCTTCAAGCCCGCGAGCGAGGTCAAGGACAAGTGGGACCTCTTCACATTGTCGGCGCCTGTGCCGGCCGCCAATCAGAGCCTCGAAGTGATCGCGCCCACGCGCGAAGACAACGCCTGCACGATGCCCGCCTGATGCTCGGTGCCACTTAAAGCGACAGCAGATTCCTCGCGATGCTCGGAATGACACCCGAGCAAATATCCGACGGAATGACATCTGCGGGTGTCATTCCGAGGAGCGGTAGCGACGAGGAATCTGCTTGTCACAAGTGATATGGTGCTGGCCCAGATCCTCGAACAGGTCGTCAACGGCCTGCTGGTTGGCGCGTATTACCTGCTGATCGCGCTCGGCCTTTCGCTCATTTTTTCTCTGGGCGGGCTCGTCAACCTGGCGCACGGCGCCTTCTACGCGCTGGGTGCGTATTTCGCCGTCGAGCTCGTCGACGTTCTGGGTTTCGGCGGCGTGCTTGCCGCTTCGCCGGTGCTGGTCGCGCTGATCGGGCTCGTCGTCGAGCGCTTCCTGTTCCGGCGCTTCTACCGTGAGGATCCTGCGCTCGGCCTGCTGATGACGTTCGGGCTCGCGATGGTCGCCGAACAGGCACTCCGCTTGATCTTCGGCGCCTCGCCGTTGCCGTTTTCGATTCCGCAGGCGCTCAAAGGCCAGTTCCTGGTCGGCGATTTCATTTATTCGAAATACCGGCTGGTGATGCTCGCGGTCGCAGCCGCTGCGGTGGCGGCGTTGTGGTTTCTTTTGCGGCGGACGCCGTTTGGCCGCGTGGTGCGCGCGGGCGTGCAGAACCCCGACATGGTGGCCGCGCTCGGCATCTCGCTGCAGCCGTATATGAGCGCCGTGGTCGCGATCAGCGTTGCGCTCGCCGCGCTCGCGGGCGTGTTGCTCGCGCCGATCTCGGGCGTTCATCCTGCGATGGGCGCGGAGATCCTGACCGCAGCGTTCGTCGTCGTCGTGATCGGCGGCCTGGGCTCGTTCTGGGGTGTCGTGTGGGCGGCGTTGATCGTCGGCGTCGTGCGCGGCCTTACCGTGTATTTCTATCCCGCCGCCGCGGAAGCCTCGATGTATCTGCTGATGGTGCT
>Ga0070708_100000817_pt1 | contig 23493 bp, 25 predicted proteins | sample KBSK5503metaG_FD_65469 | JGI IMG/M metagenome (GOLD analysis project Ga0070708, IMG submission 65469) | Corn, switchgrass and miscanthus rhizosphere microbial communities from Kellogg Biological Station, Michigan, USA - KBS K5-50-3 metaG | ecosystem: Host-associated > Plants > Roots >... | reverse complement strand
CGTCTATCGCACGAACGAAGAGCCACGCGACAGAGCCTGCGACCTTCCCGCTTCGCACGCGCCAGGCAAAATAGCGTCCGCTGCGAACTTCGCGCCGCTTGCGATACGGGGTAGTTATCGCAAACATTCTCACGGTCAGCGTTCGCTCCAAGACGTATAGCGCTCCGCGACTCGCGATAGGCGGTCGAGGAAAATGTTGAAGGTTGCCGGGTCGTCCGGAATTTGCCACACAAGACAGCGGTCAACTTCGGCCGAAGCGCATCTTTCAATCAACGCTTCGTCAATGGCCCAAATGCAGGCCGTCACTGAGGGATGAGGTCGGCCCGCTTCTGTCGCCAGGCAATGGAGTTCGTCGACTTCGCGCTCAATGTCGGTTTGTGGTCCGACGATGGGTAGCCATCCGTCTCCGTGGTCAACCACCCGCCAGAGAGTCTTGGGGGCTCGCCCACCGATTAGGACGGGTGGATGCGGTTGCTGGACCGGCTTCGGCCACTGCCATATCCGATCGAAATCCACGAACCGACCGTGGAACTCGGCCTCATCCGTAGTCCAAATCTGTTTCATCGCGAGGATTTGCTCGCGCAGCTTCTTCCATCTCGAACTCGGATCAAGCTGGTGGTTGGCCATCTCCTCGGTCAACCAGCCGGCACTGACGCCAAAGACGAATCGACCGTGCGAGACCAAATCGAGAGTGGCGACCTGTTTGGCAAGAATTATCGTGTCGTATTGAGCGGCGAGGCACGTTGCGGTTCCTAGCGTGATACGTTCGGTCACGCCTGCCGCGGCGCCCAGGGCAACGAACGGGTCGAGGAGACGAGGATCTGCGTAGTGGCTGGGATCACTGAGCAGGTCCCGTCGCGTGATGGGTACATGCGTGTGTTGCGTGACGAACATCGACTCGAGGCCTGCAGACTCGATATCCGTGGCCACAGTCCGGACATCTACCGTTGCGTCAGTCAGGCACGCCTCAACACCAAAACGCATGCTCGCTTCTCGCCCGCGCAATGGTATGGCGTGGGCCCGCTACTGATAGGCGCCTCGTTATCGAAAGCAGGCGGTTATCACGAGTAACTCACCCTCAAGAGCGCCGCATATATAGAGGACGGGGCGAGTACGGGCTACCTATAAGCTCGCCTTATCCTGAGCATCCTCGCCTCGGCACATATATAGAGGACGCGCGACCGGCCGCTGATCGAGAGAGATCAAGGCGCTAACCAGCGCGGCGCAGCACAGTGGTCCATAGAGGTCCACTGCAGTTCCGTCGCCTAGCCTCAGATTCCAGGATCGTCCGCTCTTGTCCGCCGCTATCTGTCAAGTTGGCTGTCTTCTTGGCTGTCAGCGACCGGTGAACAGGGGACTCTTAATCCCAAGGTTCAGGGTTCGATTCCCTGCGAGAGCACCATCATGTCGTAGTTCTGTATTCAAAACGTGGCACCACTTGGGTCGGCCCGACGCAGTGCGTCAGAGCGCACACCTTGTTTGACACCTTGGCGGTTGGGAGCCCGCCCGCCAACGCAACAGAACGGGCCGCCCCTGCGTATCGCCGGGGCCTGCCTCAAGATTCGCGGTCGGCTGCGGTGGTTCTTCTGGTGCTGGATTGCAACATCGGTGACGAGGTCCTGGAGATCCTGTCCGCCGCGTAGGACGTCACGAATGCGTCAGGAAAAACAGCCCCGTAATCAAGCCGGCGTCGAACAACCAGTGAGCCACAACCGCGCCGGCCAGATTACGTGTGCGCAAACGCAGGAGCGCGAAGATCACTCCGCCGGCGAAGAGTCCCGCGAATGCGAGGCCCATGGCCGGAACGATCTGCCACGGGCCGGTGAAATTGGTCACGGCAAGCGTTTGCACCTGAACCACCACATGCCAAGCGACAAAGGTGGCGGACGTCACAAGCGTCGCGCGCAATGGCGTCAGCTTCCTCACCAGCAAACCCAGCATCAGCCCGCGAAATGCGAGCTCTTCCGGAATCGCGGTCAACAGTGGCAGGCCCAGCAGGGCGTGAGTCACGATTGCTAAAATCGCTGCTCCACGCAACGGCTGGTAGGTGATCGGAGTCCCTAGCTCCGCCCCTACCTTCAGTGCCACGAGAACCACCGCGGCCAGCCCGAGCCCTATCCCCGCGCCGATCAGGCTGGATCGCAGCAGGTTGGTCCGGCCGATGCCCGCCTCGGCCAATGTCAGCCCGCACCAACGGGAGGCACCGATGACGATCAGCAGCGTGCCGGCACTCTGGGCGATCGCCGCCCAGGAAACGGTGACAACGTTTGGGCCGGCGGCAATACCGGCGGCGTTTCCGAAGACGACAAGGATGGTCGCGATTACCGCCACGCGCCATCCCCATGTCGGCGGCATCCCGCTCAGCTGGGGAGCCCTGTGAAGCTTTGCGGACTTTTCATCAGGTGCGGTGTCAAGTCTGATGGCCGGAACCCCACGTCCCTCCGCGCTGATGCTCGTGCGCCCATCTACGGCAAGATGGCTTCTCCGTCGGCGTCCAACGACACAATGAGTAGTCGTATGACCGCGGCCAGGCTGGCGTTGCTCTTCTTGGTCGCCGCGTCGTGCACGCCACGCGTGGACTCCACGAACATCACTGAAGCGTCTGGATCGTGGCCGAGCTTCACTGGCATGGCCGTGCCGGCCAACACGCCGACCTATATCGCAGGGTTCGATGTAGCCGCCACAGACACGTGGCTCACGGAGAGTTGGTTCACAACCGGCCACAGCCATACCGGGCTGTTTAGAAGCAGCGATAACGGCGAGACCTGGTCCCAGGCGCTTGGCTGGGACGGATGGCCCCTTTGGCAGAAGCACTTCAGCGCCGCCAGCGCGGTCGTCGTAGCAGAGTTCGAAGAAGCCGGTTATCGCCTCCATGCGCGATTGCTATCCACCACGGACGCGGGTCAACACTGGCTGGCTCGCGACCTGCCTATCAGCGACGACTCGACGATCCTCTCAATCTACTTTGTGAACGTTAGCGACGGATGGCTCATGTTGAGTCCGGGGTCGAACGGTTCTTTCGGTTGCGATCAAGTTAAAGAGAGCGTCGCCATCCTCAGGACGCAGGATGGCGGAGCCACCTGGTCCGAGATCGTTCGCGTCGACGCGCAGCACCCGAACGCCGGCGGTATATCAATCGATGGTGCGAAGGACGGGCTCTCGTTTGCGAGCCCCAGCACCGGATATATCACGACCAGCTGGCTCGAGCAGGGCAACGTTGCGTACGCGACCAAGGATGGGGGCGACAGCTGGACCAGGGTGACGCTTCCATTCGACCAGTCGGCCGGCATTGCCTACACGTCCCCGCCCGCTTGGCTGACTGCGTCGGCCGGACTAATCAGCGTCAAGATCGGTCCCCGCTCGCTTATGCAGCCCTGCACGATTCAGCGCAGTCCGGTTGCCCCACCACCACTGCCCAGCCCTGGGCCATGGAGCGTTGAGGCACCCTCGGCTCTCGTGGCTCCAAATCCGGGAAGTCTGCTTCTCCACACAAGCGATGCCGGCGCGACTTGGTCCACCGTCGCTGAGAGTTCACAGTGGGGTGACGTCGCCAGCATCGCCTCGCTCGATACCAATCACTGGGTTGTCGTAAACGGCGGCAACCTGTGGTCGACGGCGGACGCGGGCTCGACTTGGAAGACGAATAGGCAGGTGCTGGATCCGCGTTGCTCGTTTGCGCTTGTTGGCTTCATCGATCAAGCGACCGGACTGGCCTCCACGTTCTGCCAGGCTGTCGCCGGAGAGATTGAGGGGTGCGAGCACACGGCGGCGTACAAGAGCGATTGGGATTGTCCGCCGATCGGCAACTCGTTGTTGGTCAGTCGTGACGGCGGCCACTCGTGGAGTCAGGTCGGTAAGCCGCTTCTCAGATAGCGGACCTTATGACCCGGCGGCGAGCTGTTAGGTTCCGGTCGAAGGTCGCGCTACCTCACACCTTATTTGACACCTTGACCGGGAGACTCCCTGATCCTCGCTGAGACTCCCTGAGACTGTTGCGTCATAAATCTGAGTTCGATTGAGACGCTCTGAGCCTCTCTGATCCTCCCTGAGACGCCGTGTCGACAGACTCTTAATCCCAAGGTTCAAGGTTCGACTCCCTGCGCGAGCACTCTGCTGTGTCACGACTTGCCCCCACGTGACTGGACGTGCCATTTGATGCTGATCTCTGTCAACTATGAGTGAGGATCGATTGGGCGAAATAGCTGCTTTCACAGCCGGAAACGCGTTAGGACGCGTCAAACTGGCGCTTGTACCCTTCCCGCTCTACTAGCTGCGGGCGGGCTGTTGGTCGAGCGGCTGCTACTTCCCATTGAGAGGGATCAGCGCAGATGCAGAAGAGCGACGAGGTCGGCGACTATGGGTTCCTTTGGGCCTGGGAGCTGCTGACCCCGGGAGAGGTTGGTCCGATTCTCACCAATTTCAAACGACCGTGGTGGATCGCAGGCGGCTGGGCAGTCGACTTGTTTCTCCGGCGCGAGACTCGCCGCCACGACGACATGGACATTGCGGTACTGCGCAGCGATCAGGCGGCTCTCTATCAGTGCCTGGAGGGCTGGGATCTGCGGTACGCAACTCCGGAACACAAACTCGAAATCTGGGATGGTCGGCATCTCGAACTGCCCATACACGGCATTTGGGCACGGCGGTCGCGCGAAGCGACGGCGCCGTGGACTTGCGAACTCCTGCTCAATGAGCATCGCGAGGATTCTTGGGTATTTAGACGAGACGATGCCGTAGCGCTACCACTAGACGAGATTGGTGCCGAGACAGAAGGGATCCCATACCTTCGCCCTGAAATCGTCCTGCTTTACAAAGCGGGAGAGAGCTCGCCGAAGAGCGATAGGGACTTCAGCTTGATCCGCGAGCGGCTCACCCAAGACTAGGTGCGTTGGCTTAAGAACGCACTGGCGGCCTGCTACCCGATGCATTCGTGGATTGCCCAACTCTAGGGCGCCGGACTCGGCTTGGGCTCCTGCACCAGAGCTGCAGTCGCGGCCTCGTACAGGAGTTCCAACCCGTGTCGAGTTTCCTCAGAACCGAAACGAGGGCTCCACGTCAGCTCCGCCAGCGAGTCACTTATGGTGAAAGCTGCCGCGAAGTCGACTCCGCGAAATGTCGCGACTGCCGCTAGAGCTGCGGCCTCCATCTCGACCGTCAGAATGCCCTCAGCCTGGTAGCGCTCCAATTCGCGCACGGTCTCCCGGTACGGCGCGTCCACTGTCCAAGTCGCACCGTGACGCACCGGGGTGCTCATGCTTGCCAACTCCTTACCGAGCTTCGCCGTGAGGGCCTTGGACGTTCGCACAAACTTCCCGGACTTGAGATAGTGATGAGAGACGCCCTCGTCCCGGATAGCACGATCGCAAAGCACGATTTCGCCGATACCTAGTGCGGGTTGTAATGCGCCTGCGGAACCGATGCTGATAAACCTGCGAACCCCAATGGCAATGAGCTCCTCCATGAGAGTCGAGGCGATTGCGGCACCGATTCCAAAGCGGCCACACACTCCGAAGATGCCGTTGTCACGCTGTACTAGGTGTAATTCGCCGGCAAAGGGGCTGCGGCGTTCTGAGCGCTCACGGGCTAAAGCCCGGTCCAAGAGCCAGTCGCTGTAGACAAACAACACCCCTTCGGGCGCCGAGAAGTCTTCCCAACGGCCGTCCTCTTTTAGGTAGGCGATATAGTCCGCAGGCGAGAAAAACGCCTCATAGGCGTGTTTGCCTCGCGTGTTCGGAAACGGCATCGCCAACGATTATCGCGTCAGGTGTGGTTCCGATTCACGCGCACATCTATGCGTGAGTGGCTCCAGAAACTCGACCCCAAACGTCTCGGAGAATCGTCCGATCGCTTGGACCTACCGGCACTCATGCCAGCCCACGGATCACGCCAATGAGCAGTGGACGCAACTGTGCGCTTCGGATCGTTCCTTGCTGGCGCTCGCGCCACAACGGGCGCTGCAGTGTCCGAGGCCTAAAGGATCTGGTCGGTCCCTAACGGCCTTCGCGGACTCGCCGCCGATGTCTGTTGTAGATCTGGAGCTGAACTAGCAGTCCGCCGATAAGCACCAACCCCGGGATCATGGGCACGAAGAACCCCCACCAATGCCCTATCAGAGGGTTGGTCGCCCGGGTCTCGTACTCGATACCGAGAACAACACCGCCCAACAGACCGTATATCGCGTAGGTCGCGCTCACGACCGTCCAAACTGCGCCTAGCCTTCGAGCTTCGCCCGACGTCCAGGCCTCGTCCCACATTTTGAACGGCAGCCGACCGGTCGCCAGAGCGATAAGTCCGAGCGTGAGCACCCCACCAGAAAGGAGCGCAAACATCCAGACCCCTGCGATCAGAACTCCGATCAGAACTCCCATCGCCTACTGAATCTAATACGGAGGCGACTGCTGGTCAATCGGCTCCGATATCGCCACGAGCAAGACCGCGGCCATGATTTGGAGCAAGCGCCTCCAAGCGACCGGCGTGACTGAGCGGACCGGAACGGTAGCCATGCGTTAAGTCGGATAGGATGCCCCACAGTTCCATGGCGACTGAGCAGAACTGCGACATTTGCATGCGGATCGCCCTGTTCAACGACGGCAAGCTGGAGTCGGCCGTGGGACGACTCAGGTCCGGATACGTATGGCTTTTCGGGCTTCCATATCCGCGGGGCTACACCCTTTTCGCAGCGAACCGCTGCGTGGCCGAGCTTCATGGCCTCGATCCCGGAGAACGGTCACTGTTCCTTGACGAAATGGCCCTGGTCGCCGAGGGTGTCTACCGAGCGTTCGAGCCGGTGAAGATGAACTACGAGCTGCTAGGAAACAGCATGCGCCATCTCCATTGGCACCTCATACCTCGACAGGCCACCGAGCCGCACCTTCGTGGACCGGTCTGGGAGGACTCGCAGTTCCTCGCCAACCTGCGTGGTGGCGTTCGAATAGGGGCTGCCGAAATCACCGCAGATCGCGACCGCCTCGCCACAGTGCTGCGGACACTTGGTGCGCAGATCCAGGCCCCTGCGACCGATCCGGACTGCTGAGACGGCTCGTCAAGTGTTCCTCGAGCCGCTCAACCCCGGCGTCGAGGGTGGCCTGAAATATTGGGAATGTCAGCTCGCCAAATCGGTCCCTAGCGCCCCACCCGAGACCTGATCGTCAACCGCTTTCGAGAACTGTGACCATCCGGACGATCGCAGCCGAGCAGCGCTCAGATCAGGCGCCGGCTGCTCCACAATAAGGAAGACGCGCGCGAAGCTACTCCCGCAAACGATTCAGAAAACCGCGGGAGGTGATCAGCCGATGGATGACGAGGTTTCGCCGGCGATGAGTTGCTAGGCGTGCGACTTGGCTGTCATTGGCTGTCAACGACCGACGTGGCGGACGTCAGCGGACAAATATGAACCTGTTCGGACCTCTGCGAACGACCTTCCGCGGTTTTGAAGACCGCGGGGCTGGCATCCACAGGCGTCCGTCTAGGTCCGCCCCAGTTCGAACCCGCGCCTTCAGGTTCCAGGATCGTCCACGTTTGTTCGCCGGCGTCCGTGAAGTTAGCTGTCTTCTTGGCTGTCAGCGATCCAATCGACGGGGCTGCTCTGGCTCGACCCCCCTTGCGCGAACGCAGCTGTTAGCGGTTCGAGTCTTTTTGGGTGGGCCGTAGTTTCCGTAACGCGAACCACTGCATCCTGATCGTGGGAGTCGGATAGAGCTCTAGGTGGAGAATGGGGCACGGTGACGATCTCAATCACGGACTTCGGGTTTGCCGCTTCCTATCAGATCGACATCGATCCCGAATATCCAGCCAAGGGTGAGTGGCGAATTCCCAACTTCCAGTTCGGCGGCACGTCGAAGGACTTGACTATTAGGGTCCGCCCGTCGGGGGCCGAACCATGGGTCGCCTCATTCGCCCTCGAAACGGATTATCTCGTCGGGCTCTTCGCCTGTCCAAACCCGGACCAGCTATTGGTCGCCGCTGGTATTGACGCCTATCTGTTCGATGTAACGAGACCGGGCCATGCGGATGATCTGCCGATTCGGCCAGTGGTTCACGTACAGCGGCCCTCGGGGACGGATCTGCTCGTGGCCGGATCATTTACAAACCTTGCTGCCATCGACAGAAGCGGCTTTCGCTGGATTACCGGCCGTCTATTCATTGACGATCTTGAACTGGTCGAGGGGCCACCCGGGAAGATCTACGTTCGAGGCTCCGTCAATTCGGTCCCGAGCGATCCGGAACTCCTGATAATCGATCCCTCTCGAGGGGAGCTAATCGAAGGACTGCGCTACACGGATATCGCGCATCCAGATGGCGAACCTGTCTGGCACCGCCCCGGAATCTGAGTGTGTCGTGTCGAAAGCCACGATCGCATCTTCCTAACCGTTCCGACTACAGGCGACTTCGGTTCGCGTTATGGAAAGGACGCCTAATTGGCGTGGGCCTCAGTTTCCGTAACGCGAACCAACCCGAGATCGCAGGTCGACCAATCGCCCTCTGAAAAAACGTTCCGGCCGGACTTAACGCCGCCAGCGCCAAGGCGTAGGCGTTTCTCGAAACTGGTTCATCTTGCCTGGCCGCCCCACCCTGTCCTGCTTCACCGAAGGCTGGTAGGCATGTTCTGATGCAGTCGTAGCTGGGCCTCGAGGTATGCCCTAACTGTCTCTTCGAGGCCTTGACGGTCCAGCAGAATCGTCCATCGCAGGCGAAACAGGCGGCGTGCGGCGATGAAAGAGTCCCACTCACCGTTGACCTCGAGCCCGATGCCACGAGACAGGGCAGATCGCATCCGGCCGATCGACAAGTCAAGGCCCGCCGCGTTGAATCGCTGCTCGAACTCAAGCATCAGACGGTTCGATAGGGCCTGCAACTCATCTGCAGTGGGCGGGGGGGCGCTCATTGATCCAACGCCGATTCTGACGTTATAGGTTCCAGCCGTTCGGTGACGACTCGGCTTCCCACAGGCCGCCCTAAGCCGAAGCGGCTTGGACTTTCAGTTCCATCTCTCATCAGCGGTGGCTGCTCGTCGCTAGTACAGCAGTCGCTATAACAGCGCCGACGAGGCCCAGCACAAAAGCGATCCGATTCACGCGCCGCTGAACATCCCACAGATCAGGGGGCGTTGGCCGCTCTGGCAGCGGCATTCCTCGACTCGCTGCAAGCTGAACCTGTTTCGCGTAACGGACCTTCTGGCTGTAGCTTACTAGTGCGTACCAAGCGACTCGTGGCAGGACGATCACAAGCCCGAGTCCGAGCAATAACGCAGCGAACCAGATCACATTTGCAATCAGGGTCCAGAACGATACCCGCCAGTCCAGCAGATCGCTCGGCAAAGCCTTGGCGACCCACGTGCCGGACTAACGTCGGGCCGACACCCAGAACGAGCAGTGGTGTTGCTTTCACCATTCTCGTCCTGGGCGTCCGCGCTTTGCGTGTTAGTGGAGATGCTGGATCAGAGCGAAGACGGTATCGGTGCTTAGTGGCTGATTGAAGTTGATCAGTATGAGCACCCCAACTGACGTCTTCCACTCGATAGCGACGATTGCGCCGTCACTTGGCGAGCGAAGCACCAGGTACTGAGCGCCCCCGAGCGTCTCAACTGCAGCCTTTGACATGCCCGGGACCGGCTGACCGAACCGCTTGATGAAGACGTCAAGCGGACCTGAACCATTCGGGTCCATCTGCTCGACGATTTCGATACGGTCGCCGCTCACGGTGTAGTAGAGCGCCACCGCCCCGCTGTTGTGGGCAATCGGCTTGCCATTGATCGATATGACTGGCGGGTGGAACACAACGCTTTGAGTGCGGCCGTCTGGCGTGGTAACCGGGGTCTTCGCAGCTGAGTAGCCGTCCAGGGTCTGAACATGAAATCCAAGCTTGGCCTCGGCTACTGAGACCGTTGTCTCGTACGGGTTTGAGACCGTCATATCGATTGGAGTCCCCTGGCTATTCAAAGGAACCTGTAGCCAGTGGATTCGAATGAGACCGGTTTCCGCTGCCAGCGCGACCCCGCTGAGCGATAACGCCAGCGTCGCTGCCGTGACGCTGAGTAAGACCTTCGCCGGTCGCACCGACCAAAAATCCTTGGCAATCGTGTGCGCCATCCGTGCGCGAACCTTGCCCGCGACGTTGCTTGATCCTATCGCCCGGTTGGCATCCTCTCTCAACGCGGAGCGCAAGACTGAGTCCAACTGACTGTCGCTGATCATTCCGAACCTCCAACAAAGCTAAGGGCCGGCGCATCAGCGCCGGGCCTATTCTTTGCTAATTCCTGTCGTAAGTGATTACGGCCGCGGTGGAGACGCGTCTTGACTGTGCCTATGGGGCAGCCGAGGATCTCGGCAATCGATCGCTCGTCGAGGTCCTCTAGATACCGAAGAGACAGAGCAGCCCGTTCATTGACCGGTAGGCGATCGAGCGCCGATCTCACAGCGCGCGTCTCTTCATTCGTCTCGGCGACTTGCACGGGATCCGAAGCTTCCGTGGACCGGCTAAGAAGACCTAAGACTCGCTGAAAGCGAGAACGTCTGCGGGTAACAGAGATCGCACGATTGACAACGATCCGAAGGAACCATGGTTGAAAGGGCCTGTTCGGGTCTTGCGACCCAACTTGCTTGAACACTGCCAGAAACGCGTCGGCGACAACATCCTCTGCCGCCTGGCTGTCTCGGGTGATCTGATATGCAACGCTAAGCGCTCGCGGCTGGTATGCGACAACTAGCGCATCCATGCCTTCTGTTTCCCCTCGCTTCAGCGCTTCGATAGCGTCACGGTCGTCCATCTCTGTACTAGACACGCCCGAGGGAGCAGATTGGTTTCAGCCCATAATTTGAGCCGAGTTCATGGGCCATCCGAGTCCGAGACAGGCCATTCTGGCGCACGTGGTTCAGCCTAGAGCCCAACCAATCTTGTAAAGCTGGTCCCGGGCTGGTCGATTCCGAGCAGATATTGCCCGGGGCGGCGGATGCGACGCAGATCCGAGCATAGTGCGTTTCGTCAAGGTGAGGGGCATTCCTGGCCAGGAGTTGCACGCAGTAACATTCGCCGATCGAGACGGGAAGAACTATCGGTTTCTTATTGGCGTGGTCAAGGACCCGGATGGCCGCAGCCGGCCAGGCTCAGGTCCAGACGACCGCGACCATTGTCATCCTCCGAGCGCTTCCTGCAACGGATTGAAACCGCGGCCCTTGGATCTCCGTTAGAGGGAAATTCGAAGGGTCCGTGAGAGCAATCGACCCGTCTCCAATTCCCAACGCGCTAGTGTCTAGCGTGGCGCCGGTGGTGGTGATTTGGTTGGACTCCGCGACCGCCTTCGCGTTCGGGCTCAGTGCAACCACCCACAGGTTGGTGTCCCGAGCTCCGGTATAGCGCACGGTCGTACCTGAACCATGATGTACCTGCTGGTGATCGGACGGCGCAAGAATCACCAGCGCCTGCGGAATGCCTACCGTCAACGACCCTGACTGCTGGCCTGACCGATACACACATGTCATCGCTTTGCCCGCAATTGACGCTGTCCTGAACTCAATCTCAAACGAGCCAGTAAAGCTCTTCAGCACGACGTCATTGCATGTGATCTGCTCGCCTGCGACAAATTTGACGGGGCGACCGCCGTGCTGAATGTTGATGTCGATGAGGGTCTTGTCTCGGGTGGTGGCGTCGTAGCCACCCATATTCGCGGCGACAAAGACGGTGAGTTGGCTTGGCGATGTGTCCTTCAGCACTGCTGGAGAGGGTCCAGCCTGGGAATCGCTGATCCCAGTCGCACCGCCACCGCACGCCATGACGAATAGCGCTATACCTGTTGCGACAACCGACCGGAGGCGGCATCCGAACGCCGTCGGGCGAAAGACACGCCGGGCGAGGGGGCGAAGACTCACATCCTTTCTAACGTCTGATCGGTGACTAGATAACGACCGTGACCAATTATTCTCCAACCGGTCAGACCACACTGCAAGACACGAGCGACGCCGCGCGGGATAGAGAGCTGGCCATTGGGGGTAGTTATCGTGAGCTTCCCCCCCAGCTTATGCTCGAGGGCCCATTCGATCTAGGCGGTATCACGCTCGTTACCGCCACTCCGCCGTCAGATAATCCGCTCGGCCGCCAACCAGCTGTTGGAAGGGTGGATAGAACGCGACGAAGTATGCCGCGTACGCCTGTATTCGGAAGACCATGTGCTTTGACCACTCTTCAAGGTTTTCCGGAAGTGGGTGAACCTTTCGAGGATGACCTGCAATGAGCAGATCCATTGCCTCGTGGAGCTTCGAATCGATTGTGTTGAAGGCAGCGAGATCGGTCCCGTGCCGGAAGCTGAACGGCGTTTTCTTGAGGGCAGCCCGCCATTCGTCACGAGGAACCTTGCCCAGATAGATGTCGCGGGAAAGCTCCTCGGAGCTGGTGAAGTGGTCACCAACCTGGTAAAAGCCATCGTCACTAAGGCCAGTTGTGTTGTGTACGAAGTGAACCTCGGGCAGCCACAGTTGGTCGGCCTTCTGGAAGCCACCAAGGTGGATTACGAGGTGCCCAGGAAACGGCCGATCGGGAAACGCCGCTTCGAGCTCATCACGAAGTCTTAAAGCGATATCGCCGATTGGCCGGCCATCTAGGTTTCGTCCAATGAAGGAATAGAGCCACTTGTCTGTCAAGTCGCCTCGAACGCGTGCTTCGCCGACATATCCGATAAGCAATTCGCGATCAGGCCAACGCAGTACTTTCGGCCGCTGGCTCTGCCCGCTTACTACCCACTCTTCCTTTCCGTCCCAGAGTCGCTTCCAAGAAGTAATGTTCCGGTCAGCACCAAACACGAGCCCGGCAGCAGTTACGTAGACAACGAATATCGACATGCAATGTGGAACTTACACGCGTTGGTGCAACGTGGAAGCGAAATATTGCATTGAATCTCCAACGGCCACACTCAGTTGGGCAGCAGGCGACACGGCTCGCTGCATGGCCCACAAGCTGTAGACCAGCGAGGCTCGCATTCAGCCGCGACTAAGGCGGATCCGAAAGCGGGCGATCGAAGGGGAGACTGGTGATGACGGCGTCGACGTCGCGGTAGCCGAACCGCCTCAACACCTCTCGGATGGACGACTCAAGGAACCCGCGGGGCCAATCCTTCGTATCAAACGCCGTTGACATATCCGAGAAGTTCCTCACATAGAAACCGGGCGCCGCGATCTGGATGGGCCTTTCGAGTTGACCGAAATCAACGTCTTGAAGGCGAGGCTTGTCGTGGGCCCCACTCATCACTAGAGTCAATCCGACCCGCATCCGGCGAACATTGAGTGCCTGCGCAAGGCGACGGCTGGTGATTACGCCAACCTGCCACAAGGAGGCTAGTCCAATGAGAGGTAGGTCCGCTGCAAGGCCCTGTCCGGAGGCTGATGGACCCGCCTTGAGAGGAAGGGCACTCGTAACTGAGACGCAAGGCCCCGCGTAAGCCCGCGCCCACCATTGTTCGTTGACCGAGCCATTGGGCGGATACGCCCACCGGGCAATCTCGGCGCTTTCTCGTCTCGCTCTCGGCTCGAGCGCCACCAAATGTTCCCCGATGGTGTCTATTTCTGAGTCTGACGGCGACAGGTCGCTTGGCGGCACGGCCTCCCACACCACGCTCGTTTGGCATTCTGAGTAGCTGGCCATGACGTGAATCGAGTGCAGAAAATTGGGTCCAGGCTGAGGTTGGGGCTCTGGTGGGCGAAGGTTGAGCAGCTGCTCGAACGCCACGACCCAGGGCGGCCGACCTTCCATCGGCTGCGCCAGGCCAGACCGGCTGAAGACATCGGGGCGGGGATCGCCAGGCGTGAAGTGGAAAGTGTTCCCAAACTGGTCTTGGCATATCAAGGCCTCACGTGGCCTTTCTCCAGAAGCGAATAGTCTCTCATCGCAATCTTCGGACTCTTCCGCGGGTATCTGGATAGCTTGGCCACTAGCTAGATTGAAGACTCCGGTTCGCACGAATTCGAGACGATCTCCGAAGGATTCGCGAGCGTAAATCGCATTCAGGGCCGGTCCACGACCAAAGTTGCTCACATGCATGTCACGAACCGCTCGCCCGCCCACTGTTCGAATGCTGACTTCCAGGCGAACCACAACGGGTTGCGCATCCAGCTCCCTGGAACGTCGTAGTTCCTCGAGTGACTGGCGTGCAATCTCTGCTTGTTCCTTGGTTGCCTCTGTTTGCTCACGCGTTGCCCGAGCTTCTTCGCGAGTTGCCTCTGCCTCATCTCTCGTAGCTTGAGCCGACTCCCTTGTTGCATCGAGAACGCCCGCGTTATATACGAGGACCAGAACCGTTAGGCCAGCAAGTAGCAAGGTAGCGGCCCCGGCAAGGCCACTAGTTACCGCTGGAAGAGTGGCCGTAATGGCCACACTCAGACCGAGAAGCGCGATTTGGAGCGCCACGATCGCAACGACGAACCAACTTAGGCTGAATCGCTTGCGCACTTGCGGCCTCATGGTAGGCTGCTCGTACATTTGTTTGACCGTAATCCCGTCCCTGGAGGGCGTCGGTGATAGACGTAACTGCGGTGCATATGTCGGCCGGCGGCAGCCGTCACGAACATATCGACTCCTTGCGGTGGCGGAATCCTGAGTCGGGTGAGGCCGGTCAATCGACTCGGGCGCAGATGGTGACCTGGATCGATGAGGGTGGGAAAGCCTACGTCGTGGTTGGCAACCTGCGCGTCGAGGTTCGGGTGGTCAAGGCCCACCCGCCGTATGTTCAGACATATGCCGACGGAGTGTGGAAAGACAATCTCCTAGCACTCCCGAGGTTCTGAAGCCGTCCAGCGCGCGCAGCGCGCTTATCTTGCTACCTCCGCCAGGAGGTCAAAAGTTCCCTTTTTGCGGCTGTCGATCTTTGAGCTGATATCACCTCTTGCAAAGGTGACTAAAAGCGACTGACCTGCGTCGAGACCTGTCAGTTTCTCGGCCTGAACACGAAGCATGAAAGACCGAGGCAGGCTCAATGATTTCCATGGCCGAAGGCATGGCTTTCCTGTATGGACCTCGATTACCTCGCAAGTTAGGTTGAGTCGAGAAGGGTCAAGTTTGGCTCTGGGGGAGCCGCTAATCCCGTCGGTGGAGTTGGAGGTAGTCAATCCTCAAGGTTTCTTGAGGAAAGCTTGAGGCTGCGCTGAGGCAGCAACGGAGCCAAATGTCGATGGTTGCTCCACATGGTCGCCAGGTCGCGGACAGATTCGGCAAGCACAAGTCAGTTTGCCGTCCGCCTTCACGATGCCTCGGCAGGGTTGGCCATTGGGATCGGCCTCCTCAAGGGCTGGCCGCCAGCCAGATCTGGCGATCACGAGCCAAGTTCGCAGTTTGTCATCGAGGCGTTTGAGCAGGTGCTTACCGAGCTCCGCCAACTGTCGCGGACCTTGTCAGATGGACGTGGTGTACGACAGCGGCCAGCAGACTTCCGTGAGTCTCTAGACCAAGGCGCAAAGGCGGCCGCTATCGACCTCGAGCTGAGGGTCATCGGCCAGGAACACTTGCTCCCCGCAGCGCAACTGGAGCTGGTTCGATTGGCCGGCCGTGAAGCAATTCGGAACGTCAAGCGCCACTCGGGATCCAGCCTTTGTCGAGTCACCTTGGATGCTTCGATTTGCCCGTTTGTCTTCGAGGCACGGGACTGGGGCGCGGGGATGCAGCCCGCGACGAGCGTGAGCGGCGGGATCGCCCTCCTGTCGGATCGCGCCAGAGACATCGGTTGCGTTCTCACGATCAGTTCACAGGTTGGCTTGGGCATGCGAATGAACCTCACGGGTCCGCGTTGCGCCATCGGGCGCGACGGTCATCGGTCCAGCCGGCAGCCGCGCGCTTCGAGATCAGTAGTCGCAGATGAGTCGCTCAGTAGTCGCAAAAGAGTCGGTTCGGCGCGGCCGACTGGACCTTCCGAGGAGCAGATCACATAGGTATGGATCGCTTTCCGCGGGAATCGCTGAGAGGAGAAACTCGAATGCGCTGGATTGCAGCGGCAGTGATAGGGGTTGTGCTTTTGCTGGGCGTGGGCGGCGTCGCTCTGGCCCACCTTCGATCGGGAACCGCGTCGGTCATTACTGGCAACGCGAAGCCAACCACTTGCGCCGATGCCTACCGCGTGCTCGCACTTCGGCCCTCGCAGGTCGCGGCCGCGAAGCCCGTCTGCCTGGTGCAGTCTTTGAAGTTTACTGGCGAGCTCGCCGGAACTGTGGCTCAGGGATACCCGGTCAGCGCCGACGATCCTAGTCCGACTTCTATGTGCGCAGTTCCTCAACGATGGAACGGCTTTCCGGAAGCTCGGCTGGCGATTGTCCTCGGGGCAAAGGCCTACCGGCTGCGGATCTCGACGCCGGGTGTATCCCAGCACCACCCGGAGACGTTCAACAACCTGGCCAACGTCGTGGAGCTCCGCGCCATAACGGATCCGAGCTCTGACTGGAACCAGGCAACCGGCAGCGTGACTCTGAACGCCGATGGCATCAGCGGTACCGTCGACGCCAACCTCCTGCGTGATGTCGCCGGCGCCCAGGCGGTCCATGTCACTGGCAAGTGGGCGTGCGGAGCGCCGCTTCCCTTGCCAACATTCGACGCCAGCGTCCCTTGCGCCCGCTTCTACGCGCTCAACCAGATCCATGACGAAGACGTGGCCAGGATGAAAGCGAACGCCTGCCAGGCCGAGGACCTGACGTTCAGCGGTGGCATCCAAGCGCATGTGGATCACGCGATAACAGACACCGCGGCGCCGTTGGGTCTGGCATTCGGTTTCGACAACGTCTGCGGCCTCGGCGGATACCAAGGTCAGGACTACGCAGCGGCGCTCAAGTTCTCGATCGGTGACGAGAGCTTTCTACTCAATATTGGCGTAAGGGCTCAATTTTCGGCCGTCGGGCCGGGCCAATATTCAATCGGTAGGGACCATGACGTAGACCTATTTTGGGGACGTGCCGACCCCGAAAACCAGGGTCGATTCGAGACCGACCTCAAGATCTACTGGTTCAGCAGCGGCGGAACGTTCACGATCGCGCCGGACATGAAGTCAGGAACTGTCGACGCGACTTTGACTGGCTCGATCGCTCCAGCGGGCAGCGACGTCCAACTGAAAGGCAGCTGGCGGTGCGCTGCGTAGCCAAGCGTCACGCGAAGCGCGCTTCGACCGCTTTGGCCTCGGCTTCCCTGCCAGCGCCTCGGTAGGCCGCGGCCAAGCGATCGGCGAGGTCCTTGCGCTGAGGGCGATCGCCAACCGGCGGCTCCAGGATCGTGATCGCGAGTGCCGCCTGGCCAGCGCGCAAGTAGGTGTCGCCCAACAACAACGACAGATCAGCTCGCCTATTGATGAGCATTTCGCGGATCTCTCGGATGAGTTCCGTGCAGGTCGGATGATGGTCGGTGGCGAGATCCTCGACGGTTTCGAATTCAGGCAGGAACACGCCCTGGCACGCCGCGAGGGCCCGCTGAATGCGGGTGGTTTCGGTTGGGGAAAGTTCACGATGACCAGCAGTTTTGCTGCTCAGCTGAAGCAGCTCGATGGCATCAACCTCGCAGCCTTCGAGCTTGAAACTCACGACCTCCGGCTGGACGGCAACGCGGTCCCGCAGCGCAGCGGGCATGTCGCGCAGTCCCCTGTTGATGACATTGCGAAGGCGCTTGAGCTGGACGTCGCGGCTGACTCTCGGATTAGCCTCTCGAGCGAGCTCGTCGCGACTCGGAGGCGCGTCCGGATCGCGGATGGCGGCAACCAGAAGTCGCAGCCAGACGAAGCCACTGACTGATCGCGACATCAAGGCCTGAGCCCAATCCCTGCCGCCCTGACGAACGTGGAGTCCTCCGAAGGTGGAAACAACGACCTCCGCGGGCTCATCAATGAGTTCGGAGGTCTCAGTGGCGCGCGGTAAGTTGATCCGGGGAGCTGGTGCGCCCGGCTGGAGCGGAGCCAGGGGCGTCAGCGCTAGTCGCAATCGGCGTTGGCGCAGGAAAAGCAGCCAAGCGAGGCCAACAGCTAGCACAGCCACCACGACCAGGGCCGATGCCGGGAGCGGCGAGTTGGCCAGCGTCTGGATGTGTTGGTCGGCGATCGTGTAGTGGCCGCCGCTTGGGTTGCGCAGCCAGAAGTCGCCGTGGAAGCTGATCGCCTGCTCACTCGGCGCTTGGTCGGGACCGTTATTGGTGACCACCGACTTCGTCCCCTCTTCTTGAACCTCGATCGTGAGGCTGGCATCGGCGGGATCGGATGCGCGAAGAATGGTCAACGAGGCGGGCTGGAAGCTGACCTTGGGAGGTGTAGAGGAAGGCGGCTGGCTATTCATCTGTTGGATCACGTCGCTGAGGGCGCTGTCACTCAGGTGACCGCCGAGAAGGCTCTGGTCTCCAGTCGAGAGGGCATTCGCCTCCGCGTCCTGATCGGACAGGAAGTCGTGTGTGACCCGGGCGCCCAAGGCGGAATCAACGCCGTTGCCATAGCTTGTTGGCACTCCGAGCAGGGTCGTCCCCAGAGCCGAGACGGCCACGATCAGGACGGCGAGGATCGCCGTGGAGGCCACGATCACCGGCCCAGGCGAAAGCCTCGAAGTCGCTTCGCGCAACGTCTTTTGGGTGGCCAAGGCGCGGCAATCATAGGTTCGCGTTTGGCGGTGTAGTCGGCGAGTGGGGTCGTCGGCTCGGTCAAAAGCAGCGCTCACCCGACGCGACGCTGAGATCAGTAGTCGCAGAAGAGTCGCTCAGTAGTCGCAGAAGAGTCGCTAGGCGACGTCCTTTTTGCCTCCGCTCGTGGCAGATATGAGAAGTAGCGGCCGATGTGGTCGAAAGCAAAACCAAACGAGGAGGAGTCGTGGAGACAAACGCCGCCGAGACCCCAGCAGGCAGCGACCTCAGCGGAGCGCCGATCAGCTGGGCTGGCCTCCTGGAGGCCTATCGCATAGGACCAAAGAACAAATGGTCCGGACTCCTGATTGCGCGCCTGGTGCCATGGCTCAGCGCCGCCCGCCAGCAGCTCCACGAGGTCCCGCCGTACCTGGACCGGGACGACATCGCCCAGCAGCTGGTCCTCGAAGTGCTGCAGATTGCGGCGCGTTGGCGGCCGGTCTGCGAGGACCGTTGGATTCCGCGCCGGCTGGTCGAGCGCGCCGCGCGCAAAGTAGTGAAGGCGCTGCTCGCGGAGAGACTCGACCAGACCGTCGAGCTCAACCTCGACCTCAAGGCAGCCGAGCTGGGCGAGCCGGAGCTGGTGGTTGGTACGCCGATCGGAAAGGCGTCACTGGCCGATCTGCGCGTCATTTATCGGGCCAGCGTCCTCGGCGAGCCGATCGAGGTACTGGCTGCCGAAACCGGCGTGACTCCCAAGCAAATGCGGCGCCGATTGAAATCCGCACGAGCCCGCGCCCGGGCGGCCGCACTGGTGGCAAACCGATGACGACCGAGCGTACGGACTCCGCCGACGTGCACCTTCGAGTGCGCGTCTCCCCTGAACTGCGATCTGGCCTACGGGCCCTGGCGAAGCAGCGGCGCCTCTCGGTGAGCCAGGTCCTGCGTGAGGTCATCCGCAGCCAGCTGAGTGCGGCGGATTCGCCTTCCGGAAGCCTTCCCGACGAATCGGCGATACGCGAGATGGCGATCTTGATCGCGGTCGAGCTGGTTCTCAAGCTCCAGGAGGCGAGCATCCCCGGTGGCATCTCGCTCTCTCGCCGGTTGCTCGAAGACGCCGCCCGGGCTGCCATCGAACGCCTGGAGACGGTCGGGCTCAGCTTGCAGCGAGAGGCCGCTCGATGAGGTCCGCCTATTCGGTCCTGCTCCTCAGCTACATGCCGGTTTCGGCAGCTGGCGGTGTCCGCAAGGCGGTCGGCGGCTACCTGCGCTACATGCAGTTCCGCGACCAGCGCCCCGAGCCCACCCGCACGGGAGGTCTGGAGGACTTCGTACGCTACGTCGCCCACCGCGACCGAACCTCGCCGAGTGGTCGCATCTTCGGCGCTGAAGGTCCACTCACGAGCGCCGACCGACGGCGCCTGGTTGACTACGTTGCCCGCTCAACCAAGGGTCTGGCATCGAAATGGGTCAAGACCCGCGATGGCAAGCTCGAGGACCGTGAGCGCGCGGTCTATCAGCTCGTCATCTCTCCGGACGATTGGCGTGGGCTGGACCTCCGGCGGATCACTCGCGCCGCCATGAAGCAGCTGGAGACGGACGCCGGCGTCGGCGGGCTTGGGCCATGGTTTGCCGCCGAACACCGAAACACAGCTCACCACCACGTGCAGATCGTGCTGGCGGCGCGACGCGAAATCGCGGCGGGCAAGTTCAGCACCGTGATCATCAATCGAGCCCGCCTACAGCGAATGAAAGAGGCGATCTGGATCGAGATCGCTCGCCAGCGTGAACCTGAGCGCGAGCGCGCCGAGCAGACGCCACCACTGAAAGCATCAGCGCCGATGATCACACTCGAGCGCAGTCATAACGCCGCACCGCGCTTGCGATGGGTGCGCCATAACGCGCCTAGGCCTCGGACTCGGTCTCATCACTCCATGCGTGCGAGCCATCCGGCCATCGCTGGAACCGTCTTAAACCTGCGTGCGGTTGCGCTCCGATACCAGCGGCAAATGGAGCTTGCGCTCGAGAAGGAGCTTCGTGAAGCGGAACGGGAAGGCTGGTTGCGATGAACGCGCTAGTTAGTCTCGTCGCCGAGCTCGTCATCCGCATCGCCACCGACGCGATTGGCCTGGCGCTCAATGCCTGGCCTGAAGCTCGTCCGCAAAGCCACGGTTCTAGCCGCTGGGCCGGGAGGCGCGATCGCAAGCAGCTCGGTCGCGTTTGCAGACCCGAGCTCGCTGCAGGTGACGGGATAGCGCTCGGCTTCCTGGGTCGCGATTTCTTGCAGTCGCCCGCCGAGGACAACGCGCTGCTCCTCGGCGTGCAGCGTTCGGGCAAGACGTCGACGGTCGTTGTGCCCACGCTTCTGACCTGGTCGGGGAGCACGGTCGCCACCTCGACCAAAGAAGAACTGGTTCGCCTCACCGCTCGTCATCGCGGAACTTTGGGCGCGGTCTGCGTCTTCGCGCCGCTGGACCGTGGCATCGCATGGATCACCGAGCTGGGGCTGCGAGCGACGACCTGGAACCCGATTGGGTGGCTCAGCGATTGCGGCTCTGCAGCCGAGCTCGCGGACCATTTCACGGCCGACGGAAAGCGGGGAAGCGCAGCCCATTGGTATCTCTCTGCCGGCAACCTGATTACTGCACTCTCCGTTTTCGCCAAGGAACGAGGCGCAGATATGGGATTCGTCCTCAGCACCTTGAGTTTGACCGCACACGCGGACTACGCGGAACTGGCCAAGAAAGTAGAGGACGAGCCCGCGGCAAACTTGCTCAGGGCTCATGCCCTGACGCCCGACCGAGAGGCGGGTTCGATCGTGTCGACGGCTCGGTCGTGCCTTGGCTTGTGGGTGGACGAGCGAGTGCGTCGGGCCACCGCCGCAAGCAACCAGGAACTGGACCTTGACGAGGTGCTCGCTAAGCCGACCACCCTGTACCTGGTGGCGCCGGCCGAGGAAGCCGAGCGCTGCCGGCCACTGTTCTCAGCCCTGATCGCGACTCTGCTCCGCAAGGCAACCCTGCGTGCGCGCGCACAAGGCGGCGTGCTTGCGCCGCGCTTGCTCCTAGCGCTTGACGAGGCGGCCAACTTCGCGCGCATACCCCGCCTCGCTGCCTATGCCTCCAGCGCGCCCGGTCAAGGCATCCAGCTCCTCCTCTGTTTTCACGATCTCGCTCAGATCGAGGCCGGCTATGGGCGCGAGGAAGCCCGCACGATCTGGAACAACTGTCGAGCTCGCCTACTCCTGCCCGGGCAGGGTGACCTCGCCACTCTCGAACAGTTCAGCCGCGCCATCGGCGACGAAACGCGTACGTATCGAGTACAGCACGGCGACGCTCGCAGCGCGACATCCTCGGAGCAGCGCATCGGGCGCCCGCTCTCCAGCCCGGACGATCTGCGCCGACTCGGCGGAGCGGTGCTCGTCTACGCATCGGCTCCGCCAGCGCGCTTGCAACTCAGGCGCTGGGACCAGGTCCCGCATTTCCGACGGCTGGCCGAGGGAGGCGGCTACGCCGTCAGGTCCCAGCGCCGCTCATCACTTGTGTCGTCAGCTTTGGTTCGCCGCCTATGCGGCAAAGGAGGTTCTTAGTGTTCCTTGGAATCGCCGCCGAGATCGCCGTCCATCCCGACCTCAACGGTCTGCCCGCCAACGTGCTGGCTGGGCTCGCGCATCTGGCCAACAACGCGGCCGGGCTGCTGGTGCTCGTCTCTGGAATTGGCATCGCTATCTCGTTGATCGGGTGGGTGCTGGCGTCCTTCACAGGTAATCCGCAGCTCGCGGAGCGCTCGAAGTCCTCCCTGGGCGTATCTATCGCGGCCGTAGCGCTGCTCTACTTGGGCATCGCAGCCGCCAACTACGCGGGGCGTCTCTTCTCGTGAACCCTTCCGGCGATTACTACAGCCAGTACGCCAACCAGATCGTGCAAGCGATCACAGTCTGGGCGATCAAGGACGCGCTCTGGGGCATCAGCAACCTCATGCGCTCGTTCGGCGATGCCACCGAGCCCGACTTCGTCGCCTTGGTCCCTACTTACAACCGGGTGCTCGCGATCTCGCTCCTGATCCTGGGCGCTGTGGTCGCCTTCGGAGTCATCGAGCGCATCTTCGGCGGCCAGCTCGGGCTGGGGCTGGCGGTTATACCGCGCGTGGTCGTCTGTGTCTTCTTCGCCTACTCAGGTCTCGCCATCGTCCAGTACGCAACCGTGCATGCTGCCTTGCTCGGTCACGCCTGGGACAAAGAGCTCGGCGCCGCCAACCCCAACACCGTCGTGTCAGCCGGCAGCGTCGACCTCTCCCAGGTCCACCTCAATGTGGGGGCGCTGATCGTGATGGCTCTGCTGATCAGCTTCCTCGCCCTGGTCATCTACCTGGAGCTGATCGTGCGAGCGGCACTGGTGCTGACGATCACTGCGTTCGTGCCGTTGGTTTGCGTGCTCGCCATTTGGCCGCGCATGGCTGGCGGCGCTGTGCACCTGGCCGAGTTCGTGGTCGGACTTCTGCTCTCCAAGTTCGTGGTCGCGACCGCCTTTGTAGTCGGCCTTTCGCTGCTTTTGCCGGCGGTGCTCGGCGAGGCGCCCAACAACGGCAAGGCGGACTGGATGGCGAGCGGGTTTGCTGTTCTGCTGATCACCGCTCTGGCGCCGGTTGCCCTCTTCCAGGGCATCAAGTTCGCTCATGGCACCGCCGGCAAGGTCACCAGAGACCTCGGTGGAATGGCGATCGGCATGACGCCGTTCGGCGCGCTGACGCGACTCTTGCCACTGGCGGCGGCCAACCCACGGGTTACTCGGGCTAGGACCCGCGCCTCGAGCCTGCTCAAGCCGACCCTCAACCAGATCCGCACCCGTTTGCGTCCTCGTCCATGACAGACCTCTTGCTGCCAGGCATGCCACCTGCTGCTTCTCTCGGGCGCGGTGGAAGGGGTGCGGGGGAACCGGCCGCGCA
>Ga0070708_100000816_pt1 | contig 23511 bp, 16 predicted proteins | sample KBSK5503metaG_FD_65469 | JGI IMG/M metagenome (GOLD analysis project Ga0070708, IMG submission 65469) | Corn, switchgrass and miscanthus rhizosphere microbial communities from Kellogg Biological Station, Michigan, USA - KBS K5-50-3 metaG | ecosystem: Host-associated > Plants > Roots >... | reverse complement strand
ATTCAAGAGCGAAGATGGATCAGGCAATTGGGTAGTTCAAGCCATGAACTTCGATGGTGATGGCGAGATATATACGGTCACCTTCAGTGATTTCGACCCAGAGGCGGCAGCAAGAGAGTATTACAACTGGAAAACCAATGTCGCCGCCCTTCGGACAATCCATGTTGTGAAGTCGCGCAAGACGACGACTGCGGCCTAACTTTTGCGTCGAAACGGAATCGTTTCACCCATTGAAAAGGTAAGTGTAAGTACCGGTTTTTCAGAAGCTGGTCGCATCACCACTCAAAGCCCTACCCGCACTCTCTGTGTGAAGTCTCCCCCGTTACTTCCCTCCTCCGGGCCAATACCTCCGTAATCGTGCCAATGTCAGCTCCTGAAAAGTAAGCTAACGTTGCACGGCACTACGCTTGCGCCGGAAACTGTGGAGGACACATGAGCAAACGTCCGTTGGCAATACTCGCACTGCTTGCTGCACTAGGCTTGGGCACGCCATCGCTGATGGCAGATCACGGAGACGAGGGTCACAAGCACAAGCACGGAAATAAGCATTTCGACGATGACGATCAGGGCTGGGAGCGCCGCGACAGCTACGAATACCGCACCTATGGTGACCGCGACGAGCGGCCTCCGGGATGGAGTCAGGGTAAGAAGACCGGCTGGGGAAATTGCGGTCTCCCCCCCGGCCAAGCCAAGAAGTACGGCTGTCGCGCCTACGTTTATCAAGGGCGTCCTCACTACTATTACCAGGACGAAGAAGGGCGGATCATCGTTCGGCGCCCGATCATTGAGATTCATGGCAGCGTGGACATCGTTCACTGAGTTTGTAGGAACACTCCTGGCGGAAGGTAGAGGGATGCCGGTTGGTGCCTTGCCGTTACCTCTGTAACCTTTCGCCAGCGATTACCGTGGTAGCCCATCGCGCAAGTATCTAACAATTACTCTGAATTACTCTCGAAAACAGGAAACCTATGAGACCATGGCTCAGTCTCACCATCCTCGCCTGCGCGCTGATCGGGTCCGCGTGGGCACAGCAATTCCCTCCCAAGACTTACGACTGGGTGCGTGCCAGCGACGAGACTGTGCAGCTTGACCCTGCCGACTACCACACGGGTCGTGTTTACCGGCCGGGTAGAGAAGGCGGGAACATGCACATCATCATCAGGGCAAAGCAACCCGTATCGCTGGCCATGACCTGGGCCGAGAGCTGGAATGCTGCTCAGCAGCATCCGGAGACTTGGAGCAGTCTTGAGTACCGGTGCATGCGGGAGCATGTCATGAGCACAACTTACGAATGTCATCTCCCCCCGGGGCAGTCCATGGTGCTGGTCATTCACGACGAACGCACTCCCGACCGCGCCATCGTTCAGGGAATAGAAGCCATCCTGGGCAAGGCCGGAGCTCGGCAGCTGATTTCCCCGAATGATGTACAGATCACGTATCACAGTTGGTCATGCGTCGCCAACTGCATCCAGCCTGAGTTTGACTGGGTGCGGCTGGTGAAAGAGAAATACGAGCTCACGTCGGTGCCCAAGTTGTACAGCATCCTGACACCAGAGCACGACGGCCAGAGACTGTGGGTGAAAATCAAGGCACCGGCACCCATGACATTAGCGGTCATGCCGTCCAAACTCGCCGACCAGGTGTACGACAAGCCGGATGAGCTTGGTGCGGCTCTGGCCCAGACCTCGTGCAAACAGCGCGGAGTGCAGGCGATGGAGTTCGCTTGCACGTTTAAGGTCGCGGATGGGCCGCAATCGCTCCTCATCGTTCCGAGCGGCGTCCTCAAGTCGCATAAAAAAGCCGAGATCGAAGCGCAGGCTTTTAAATGCGTAGCCAATTGCGACCTGATGACGGCAAGCGACGTGGAGCCCTGAGACATCGAGGTTCCGAGCGACACCGGCCTCCGTGTGCCGCGCCCTTTTAGGGCGGAGGGCAAGAAACCAGACAGGTCGCGAAGCGCATCCAAGGGTTGCGCTTGGTTACGACCGTCGTAGCAATGCTGTAACCAGCGCTGCTTGGCGGAACCGCATCAGAATGGGTGAACCATGCGTTTCGAGGCAAACGGCCCGTGGCTACTGCTGTTATGTGTTCTTGTTCCAGCTGCGTCCGCTGCGCAACCGAAAGCTCAAACGCAGGAAGGCCTGGCGGATGGGCAGCGGGCGACTAGGGGGGACGCATCTTCACACGAGAACCTCTCGCAGTCTTTGCTGCTGAATCCGAGTGATGGATTGTCCGTGATTGGCGCTGCCCTGGAATCTCGTGGCCGCAGCCGCTCCAAGCCCGATTGCTCCCATCTGGTGCATGCCGTTTATGGGCGCGCCGGCTTCCCGTACTCCTACGTAAGTTCTTCCGACCTCTACGCTGGAGTGGACGAATTTGAGCGGGTGACACGCCCCCAGCCCGGCGATCTAGTGGTGTGGCCGGGGCATGTTGGGATCGTGGTAAATCCCTCACAGAACACCTTCTTCAGTTCATTGCGTTCCGGGGTCGGGGTGGAGTCCTATTCTGCGTCATATTGGAAAGCGCGTGGAGTGCCTCGCTTTTATCGCTACGCAAAAGCCGCAGCAACAGAAGGTAGGGAAAGTAAGATTGGGACTCCCACTTTGACGCCGACGTCCTTGGAAGCCTCCGCGAACACCGTGACAAGATCATCCGCCAACCTGAATCCTGTTGGCATCGAACTTCCGCGCGTGCAAGTCATCAATTCAGCACGGCCCAAGCCCGAGGAAGTTACCCAGGCTCTCCTACCGACACTAAGCATGAACCCAGAAGCGCTACGTGAATCAGATGTGTTCAAGCTCGCCCCATCTCTGATCGTGTTCAGCCGACTGGAAGTCAGGGCAGTCAAGATTCACGGCGACCAGGGACGTGCAGAAGTGCGGATCACAGCGCCGGTCTCGATAGCGGGAGGACAAGCGAACCTGAGAACGCGGCAGGAAGTACAGACGTGGCCCCTCCGGCGCCGAGATCAGACAAGTTGGGAGTTGATGCTTCCACAGGACGCCATTTACATGCCTCGGGACACCGCTGTGCGGGTCCTGGCTCACCAGCTTGCGCTGTTGTCGGATACCGAAAACCCGTCAGCAAACCTCCGCCAGAAGTCACAGCTGGCGCGGATGCTCAATACACTTCTTATGGAGTAGAAAAGATCTCGGCACTACGGCCGGAGCGGCAAAAGCGGGTACCTACGTCAGCCGTACATCAAATAGTGCCAGCCAGTACTGAACCGACTGCAGGGCGAAGCCGCAAAGGATGAGTCCGATGCCGAAGGCTCCAAGCCGTCGCTCCGGAAGGTTGTCGGCGTAATATTCGATGTAAGGATTCAGCGTCACTCCAACGCCTGTGACCAGGCCGGTCACCAGCCCTACCCGGATCGCAAAAGACCAGGGGTGGCCCACGCGCACCAGCGCACTACAGATAAGTGCGGTGGCAATATAGCCAACCGTCCGTGCGACGGTTCCCCAAAACTGACGGTGGGTAAGGCGTGGACGGCGAGACGCTACATAGTCGGTAGCCGGACGCATGCCGCGAGAATAGGCGAATACTTGGCCGACGGTGACGAGAATGACAAATGCAATCGCGAATCCGAGGCCCAAAATCCTATATAGTCCAGCGCCGAAAGCAAACCCTCGGATAGCGGCGAACAGTCCTTCCCAAGGCAACGAGTAATGCTCCAGGCCACGAGCTGCTCGATTGAGTTCAATCGAAACGGTGATGCCGGTCGCAATACCGGAAGCCAGGCCAAAGAAGAGACCAAGGCCAATACCGTAGCCGATTCCGAATACGATTGAGTATGTTACCGCCCGGGTAAGCAGCCGCAACGGACCGTGTTGTCCACCTAATAAGTCGTACGCCAGATAAAGACTGCCCAGCACATCAAGACAGGTACCGGTGATGCTGACGGCCGCGACCGTATGGTGGTCCATTCAATGATTGTAGAGGTAATACTTAGTGGTTGTGCCAGGATCATGGCACATCCGGAGCATCACCCGCAGGTTTGTTTACCGCTGGAGCGGCGCAGACAGCCAGCAATAGCTCCTTTCACCATGTCCACACTACTTGACTCGGATCGCGCGCGTGTCGTTGGTTCAACTATTGCACATAGGTCCTCAATGGCTACTGCCTGCAACTCGTCTCTCCATCTTTTCTGAAATCGCCGCCGTCGGGAAATCGTGCAGCAGTTTTGCCAGGTCTTCGTATTGGTCGGTGGCGAGGAAATCGACTCTCGCAGCTACCGCCGCCTTCCACCGCACCAGGACTCTTTCTTTCGAGCCAAGGTTGTAATTCTTGTCCCATCCATTTTCCTTGCGATCCCGATCCGAATGGCCGTTGAGAGTGTAGAAGCGAATCCATAGATTCATTTTGTGGGCATGATTTACAAGCCCCTGTAGGCGCTCCTCGTCCTGCGAGGTCCAGGCTCCAGATTTTCTTTGCCCTCCTTCCTCCACTACGCCCCAGGAATTATTCCACCAGCGACGGTAATTGTTGGCCGGTTGTGGGACAAGAGTCTCGGGCGCCGCCATGGAGTCCTTTCCGTGCAGATGGACAGCACCGAAAGCCAGCAGCCTTTCTCCAACAGGGACCATGTCATAAAAATCCCTTTGCTGACTATCAGCCTCCCCGGTCAGCACCAGCAGTGGTTTCAAAGTCAGGGGCATCATCTGCTGGATATCGCTGGTCCGTTCCGCACTGCAGATCCATGACTCGTATTCCTTCAAGAGCTGCCAGATCGCCGCGTGATGCGCAGCTTCGTCGGACTTGAAGTCCAGATTCAGGGTGATGAGCGGCCAATTGCGGGTATCTCCGTCGTGCAAGGCCTTCTCAATGACGGGGCGGATTCGTTCGAAGAAATAGTCTCGGATCGTGGGCTCCGTGCCGCGCACCTTGTCTCCGTGCGAAACCACGGACCACGATTTACCTGTACCCTTGTCCGTATACCAAAACAGATCCTGCTCGATGGCAAGAGGAGTGCCGGTTTCGAGGGCTCGATCGATTCGATCGCTCCAGCGCCCACCATAGGGGTAGCAGTTATGCGCATCCATCAAGACGCGCGCACCCGGGGAAAGCGCGGAGTCTGACCAGGCCCTTCCTTCGCGCACACCACAAGCGAACAGCAGCAGCAATACGATACAGGCTTTGACTTTTCGGGGTTCCAAGTGTGGCAACCAAGTTGAAAACCAAGCTCAGAATTGAAAGCGTGCCGCAAGCTGCACGACTCGGCGATCAAATGCGTCGGTAATGACGCCGAACCCGTCGTCGCCCCAGGTAGTTTGGCTGGGATCCCTGAAATTCACATGATTGAAGAAATTGAACGCCTCCGCCCGGAGGTCCAGCCTGGTCCGCTCGGTAATCGTGAATTGCTTGACCAAGGTTAGATCCAGGGTTCCAAACCGCGGTCCGTGCGCCACGTTGCGTCCTGAATTTCCCGGAGTATCCACAGCTTGAAGCGCAAATCCACCGGGATTGAGAAATTGACGGTTGTCTGCGGGATTGTTTCCAGTATTGGGATTGCCGACCCGATTGGGCCGCAGGTCACCGAAGTCGTTTGGAATATTGTTAAACGAGATTGGCTGTCCGGTCACAGGGTCAGTTCCGCTTGGGTCGAGCGAGACGTCCATGGGCAACCCCGATCTCCAGGTCACAATGCCGGAGAGTTGCCATCCGCCGATCAGTGCGTTCGCAAACCTACCCATGTCGTTGCCGAAAGCATGGCCGCGGCCTAGGGGAAGCTCATAGACACCGGCCAGGGTGAAGCGATGCCGAGGAATCTGGCGCATTGGACCGCGTTCGCAGACGAAGCAGTCCTTTACTTGTGGCTCGCTGTCGGAGCCCCAAGCGCCCGCTTCATCAATGGCGCTGGCGTAAGTGTAGGCCCCCAGGAGATAAAAACCGGTCCGGAACGGCTTTTCATATTTGAGTTCGAGGGCATTGTAGTGCGATTCGCCCCGAGTTGTACCGGTGTAGATCGAGGAGAAACTCGGAAATGGATAATTCGCCGGATCACTGGGATCGACACCATAATTCGTCTGATTGGCATCGAAGTTCGCAATCAAATGGTGGCCGCGATTGCCGACATATGAAATCTCGAACGAAGACTGGGCCGGCATCTGAAATTGGGTAGTCACATTGAACTGGTGCACGCGCGGGGTTCGCCAGTCACGCTCCCTGGCCTTAATGCCCAACGTGCTCGGATCGAATTGGGTCAGGATGTTGCCAGGGATGGGGTCGGAAAGGAGCAAAGGGGGATTCGCCCCCTGTTTGTTCAGCGTCACCGAGACCAGCTGCGGCGGGTTGAGAGGCAAATTGGTATCGGATCCGAAGATGTCCTCGCCGTTATAGAAGAGCCCGTATCCCACGCGAAATACGATTCGATCGGGAACCACCTGGTACGCGACACCCAGGCGCGGCCCCCAGTCAGCTCGGTCCGGATTGACCAGGTATTTGTTGGAACCGGAAGCGCGCACGAGTTGACCGGTCGTGAAATCAAAGTTGATATTGCGATTGGTTCCGCTGCCGTAGTACGGGGTCGCGTATTCATAGCGCAGCCCCAGATTCAGAGTCAGCCGACGGCTTACTTTCCAGTCATCCTGAGCGTAACCGGCCCAGACCTGCTGCAATTGCGTGACGGTGGGAACTGAGTTGATGACGAATTGATCCGGCATCCCCAGGAACAGGTCCGCCAGGGCATCCCCCGCGGAAACGATGCCAGCCGGGTCAGCCGTGAAGTTTCCGCGGAAGCGGTACTGAGGTGTCCGACGCTGGATGTCAATGAACTCGTCACTCTTGGCACGCAACTCGAAACCGAGATGAATGGTGTGCGCGCCCCTCGCCACAGATAAGCCATCCAGAATTCCGTAAAGATGGGGCTTCTGGAATTGCGGGCGGAAGTTGCGAGTACCCAACTCCTGATAATTTGAAATCTGGATGCGGGGCAAGCCGCCGGTCTTGGGCAGATCCGACGGAATACCTTTAAAACCGAAGGTTTCCGCGGTCGGTCCATCGGCAGACGTATTGGCGAAGGTGGCGTAGGTGCGGTAATAGCCAAAGCGAACCACGTTGACGACTCGCGGACTGATTGTCCTGGTCCAACTCACTCCCGTGCTCTGGTTGCGGTTGTACTGCTTGCCATTGTTGCAATCCTGAGATCCGCAGTCAGCTAGATTTCCTGGGAAAATCGCGCTGCGGAAGATGTCTTGCTGCAAGAAACTGTAACGGAAGGAAAACTGATCATGCGGGGTGGCGTAGTAATCGTTCCGGATATCGAATTTGTGAGTGTTTTCCCGGTCGGGACGCACAGCGCCGTAGTTTTCTGTGAAACGTCCCGAGCTTTGCTGGGTACCGGGGAGGTTGGGATCGGGATAAAGAGCAGCGATTGAAGCGCCAAGCGTGTCCCAACGGGCTTTCGGAATGATGTTGCCGGTAAATGGCAGTCCGGTCTGCGGATCAAAGAGCGGGAGCGTGAGCGCCGAAAAATCTCCCTGTTTCTCGGCGCTGGTCGGCACGTTTCGCAAGTAGGTATCAGAAAAAGTTTCGTGGAAGCCCTCGTAGTCGCCGAAATAAAAGAGTTTGTTCTTTACGATTGGTCCGCCGATAGTGCCGCCGAACTGGTGCCAGGCCAGATCCGGCTTGGGAAGGCCAGTGAAGCTGTTGAGCCAGGAGTTCGACGCCAGGGCTTTGTCGCGATTGTAGTACCAAGCCGATCCGTGCGAGGCGTTGCCGCCGGACTTAAGGGAAACATTCACCACGGCGCCGGCAGAACGGCCAAATTCGGCCGAGTAACTGTTGGTCTGCACTTTGAATTCGCTGATTGCATCTGGCGAGGGTCGGACCACCTCGGAGGAAAGAGACTGAGCGTTGGTTGTGCCCTGGTTGTTGTCGAAGCCATCGAGGAGAAAGTTATTCTGCGTCTGATAATTGCCATTGGCTACGAACCAATCCGGCCCGCGCGTCGCCGGAGTTAGATCGGTGGCCACGGTAACACCGGGCACGAGCAATGCCAGGTCGGTATAGCGGCGCGCCTGCAACGGCAATTGCACTGCCACGTTTCCTTTGACAACCTGGCCGAGGGAGCCTTCCTCAGTTTGCAACGCCGCCGGCTCAGCCGTGACTTCAACAGTCTCTGCTTTGCTAGAGGGCTGAAGCACGACCTTTTCGAAACGCTTTCCGTTTACATCAATGGTCACGCCTTGCAATTTGACGGTCTTAAAGCCATCGTGGGAAACCTCGAGGCCGTAGTCGCCACCGTGGATCGCCGAGAAGACCGCATAACCGTCCGAACTCGTGCTTTGAGACGCGGAGGTTTCCGTACCAGTATTGATGAGCTTTACCGCCGCCGCAGGAATGACCGCACCGCTCGAATCCGCGACCAGAACTTTCAATTCTCCAGCGTCGGTCTGGGCATAAAGCCTGGTAGCAAACACCCCTGATAGCGCAAGAATGAGCGAAAGACAGGATTTGATGGCACCGCGACTGGTCCAGGACATCACAGGCTCCTTACTAACGAGATCGAGGAAGATTTGCTCCGGAGAGTGTTTAGTAAACTTTCACGGTTACAGTGGTATTAAACAGATATTAAGATCACGTGAAAGCGCCAGCTTCTCCAGACAGGCGATCGTCGTCCTGAAGCCTTGCGCGTAGATGTCACCTCCCCCGCTAGGCATTCGGGCGGCGCGGGCGGGTTCAACTTCCCACAAGCCCACATCCAGATCGCCAAATTCGACATCGCGCAGGACTACAAATTCGTCGAGCAGACCCAGGTCTGGAACCCCGATATTGCTTTTGTCTACCCGAGCCTGACGACGAACTCGAACAACGAAGTCGGCATCTCGCTGGCCTGGGGCGGGGGCAAGAGTTACGGCAGCCACGCGGTCGGCATCCTCGGCGACTTCGTGGTCTGGTTCGGGGAGACCAGTGTCCGCACCACCACTCGTGTAAGTCCTACACGATTCGGCGACTATCTGCACGTGCGGCTGGCTCATCCCGACACTCGATTCTTCAGCGCCTTCGGGTATGCGGTGGGAAGTGACACTACCATTACACCGCCGCCGGAAAAGGACGACTATCTGTATGTCGAGTTCGGCCGAGAAGCGATCGCTCCATCGCCGCTTCACTAGACGCAGTTTCACCAATGCCTAAAGAGCATTTTGGGTGCCGGCGCCCCAGTTTCGCGTCGTGGCACTCGCTAACGTGGGAACCATACTCCCCAACCGCGCCAACGCTCTGGCCCCCTTCCACGGTTACGCCGGATGGCCGTTTTGCGCACGGCGTAGGGCAAGGGCGGAACTGCTGTTAGCCCAGCGTGCAGCGAAGCGGAACGCTGGGCGGGCTCTCTCCGCTAAATCTCCAAACCCCTTCAGGTGTCTGTGTCATAGCCCTGGCACTTGTTATCCACAATGGGGATGAGCGCTAGAATGTTCTCCCTCACCATCGGACGTAAACTTGGGTTTCTTTTCAGGCTTTTATGATTTGGCGGTGATTGCGCTGCTTCCTGTCGTTGTTCTAGGCTATCCTCTGCGTCTGAAGAGCGGTGGCGGAGATGGCCTCCGTGCTCGTGACTCTACGGTAGAAGAACGGAGGCACGCAACATGCTGCAAAAATACAAAGAGATTTTCTACGGAGGCGTTTTCGGGCTCGGTACGGCCATCCTTGATACGGTCATGGATGCCCGGATGGAGGGCCTCGGCTTCCAGGATGAAATGGTCCAGCATCGTCCCATGTTGTTCTATCGCGCGCTATTCATCTTAATTGGCCTAGCTCTCGGCTGGCTGCTCTGGCAGAAAAACAAACGTGAGCGCGAGTTTCGTGACCTATCGGAGATTCTAAAACGATTTCGTCAAGAGTACGGGGGCCCCGCTATTCTCATGCACGCAAAGTTGCAAGTACTCTTAACCCGAGAAGACCTGCACCTCTCCGACGAAGCCGAAGAACTTGTTCAGTTTGTGTACCAAAAGTCCCAGGATCTCCAGTCACTAGTTAAGAACAAACTGCCGCCCTGGTAAATCAACGCTGGCTCCGCCGTTCGTTGGATATTTGGCGACCCAAAAGCCTGCGCTAGCATGAAGAACCCTCGAACGACGACAACATGGTCATCATCGAGAATGCATCCGGGCTCGCAACCGAGTATGCGGTGTACATTATGAACGTATACGGGCATTACGAATGGATGTTTAACGGCGTAAGTGTCAGAGGAACACACGGTTGACAGGTTGAGTCCGCGGCCAGCGGGCCTTCGCCACTTCACCAGCAAATTTTCAGGTGACTCGGACGGAATCGAGTGAAACGCGCCGTGTGTGCTCATGGCCGTGGAGGGAACCAAAGGGCCAAGGAGTGAGAGCGCCCTACTTGAAAAGAGCGAGATCGATTGCATCGGCCATGGCCCGGTAGCCAACATCGTTGGGATGGAGATGGTCTCGCGAAGCAAAGCGCGGCGACAGTCTGCTGGGATGATCCGGATCTCGGGTATCGTAGTTTACTAGGACACCTTCCTTAGACGCACAGTTACGACACTCGGCATCGATCGTTCCGCATTCGATGTCAAGCTTGTGGCCAGCGCTCAGAAAACCTACGAGAAGGCGGTATTGCACAAACTAGCGGAAATCTAATGAGCGGTCCCAAACGGTTCCTGCTTTATTCTCCTGCCCGTCACCAGCAGACGCGTCCATGGCTGATCTTTCAATCGGCTGATTTGTACACCCGGGTGGCCATAAGTCGTGTCATGAATAAATTGGCCACGCCCAATGAACATTCCGGTATGAGTGATGTGATCGGCCGAACTGCCGAAAAACAATAGGTCCCCGGGCCGAAGTCGTTTCCGATCGACTGAAGCCGCGCCTGACCAGGCAGCCTGGAGGTCAGCATCCCGTGGCATCACGATTCCGCGGCTGCGCACCAGCATTTGGGTGAAACCCGAACAGTCGAAACCCAGACTCGATGTGCCGGCCCAGGTATAAGTAGTTCCGAGAAAGCGTCGTCCGAGAGCGATAGACTGCTCAATTGTCAGTTTCTGCGGCGCAAGATCCAAATCACCTTGTTGCACCCATGCCAGACGTCCATCCACCAGGCGTACTTGCAGCCAACCGTCATCGTCCCCCTGCCCTTCGGCCGTAATTTCCAGGCGCGATTCGAAGGGAATCGTCAGCCAAGGCCGATGCGCGGTAACGTCGGGCTCACGATAGAGGTTCGCCGTCAGGCCACGCACCTGCGCCGTCGTGCCTGAAGTTGCGTAAGGTGGTTCAGACGATGAGATCTGGCGCACTTCGTCTGTTCGCAACCAACCAGTGTACTGATCGGGAGTGCGCACCCTGGCCCAGCCCGGGCTTTCCTCAAGCACAACAACAGTGGTGCCGTAGATTGCTTGGGATACCACGTCGGAATCTGTGTTGCCCGCGGAGAACATGTTCACTACAGGAACGGCAACCACAGCAGAAGTGGCATTCGTTTGTGCTAGGCCCGAACAGGCGAGTAACAACGCGCCAAACAGGAGTAGCTTGCGGGCGCTGAAAACGCGGGCTGAGGATGTGGGCACGACCGTTCGCACTAAATCTTTAACCTTGCCGAGCATGAATACCGGGTCGGACGAATCCTCAAATCACGAAAACGGAGCCCCCCTCGGCGTCACGTGCTTCAAGCGGCCTGTCGATCAGAAGGTGTATCTGACCGAGACCTGCATTTTTCGTGGATCGCTAGTCAGACCGCGCCCGTCTTCGCTAACAGTCAGCGGGTCCACTACGCCGAAATCGGAGTTATTGTATCGATTGCTGCCCGGCTCGTCATAGTGAACGGAGTTGGTAACATTCTGCACTTCCAGCCGCATCTCTACGTCCTGTCGTTCGGTAATTCGTACCTTCTTGGCCACCGACATGCTCAGATTCTTGTAACCAGCGAGCCGGAAAAAGTTCCGACCGACGTTGCTAAACTGGCCCGCGGCCGGAGTGGAGAACTTTGCGATTTGGTCGGATGTGACATAGGTGAGCAATCCTGTGCTTGCATCGCGATGGATGTGGAACATGTTGGGCGAGCAGCCATCGCAGTTGGCAACCGTACGTACGACGCTGTTGAGCGTGTAGTCGTTGCTGGTGGAATACACGGTGGTGGGACGGCCGCTTTCGATCATGCCAAAGCCGCCGATCTCCCATCCTCCCAAGACGCGGTCCACGAACCCATTCCAACTGTGCCCCCAGCGCTTGCCGTGTCCGAAGGGAAGCTGATACACCCAGATACTCTGGAAGACGTGGGTGCGGTCAAAGTCGGAAGGCGCATAGTTCAGCCTGCGATTATCCAGATCAAACGGCGTACTGGAGGCCCCGAACGGGCTAGAGGCCGTTCCTACGGTAGTGAAAGTTGGATCAAAAGATCGGGTGTCGGTCGATTTCGACCACACATAGCTGGCCTGGAAAGTCAGTCCGTTTGAAAAAGCACGCCGGACTTGAGTTTGCAGGGAGTGGTAGGTGGAGAAATCGTGGCTATCGAGGACTGTCAAGCCAGTAGTGCCCGGACCAGTCCCGGCAAATTGGGGATAGGAATAAAAAAAAGTTGGAGCCAGACCGGCGGCTACATCGGTCTGATTCTGTGCCAGGTTGGCAGCCATTCTAGCCACGCGGCCATTCACGAGATCGCTGTTGTAAGGATTTTGCTTGAACTGGGGTAGTATCGACGTTCGAGTCGGCTAACCATTGCGATCCTGTCGCATCCTGAGGCGGGCGGTCGGCGTAGCCAGCCACTTGCTGCATAAGCGTGTCGATCAACGGGCTATCGCCGCCGGCCGCTACGGTGTTGAAGGCGCTCAAGAATCCATTGCCGCGAATCTTCGCCTGATTAGCATCGTAGGCACCGAACAAGTGCACAGCCTTCCGGCCAAGGTAGTTCACCTCCAGGACCATCTTCTGCGGCAGTTCATGCTGGATACCGAAGCTCCACATGTAGGTCTGAGGCGGCTGCCAATTGGGATCGACGACAGTATTGGAGTTGTTGCTAAACGGCGCCGGCGTCCGCAATTGTGCAGGTGTGCCGAACAGCGTCAACGGATTGATTCTCTGGTCCAGTTCTGCAGGTGTGAGCTGGCTTAACCGACCGCCGCCGCTTCCGAAAGTCTCGTCCGTGACCTGGGTTGTGAGCCCTGGCATCCCCTGGAATACGGCCGAGGAAAGAGCAAACGTATTGAAACGGTCATAGGCGATCCGGAAGTTTCCGCGGACGGAGGTCTTGCCATTGTTATGCGGATCCCAGGCGAAGCCAATGGAAGGCCCGAAGTTTTTCCAGGCATCCTTGTAGAGTTCACCCGGCGTCCAGCTGAGGTTGTCACTGCTGAATCCCCATCCGATGGGGGGATTGGGACGCAACATATTGTTTGCGTTTGTTACCCGCGGCGAAAGCTTGATCTCCCAGCGCAGCCCCAGATCGACGACCAAGTTGGGCCGCACTCTCCAAGTATCCTGAACGTACGAATCATATTCTGGCATGCGAAAATCGGCGTGTAGAAAGGTACCAGCCGGCGCCCAGGTATTGGCATCTTTGGCCACGTAGCCTTGCTGAATAAGACCGACACGGCCCAAGAGGTCGTTGATCGAACCCCGCAAGTCCGGCAAATCCGAGTTTTGATCGATGTTCAAGCCTCCATAGTTGTAAGTAGCGGAATCGGGTGGATCCACCGCAGGATCGAAGTTGATAGCCAGGGCCGCATTCAGGTTGCCAATGCTTCCCCGCTGGTCGATGTGCCGCTGGTAGCGGAGGTTGACTCCCCACTTGAACGCATGCGCGCCATGCAGGTAGGTCATGTTGTCCGCCAGTTGGTAGGTAGTCAGGAAACGCGCATTCCCGGCGTAGTTCTGCAGCGGCACCTGCATGCAGAAGGAGTTGTTGAAATAGTCGCAAAGCGGATGGGCGAAGAAATTGATCGCGGGATTGCTGGCGGAGTGCGGGTCCGGGTTCGCAAAATTAAAGCCGAACCGGTTCAACCCCACAACCAGCTCGTTGAGCATGTTGGGATTAACCACCCAGCGCCACGCGACCGCCAAATTTCTCGGCGTGCGGAAAGTATCCACTACGTTAGGAAATCCAGGAAAGATGGGTAGCCCAGTATTGGCGGTGTCCCCGAGCGTATTCTGGTGCCCCGCCGACCAGCGCACAAACAGGCTGTGGGCCGCATTGAAGTTGTGATCCACCCGAACCGTATAGTCCAACTGCTTCTCGTGCTCGCCGCCGAGAAAGGTGAAGCCAGCAATGTTCAACCCGTCCCCAACCGTGTAGTTGTTGGGAAGGGGCATCGAATTTAGTACCGATTGCACGGCGGAATCAAGCCCAAGGCCCTGAGGATCATTCGCGGCTACGTCGTACGGAACGACATTGACGTTAGGCAAAGGATTTCCACTTTTGTCGACCGTAGCGTTGCTGCTTCCCGCCGCGGCGTTGAAGCATTGTCCCTCGTAAGGCTGGTTCGCGCCACAGATAGGAGAAGACTGGTCGATGAAACGCAACAACCCGCCGCGCGCCTGCTGGGTGTAAACCGTATTGGTGTTGATGGTGGTCAGCAATGTCTGCAGCCACTGGAAATTCACAAAGAAAAAAGTCTTGTTCTTGACGATAGGACCGCCCAAGGTAAATCCTGGAATTTTTTGGATGAACTGCGGTCGGGAAAGTCCCGCTCCGATGTTGGCCGGATCGTTAGCATTGAATCCCGGCGTCTGATAAAAGAAGTATCCTGATCCATGAAACGCGTTGGAGCCAGAGCGGGTAACCATTTCCACCTGGGCGCCGCTGTTGCGGCCGTACTCTGAAGTCGGGTTGCTGGTCACTACCCGGAATTCCGACAGCATGTCAGGGTTGGTGCGGAGGGGAGAGAAGTTGGAGCCGCCCGCGCTAGTCTCGTTTATATCGATTCCATCCAAGGTGTAGTTCCAGGCTCGGTCGCGAGCGCCGTTTGCGTGCACGCCGCCGCCGGCAACGTTCGGTCCTCCCTGATTAAAACCCCCAGAATCGACCACTCCGGGCTCGAGTTCCACTAGCGAGAGAGTATTCCTTCCGCGCGCGGTGACAATGGGCAGCGTGTTCAAGGCTTCATGGTCGAGCAGGTTCCCAATGTTGCCGGAGGTCGCGGTTTGCACCAGGTCCGCCGCCCCTTGCACCTCCACCATTTCAGTGGCCGCACCCACAACCAGGGTAGCGTTGACGGCGGCAGGCTGGCCGATGGTGACCACGGTGCCGCTGGCCTCATAGGTCTTAAAGCCCTTCATTGCGATCCGCACAGTGTAAGTGCCGGGCTGCACGGCGTCGAACAAATAGGTCCCGGCCGAGGTTGTAGTGGAATTAAAGGAGACCCCGGTGGCCTCATTCATCAACCTGACTTCCGCTCCACTCACCAGCGCTCCGGAGGTATCGCGAACCAGCCCCGTCACCCGTGACGTGGTTTGCGCCATCGCCGACGTGCCAGCGAGCAAGACAAAAAGACAAACAAGACGACGCGCGAAAAGGCAGTTGCTCATGGTTGGCCACTCCTGGTCAATGGGTTTCCGGATCAGCGCTTGCTTCGGGGCGCTTTACCTCACAAAATCTGGACACCTCTATAACAACCCCTCAGGACGCCTGTCAAGCTAATTTATGAGACATCGCTACATTTGTTGCTTTTTCGCGGTATTTACGCTTTGTGGAGGGTAAACCAGTAAAACAGGCTATGCTAGAGGAAGATCCGCTGGTCGTGGCAAATAATGCCGGTGACATCTGAAACGGCACATCACAAATCGCAACAAACGTATCATCTCACGAATGTGTCTTCCCGCGGGCCTGGCGATCAGGCCTCAGGCCTCACCCAGGATACCAACGGAAGCCGTGCCGCTGCTCCTGATCGACCTGCTTCAGTACGTCCAGGGTTCGCGCCCGGCGGTAGTGCGCGCAAGTTGCGAAAAGAATGTTGATGAAACTGGTCGGCGCAGCATAGGAGTTGCTAAAGGGAGCTTCCACCGAGGTTAAGAAGCATTCGTCAGAGAAGCGCGCGATGGGAGACACGAAAGTGTCGGTAATTCCCACGCAGTAAGCGCCATTGGAGCGAGCCTGTTGTAGACCCTCCACGGTCTGCCGCAGGCCTCGCCTGAAGCTGATCGCGATCACCAGGTCTTTCTTGCCTATTCCGCGCACCGCATGCAAGGTCTTGCCGGGGGTGGTCGCTTGGGTGACGGGCAGGCCGAGGAGCGTCAGCTTGTAATCGAGCAAATAGATCAACGCGATGGCCATGTCGCCCCCCAGCAACAGAATCTTCTGGGCGCCATATATTCGCTCGGTGACCGATACCAGGCGCGACATGTCGAGAGTATTTCGCAGAGTATGCAGGTTGCGGATATCTTGTTCCAGCGTCCTGCGGCCGTGAGAGGCGAGGCTCGAATCATTAGGCACGACGCTCTGCATGCCTTCCAGTGAGGTGGCGCTGGCAATCGAGAGTTCGTGAAGGTAGGCCTTAAACTCGCGGTAGCTTTCGAACCCCAAGCCTCGTGCGATCCGCAAAACCGTCGCAGGGTCGGTCTTAAGGCGCTCCGCCAGGCCGCGGATGCTCAATAAGACATACTCCTTCGGATTTTCTTGAACCGGACGAATGAGCTCCTGCCGCTTGATATGGAGCTTGCTGATGCGTTCCGTAAAGCTCAAATTGGCGGCGTTAAATGTAGGCACTGCGCGTTTTCTCACGGCAACTCCCGAACGCTGTGGATTGCGGCCCGTCGGAATCACTTTCTGGCCGACCATCCCCCAAAAGACGGAGATCGTCTGGCGTGAGCAATCGCGACAAATGTATCACTATCTCGAATGCACGCAATGAAAAATATTAATGTGCGGCGGAGAATCGCGGTTATGCGGATTAATAAATGATTAGGGCCGCCCCCGGATACTGTGACGTTTGTTGCACAACCGAACACGCACTCGATAATCTCCAGGATCTTGTGTGCCACCAGGGAACGGCCGCGCTGGTTCTCCATAAATAATGTCCGTTCGAATGAGCTCAAATCGCGTGACTGCCCGGCTATCAGGTCTGGCTCTACTAGGAAAGGCCGCTTATAACGCCATTTTCGCCTCGATTTGCACACTTCGAGACCGTGCCCGAGCTCGGTCGCCGGTGGGTTTTAGAAGGTGGAACGACGCTAGCAATCAGACCCGCGCCGGTCGTATAACACAGCCAGCGAAGCGATTGCACAGTTTCTGGTCATCACCCTGTGGAGGGGGTGTGCATGTCGTGGAAGAACAAGGCCAATGAAGTTGCGAATTTTTCGGTGGACTTCGAAAGCAAGCGGACGTAGAAAACAAGCTTCCTCGTGAAGCTCTCCGCGGGCTTGCGGAGAGCGGTACACGTCGCCAGGCTACGCGCCCGAGTTTCGGTCGGCGCAAGGAGTTTGACATGGCTACGCGGCAGAAAACTCTCCTGTGTGTCGACGACAATCAGAGCAGCCTGAAGATTTGCAAAATGATTCTGGAAGACTTCGGCTACAAAGTCTTGACCGCCAGCAGCGGCCGCGAAGGACTTGAGGTCTTTGCGTCGAGTGCGATCGATGCTGTGATTCTCGACTATCAAATGCCGGAGATGAACGGCGAACTGGTTGCTGGTGAAATGAAACGGACGAATCCGCGCATTCCCATTCTCATGCTTTCCGGCTGGCCGTCCGTGCCAGAAAGCGCGCTTCAACTAGTGGACGAATTTGTCGCTAAGGGAGATCCGGTCGAATTCATGCTCCTAGCGGTTCAGCAAGTGTTAAGTCGTGGCGAAAAGCGAAAGCCTGTGAGAGTCGTTACTCGGCCTCGGGGGGCCTACCACTACGCAGAAGCCAGAATAGTATGACGGCCGGCACCGCCCCTATGCTCTCATTGAATACGCTGGTGCGTTTCGCGCCTCGTAGGACATAATGTGCATTTTCTTCGATAGCAGATCTTCTCCAGGAGCCCCAAAATGAGTCCTCGAGAATTGGCCAAGGCGAAATCCCGCCCCGTCCATCAACGTCCACAACGTCAGCCGTCCAGACGGGCCTCGTTCCCGATTGTCGGTGTCGGTGCCTCGGCCGGTGGCTTGGAGGCATTCACACAATTGCTCAAGGCGATAGGTTCGGGGACAGAGATGGCGTACGTACTGGTCCAGCATCTGGACCCGAGCCATAAAAGTTCGCTGACTGAGCTGCTTGCGAAGGCGACCGAGATGCCTGTCAGCCAAGTAACTGATGCCACTCTAGTCGAACCTAACCATGTATATGTGATTCCGCCCAACGTGGACATGAGCATCGCACAAGGAATATTGCGACTGACACCCCGTACCGAGACGCTTGGCCGTCACATGCCTATCGATCGTTTCTTGCGCTCGCTCGCAGAGGACCAGGGGAGCAATGCGATTGGGATAATTCTTTCAGGAACTGCTTCTGACGGCACCCTGGGGTTGGCAGCGATCAAAGCGGAGGGGGGCATTACCTTCACCCAGGATGAAAAATCGGCCAAATTCGATGACATGCCACGGAACGCTATTGCCGGCGGCTGCGTGGATTTCGTCCTCCCTCCTGACGCGATTGGTAGAGAGCTAGCCAGGGTTCGCGCCCATCCGTATTTGGCCTCTTCTGCGTCCTCAAGAACGGCTGAACTGTTGCCCGACGGCGATCCCCAACTAAAGAACATTCTTCATTTGCTGCAGACGGCAAACGAAGTTGATTTTTCCGATTACAAGCCTGCCACTGTCAAGCGGCGCATTCTCCGCCGCATGGCTTTGCACAAGGTAGGGGAGTTGAAAGAGTACGTCCAGTTTCTTCGGCACCATCCCGCCGAAGCGGAGGCCCTATACGAAGACATGCTCATCAAGGTCACCAGCTTCTTCCGCGACCCCGATGCTTTTGAAGCGCTAAAGGCGGAGGTGTTTCCTAGCATTCTGAAGCACAGGTCACCCGAGGAGCCCATCAGAGTTTGGGTGCCTGGGTGTTCAACCGGTGAAGAGACCTACTCGCAGGCGATTGCGCTGCTCGAGTTCTTGGGAAATAGAAGCGCCGATATTCCCATCCAGCTCTTTGGCACCGACCTCGGCCAGGGAGGCATTGAGAAAGCCCGCGCCGGGATCTACCCGGACAGTATTGCGGCCGATGTCTCGCCGGAACGGCTGCGACGCTTTTTCCTCAAGGTGGAAGGTGGCTATCGAATTAACAAAACCATCCGTGATATGTGTGTTTTCGCTAGACAAAACCTGCTTCAAGATCCGCCCTTTTCTCGGATCGATGTCATCAGTTGCCGTAACGTGCTGATCTACCTCGGGCCGGTATTGCAGAAAAGGATCATGCCCATCTTTCACTATGCTCTGAAGCCAAGAGGATTTGTGATGCTGGGTGGGGCGGAGGGCATCATTGGCACGGCCTCGGACCTATTTGAGTTGATGGATAGGAAGCACAAGATCTATTGCCGAAAATCTATCGCTTCTGGGCTGCACCTCGATTTCGCCGCTAGTCGATACTCGAGGGAAGCAGGAAACACTTCAGGCGGCGAGCAAGTACAGAAGCGTGAGGGTAGCTTGCGCCTCTCGGATTTACACAAAGAGGCCGATCGCATCCTCTTAACGAAATACGCTCCTGTCGCCGTGGTGATTAATGACGATATGGAAGTCCTTGAATCCCGTGGACACGTGGGCCTTTATCTTGAGCTCGCGCCCGGCAGAGCCAGCTTCAACGTATTGAAGATGGCTCGAGAAGGGTTGCTGTTCGATCTGCAAGCTGCCATCAACGAAGCAAAAAAGGAGAAGCGGGGAGCTCCGGTCCGAAAGGAAAACGTACAGATCGAACGCAACGGTGAGCTCAAAGAAGTGAATCTCGAAATTGCCTTTCTCAAGGTCGCCTCCGACAGAAGACGGCATTTCTTGATCATGTTCGAAGACTCGAGACCCGCGGATAGGGCTGATGCAGCGGGAAATACGCCCGGAGAGGCAAAAGTTAGCAAAGGCGGGAAGGGAAAACACAGTAATCATCAAAGGAGCCGGTTGAGGCAGGAACTTGCTGCCACTAAGCGATATCTGCACTCCATTGTCGAGGACAAGGAAGCCAGCAACGAAGAACTCCAAGCCGCGAATGAGGAAATTCTGTCGAGCAACGAAGAGTTGCAGAGCGCAAACGAGGAGCTGCAAACTGCCAAAGAAGAGCTCGAGTCAACCAATGAAGAACTACACACGGTCAACGAGGAACTGCACAATCGAAATTTTGAATTGACGGAAGCCAACGCTGACTTGGTGAATCTGATCAGCAGCGTCAATATCGCGATGGTTATGTTGGGACGAGATCTGCGAATTCGGCGCGTTACCCCCAAGGGGGGACAGCCGTTCGGTTTGATCCCAATGGACGTGGGGCGACCGATCACCAACATCAGGTCGAATATTGACGTACCCGACCTGGAACAAATGATTTTAGAGGTGATCAACACGGTCAGCGTAAGAGAGCGAGAGGTTCAGGACCGGCAGGGGCATTGGTATTCGCTTCGTATCCTGCCTTATAAGACTCTGGAGGACACGATCGATGGCGCCGTCCTAACGCTGGTCGACATAAATGATCTCAAAAACAACCTAGAGGAGATCAAGCAATCCCACGATCAATTGGCGGCGGAGCGGGCGAAGTTAGAGGAAGTGCTTCGGCAGATGCCCTGTGGGGTCATGATCGCCGAAGCTCCCTCGGGAACGCTAATCCTCGCCAACAAACAGGTAGAAGAGATCCTGGGTCAGCCATTCCCTCACGACGCTAACATTGAGGAGTACACCCAATATAAAGCTTTCCATCTTAACAAGCAGCCCTTCAAACCCGAAGAGTGGCCACTCGCACGTTCTCTTGCCAGAGGCGAAGTGGTCAGGGATGAAGAAATTGAGTACGTGCGCGGGGACGGAACCCCGGTTTTCTTGAGTATCAGCTCTGCCCCAATTCGCGACCGGGGAGGTTGTATCATCGCGGCGGTGGTTACGCTTTTCGATCTCACGCATCGCAAAGGAACCGAAGAGGTACTGCGCTCCACAGAAAAGTTGGCCTCTTCTGGACGTCTGGCGGCTTCTTTTGGCCACGAGATCAACAATCCCTTGCAGATGCTGGGGGGAGCGTTATACCTGCTCGGTCAAAGCACCTGCCTGGGAGACGCGGAGCGCCGACACCTGGCGACGGCACACGCCGAGCTGGAACACGTAGCACACCTAACCACAAGTCTGTTGGGTTTCTACCGCGATTCACCGTCGCCGGCGGACCTCAAGATCGGCGAGGTGCTCGATAACGTCCTGAAGTTTTATACCCCGGCCATTCGATCTAGCAGAGTAATCGTCGAGAAGCGATACGACTCGGAGGACGTGATTCATGGCTTTCCCAGCGAGATAACTCAGGTATTCTCAAATCTTGTGGTGAATGCGTTGGAAGCCTTAAGCCCGGAAGGAACGCTCAAGTTGCACGTTGCAGCCTCTCGGGACTGGAGAAACCCGACAAGGCGCGGAGTCCGTGTCTTCATTGCAGACAACGGACCGGGTGTGGCTCATGAGAATCGGCGAAGAATGTTTGAACCATTCTTCACCACGAAAGGTGAGAGGGGTACTGGTCTTGGTCTGTGGGTCACAAGTGGGATTGTGGATAAGCATGGAGGCTGGATTCGAGTACGCAGCAGCACGCAGCCCGGGCGAAGTGGCACGTGTTTTGCCGTGTTTTTCCCGGATCGGAGAGTATCGACAATGGGGGATACTACTGTCGCGTTAGATAAAAGTGCGTGAGATTTCGAGATGAGCGTTGTGTGGGTTAATGTCCGATAACCAACAGCGCACGAGGTCTGCGGGTCAGAAATCAAGCCTCAGGGAAAACATAATCTGCCGCTGCAATGCGGCGCCGTTAAATGCGGTGTTGATAATGATCCCGCCGGCTTGACAATCGACGCAGGGATCGGATTGTCGAGATTGACCCTATTGAAAAGGTTGAAGATGTCGGTGCGGAATTGCAAAGAAACACTCTCCTCCAGGGGGATGCTCTTTGCGACGGAGAGGTCGCTCTGGAAAAAGCCAGCCCGCGTAGCGAATTCCTCACCGCGCTTCCAAACGTGCCGAAGGCGGGTCGCTGCCACGGTCCAATAGTGTCCCCGGGCGTGCCGTTTGGTTGGAGTGGCACGCCACCTGTGGTCGTGAAGTAGCCGTTTCGACTCCCCGTGACGTGAACGGATCCGACAAGATTCGGGCGGCAGGGACCTGTGTCTCGGTCGCTAGCGCAGCTTGAATACGACGGAGAAAAAGGCACGCCGCTCTCCCAGGTCATGGTCCCACTGAGAGACCAGCCCCCGACGATGCGGTTTAGGATCGGGCTGACGCCTCCGCGAAGCGCCCGGCCCTTTCCGAAAGGCAGTTCCACCAGATTGGTCAAAACAAGAACATGTTTGCGGTCCGTGTAGTCGACACCGTAGTTAAGCTTTGGATCGATCGCGTAGTAGTCGCTGTCGTAGCCCATGGCTTTCGACCAGGTGTAGTGAGCGAGAAACTGGTCTCCCCTGGTGAAGCGCTTTTCCGCCACCACCTGCAGGGAGTTGTAATTGTCGGAAGCATCGCTGCCGAAATAGCTAATTGGCTGCGTCCATCCGAATTTCTTGAAGAAGGGTTTTCGCTCATTCGTGTCGAGGCTGCCGAATCCCACGATGGTCGCCAGATTGGGGTCGTAGTGGGGTGAACTGCTCGGGAAAACGTGGGTGCCTTTGTTGCCTACGTAGCCGATTGCTAGTGACAATGTCGGGGTGAGCTGGTGTTGTACGGTCAAGTTCCACGCATCCAGCGTAGGCAGTCTTAGCTTGCGCGGAAGAATGAAGGCGGCAACCTGGTCGGGAAGCGGGAACTGGCCGGAGGATGGGACCGTGATGAGATCGGGTGCGGGCGGCCCTTTCGAGAGATCAAATACGCTCGCAGTGTTCGAAGACGGACTAATTTGCTGCGCTATCAACACTGGCAGGTTCTGTGTCGCCGTGTGCCCGAAGTTCGAACCAAACACCCCAATGTCAAAACTGCGGCCATAACCCAATCGGACCACCGTCTTCGGCGTCACCTCGTAAGCAATGCCCAGGCGCGGAGCAAAGTTGGTGAAATTATTCTTCACATTTCCCTGAAGGTTGACGTTCCCGAAGCCCGCCACATTGACCAAACCAGTGCCAAGGTCCACCCATCCGCCGGCGCCCTTCCCGGTAACCGATTGCGGAAAATAAATTTCCCAGCGCAGTCCATAGTTGAGGACCAGTTTGCGAGTGACGCGAAAGGTGTCCTGGCCGTAGAAGAACCATCGCTTCTGACGTTCTCCTGCATCGTCAATGCTCCGCCGGTTCTTTTGGGACCTGCCAGTGGTTGCCCCTGCGATCCCGGTTTCCATTTACGACGATGTGCAGCTTCCCCCGCGAGTGTTGGCCGAAGCCGAGGATGAGACGGCAAGGGTCTATCAAAAAGCGGGAATCACCAGATTCCGCACCCGATTTGAGATGCCAGGATCCCCCTTCGGCAGTGCATCTCAACTTGCGAATCATCCCGCACGCATCGAAATCGGG
>Ga0070708_100000815_pt1 | contig 23530 bp, 20 predicted proteins | sample KBSK5503metaG_FD_65469 | JGI IMG/M metagenome (GOLD analysis project Ga0070708, IMG submission 65469) | Corn, switchgrass and miscanthus rhizosphere microbial communities from Kellogg Biological Station, Michigan, USA - KBS K5-50-3 metaG | ecosystem: Host-associated > Plants > Roots >... | reverse complement strand
GCAGGCATTCGTCTCGGAGCTGCCGTCCAGCCGCAGTAGGGTGGCCGCTATCCGGAAGCGCTCCTCGACCCGATACTCGCCGGCTGCGACCTGGCCGAGCGCGTGCTCGAGGTCCGCAGTCTCGACCTTGGCCAGGAAGCCGACGCGCCCCAGGTTGATCCCGAGAGCCGGAACGCCAGCATCGCCGATCGCCCGTGCAGTGCGCAGGAACGTGCCATCGCCGCCCAGCACGCAGATGAGGTCGGTTCCCTCGCACGCCGCTGCGAGGCCATCCTGGTCGTCAGATGGGACGTCCCAGGCCTCGATCCCGTGCGCGGCGCACCAGGCTCGTCCCCGGGCCAACACCTCGCCGACTTGAGGACTGTGCGGGTTGCAGGCAAAGCCGACCTTCCGCAGGGCCCCCATCACGCTCCGCCGGCGGTCTCTGCGCCTGGCGCCATATCCCCCGGCGTCATCCGTGCCGGCGTCACCGACTCCAGCGCCAGGCGGTCCGCGATCTCGTCCACCCGACGCCGCAGCGCCGCCAGCTCCCCAGCCAGCTCGAACTCGGTGACGGCGGCGTATGACCGATCCAGCCCGGCGGCAATGAAGGCGCGCATGAGGCTCGACGGCGAGACGCCCCTTGCATGGGCGGCGGACTCAAGGCGCTCGATCAGCGCATCCGGCATGCGCAGCGAGACGATCTGACGCATCGTGTCCGGCGCCGGCACGGGCGCCAGATCGCCCGCCTCAAGCCCCTCGAAGACACTGAGCTGTTCGACGCGCGTGCTCCGCTCACCCCGCCGTTTCACGCGGCGCATCGTAATACGCGGCGTTTACCGCGTGAGGGGCGTCAGCGCGTCCACGGCCCCACGCCAGCTGGACTCGAGGGCCGTCCGGTCAGCCGGGGTCGTAGGACCGGCGGTCGAATTCGCGGTCCCGCTCGGCGCCTGCCCCGCCGCCAGGTGGGCAAGAAATTCGACGTTGCCGTCGGTCCCTGTGATCGGCGAGCGGAGGAGGCCGACCGGCTGGAAGCCGGTCGCCGGCACGGCGGCACCAAACTGCAGCAGAACCTCACGGTGGACAGCGGGATCGCGTACGACGCCACCTCGGGGCACAGCCTCACGGCCCGCCTCGAACTGGGGTTTGACGAGCGCCACGACCTGTCCGTCATCGGTCAACAGGCGGCGCACCGCCGGCAGCACCTGGCGGAGGCCGATGAACGACAGGTCGAGCGTCGCCAGTCCAGCATGCTCCGGTAGGGCTTCGAGGGTGCGCAGGTTGGTGCGTTCCATGTTGACGACCCGGGGATCGCGCCGGAGCCGATCGATCAGCTGACCGCGGCCGACATCAACGGCGTAGACGATCCGCGCCCCACGAGCCAGGAGGACATCGGTGAAGCCCCCCGTCGAGGCTCCTGCATCGAGGCATGCCAGACCCCTGACGGTGATGCCGAAGCCGTCGAGCGCGGCTTCGAGCTTCTCGCCGCCGCGTGACGCCCAGCGCAGGCCGGCCACCACCGTCAGACCCGCGTCGGGATCGACCAGCTGCCCCGGCTTCAGCATCCGGCTACCGCCACCCGCCAATTCGACGCGACCGGCGAGGAGCAGGGCCTGTGCGTCCGCGCGCGATCGAGCCAGCCCCCGTGCCACGAGGAGCTGGTCGAGGCGAATCCTGGGCATTCGCGAGCTCGCTACGGGCAGTCCGCACCTAGCAGCAGGCGGACCTGCCTTGGCACGCGCTCAGGCCGCGCTGATGCGGGCCTGCCGGGGCTTGCGGCGGGCGGCCTGCCCCACCCCAAGTGCCCCGCGCACCTGTCCCAGGATCCCGTCGGCGTCGATCCGTTGCTGGCGCCGCAGGTCGTCGACGGCACCGTGATGGACGAATCCTTCCGCGAGGGCAACCTTCAAGACCGGAACGTGGATGCCGGACCGGTTCAGCGCGTCGAGGACTCCGTCCCCAAAGCCGCCCATCGCAGCGCTCTCCTCGGCGGTGACCACCAGGCGTTTGCCCTCAGCGCGTTCGGCGAGAAGCTGCTCATCGAGTGGTTTTGCCCATCGGGCGTTCAGCACCGTGGCCGCCAGGCCATCGGTCTCGTCGAGCTCAGCGGCCACGCGCAGGAGGCGCTGGACGATCGGTCCAAAGCCAACGAGCAGGAGGTCGTCGCCTTCGCGGAGCAGCTCGCCGCGCCCGACCTCGAGCGCCACACCGCGCCGATCCGGGAGATCCTCACCGGCGTCGCGGGGGTAATGAAGGCTCATCGGGCCATCATGCCCCAGTGCCGTAACAACCATGTCGCGCAGCTCCTGCTCGTCGCCGGGCGACCCGATCACCAGGTTCGGCAGCGAGCGCTGCGCGGGGAGGGTGAACATCCCCTGGTGGCTGGTGCCATCCTCGCCGACGAGTCCTGCGCGGTCGATCGCCAGCAGGACGGGCAGGTCGTTCTGGCAGACGTCGTGCACGAGCTGGTCGTAGGCGCGCTGGCTGAACGTGGAGTAGAGCGCGACGACCGGTCGCATTCCGGCCAGGGCCAGGCCCGCCGCCATCGTCAGCGAATGCTGCTCGGCGATGCCGACGTCGAAGAATCGGTGCGGGAAGCGCTCCTCGAAGCGGCTGAGTCCGGTTCCGGTGGGCATCCCCGCTGTGATCGCGCAGATGCGCGTATCGGCCTCCGCCAGGCGAATGAGCTCTTCGACGAAGGTCTGCGTGTACGTCTTCGGCTTGCGCCGGGGTGCCGTCTCGTGGGGGATCGGCTCCTCGGTCGGATCGATGAGACCCAGGTCGATGGGCGGCAGGCTGGCGCCGTGGAAGCTGACGCTGTCGAGCTCGGCGGGTGCGTAGCCCTTGCCCTTCACCGTCTTCACGTGCACGACGACCGGTCCCGGAAGGTGGAATGCCAGCTCGAACGCGTGCTCCAGCTCGGCGATGTCGTGCCCGTTCAGCACGCCGATGTAGGTGATCCCCATGTCCTCGAAGAAGCCGACCTTGGCCCAGCTTCGCTTGAAGCCCTCCTTCAGGAAGGCGAGCAGGTCATAGATCGGCTTACCGAGGAGCGGAATACGGGTCAGCGCACGCGAGGTCGCCGACTTCGTCTCCTGGTAGACCCGCGAGAGTCGCAGCTTGTTCAGCCTGGTCGACAGCCCGCCGACCGACCGACTGATGCTCATCTCGTTGTCGTTGAGCACGATCAGGAGCCGATTCCGGGCGTGGCCGAGGTGGTTCAGCGCCTCGAGCGTCAGGCCGCTCTGCATCGCCGCATCGCCGACGCAGACCGCAATGCGCTGGCGGCGCCCCGGGTCCCCCGGCGGCAGGAGGTCCCGAGCGGCGGCAAGACCGATGGCGATACTGACGCCGGTGCCCGCGTGGCCCCCGTCGAACACGTCATGGATGCTCTCGCTGCGTCGCGGGAACCCGCCAATCCCGCCCAGCTGGCGGAGCGTGTCGAAGCGATCGGTGCGCCCGGTGAGCAGCTTGTGGGCGTACGCCTGGTGTCCGGTGTCCCACACGAGGCGATCGCGCGGAGAGTCCATGACCCGGTGCAGGGCGATGGCGATCTCCACGGCGCCCAGCGAGCTGGCGAGATGGCCGCCGGTCTGCTGGACGGTTCGGATCATCTTCTCGCGCAGCTCACTGGCGAGGACCTCCAGCGCCTCATCGTCGAGGGCGCGCAGAACGGAAGGGTCGCTGATGCGTTCGAGAACCGTCACGCGGCCTCCGGGACGAAATTCGGGGGCGAGTATAGACCGATAGGGCTCCGTGGCCGGTGCGGCCCCCCCGATCAGCCGGATGTCTCGCTCCCGGAGGGATGCGCTGCATTCGATGCGTCTGAGCCCTCGGGGCCCTCGTTCGCCTCGCCGCGATCGGGCTCGGCTCCCGCCAGGCCGCGCCGGCCGAGCTCGGCGATCGTCAGCTCAGCTTCGCGGAGACGGCGCTCGCATGCCGCGTGCAACCGCAGCCCGTCGCGGTAGAGCGCGATGCTCTCCTCGAGGCCAGTGCTTCCTGCCTCGAGCGCGTTGACGATGCGCTGCAGCTCGACGACGAGCTCGTCGAACGGCTTGACGGCCAGCTGGTCGTCGGTGAGGTCGGCGAGAATCATGTCAGCAGTTCCTCCGCCCGGCGGCGGGTCGTCGTCTCGACGCGTGTGCCGATGCTGCCCTCGGTGACGACCACTTCGAGGGAGTCGCCAACCGAGGCCGCGTCCGGGCTACGGACAATCCGGCCATCGGGCAGGCGCGCGACCGCGTAGCCGCGGGCCAGGGTCGCGATCGGTCCCAGGGCTCGGAGGCCATCGGCGAGGCCGGCCAGTACGGCACGTTCTCGCTCGGCGCGCCCAGCGAGTGCCCGATGTCCTCGATCCACGAGCTCCGCGGCCCGTTGCCGTCCGGCGGCGAGGTCCGGCGCCGCGGTAGCAAGGGCTCGTGCCTCCGTCGCGAGCAGGCGGCGGCGGTCGGCGACCCTCGAGGCCAAGGCCGTCGCCGAGCGGTCGCGCAGCCTCGCCAGGATCGCGGGCAGCTGGCTGCCGTCGGGGACGGAAAGCTCCGCCGCCGCACTCGGCGTGGGTGCCCGCACGTCGGCGGCGAAATCGGCAAGGGTCACATCGCTCTCGTGTCCCACCCCGACCAGGATCGGGAGCGGACTGCCCGCCACGGCGCGCACGACACGCTCGTCGTTGAAGGGCCAGAGGTCCTCGAGCGAGCCGCCGCCGCGCGCCAGGATGACGAGGTCGAGGCCCGAAACAGCGTACAGCCGCTCGAGAGCGCGCACGATTGCCGGGGCCGCGGTGGCCCCCTGGACAACCGTCGGCGAGAAGACGAGCTCGACGAGCGGATAGCGACGCCGGAGCACGTTGCGGATGTCCTGCCAGACCGCACCGATGGGCGAGGTGACGACCCCGATACGGCGCGGCCAGCGGGGCAGCGGTCGCTTCCGCTCGGCGGCAAAGAGCCCTTCGGCGGCGAGCCGGACGCGAAGCGCCTCGTATTGCGCATGGAGGTCGCCCGCGCCCGCCGGGGTAATCGATTCCACGTAGAGCTGGTAGGTCCCCTGCGGTTCGTAGACCCGCACCCGTCCATGGCAGATGACCGCCTGCCCGTGCTCGGGACGGACCGGCGAGCGCGCGAGCTCCTCCCGGAAGAGCACCGCCCGCAGCTGCGACCCCGAGTCCTTCAGGGTGAAGAAGCAGTGCCCCGACGGCGGGAAGGAGGGTGCGCTCACCTCCCCCTCGACCCAGACGTCGGTGAGGGTTGGGTCGCCATCCAGCAGCGCGCGGACGCGGCGGTTCAGATCACTGACACGGAAAATGCGCGGCGCGGCGCGCGGCGCCTCCCAGAGCGTGGCCTGTCGAGCCTCGTGCTCGCCACCCACAGCAGTCATTGCACCCGCGTCATGTACTCGCCGGTCCGAGTGTCGATCCGGAGGGTGTCGCCGGGATTGACGAAGAGCGGGACCTGCACGACCAGCCCCGTCTCCAGCGTTGCGGCCTTGCGCGCACCGGTCGCCGTATCGCCGGCAAATCCCGGATCGGTCGCCGTGACTGTCAAGTCGACGGTCACCGGCAGGTCGACGCCCAGGATCTCGCCCGAGTAGCTCGAGACGAAGACGTCCGTGTTCTCTTTGAGATAGAGCCGATCATCGCCGAGCATCGCTGCCCGAACCGCGAACTGGTCGTAGGTCTCGGCGTCCATGAAGTGGTAGGCGTCGCCATCGGTGTAGAGGTACTGCACCTTGCGCTGCTCGACACGCGCTCGCGGCCACCGCGTCCCGGCCTGGAAGGTGCGGTCAACGATGTCACCCTTGCGCACGTTCTGGAGCTTGAGGCGGACCTGCGCCGACCCCCGGGCCATCTTGATGTGGCTCCAGTCAAGGACCTTCATCAGCTCGCCGTCGAGCTCGATGATGACGCCCTTCCTGATGTCGCCGGTCGTGATCATGTGGCGCGGACTCCGTAGGTTCAGATCACGATGATGTCGCGGCTTGACCGCGTCAGCCGCTGGGGACCGTCTGGCGTAAGCAGCACATCGTCCTCGATACGGATGCCGATCCGGCCCGGTATGTACACCCCGGGCTCCAGGGTGAAGACCATCCCGGCTTCCAGCGGACGATCCCAGGTCAATAGCCGCGGCTCCTCGTGGGTCTCGAGGCCGATGCCGTGGCCGAGTCCGTGGCTGAAGGCCTCACCCAGCCCAGCGTCGGCAATCACCGCGCGGGCAGCGGCGTCGACGGCGGTACCCGTCGTGCCCATCGCCAGCGCCGCGTAGGCCGCCTCCTGAGCCGACCGCACGACTTCGTACATATGCCGCGCCTCGTCTGACGGCTCGCCGGCGAAGATGGTGCGCGTCATATCGGACCGGTAACCGTCGACCTGGCACCCGAAATCGAGGAGCAGTGCCTCACCGAGATGAAGCGCGGCGTCCGATGGGTGGCCGTGTGGCATCGAGGCTCGAGCACCAACGAGCACACCCGGCTCAAAGGCGAGCGCCTCGGCCCCGTGCGATCGAAACCAGGCCTCGATCTCCCAGCTGATCTCGCGCTCAGTCATGGGCGGGCGGACCGTGACGAGAAGGTGGTCGAAACATGCGTCGGTCAGCGCACAAGCTCGGGCGATCGCGGCCTGCTCGGCAGGGTCCTTGACGATCCGCATCACTCGGAGCGGCTCGTCGAACGGAACGAGCTCGGTGGCCGGCGACGCATGCTGGATGCCCACCCAATCGGCGTACGAAAGGACCACGGCCTCCGCCCCGCAGCGACGGATCGATTCCGCCTTGAAGATGGCGGCGAGCTCGATGCCGATTCCCTTGCGTGTCCTCCGCACATCCCATTCCGGGGCCTGCGCCTCGGCCTGCTCGGTGTAGCGCGCGTCGGCGAGCAGGATCTGACGATCGCGGGTGACCACGAGCGCCCCCGAGAAACCGGAGGTCCACTCCTCGCCGCGGTGCAGGACGAAGCCGGCCAGGTACCGTTTGCCGGCCGTTCCTGTCACCAGCATCGCGTCGAGGCCAGCGGTCGTCAGGTCGGCACGCAGCCTCGTCGTGCGATCGGCGACGGTTCGGATCGGCGGCTCCGCGGTCAGCTGGCCGGACACTCGGCGTCCGCCCTGGCGATGTTCGCCTGCTGCTCGGCGTAGGTCTTCGCAAAGTAGTGCGAGCCGTCGCGCGTGCCTCCCGGGCAGGCTGCCACGAAGAAGAAGTACCCGGAGGCAGTGTTCGCATCCGCGACTGCCTGGAGGCTCGCAAGCCGCGGCGCCCCGATTGGCGTCGGTGGGAGCAGTGCATGCAGATACGTCTGGTAGCCCCCCAACTCGGGAATGATCTTCACCTGTGAGCCGCTCGTCTGGAGCGGCGGCCACCAGGCGACGCTCGCCCATTGGCTGATCGGGATCGGCTCGGCCGTCAGGACGTACTTCTGCGTCGCGAGGGCCCATTGGAGAGTCGGATCGGCCTGGAGCAGGTAGGCCGTCTCGCCACTCGTGTTCATGCGGTTGAGGTAGACGCCCGCGATGGTTGCGCGCTCGCTGTCCTTCACAGCCTCGCGCTCCACGATGCTCGCCAGGGTCACGGCCTGGTCGATGGTCATCGGCTTGGCGTGGATTCGCTGCTTGCCGATGGCTGCGCGCAATGTGGGCGAAAGACGCCGATTGAACGTATCGAGCAGCTTTTCGACGAGGGCTCGTGCGGTCGTGTTGGCATCAACTCGATACGTGTCGGGAAAGAGATAACCCTCCAGCGTTCGATTCACCGGCAGGTTGTTGAAGAAGTCGTACTTCTTGAGAAGGTCGACGGGAGGATCCTTGACCAGGCGCGTGAACTCGTCGAGGTTCATCGTCAGCCGAGTAGCGCCGAGGTAGGCGACGATCTGCTCCAGGCGCCATCCCTCCTGGATGGTGATCAGGACCTCGGTCCCCTTCAGCTGGCGGAGCGCCGCAACGATCTGCGACGGAGTCAGTGAGGGGGACAGATCGTACGTGCCGGCCTGCAATGTCCCCTCGCGCCCAGCCTGGAAGACGTAGTACTGGAACGCGAGCTCGCTGCGCACGAGGCCCTTCGCCAGGAGGAGCTTGGCGATATCCGAGTCGTTCGCGCCGTTCGGCACCTCGATCGTGATCCGCTGCTTGCTCGTGCCGGCGGGGATGTCGGCGAGCGCCGCCGGCTGGTACCACTGCACGAAGTCGCGGACGATCCCCTGCTTGATCAGACCGGGGTTGTCGTCGAGCCAGCTCATCAGGCGTGGCGCAAAGGCCACGAAACCGACGAAGATCACGAGGCCAGCCAGCGCGGCTACTGCAGCAAACCATCCGAGCAGGATCAGCGGCTGAAACCGAAGCCGGCGGGGCTCCATCGCCCCTCGCTGGTCGCGGAGCTGACGAATGCGGGCCTCGCGACGCTGTCGATCCTCCCACCGCGTGCGCTGGTCGTTGTTCATCTGGCCTCCGTCCCTCGGCCCGGTGTGGTCTGGGCGTCCAGGTATTCTTGCAGGATCAGACGTGCCGCCGCGGAGTCGAGCTCACCGCTCCGTCGATCCACCCGGCGGCCCGCGGCGGCCAATCCTTGTGCCGCCTGCCAGCTCGTCAGGCGCTCGTCGCCGTAGACGACGTCCAGGCCGGCCATCATCAGCCGGGCGCCGAATGCTCTCGCCGCGGCCGCCTGGCTCCCCTCGGTGCCGTCCATGTTGCGCGGCAGACCCACCACGACGCGTTCGCTTCCCTCGCGTCGAGCGAGGTCCACGAGTTCGGCGATGTCCGCGCTGCCGCCGCGTCGCTTCAGCGCGGTACGGGCGAAGGCCATGCCCGTCTTCGTGTCGCCAACCGCGATACCGATGCGGCGGGCGCCGTGATCCAGGCCGAGCAGCCTCATGACGGGGCAATGCCGCTTGGAGTGGGCGTTGCCGACGCGGCCGGTGCATCGATCACGATATCGACGCGGAAGCCGAGGCGCGGGACACCCGTCACCCATCCCGGCCAGAGATCGATCCGCGGCATGCCGAGGGTCGCGAGCCGGGTACGCGCCTCATCCGCGGGCAGGCCGGCAATCGCAGATTTCAGGGCCTGGATATCGATTGTCGTCGCCGTCTGTCCGCTGACGCGGGATTGCGCGACGACCTGGCCGTCGGCGAATGTGACGCTGGAGGGCGTCACCGCGACGCTCCGCTCAATGAGCGTCCGGCCCGCCGGAATTGCCTTCGCATCGGCGCGCATGGCTTGGACGGCGGCGTTGCGGAGATCGGCGGCGAGGGCGTACGTGCGGTCATACGCAAGCGTGCCGCTCAGCTCGAAGGTCTCTTCGCCTCGAGTCCCAACCAGGCCATCAGGGATTGTGATCGTGGGCGCTTCCGCCTTGGCGGGTGCCACATAGACCCGATCCGAGTGCGCGGCAAGCTGCGCATCCAGTTGGCGCGCTGCCTCCGCTCGAAGGTCGGCCACGGCACCATCCACATCCTTCTGCGTGATCTCCTGAGTGGTGGTGGACTTGCCACCTGTGAGGGTGTTTGGATTCGTCACCACACGAGACTTGTTCGCACCTGAGCCTCGCAGGCGCCTATCGATCGTGCGATCGTCAACCGTGTCGATTGCTCCCGGAACAACGTTGCCGGCCGGCCCCGGAACTACCGCTGTCACCGCCGAAGCTCGTTCTACCGGTGGAAAAAACGCCCACGGCACCGTGACGTCTGCATCTGTCGCGAAGACGGTGTTGCCCGCTGAGATGCGAGTTCCCTTGGGGACGAGCACGTTCTCGTAGCTCCAGTTGTAGAAAAGGACGATCCCTTTTGCCGGGGTCGAATCGGTGTGCTTGCCAGTGACGGTCCCGGTCACCATGACCGCCAGCTGGCCGCTGTCGCGGTGTGCCGGTGCCGTGAGGCGGTAGTCGAAGGGCCCATCGGGGCGGGTGCTGGGCGTGAGGTGAATCGTCGCCGCCGGGATGACGGCGGCGACCACCGCCGCCACGACCACGACCGCACCAGCGATCGCCAGCAGCGTGGCCCTGTTCAGCGTCCCCCACGACACGAGCGACGTGGTGCGCCGAGCTGGGCGTGGCTGCGACCGCGACCGCTTCCCCGCGACCGGGGCCGGGGGCCGGGCGATCGTAATGGGTCGGGTCTCGTCACCCGCCGACGCACGGGTCACCGGGCCCCTCGACGTCCATGCGGGCGGCTGGGAGATCGCTGCGGCCGCCGACCCCCCGGACTCGGACGACGCAACTGCGGCGGCCGGGCCCCGAGATGAGGTTTCGCCGCGGACGACGCGGATGCTGGCCAGGGGGCGCGGTGGGAGGTCTGCAGCGGGGCCACCGGCCTGCGCATCGGCTAGGGACGGAAACGCGGCGATCCCCGCTTCGGCGGCCATCCCGCGAGTCGACGGATCAGCGACGAGGGAGAGCTCAATGCCGTCTGCCGCGGCAATCCGCGCGAGCAGCCGTAGGGCGATGACGCTCGAGAGGGCCTTGATGCGCCCGGGGGCGACCAGGATCACGCGCGCCGCGGCGGGCTCGTGGACCCGCCGGATGACGGATGGAATCTCGTCATCGGGCTCGAGATAGACGATCTCCACGTCGGGAGCTGATGCCGCCTTGGCCATCGGTCCTCAGAGTTCCATGGCGCGCACGGCGAGGCGCATGGCGCGATCGACCGCAGAGGCCTGGGCGTCGATGATCAAACCTTGGTGCGCGAGAGCCATCGGTGTCACATCCTGCTCGCTGCGCAGCAGTCCGGTCGCGTCCCGAACGCCGATGACGTCCTCAGGCGCGAGGGGGCGCACCTCCGGTCGTCGGGCGAACGGTAATCGCCGCCACCAGTCGTCCCCTGCCAGCGCGCTGCGGATCTGCGGCAGACGAGCCCCGCCGCCGCACAGATAGATCCGCGCCGGCAGGAGCTCGCCCTCGGCCAGGTCGGCGATCATGAGCTCAATGCCGCCGAGCCAGACCGCCGCGTCGGCCGTCAGGGCTGCCTCGAGCTGGTCGGGCGACACGTCGGATTCAGGGAGATCCGCGCCGTCAGCCACGGCGACCTTCATGGCCTCGGCTCGCGCGAAGGCCAGGCTGAAGCGCTCCGCGAGGCCCTTGGTGAAGGCGCGGCCGCCGAGCGCCAGCATCTTCGTCCCGGCGATCCCGCCGTGGCGCACGAGCGCGACATCGGTCGTCCCGCCACCCACGTCAATGAATACGGCTCCGCTGTCGCCCAGCTCGCCGGGGTCGAGGCAGGTGGCAACCGCATACGGTTCGGCGATGACACCGAGCAGCTGAAGGCCAAGAGCCGCGGCCACCGACTGGAGCGCACCAAGGTGCACCATCGGTGCAAAGGCGTTGAAGATCCCCATCTCGAGGTGCGCGCCGGTGAAGCCGATGGGGTTGCTCACCGGATACCCATCGATCTTCATCTCGACGATCGCCGCATGGACGAGCCGAACGTCGAGCTGCTCCAGGCCACTCTCCCAGGCGATGCGCTGCTCCGCCTCATGCAGGGCCTCCTCCTGCACGCGCTCCACGACGCGCTCGAGCTCCGCGTCGTCGAGCGGATGGCGTGGATCGTCCCGACGCGCCGCCAGAGAAGCGGTGTTGCCTTTGACGAGCTCACCCGCGATACCGATGACGGCGGCGGTCGGGCGCAGGTTGGCCATGGCCCGAGCCTCAGCGAGTGCGTGGCTGCAGTTGGCCACCACCGCGTCGATGTCACTCACGGTGCCGGACTGCATGTGCGTCAGGCCCTGGCGCTGGCGGCCGACGCCGCGGACGACACCCATAACCGTCCCTTCGGGCCCGGCTTCCGCGGTGACCACCAGTGCCTTGGCAAACTCGGTGCCCACGTCGAGCGCGGTGATGGCTGTTGGCGCGCCTCGCGGACGAGCTGAACCCTGCAGTCGTCCGACTACCCTCCCGACCAGCTCCTGCACCGCCGCCACCGGTCCCGGGCGGGTCAGCTCGCCTCGACGCGCCGCAGCGCCTCGAGCGCGAGCCGTGCCGCTTCCTTGAGGGCATCGTCAAGCCGCGCCGGATCCCGGCCACCAGCCTGAGCGAGATCGGCGCGGCCCCCGCCTCCGCCGCCCATCAGGCGTGCCGCCTCTCGAACGATGGCGGCGGCATCGAACCCCTCGCCGGCAAGGTCACGACTCGCCGCAACGAGCAGCGCCGGCTGGCCGTCGCCGTTGCCCGCAGCCACGACCACGAAGCGTCCCGCGATACCGCGCAGGTCGTCTGCGAGCGCGCGCAGTGCGGCGCCATCGGCCTCCGCATAGCGCTGAACGATCACCTTCGTCTCAGCCGCCTCCTGGGCCCCGCGAAGTGCCTCGGTGGCGTCGAGACGCGAGGCGGCGCTTCCGGCCCGACCCTTGGCGGCCTTTTCCGCTTCGCGCACTCGGCTCAGCAGGGCTTCGACGCGGGCAGGCACGCTCTCGTCCTTCTCACCAAGCAGCTGTGCGGTGCGCCGCAGGGCGTCAAGGCGGCGCGCCACGAGGTCGTCCGCCGCCGCTCCGGTGACGGCCTCGATACGGCGCAGTCCAGCGCCGATGCTCGACTCGCCGGTGATCACGAAACTGCCGATCTGGCCGGTTGCGGCCACGTGCGTGCCGCCGCACAGCTCCGTGCTGAAACCGTCGACCCCAACGACCCGAACCGATTCGGGCGCGTACTTCTCGCCAAAGAACATATCGGCGCCGATCGCCTGGGCGTCCGCCAGGCTCATCTGGGTGGGGGCGACAGTGGCGTTGCGCCGGATCTGCTCATTCACCCGGCGCTCGATCTCTCTGAGTGCGTCCCTTGGCGTCGCACGTGCCGCAGGGAAGTCGAAGCGCAGGCCGTCAGGACCGACCCAGCTGCCCGCCTGCTTGGCCTGCTCGCCCAACACGTCGCGGAGGGCGCGGTGGAGCAGATGCGTCGCGGTGTGGTTGCGCGCGGACGCCCAGCGCCGCTCCTCGTTGACCCGCGCGTCCACGCGGTCGCCGACCGCGAGCTCGCCATCGAGGCGGCCGAGATGGACGATCGCCTCGCCGGCGCGCTGGGTGTCGTCGACGAGGAGCCGGCCGCGTCCTCGTACGAGCTCCCCGCGGTCGCCAATCTGCCCGCCGCCTTCGGCGTAAAAGGGTGTGCGATCAAGAACGACCATCGCGGGCGCATTCTCGCCACCCGGAAGCACCAGGAGGACCGTGAGCCCATCCGCCGAGGTTTCGTTCGGGTAGCCGATGAACTCGCTCTGCACTCCCGAGAGCTCCGCATCGGGCGCGAACGCCCCTGCCCTCGTGGCCCGGGACCGCTGGCGTTGCTCGGCCATCTCGGCGTCGAACCCCGCCCGGTCGACCCCAACGCCGCGTTCCCCGGCTATCTCGACGGTCAGATCGATCGGAAAGCCAAACGTGTCATGCAACCGGAATGCTTCGGCGCCGGGGATCGTGCCGTCGCTCCCTGCGCGCTCCACCAGCTGGGCAAGGCGCTCGCTTCCGGACTCCAGCGTTCGAAGGAACTTGATCTCCTCTTCCTGCACCTCCGCCAGGATCCGATCCTCCTCCCGGACCAGGATCGGGTAGGCGCCGCCCATGGTCTCGATGACCGCCGCGCAGGTCTCCTCCAGGACCTGCTTGTCGATGCCCATGAGCTTCACGTGCCGCACCGCGCGCCGGATCAGCCGCCGCAGGACGTAGCCGGCCCCGTCATTCGCCGGCTTGACCCCCTCGGCCAACAGGAACGTGGCCGCGCGAGAGTGATCCGCCACGACCTGGTAGCTGAAGCGCTCCGCCTCGACATCTTCCGGCCGATGGCCCAGGTAGAGCGCCAGGCGATCGATGATCGGCTTGAACAGATCGGTCCGGTAGTTCGAGTCGACGCCCTGGAGGATGCTGGCGGTGCGCTCCAGGCCCAAGCCCGTGTCGACGCTCTTGAAGGGGAGCGGGGTGAGTGCTCCGTCCGCGGCGCGATCAAACTCCATGAAGACCAGGTTCCAGAACTCCAGGTAGCGCGGGCAGTGCTCGGAGTGGTCCGGGATGCAGTCGGGTCCCTCGCTGAACTCGACCCCGCGGTCGTAGTGCAGCTCGCTGCACGGTCCGCACGGGCCAGTGTCGGCCATCTGCCAGAAGTTGTGGAAGTCGCCCGCCGCAACATTGCCCCACCGCGCGATCCGCTCCTTGGGCAGGCCGATCTCATCGGCCCAGATCCCGTACGCCTCGTCGTCATCGGTGTAGACGGTGGCCGCCAGTCGCTCGGGCGGGATGCCGAACTCGGTCGTCACCAGCTCCCACGCCCAGTGGATTGCCTCGCGCTTGAAGTAGTCACCGAAGCTCCAATTTCCGAGCATCTCGAATAGGGTCTGGTGGCGCGGCGTGCGCCCCACCTCCTCGAAGTCGTTGTGCTTGCCGGCCACCCGCAGGCAGAGCTGTGCATCCACGGCACGCGTGTAGTCCCGCTTCTCCTCGCCCGTCAGAACGCGCTTGAAGGGGACCATGCCCGAGTTCACGAACAGGAGCGTGGGGTCGTCGCGGGCCAGGAGAGGGGCAGACGGCAACCGCGTGTGTCCGCGCTCCTCGAAGAATCGCTGGAACCGCTCGCGAATCTCGTCTGCCGAAAGGAACTGCATCCCGAGTTCTGTCTCGTCCTGGTGGGTGTTGCCCGGCGCGCGGGCGCCAGTCATGGTAAGAGCCGGCGGCGACCGGCTCCCGATGGCGTTGATGGACCGGAGCTCGCGGTGCTCAGGAGGTGGCCGCCTCCGCTGCGGCGCTGCCGGGAGCCTCGCCGGCATCCGGATTGCCGAGAATCCCGGCGCGGGCGATCTCCGCTGCCGCGCGACCCTCGTTGATCGCCTCGCCGAAGGCCGCCCTCCGTTCGTCGACGAACCCGCCGACCTGTTCGCGGAGCCGGACCCCGGAGTCAGGTGCGATGAGCAGACCAATCGCCGCGCCAATCAACCCGCCGATCGTCACGCCGGCGAGAAAGCTACCGATCCCTGAGTCGCGCATCGCGTGGTCCGACCTCCGTGCGTCCGTTGATTCTACGCATCAGGCGTCGTCATCGGGCGTTGGGCTCGGCCAGAGGGCCGCGAGCAGGAGCACGGCGAGCATCGCCAGCTGAGCTGCGACCGATGCGGCGACCAGCTCGAAGTCACCGATACGGAGCAGCCCCAGGCCGAGACGGCGCCCCATGGCGTTCCCGGCAACGGCGCCGATCAGCGATCCGGTCGCCAGGATCGGCACCAGGCGGCCCCATCGTCCCCGGACGGCGATGAAGAGGAACAGGTTCGCGGCCGCGGTCAGCACGCTGAGAATGAGCCAGGCGCTCACCGGCGGAGGCCAGATTCAGATGGGTGCGATCCGGCCGCCACCGAGGCACTCATCGTCCCGATAGAAGACAGCCGCCTGGCCGGGAGCCGGAGCCCACACCGCCAGCTCGGTCTCGACCGCGAGGCGATCAGAGCCGATGACGGTCACCTCGCACGGCACGTCGGGCGCCCGATGCCGGACGCGAACCGAGCACGCGAACCGTTCCGCTGGCGGTTCGCCAGCGATCCAACGCGCATCCCCCACGGCGAAGGTGCGCTGGGCCATCTCGTCGCGGCTCCCGATCACCAGCGTGTTCGTGGCCGGCAGGATCTCGCGGACGTAGACCGCCTCCCCGAGTGCGACGCCCAGGCCGTGGCGCTGACCAACGGTGAAATGGGCGTAGCCGCTGTGCGTCCCGACCACGGTCCCCTCCCCGTCGACGATCGGGCCCGGCACGCCGGCATACCCACGTCGCTCCGCGAGCAGCTCGCGGTAATCGCCGGCGGGTACGAAGCAGATCTCCTGCGACTCGGGCTTCTCGGCGGTAGGCAGCGCCAGCTCGGCGGCGATGCTTCGGACCTCCGGCTTCGTCAGCTCTCCCAGGGGAAAGCGCGTGGCGGACAGCTGCTCCTGATCGAGGACCCACAGGAAGTAGGTCTGGTCCTTGTTCGTGTCTGCAGCCCGCAGCAATGCCCAGCGGCCATCGCGGCGCTCGATCCGCGCGTAGTGGCCGGTCGCGACCTGGTCGGCGTCGTAGGTCGCCAGGCCGCGACGGAGCAGCTCGTCGAACTTGATGTATTGGTTGCAGGCCTGGCACGGGTTGGGCGTGGCGCCGGCCAGGTACGCGTCGGCGAACGCGTCGATGACGAGCGTCCCAAAGGCTCGCTCCACGTTGAGGATGAAGAATGGGATGCCCAGCAACTGAGCGACGCGACGGGCGTCGTCCGCGGCCTCAGCGGAACAGCATGAGCGCTTTGCCTCCCAGCCCTCGCCGAGGTCTGGGTGAGTGCGCATCCAGACGCCGACGACCTCGTCGCCGCCTCGCTCGCTCGCCAGCAGCGCCGCCGCGACGCTCGAGTCAACGCCACCGCTCATGGCGGCCACGATCCGGCTCATGGCCCGATGATAGCCGCGGACGGGATCAGCAGCCGGAGCTCGAGCCCGATGACCCAGGCATCGGCGTGGCCGCCGAGGGTGCGGGCGACGCGGCACTGCTGGAGAAGGCGTTGGCGACCATGGCGTGGGCTGCGGCCACGCCTCGCGCGTTCAGATATTCGGGGATCGCCGGCGGGGAGAACGCGAACTGGCCGATGCGCCTGGTGTCGACCCGCTGTGCCAGCGCCAGCAGGTCAGGCAGATCCTTGATCGAGAAGTTGGACCAGAGCGACTGGCCCGCGATGTCGATCAGCTCCGGTAGACGCGGGATCAGGGAGCACGGATTGACCGCCCGTCGCAGCGCGAGCAGGACGAGCTGCTGGCGCGCCATGCGGTGGTAGTCGTCGTCCTGGTGGCGCGACCGCGCGTAGGCGAGGGCGAGGTGGCCGTTCATGTGCTGCTGCCCGGCACGAATGTACAGTCGGACGTCCCGGCTGCCGTCCTCCAGCGGGTAGCTCGAATCGTAGATCGCGTACGGCACGTTGATGTTGATCCCCCCGAGCGCATTCACCAGCCGCACGAATCCATTGAGGTCCACGACCAGCATCCCATCGACCTGGACGCCGGCGAGCGCGCTGACGGCGCCCTGTAGGGCGAGGTATCCCCGCGCCGATCCACCCGGGAAGGACTCCGGATGTTGCCCGGCATACACGTAGAGACCGTTCAGCAGATCGGGGAAGCAGCCGCAGCGGAAGGCCTTGGCGCTCTCCGGAGGGAGAGGCACGTTGATCAGGTTGCGGGGGATGCCGAAGAAGGCGGCGCGTCCGGTTGCGATGTCGACGCTGGCCAGGATCATCGTGTCCGTTCTCAGGCTGAATCGGCCGGGACCGGCATCGCCGCCCACCAGCAGGATGTTCAGGCGACCGTCCTGGCTCCAGGGCGGTGGCGGTACCGGGGTCGGGGCTGGTGTCGGCGTCGGTGCGCCCTGGGTCGCGTTTGGATCGAGGGAGGCCGGCGGCAGCTCTCCGAGGCCGCCGATCGGTCCGGACGGATCGAAGATGCTCGACACCGCCACATATGTCTTGACCCCGATGATGCCCAGGACGGCGTGCATCGAGAGGGTCGCCGCCAGCAACGCCGCCAGGACGCCCACCGAGATGTTGCGCTGGGACGGTGTCGCGCCGGCGCCGTGCAGGCGCTTGGTCAGCAGGTAGGCATCCACGATGGCCGCCCCGCGATACATCAGCAGTACCGCGTCGAGCACGATGAGGCCGATCAGGAACGACGGCTGCAGAAGGAGGCTGAAGGCCCGTGCCGTCCCCTGGCTCAGGACCGCAAAGGCGAGCACGAGAAGCGCGACCACGGGCAACGCCAGCAGCAGGCCGCGCGCGACGGCGCCGCTCACCCCCTGCCCCAGGCCTGGGAGGATGAATGAGAGTGCGGCCGAGACAGCCGGCGAGCGTCGCGCAGCACGGAGCACTCGGGTGGTCACGGTGGTGGTGCCGGTGAGGCCTGGGGGCTCAGGCTGGAGCCGGCGCGCGCGTGTCGGCCTCGGTCGCCACCGCCTCCGGGGAGGTGGCGCGCATTCGGGTAATGCATCCCCGCAGGATGTCGAGTGCCGACCCGATCTCCTGCTCCGTTGTCCCGCGTCCGACCGTCAGTCGCAGCGATCCGCGGGCCACGTCATCATCGAGCCCGAGAGCCAGCAGCACGTGGCTGGGCTCGACGCTGCCCGTCGTGCAGGCCGATCCGGTGGAAGCCTGAAGACCCGCGAGATCCAGTGCGGCGACGAGGTCGCCGCCCTCGATACCCCGCACCACCACGCTGGCGCTGTTGGGGAGGCGCTCAGTCGGGTGACCGGTGGTGTGCACCCCGTCGATCTCGGTCAGGCCGGCGAGGAGCCGATCGCGGAGGATGGACTGGCGAGCATTCTCGTCGGCCCGAGCCGCGCCGTCGGCTGCCACGAGCGCAAACGCGCGGGCGAGACCGACGATGCTCGCGACATTTTCGGTCCCAGCGCGACGCTGCCGCTCCTGCGCGCCACCCTGGACCTGGGGAAGGAGCGCCGTCCCCTGCCGGACGAAGAGGGCCCCGACACCCTTCGGGCCATACACCTTGTGGGCGGACAGCGAGAGCAGGTCGACCTGCCACGCGTCGACATCGATGGGCAGGAAGGGTGCGGCCTGGATGGCATCCACGTGGTACAGGACGCCACGGCTGCGACAGACGTTACCGATCTCGCGGACTGGTTGGATGGTGCCGACCTCATTGTTGGCAGCCATCACGCTCACCAGTGTGGTTCGCTCTGTGATGGCCTCCTCAACCGCGCCGGGGTCAACCCGACCCGATGCATCGACGGCCAGGTAGGTGATGTCAAAGCCCTGTCGCTCGAGGACGGCGCACGACTGGAGGACCGCCTTGTGCTCGACGGCCGTCGTAATGACATGACGGCCGCGCGCCGAGGCCGCCCAGGCGGCGCCCTTGAGGGCCAGGTTGTCGGCCTCCGAGCCGCTGCCGGTGAAGACGATCTCGCGCGGCTTCCCGCCGATCAGCGCGGCGACTGTCTCGCGGGCCTCGTCGAGCCCCTGTCGTGCACGTCGACCGGCCGCGTGAATGCTTGAGGGGTTCCCGAAGTGCTCGGTGAGGTACGGAAGCATGGCATCCAGCACCTCGCGACGGAGTGGGGTGGTCGCGGCATGGTCGAGGTAGATGGCCACGGGCGGATGATACTGCGGTGGCCGGCGCCGGCCGGCCGAGCCAAGGAGGAGCGAGCAGGTGATTCTTCGAAGCCTTGACCAGATCGCGGGAAGCGAGCGTGATGTCGCCGGCGAGGGTTGGCGAAGTCAGCGCCTTCTCCTTCGCGCCGACGGGATGGGGTTCTCGTTCTCGGAAACGAGGGTCGAGGCTGGGGTCGAGCTGCACCTGTGGTACCGCCATCACCTGGAGGCGTGTTATTGCCTGGAGGGAGAGGCGGAGATCGAAGATCTCGCCTCAGCCGATCGGCACGCCATCGTGCCGGGCACCGCCTACGCCCTGGACCAGCACGATCAGCACGTGCTTCGCGTGCGGACACCCCTCCGCCTGGTCTGTGTCTTCAATCCGCCGCTCTCCGGCGGCGAGACCCACGACGCGGACGGCTCCTATCCGCACGCGTAGTGATGTGATGGCCGCTCGACAGCGGGCCGTGGTGGACCGGACCGGGCAAAAGCCCGGGTGTCCCGGCGGCACAGCTAGGACGGGCCGGTGTCGACCTCCGGCTCGACGCGGAGGTGAAGTTCCTGGAGCTGCTCAGGGCTCAGCGCGGAGGGAGCTGCCATCATCAGGTCGCTCCCCGACTGCGTCTTGGGGAAAGCCATCACCTCGCGGATGTTGACCTGGTTCGTGAGGAGTGCGGACCATCGGTCCAGACCGATGGCGATCCCACCATGCGGTGGAGCGCCATATTCGAGCGCGTCGAGCAGCGCGCCGAACTGATCGCGCATCCCCTCCACCGAGTGCCCCATCAGCGCGAAGGCCCGCTCCAGGAGGTCGCGCCGATGGATTCGGATGCTACCCCCACCCAGCTCCCAACCGTTGAGGGCGAGGTCGTACTGCTGCGCGTGGACGCCTCCCGGATCGGCCTCCAGGCGATCCTCGTCCTCGGCTAGCGGGGCGCTGAACGGGTTGTGGGCCGCGTCCCAGCGATTCCCCTCCGCGTCCCACGTGAACATGGGGAACGGGTACACCCACACGTAGCCGAGGACATTGTCATCACGGAGGCCCAGGCGTTCGCCCATCTCCACCCGCAGCCGGCCGAGGACGTCCGCGGAGAGGAGGGGGTCCGCATCGGCCACCAGCAACAGGAGATCGCTCGGCGCTGCGCCGGTCGCGGCCCGCACGGCCTCGTGCATCGCGGTATCCAGGAATTTCGCGGCCGGGCCGCGAAGGCTCCCGTCGGCATCGACGGACAGGAGCACCAGGCCGCCGGCGCCGTGGCGCTTGGCCAGCTCGATCAGGTCGTCGAGCTGCTTGCGCGAGTAGCCGCCACAACCTCGCGCCAGGATGGCGCGCACTCGGCCGCCTTCCGCGATCACCTCGGAGAAGACCCGGAACTCCGCGCTGCGCACCACGTCGGTCAGGTCCGTCAGCTCCATCCCGAAGCGAATGTCGGGCTTGTCCGACCCAAAGCGGTCGATCGCCTCCTCATACGTCAGGCGCGGAAAGGGCGTTGCGTGGATCGGCCTCTCGGGGACGACCTCGCGACTGACCGTGGTCACCATCGCTTCCACGGCCGACATCACGTCCTCGCCCCGCACGAAGCTCATCTCCAGGTCGACCTGCGTGAACTCCGGCTGGCGGTCGCCTCGCAGATCCTCGTCCCTCACACACCGGGCAATTTGGTAGTAGCGGTCGTAGCCGGCAACCATGAGCAACTGCTTGAGCTGTTGCGGAGATTGCGGTAGCGCGTAGAACCGGCCCGGCTGCAGGCGCGACGGAACCACGAAGTCGCGCGCACCCTCTGGTGTGCTGCGGATGAGGAGCGGGGTCTCGATCTCCACGAAGTCAACAGCTTCGAGCGCCTTTCGGACAGCACTTGCCAGCCGCGCCCGGAGCAGGATGCGACCCTGCAGCGGCGGCCGGCGGAGATCGACGTACCGATAGGTGAGCCGAATCGACTCGTCGAGCCCCGGCTGCTCCTCGTTCACGTAGAACGGCGGCACCTTGCTCGCATTCAGCACGGTGAGACGCTCGACCGCGAGCTCCACCTCGCCGGTCGGGAGCTCAGGGTTGGTCGTTCCCTGCGGGCGGTGTCGGACCTCACCTTCGACCTGGATGACAAATTCGCTGCGAGCCTCGGCTCCTGCCTGGTGCGCATCGGGTCCCGCCTCCGAACTCGTCACGACCTGTGTGATGCCATACCGATCCCGCAGATCGAGAAACGAGAGGTGGCCGTGGTCGCGACGACGGTGCACCCAGCCCGCGAGGGTCACGCGCTGACCGACGTGCTCCGCACGGAGCTCACCGCAGGTGTGCGTGCGGAAGGGAAGGGAGGCTGGCATGGGAGCCGCATGGTAGTGCACGGGGCGGCCTTGAAACCCAGTCGCCTGACTGGCCCCCTCCGACAGATCCCCATTCCCGATGTACTCGGCGAGAGAACGTACCCCCGCCGCAGCTAACCTGTGGGGCGGATCAGCTGGGCAACGTCGGCGACGCTCACCTCGCGCTGATCGCCGCTCTGCATGTCGCGCACCGTCACCGGGCCGCTCGACCCAGCGTCGCCCAGGATCACGGCCCACCGTGCGCCCGCCTTGGCGGCGCCCTCCAGCTGACGTCCCAGCTTGCGTGCCGAACCATCGGTGCGTACGTTGAGGCTCGCATCCCGCAGAAGACCGGCAACCTGGAGGCGCGCGGCAAAGTCGTCGTGCGTGGCGCTGACCACCGCGACCAGGACCTGGGCCTGGGGCGCGGCAAGGCCCTGCTCCGCCGCGGCGAGGACGGTGCGATCGATGCCCAATCCAAAGCCGATCGCGGGCGTCGGCCTGCCGCCCAGGAGCTCGACCAGCCCGTCGTAGCGACCACCGCCTCCGAGGGCCTGCTGCTGACCCTCGCGGCCAGCCACGAAGAATTCGACCGTCGTGCGCGTGTAGTAATCGAGCCCACGGACGAGCCGATGGTCGAGCACGTAGCGAAGCCCCAGGGCATCGAGCAAGACGCGCATGCCATCGAAGTGAGCGCGACATGCATCACACAGGTAGTCGGTGCTGCGCGGGGCGCCGGCCGCGAGCTCCGGGGCGAGGAGAGTGTCGTCGAGGACGCGGAGGGGATTGGTGCGCAGGCGACGGCGCGAGTCGTCGGTCAGGCGGGCTTCATGAGCGCTGAAGTAGTCGACCAGGGCCTGGCGGAAGCGCGGCCGGCATTCGGCGTCGCCGATCGAATTCAGGTGAGCGACCACGTCACGCACGCCCACCTCGGCGTAGAAACGGTGCGCCAGATCAATCAGCTCGGCGTCGACCATCGGTCCAGCGTCGCCGATCACTTCGACATCCCACTGCGTGAACTGCCGATAGCGCCCGGCCTGCGGCCGGGCGTAACGAAACATCGGTCCCAAAAGCCAGAGTCGGAGGGGCCCGGGGCGCACCTGCATGCCGTGCTCGATGTAGGCACGCACGATCCCCGCCGTCGGCTCGGGACGGAGGGCCCAATCCGCGTGCTCCTCCTCGCTCCCGGACGCGCCACTGACCCGGAACATCTCTTTCTCCACGGCGTCGGAGGTCTCCCCCAGGCCCCGGGCAAAGAGCTCGACTCGCTCGAAGAGCGGTGTGTCGATGCGCTCGAACCCGAATTGCGCGGCAAGGTCGCGCGCAATGCCCTCCACCCGATTCCAGGCGGGCGCGTCCTCAGGCAGTAGGTCACGCGTACCGCGCGGCGCGGTGATCTGGCTGGCCATCGCGTGAGTGTAGCCGTGGCCCAGCGAAGCCGACCGTTCCTCGCCGCCGCCGATCCTCCCTAGCGGGCGGCCCGCCCGACGCTGGTCACGTCCCGAATGCCCTCGATCTTGGCCAGCACCTTTGAGAGTTGCTGCAGGCTCGTCACCTTGAGCGTGGCTGTGATGGTGGCCATCCCGTCGGGATGAACGCCGATGCTGGCGGCGACGATGTTCACCCTGTACTCGGCCACCACGTTGGTGATCTCATTGAGCAGCCCCGGCCGATCGACGGCTTCGATCCGGACCGTGATCGGATAGGTCTGCTGGTCGGCGGATTCCCACTCGACGTCGATGAGCCGCTCGATGTCGCGCTCGGAGAGGACCGACGGGCAGGTGGCCCGGTGCACGGTCACGCCCTTGCCGCGCGTCACGTAACCGACGATCGGATCGCCGGGGATTGGCGAGCAGCATTTCGCGAAACGGACGAGGAGATCGCCCACGCCCTTGACCCGGACGCCGGTGGTCGAGGGCGCCGCGGGAGGGGCCACCTCCGGCAGGGTGATCGCCACGTCGTCGTGGATCTCGAGCTTGCTCGCGACGCTTGCGGGTGAGACCGCGCCGTAGCCGATGGCCGCGAAGAAGTCATCCATCTCCCGGAAGCGGAGCTGCTGCGCGATCTCGCTGAGCTTCTCCGGGGACACCGACGTGAGCGTCTCGTGGGCCAGCCGGCGCAGCTCTCGATCGAGGATCTCCTTGCCCTGGGCAATGTTCTCGTCGCGCTGCTGGCGCTTGAACCATTGGCGGATCTTCTCGCGCGCCTGGCT
>Ga0070708_100000813_pt1 | contig 23549 bp, 18 predicted proteins | sample KBSK5503metaG_FD_65469 | JGI IMG/M metagenome (GOLD analysis project Ga0070708, IMG submission 65469) | Corn, switchgrass and miscanthus rhizosphere microbial communities from Kellogg Biological Station, Michigan, USA - KBS K5-50-3 metaG | ecosystem: Host-associated > Plants > Roots >... | reverse complement strand
CAGCAAAGAAGCCAAAACCGGCGCCCCCACTGCGGCGGCATAGCCAATAGCGGGAAAGATCTTCGAGCTTCGCTTCAAAGCCATATGCGTGCCTCCTTGATCGCAAGACGCGTGGGGTGCCGGCTGGATCCTCTGGGCGAGCTCCACTGACGAATCCGGCGACAAAGCCGCCTGCAGCCCGCTAGTTCGTTGGAGGAGCTGGCAGCAATGCCGTTCAGCCAAGTAACAGGAAAGGGCCGGGGAGCATCCGTGCGACGAGCATGTTGGAGACCTGCCTGGCAACGCCGGGATGCTGAATGGTCTGGATCATCGCGCTACTCCTTTGAGGGTAAGCGGGCCATCGCTGTTGCCGTTCTCGTCCGAGGGGGCCGAGGCTAGCAGAACCTAGCAGCGCAGCCTGCGCTGGGTCACGCACCGAGCGCACAGGGGGTCGTGGGCATGGCGCCCAGCCTGCTGCTACTCAGCGCGCGATCGACCTGGGCGGACCAGAGCATCGATCCAACTTAAACGTAACGTTCTCCAAATCAGACAGACTAACGAGCGTGGCCACCCGCGAGAGATCGCCGAGTTGATTATGGCTGCAGCCGGCCATGGCAAGTAGCAGCCAGCTGATACGACGCCAGCCCACGTCGCGCGGTGAAGCATTCACAAAGGCTCGGCGCCAATGATGGTGAGAGATTCCTCTCGAGCAGTGGTGGTCACCGGAGCGGGCGTCTGCTGCCACCTCGGCGATGATCTCGGCCAGATCGAGTCGATGCTCCGCCGGGGGCAGGCTCTGCCATTCGTGCGCTATCCGCCGGCGGTCCAGGCGGGAACCCGTTGCCAAATCTTCGGCAGCTACCGGGGCGCGCTCACCGCTCCCCGGCACCAGGCGCGGTTCATGGGACGCGCCGCGCTGATGGCCTATAAGGCGGCGCTCGCCGCCCTCGCGCAATCAGGGCTCGATCGCCGCGACATCGCCGTTGTCGCCGGAAGCGGTACGGGAGACGTTGCCACCCACGTCGAGATTCAGGAGAAGCTCTCGCACCGCGATGGCTTCCGCAAAGTATCGCCGGCGGTCATCCCGCGCCTGATGGCCTCCACCGTCGCGGCGAATCTGGCGACGGCGCTGCGCACGAGTGGCCCGTCATTCAGCGTGAGCGCCGCTTGTGCCGGCGGCGCCTACAATATTCTCATTGCGGCAGAGCTGATCGAGCACGGCCATGTCGAGGCGGCCCTGGCGGGCGGAGCTGAGGCGGTGGATCCGCATTTTCACGCCGGCTTCGAGGCGATGCGCGCGCTCAACTGCCACGACAACGAGCTGCCCGAGCGTGCCTCCCGGCCGTATTCCGCTGATCGCGCGGGCTTCGTCTTCGGCGAAGGGGCGGGCATGCTGATCCTCGAAACCAGAGCCCACGCGGCGGCGCGGGGGGCAACGGAGCTTGGAGTAGTTTGCGGCTACGGCATGTCCTCCGATGGCAATGGAGAGATGGTCTTCCCTTCGGAGGAAGGGGCGCTTCTCGCGATGCAGCGTGCGCTGCGACACGCGCAGGTGACTCCCGACGCTATCGACTACGTGAACACCCATGGCACTTCCACGCCGAGCGGCGACGTGACCGAGGTGCGCGCTTTGCAGCGGGTCTTCGCTGGCCGGAACATCCCTTACTCGTCGACCAAGGGCTATACCGGCCATACCATCTCGGCGTCTGGCGCGATGGAGGCGATTTTTACGCTCTCGATGCTCCGCGGAGGATGGATCGCTCCATCGGTGAACGCGGAGCCGCTGGACCCGGCCCTTCGAGAAATACCACCGGTGTTGCGGCCGGTCTCCCAGCCGCTAAGGCTCGCGATCTCAAATTCGATCGGCTTTGGCGGTACCAACGTGGCTTTGGTGCTCGGTCGCGCGGCCGCTCGGCGATAACCATCGATGTGCCGTCCCTAGCCGGCTATCTTCGGATCCTGGTGTCAGTTGCTCGGATCTACGGGCGCGGGCGGCGTTCCTCGAGCCTCGATTGCCTCACCCGCGCGCAGACACAGATCCTCGCGATAGCGGCCTGCAACGATTTGCACGCCCACCGGACTCTGACCCACGAGCCCGGTGGAGACTGTCAGTATCGGCAAACCCAGCGCAGGGGTCGCTCGCAACAGAAACTGCGAATCCCACACTCGTTGAAACGCTGCGTTGCCCTGCAGATCGAGTCCGTCCGGAAAGGGCAACTCGGCTGAAACCGGAATCAACAGCACCGCATACCTATTCAGAAATAGCTGCCACTGGCGCGTCACAGTAGCGCGCTGAACGAGCGCTTGGGCTACGGCGTCGGCGGGATACGTTTTGCCCCATCGTCTCACGGCTGTCACCACCGCCAGAGCGCCTGGATCGCCGTCGCGCTCTGCCGCGTCCGCGAGCTGCGCGAAACCGTCCGCGAGCCACAGCCATTCATTAACTTCAGCCGACTCATTCAACGGCGGCGTATCGACAACTTCCTCCACGGTCCATCCTGCATCGGCAAGGCGCCGCCCTGCATCCAGAACAGACGCCTCGACCTCGCGGGCGACCTGCCTCCTTGCCGGTCGGGGGCATAGTGCGGCAAGAAGTGGCGTGGGCGGCCCTTCCAGAGGCGCGGGGACCGACCAAGGATCTCGTGGATCGGGAGCCGACATGGCAGACAGACTGACGCGAAGATCCTCGACGGTACGTGCTATGGGGCCCTTCACGTGCATCAGCTGAGCCCCGATACTGGAGTCAAAAAGATTCGCAGACGCGTTGTAGTGAGGGACTCGCCCGAGGCTGGGACGTAACCCATGAACGCCGCAAGCATACGCGGGATAGCGTATTGAGCCACCGATGTCGGTCCCTACGGCAATGTGTCCGATACCTGCTGCGATGCCAGCAGCTGCGCCACCACTCGATCCACCAGGGGTTAGCTTCGGATCACGTGGGTTCTTTGTATGTGTGCCGCCATAGAGCAGGTTGCTCGTAAACCAACGCAGGGCAAACGTTGGCGCGTTGCTGCGCCCAAGAAGTACTGCACCTGTCCGCACCAGATTGTCTATGACAGGGCTGTTGAATTTGGCGACGAGGTTTTCTTGCAGCCTGCTGCCATCGGTCGTGGCGAACCCTGCCTGGTCGACGTTTATCTTGACAGTGACCGGCACGCCGGCCAGGGGACCCGGGTCGTTTCCCTGGGCCAACACACTGTCTACGCGGTCTGCCTGCTCTCGCACGAGATCCGGTCGGCAGTCGACGATCGCGTTGATCCGCGGGTTGACCGAGTCGAGCCGTTGCAGCGCTGCGTCCGCTACCTCACGGGCCGACACTTTGCGCGTCCTTACGAGGCGAGCGACTTCGCTTGCTGACAGGCGCCAGAGTTCACTCATCGGCGTTGCTCCTCTACAAAGTGGGTCCAGCTGATTGCACGCAGCGGGCCAACATCGAACATTCTGCTTTAGGCGCTTTCGACCGCGTTTAATCGGAAGGATCCCGGCGAGCGCATGTCGAAAACGATGGCGAAGGGAAGTCTCCGCGTCGCTCGTGTCGCTATAGCGACACTACGAAATTGGACTGAGCCCCAGGATCTGTGCCGCGAAACCCACTACTTCGGTGAACTGCGCTGCTCATCCTCTCGATGACTCTGTCCGAGTTGGCGGGTCGCCCGCCAAGACGACAGGGGGTCTGCGCACAAACACTTCCGAGGCTCTTTGCGCTGGATTGGGAGTGGAATCGCCACCGAGGGCGGCCCCGAAATCGCTTGCAGTCACCGGCCCTGAAGGATCAGAGCATGTAGCTCAGGTCGGAAGCGTGCGAGGGGTAGGCGAAGATCGCGCGCTTGAGATCGGATCCGCAAAGCCCCGCCCGGATGGCGAGCGCGAAGATATTGACCAACTCCTCCGCCTGCGCGCCGAGCAAATGCGCACCTAGGATTTTTCCCGTCCCCTCCTCGATGAGCACCTTGAATCCGGTGTGGGTCTCAGCTGTTCTGCGTGAGGAGTACCAGCTGTCCGTCAGCTGGTGGTTTACCCGGAACTTGAGGTTGAGGTCGCGCGCCACCTTGACGCTGAGTCCCACAGAAGCCAGGGGCGGGATGGTGAAAACCACACTCGGGATACCAGCGTAGTCTGGCCTGTGCAGATTTCCCTCGAGAATGTTGGCAGCGACGATGCTTCCTTCGTAGGCCGCCACGGGCGTCAGCGGCAGACCCGCGGTGGCGGCGGCGTCGCCCGCGGCATAGACGGCCGGATTGGAGACGCTCTGCAAGAAGTCGTTGACCGCAACGCCGCGCGCGCCGTGCTCGACATTCGCCTCCTTCAGCCCCAGATCGGCGATCTCGGGAACGCGCCCAGCGCCGTGGACGACGAGGTCGGCCTTGACCTGGACGCCCGTCGCCGCATGTACCGTAAAACCGTCAGGCGCTCGGTCGACCCGCTCAACATGCGCACCGAGCTTGACGTCGATGCCACGCTCGCGCGACGCGGTGACCAACACTTCGACCAGGTCGGGATCGAATCCCAGCAGCGGACGCGGACCGCCGTGCAGGATGGTGGCCTCGGCCCCAGCGCGCGCGGCGACGTGGGCAAACTCGAACGAGATGTAACCACCGCCCACAAAGGCGATGCGGCGCGGGAGCGCGTCGAGCTCGAGGAATTGCTCGCTCGTGATCAGGTGCTCGGACCCGGGGAAATGCAGCCTCGCGGGCTGCGCCCCCGTGGCGATCACGAAGTGATCCGCCTCGATGTCTTCGTCTCCGACACGCAGCTTGCGCGGCCCCACGAAGCGGGCCCAACCGTGCAGCGCGGCGATGCCGCCCTCGACGAATTCCTTTTCCCGTGCTTCCGGGACTGGGCGCGTGAACGCGCGCTTGAAACGCATTAGCGCGGGCCAGTCGATGCGCGCTGTCTCTGCCTCCAGCCCCTTACTCTTCATCCGCTGGACCCGATCCAGTGCCTCTGCAGCGCCTACGAGGACCTTCTTCGGGTCGCAGCCACGGAGCGCGCAAGTTCCTCCGTACGGTCGCGAGTCCACGACGGCGGCGCGACGCCCTGCCTTCTGGAACCTCCATGCGACCGCCGAAGCCGCCTCACCGGTACCGATCGCTACGAGATCGAATCGCTGACCCATCACGTACCTTCTTGTCGAATTCCCCTTGAGCGTCCCACTGCCGCCGCCGACAAGCTTGCCCACCCTCTCGCCAATCGGTGCGAGCTCAATGGGCCCTCATACTCGAGCTCGAGCGAGCGCTAATTGACGACCACGCTATCAGAGCAGCTCACTGTGCCGCCTGGGCCGGCGGCCGTGAACGTGCACATCTGCGTCTGCTGCAAGTCCTGGAAGTGCGAGCTGTCCTGGCCGATGCACGGGACGTCGAGCTGCAGCCCCAGCCCAGGACAGCTGAGCGAGCATATGCTGCCGTCGGAGCGCCAGTAGAACGTCGTCGACTGGCCCCTTCTGATGTGGTGAGGAACACAGGCGATGGAGCACGTCGGCAGTGGGCAGCCGGTGCAACCCGCGTCTGCGCCACCATCGGGGACTCCGGCGTCGTCCCGCGCCACCGTCGGGCACCCCGACGTCGTCTGCGCCACCGTCGGGCACTCCGGAGTCGCTCGCACCACCGTCGTGGACTCCGGCGTCGTCTTCGCCACCGTCCTCCACCGATTCAGTTACTCCGGAGTCGGTTCGGTGCGGCGTCGAGCCGCAGCCGAGCGTCGAGAGGGCGAATCCAAAAGAGGCACCCAGGACGATGATCACCTTCGCACGTCTCATCTCACTACCCTCCTCCCCATGCAGAGAAACTCACCAGAGCGCCCGCCAAGACCGAGTAGGCGCCTACGAGTTGCGTCCCGTTCAACGAGCGCCAAATCGGAAGCTGCGCGCCGGCGTACGCGCGCAGGTGCGGCACGATCGTCCACGTCGCCGTGGGGGCCACCCAGAGCTGATGGCTGCCTGTGTCGTTGACCAGGTCACCGCTGCTGTGATCGGCTGCGACGACGACGCCAGCGACCCCCGCTTGCAGCGCAAGTCTATGCCAGAGAAGCACTCCCACGCCGAGCCCGTAGGAGAGCGAGGGTCCCAGTCTGTATCTCCGTGAATTGGCCGCGGAGTAGGAGCCCAGGACGCTCCCATACAGATTCCAGGGCCGCGGGCTCAAGGGACTCGAGAGGAGCTCGACAGCGGAGACGCCAAAGACACCCGCCCAAGCGCCCGTACCCGGTTGGATGGAAGGCGAGAAGATACCGAGCTGCTCGCTCTGGAGCGCGGACGGACCAGTCGGCGCACGAACGCCGCCCACCGCGACGACGGTCGGGATGAGGTTCGAGCCTGCGCCCGGCGCAAGAACGCGCAGCTTGGCAAGGAGAGTCGTGTCCCCGATTCCGGCGGCCGTCCCGCTCAGGTTTGTTGCGTCCGGCAGCGTGACCGATTGGTGGTTCAACGAGAGGGGCACCACCGCTGCCGCGGCCGCCCAAGAGGTCACGGCCACTTCGGCTGCAACGGTGTAGAGCTGCATGGTCAGGCGCTGGTCGAGCAGCGGCGCCAGCGCAGGACCCGACGTCCGTTCTGGCTTGTCGAGCTGCCGGAGCTCCCAGTCGAACGAGATTGCCACGGTCCCCGCATTGCCCGGCAGTCGCGTTACCGCAGCCAAACTGCCCTGTGGCGTACCGCCGCAACACGCTTGGGCTGCGGCGCGGGCGGGATTGAGGAGCATCGCCGCCACGATGGCGAGCGCGGCCGACGGTGCCGTCGCAGAGTCGAGCCTCACACGAGAGCATCCGCGCGGGTGGGACGCACTCTCGCCACTTTCAAGCACGAATCGACGAGGAGCGAGCTTGAAGAGTCCCGACGAGCTCCGCGCAGCAGGCGTCTCCTTCAAAGGAGTCTGCATGGTCAACCCTTACTCCCGTGCGACCACCGTCGGGGCGCCAGCTCTCCGGGCCGCACCTTGGAGAGACCGTCCTTCGCATCCTTTACCTCCCTGTTCACCTCGCCCAGGCAGCACGCGCCCGAGGGGTTCTTCACCTCACACGCACACCGCCCGGCCCGGACCTCCGCGGTGATGCGGACCGGAATGGTGCACCCACCGGTCTGGGCGACCTCCCTGCGGACATCGGCGCGGCTGAAGTTGAAGCAGTAGCAGAGCGGGACGGGATCCTTGCTCTCCTTGAGGCCAACGCGGACCCGCGCCGCGGCTTTCTCGATGAAGCGGCCGTCGGCACCGTAGTAGAGGGCCTCGCAGGAAGGCGTGCGACAGAAGCGGCGCTCGACGGCGAGCAGCGAGGTCGCGAGGCCGGGCTTCAGGATGGCTTCGATGGTCTCATCAGCAACCACGCGGCCGACGGCGCCACACCGGGGGCATGACGGGTGGCCGTTCTTCAGCTTGGGGACCTCGCTCGAAGGTCCGTTGCAGCAGTTTCCCAAGGGTTTTTCTCAAGAGCCTTTGCTGGGTAGGCTGGCTCGGTAACCGAGGTTGTTGACGGCATCAACCATCTGCTGTGGGGTGGCTTTCCTCGGGTCGTAGTCGACGGTAGCGCGCTTCTCGGAAACGCTCACTTTTGCATCCTTGACGCCGTCAACCTTCTTCAGAGCGGTACGGACTGCAACCGAGCACGACGGGCAGGTCATTCCCTCGACGTTGAAGCTGATCGAAGCGGAGGTCGAGGAAGCCTGGTTGGCCGGCGCTTGCGCGCTGGCCTCTGTTGAGCAGAAGGGACACAGCGCGATTGTCGTGCCGACACCGAAGGCGCTGAGGAATCTCGTAAAGCCATTCATGTGCATGCCTCCATTTGGCTAGCCAAAAAGGTGCGCCGCGATGTACGGGAAGATCAGGATCCCAATGACGAGCACCGTCGAGATCCAAAGCATGACCTTACCCAGCTTGTTGCTTTCGGGGTGCTCACATGCGCAGTCGGCACCGCCCGCGACCTTCGGCGCGCGTGCCGGTCGATAGGTCAAATAAAAACCGGCCGCGAGCAGCAAGAGGGTGAGAACGCTGAAGTGTGGCCGGTACGGCTCGAACTTTACCAGTAGACCCGCACCGCCAATTCCGAGCACCGCGAAGGCCAACGGACCGATACAACAGAGTGAAGCACCCAACGCGGCCAGAACGGCCCCAGCAGCCGAGGCGATCGTCCACTTACGCGAGCCGCCAAGGGGCAGTGCCGATGTGTCTTCCATGGAGAGACTCCCATCTTTGAAAACGACACTGCCACCACTGGTACAAGGTCCGGGCCAATGGACGTTCAATGGCCTAAGCCCGATCAGAAAACTCAGAAAATTAGCGGGTTAGCGGACGGATCCGCCTTTTTGCCCGATCTGCGGCCGAGCATCTCTGCTTCCAAAATGGAATGGAGTGCAATCGTTTTTGGAATAGCGTAGCTGTTTGCAAATGAAGCGGGAGCGCTCGAAGGAAGAAGGCGACGACCTCATAGTCAAGAGCCATGCGATGCGCAGGGTGATTACTCTCGCCGAGCGGGTATCGCAGGTCGATACCCCCGTTCTTCTCACAGGGGAGAGTGGCTCTGGCAAGGAACGAGTCGCTGGGTACATCCATCGCCGTTCCAACCGCTCGGGCGGGCCCTTCATCCCCGTCAACTGTGGCGCACTTCCGGAAAACCTCCTCGAGAGTGAGCTGTTCGGCCATGTGAAGGGTGCGTTTACCGGCGCGGACCGAGAACACAAGGGACTTTTCGAGGCGGCGGCCGGAGGGACGCTTTTGCTCGACGAGGTCGGCGAGATTCCAGGGTCAGTACAAGTAAAGCTCCTCCGCGTTCTTCAGGATCACAAGGTCCGCCGCGTTGGCGGGACAGACGATCGGGCGATGGATGTGCGAGTTATTGCCGCGACAAATCGAGATCTCGGAGAAATGGTTCGCAAGAAGAGCTTTCGTCAAGACCTCTACTATCGGCTGAAGGTGGTCAGCATCGAAGTACCGCCTCTTCGGGCTCGCCGCGAAGACATTCTGCCGCTCGCTCATCGTTTCGTTCGACGTGGATGCACGATGTACCACTGCGGACCTTGCAGCCTCTCGGCTGCAGCCCTGGATCGGCTTCTCGCCTATTCGTGGCCGGGCAACGTGCGCGAGCTTGAGAACGCCATGGAGCGCGCCGTTGTGTTGGCCGAGGGCAAGCCCAAAATAGAGAAGTCTGATCTTCCGCCCGAGCTTCTAGGTGCCGATACGAAGATGGTCTCGACGGATGAGGAAGTCCTTTCGCTTGCGGAGCTCGAGCGACGACACATTCTTCGGATGCTTGAACGCTGCGGTGGAAATCGCAGGGAGACGGCGAAACTCCTGGGAGTGGCTGGGAATACTCTCTGGCGGAAACTGCGCGCGTATGGCCTGATGGCCAAGCAAAAAGTCCCGACTGGGTGATGCAAGCTTTAAAGACGTCTTGCGATGGAGGATTGGTGACCGACCTCGGACTTGCTCGAATAGCAGTCGTCATCGGAATTGGAATCACCGTGGCGGCGCTGGTTGTTGTTGCCGGACAGAGCGCAAAAGAGTAGGCAACGCCATCGACGCCGATCGCGAACTGCGCTCTGCCCCCTTGAAAGGCCTTGGCGCGGTTGGCGCCGCCAAATTCAGACTCGCGCCGAGAGATTCGCTTCGCGGCGAGACAGCCTTCCGATCCAGATCGTGCGGTTCATCCGGTTCCACCTCTCCATGCTCATGCCCCGTATTTTCGACGCAGGAGCTTCTTGTCGATCTTGCCGACGCTCGTCTTCGGCAGGCTCTCCACCACCGCGAATCTCTCCGGCACGGCGAACTTCGGGATCTCGCCTTCGGCAACGCGCTGAAGGAGCCAGGCCTTGAGGTCGGCCGGATCAGGAGCGGATCCTGGCCGCGGGACGACGATGGCCATCGGCCGCTCGCCCCACTTGGGGTCCGGGATGCCGATCACCGCGGCTTGCGCGACGGTTTCGTTCCGGCCGAGGATCTCCTCGAGCTGGAGCGACGAAACCCATTCGCCTCCGGTCTTGATCACGTCCTTGATCCGATCGGTGACGACCAGATAGCCGTTCCGATCGATGGTCCCGATGTCCTGGGTATGGAGATAGCCGCCGGCCCACAGGGCCGCGGATGCCTTCTCGTCGTCGTGATAGCCGCGGGTGAGCCAGGGCGCGCGTACGACAATTTCGCTTGCAGTCGTGCCGTCGTGGGGAATGTCGAGCATCTCCGCATCGACGACGCGAAGATCGACGAGCGGAAGCGGCAGGCCTGCCTTGACGCGGTACCGCACCTCGGAAACGGGATCCCCGGCCAGCTCCGGCGGAACGCGCGCGAACGTGAGGGCCGGGCCTGTCTCCGACATTCCGTACCCGTTGAAAACGTCGATGCCACGCTCGAGCGCCTGCCGGCAGAGGGCCGACGTCAGTGCTTCGCCACCGATCAGGACGCGCCAGTCCGTGAACTTGCGACCGTGCGCCGCGGGCGAGTTCAGCATCATCTCGAGGATCGTCGGGACGCAGTGGGAGATGGTGACCTTCTGTTCGAGGACCAGTCTCACGAGCAGGTCCGGCAGATACCGGCCCGGATAGATCTGATCGATTCCGGCGACCGTTGCGGCATATGGAAGCCCCCATGCGTGCGCGTGGAACATGGGGGTGATCGGCATGTAGACCTCGCTCGGCCGGAGCTGCATCGCGTAGAGCACCGCGAGCGTGTGCAGCACGAGCTGCCGATGCGAGAAGTACACGCCCTTGGGCAGGCCGGTGGTGCCACTGGTGTAGAAGGTCGTCGCGCGCGTGTTCTCGTCGAAGTCGGGAAACCGGTGCACCGGGTCGCCACTTCCGAGGAGGTGCTCGTATTCGCCGTCGAAAGGGAGACCGGACGGCGCTGGTCCGGAATCGGTGAGACAGATGACCTTCCTTACGCGCGGTAGCCCGGCGCGGACGGACTCGAGAAGCGGCAGGAACTCGAGGTTGCACAAAAGGACGCTGGCACCCGCGTGATCGATGGTGTACCGCACGTACTCCTGCGGCAGCCGCACGTTCACCGTGTGCAGCACGGCTCCGAGCATGGGAATGGCGAAATAGCATTCGAGGTATCGCGGCGTGTCCCAATCCATCACGGCGACTGTGTCGCCCGGTCTCACGCCTAAGGAAACGAGGGCGCTGCCCAGGCGCGCGACGCGCTCCCCGAAAGTCGCGTAGTCGTAGCCGGACACGTCCCGATAGCGGATCCGGTTGCGCGTGGACGCGCGCAGCGGAGCAAGGAGGAGGTTCTTGATCAGTAGCGGGTAATCCTGAGCGCTCATTGCGCCTCCATGTCGAATCGCCGAGGAACCTCGATGTACAGCTCCTCGCGGCCGTTGCTCAGACTATTCCTACATTTCGCTCAATCGTCTTGATGACCGAGTCCAGCCTGCCGCTCACCACCTGCTTGGCGAAGCTGAGAGTGAAACCCTTGGCGGTGTGGAAAGGAGAATGGGACGGCATGGCAAGCGCGAAGGGATCGACAACTGCATCCACCACTACGGGACCACCTTTGTACGCAAGAGCTTCCGCGAGACCCTCTCGAACGTCCCCGGGTTCCTCGATGCGAATCCCCTTCGCACCCATCGACTCGGCAACCTTCGCGAAATTCGGATTCTTGAAATCCACGCCGAACGGAACCATCCCAGCCTCTTGCTGTTCGATGTGGACGAAGTCGTACTTCTCGTTGTTGAGAATGACTTGAACCACCGGAGTTTTTCGCTCTATCTGCGTCAGTAAATCGCCCATTCCCAGCATGGTGAAGCCGCCATCACCACACAGCGCGATGCACTGTCTCCCCGGATATGCCAGAGCGCTACCGAATGCGTTCGGTGCAGCATTGGCCATGGACGCCCAGGAGAACGAGCCAAAAAGCCTGCGGTTTCTTCCACCATTGATATGCCTCGCGAGCCAGATACAGGCGGTGCCCGTGTCCGCAAAAAACATCGCATCGTCGGACGCGAGTTGGCTGAGCGTCGCGGCCAGGAATTCCGGACGTATGGGTTTGATCCTAGGTCCTTTGTCGACGTAGTGCTGGATCAGGTTGTGGAAGGATTTCGTGCGCTCAATCTGGCTCTCAAGAAAATGCGCATCCGTCTTTTCAGACACGGCTTCAAGCAATGCGCTGACCGTTGATTTGATGTCGCCGACAAGGCCCAGATCCACTGGCGTCCGGCGGCCGATGTGTTTCGGGTTCTTGTCGATCTGAACCTTTTTCACGCTTTCGCCAGGAAGAAATTCGGAAAATGGAAAATCTGTACCGAGCAGGAGCAGAAGTTCGGCTTCATGGATTGCCTTGTACGCTCCTCCATAGCCCAGCAGTCCGGTCATCCCGACGGCGTTTGGATTGTCATGCTCCAGCCATTGCTTCCCGCGAAAGGAGTAGCCAACAGGAGCCTTCAGCTTGCTCGCCAGTTGAACCACTTGATCGCGCCCCTCTCTGCAACCGTCTCCGCCGAAAATGGCGACCGTTTTAGCTTCATCGATCATACTCACCAATTTATCGAGATCGGTATCTGAAGGCCGCAGGATGGCTGGGGCCGGCAGCGTCAGGTCCGTAGGCTGATCTGGAGCGTCAGCTGACGCGACGTCGCCAGGAATCGAAAGAACCGTGGGACCCTTTTCGAGAACAGCTGTGCGAATCGCGGTATTGATCACGGCTCGGGCCTGTTCCGGGTTCACCAACCGCGCGGTGTAGAGGGAAGCTGTCTCAAAAAATTTGTACGGATTCAGTTCCTCTAGTGTGGATGTATCCATGATGCTGGTCTCCACATCCCCGGCAATGGCGATAACGGGAGCTCCTTCTTTCCGCGCGTCCATCAATCCATTGAACAAGTGAGCCACGCCGGGTCCCGCGGTTCCGCATACCACCACTGGGTTGCCGGTGAAGTAGGCCTCCGCGACAGCGGCGAGAACTCCATATTCCTCGTGGCGCACAGGAACAAATTCGACTGCGCCATTTCGCCGTAACGCATCCACCACAGGATTCAGAGCGTCTCCAACCAATCCATAGCAACGCTTAACACCGGCCTTCACCAGCATCTCCCATAAGACGTCCGCCACTTTTCTCGACATAGGGTCTCCCTGATTGTGCAAACGACGCCCGGTGCAATCGTCGGGCCAGCCGGAGTCTCTTCAGTATTTGCCGGAGGTACGGCAACGATAGTTCCTTTTCCGACAGCGGAACGTCGGACGATGATCAGCTAATGCAGCGGTGATTCGGAAGCAGCTTCAACGAACTAGGGCGAACGGAAGCCCTGGCAGAATCATGACAGCGCTACTCGCTGGTGTGGAGCTTGCTGACCGCACGTGTGCCGTCAGACAGAACCCGAGATCCCCAAGAGGGAGGGCGCACACGATACCAAGGTATGATTTGAGGCATCCCTTCGCGATCGTGTGGTTCTGCCCGTGAGGAGTATCCTTAAAACGCCCAATACCGATGAAAGGCGCGCGTGCCCGGAGCCCCACTTATCGTAATTGTCGATGATGACGCTGCGGTTCGCAGAGCAATCGCCAGCCTGGTGGAATCTGCGGGTTTTGCATCCGCGAGCTTCACCTCGGCGGAAGACTGCTTGCGTTCAGGCCGCCTAGCCGAGTGTGCGTGCTTGATTCTCGACGTACGGATGCCAGGAATGGATGGACTGCAACTGCAAAGCCATTTGCTGGCCCGCAACGAACGGATTCCCATCATCTTCATCCCAGGACACGGAGACAATGGGGCGAGAGCGCAGGCGATGCAAGCCGGAGCGGTGGCCTTCTTGGCCAAGCCGTTCGATCACCAGGACTTGCTGGATGCAATCGATTCGGCTCTCGGGAAGTCTTAATCCTGACCTCGGAGTCTTTCGGCGATCTTGACCGGATCGGCGAACGAAGCGCGCGGCCGAAATCATCAATCGGGTGGGTTCACTCTACAAGAAGGGCGCTCCGCAACGCGAGTCGGTCGATGTGAATGAAGTCGCAGGGCGCCGCGCAAGGGGCCACGTTCCATTTCAGTCTGCCCGCCGACAGCGGGAAACGAGGGACAGCTTTGTCTTGAGCCCCCGCAAATCGGCGACGCGAACGCGTTCACCGTCTAAAGAGGGAGCCCTATTCCGAGAGGAAGCGGTGGACGAGCTGAATCGATGTCGAGCCTTCCCCGACCGCAGCGGAGACCCGCTTTGTGCTGCCAGAACGAACGTCGCCGACGGCGAAGACCCCCGGCACGTTGGTTTCGAGGACGTAGGGCGCGCGTGCAAGGGGCCACCGGGTGAGATCGTCTCCCCGCAGATCTGCGCCAGTTCTAACGAACCCCTTCTCATCCAGCGCAACCTTGCCGCGCAGCCAACCGGTATTGGGGTCTGCACCGGTCATCACGAAGACGTGACGAACGGCTAGCGTTTGGATTTGGCCGGTGCGTACCTCCTGGACCTGCACGCGCTCGAGATGCCGCTGACCTTCGGCAGCGACGACCTTTCGGAATGCCTGCAGGGTAATGTTCGGGGTTTGCTCGATCCGGCCGATCAGATATCGCGACATCGTCTCGGTAAGCCCTCGCCCGCGCACCAGGATCCGAACGCTCCGCGCAGACTGCGAAAGGAAGACGGCGGCCTGACCGGCGGAATTTCCCCCTCCCACGATGATGACGTCCTCATCGCGACAGAGCTGCGCTTCCATCGGAGTTGCCGCGTAATACACGCCGACGCCTTCGAACCGTTCCATGCCGACAGAATCGAACTTGCGATACTTTACGCCGCTAGCGATCACAATCGTCCGAGCCTTCACCAATGCGCCATCGGACAATTCCGCCACGTACGGCAGTCGCTCGCAGTAAAGCTTTGTTACCGAACGCGGGATGGCGATTTCGGCTCCAAATCTCTCCGCCTGGAACCACGCTCCCCTGGCGAGGTCCTCGCCTGACACCCCGATGGGAAATCCGAGATAGTTCTCGATTTTCGAACTCGTCCCGGCTTGCCCCCCCGGCGCGTTGCCCTCGAGCACGAGCACGTCAAGGCCTTCCGAGGCGCCGTAGACGGCAGCTGCAAGTCCAGCCGGCCCGGCGCCGACGATCACGAGGTCGTGGACAACCTCTAGCTTCAGCGAGCGGTTGAACCCGAGGCTTTCGGCGATCGCGCCGTTGGTCGGATTCCTCAGAACTTGGTTGTTGCCGGAGATCAGGACTGGAATGTCGCTGACTCGAAGTGCAAATCGGTCGAGCACAGTCTGGACGCCGGGATCGCTGTCGATCTCGAGGTATTTGTGCGGCTGCCCATTGTGAATGAGGAATTCGCGTGCCCGCAAAGTCGCGGCGCAGTGCCTCGAGCCAATGAGTACAATGTCTCCCTGCCAGGTCGCGGTCAGATGCGCGCGCCGGAGGAGAAAAGCGCGCAGGAGCAGGTCGCTCAGCTCCGCGTCGATTTGGACCATCCTGCGCAGCGCATCGGCGGTGATCACGACTAGCTCACCGGGTTCCGCGACGCGGACGCGCGCCAAGCCTGACCTGCCGGCGATCAAGTTGGCTCCTCCGGTGAACTGCCCTGGGCCGAGCGTGACCGGACGGCTTTCCGTCATGATGGGCACCTCTCTACCGTCCTTCGCCCAGACCAACGCGAGCTCGCCAGAGACGACGACAAAGAACGCGGGCGCTACACTGCCCTGTTCTACGAGGACCTCTCCCCGATCGACCCTGCGCCGCTGCCCCACTGCCTCGAGCCGCGTAATCTGCTCGGCGGACAGTCGCGGGAACATCATCTGCGCAGCTCGGTGCCCAGCGTGGCTTAGAGACTCTATCGTAAGTGGATTACCCATCACATCCCTTTGAAGCTCAGTTACGCCACTGCAACCAGCGCGCCAAATAGAATCCCTTCAACACGCGAGTACTTACGGGGACGACCGATCCTTTTCCGACAGCGCGCCTGGAGCTACAAAGGCAACACGGCGACAATGGCGCGAGAGCGCCGGCGATCCAAGCCGGAGCCGTGGCCTTCTTCGCCAAGCCGTTCGATCACCAGGAATTGCTGGACGCAATCGATCGGCTCTCGGGAGATCCTAACCCGAACCACGGAGTCTGTCGGCGATCCTGACCAGATCGGCGAAGGACTCGGCTTGCATCTTCTGCATCACCTGGCCTCGATGCGACTTGACGGTGACCTCGCTCATGCCGAGCTCCGCCGCGACCTGCTTATTCAGCAGGCCTTTGGCAACCAATGCCATCACATCGCGTTCGCGCGCTGTCAGCGAATCGTAACGGGCGCGCAGCTCGGCCAATTCGCTCCTCTGCTTGCGCTCAGCGCGGTTTCGCCGAATGGCATGAGCAATCGCGTCGAGGAGCTGTTGCTCCCGGCAAGGTTTGATGAGAAATTCAACTGCTCCGGCCTTCATCGCCTCTACCGACATCGGGATGTCACCGTGACCGGTGATGAAGATAATCGGAATTGGACTGCCTTTCTGGCTGAGCTCGCGCTGGAGATCGAGGCCGCTGAATCCAGGCAGCCTCACATCTAACACGAGACAGGCGGGCACATCCGGGCGCTTGTAGTTCAAAAAATCTTGAGCGGTTGTAAAAGCCTGGACGCGAAAGCCAACCGACTCGGCGAGGTTCTTCGTCGACTCGCGCACTGCCCGGTCGTCGTCAACCACAAAGACAATGGGTTCGTCGGCGCCCAAAGCGTCTGCCGCACTCGCTGCTTCTTTGGTGGCATCCATTGCCAAGCCCCACGCCGCGCGCGGAGACGGTATCCCTCCTATCCGCAGAATCGTCAAGGATGTCGCTCTTGACGATCATCGCTGCATGGGAGCACGAACTGAAAGACCGATCCGCGAGGCACGTTCGGCGTCGCCCAGAGCCTGCCCTGGTGGGCGGAGATGATCGAACGGCAGATGGCGAGCCCCATACCCATGCCGTTTGGCTTAGTGGTGTAGAAGGGCTCGAACAACCGGTCGACATTCGCTTCCTGCAGTCCTCGGCCAGCATCGACAACCGAGACCACCACCCCGTTTGTGCCATCGGTGCCGGACTTGACCGTCAACTCGGCAGGAGTCAATCCGCTCATCGCTTCCATTGCGTTGATCATCAAATTGAGAATGACTTGTTGCAGCTGAATTCTATCGCCCTGAATCAGCGGCAGGTCAGTCGAGAGGTGAGCCACCAAGGAAATGCCATGTCTTTGTATCTCGCTTCGCGTGAGCTCGATCACTTCCTCGATCGTCTTGTTGACGTCCACCCAGTCCTTCCGAGACGGGGACTTTGCCACCAGCCGACGAATTCGTTTGACGATTTCGCCGGCCCGAACGCCCTGTTCCATGGTTCGCCGTAGGCCCTCCCTCGCCCTCTCGACGTCAGGTGACTGTTTGTCGAGCCAGCGCAACGAGGCGGCGGCATCGCTCACAACGGCGGCGAGCGGCTGATTTAGCTCGTGAGCGATCGATGCGGTCAACTCTCCCAGATTGGTCACTCGGGTGCGCTCCAACTCCGCTTGGGCATCCTGTACGGACTTCTCAGCCATTTTGGCTGCGGTCACGTCCATGACTGCGCCGATGTACCCGCCGCTGTGCGCCGGGCGCGACACCACACGCAGGTGCTTGATCGAACCGTCCGGCATGAGCAGTCGGTACTCGATCTGCCAGTCCCCGCGCTCGCGCGCCACGCACTCGATACGCTGCTGGACTCGCTCACGGTCCTCCGGATGGACACGCGCCATCATCAGTAGTTCGACCGTCGGCTTCGTTCCCCGGTCGTAGCCGAAAATCGCGCAGGTCTCGCCCGACCAGATGATCTCACCGCTCGCCGGGATCCACCCGAAGCTGCCGGTATGGCTGAGTCTCTGTGCTTCAGCCAAGTAGGCCTCGCTCCGCTGTAATTCGGAGGTTCGTTCCGCCACCCTAATCTCTAACTCGTCGCGGGCCTTGCGAAGCTCTTGCTCATGGTCGCGCAACGCTTCTTGGACGCTGCGCAGCTCGTTGATGAGGCAGGCGTTCCGAAATGCTGTCGCGGCGTTATTCGCAGCCACGGAAAGCAGCTGCTGATCAATCTGGTCGGGAAAACCGGAGCGATCAGACGCCGCAGCAACGAGACCGCGTTCGCCGTTGACACCGATAGGAATCACGATACCGCAACGGGATTCCTCGACCCCGCTGACCTTGGTCACGATTTCCTTCCGAGAAATTTGGCCGAACACGGCGAGGCGCTGTTGTAGCCAGTCCGGAAATGCCTTCCAAGAGTCCCCCCGCATCACCTCGACGGTCTGGCACCCTGTGGGATCGCACAAACGCACAAAGGCGAAACCCAGCTGCAACGATCCGATCAGCACATCGGCGAGCTCGGTAGCAATGGCGATCGGTTCTTTTCCCACCCACGCCTCCGGGATGGTCGAAAGCGCCAAGAGATCCCTGACCGTTGCGCGGAGGCGGAGGATCTCAGCAGAGTGATCTGCGGTCGCTAGAGCAAGTTCACTATCAGGCGGTCTTACGAGCTCAGCGTCGCTCACGCATCTTTGCACCGAAGAATCACGGGTGGGCATTGGACAAACGGCCCCTTCGGCGCCCAAAGCGTCTGCCCCACTCGCTGCTTCGTTGGTGGCATCCATTTGCCAAGCCGCGCGCGGGGACCGTATCCCTCCTATCCGCAGAATCGTCAAGGATGTCCCTCTTGACGATCATCGCTGCATGGAAGCGCGAACTGAAAGACCGCTCCCCGAGGCATGTTCGGCGTCGCCCAGAGCCTGCCCTGGTGGGCGGACAACCGAGACCACCACGCCGTTTGTGCCGTCGTTGCCGGGCTTGACCGTCAACTCGGCTGGAGTCAATCCGCTCATCGCTTCCATTGCGTTGATCATCAAATTGAGAATGACTTGTTGCAGCTAAGTTCTATCGCCCCGAATCAGCGGCAGATCAGTGGAGAGGTGGGTCACCAAGGAAATGTCATGTCTTTGTATCTCGATGCCTTCCTCGATCGTCTTGTTGACGTCCACCCAGTCCTTCCGAGGCGGAGACTTTGCCACCAGCCCACGAATTCGGTTGACGATTTCGCGTGCGTGCGACCAAAGGCTCCTCCGCCGCCGCCTCGGCTTGCTCCCGGTCGATCAGCTTGAGCTCGACCACCCGGCGGAGGATCCAATTTCTTGCGGTCCGCCAGCTTGGCTAGGTGGGGGTAGGGATTGTAGGCCGTCGTTCCCTTGGGAAAGCGCACGCCATCGCCGGAGGGGAAATCCCCCAGTGCGCAAAAGCCCGCCGTCGCGGTCCAGGATTCGCACCGACGCCACCGGGCAATAGTCCATCGGGCGCTCGGGAAGCGGAGCGCTCTGTCCTAGACGCCCATCCAGCGGCATTCCCCATCTGCCCGCCGGACTCGCGCCTCGTATTCAAAGGGTTCGCCGGTTGCGAGGGACTGCCGCCACTTCGCTACCATTTCCCAACGTCTTCGGGACACGACGCCGTAAACTGAAAAACGCTATTTGGAGACTGTACCATCGTCGTAGAGGACCAATACCAAGGTCTAGTCCAACCGGACCTCGTCCGTTGCGGCGCTCGCCTCGGACGTTGGACGAATCTCGACACGCGAAGCAGACCAGCGCTTCATCACGGTCAATACTCAGAATTGACTCGATTGCACAAACAGGCGCCGTCTGTTAGTCAACCTTTCGGTCTTTTGCGCAGGGGGTTCTATGAACGACCCAAATCGGCCCGTACGCCTCGCTGGTTCGACAATGGGCCCGGAAAATCACATCTGTGCGTTCTTCCCGACTCGCGACGAGGAGTATGAGTTGTTGCTTCCGTTCATTTCGGAGGGTTTTGCGCAGGGTGATCGAGCGGTCCACATCGTCGATCCAGCTCTTCGAGCCGACCATCTCCAGAGGTTGGTGCAAGCCCGCCTTCCAATCGCCGACGCCGAACGACGACAACAGCTGGAGATTCACGATTGGGACGGGATGTACCTACTGGGCGGCCATTTCAGCCAAGACGCGATGCTTGCGCTGGTTGATGAACTTCTTGGCGCCCCGGTACGATATTCGAGAACGCGGGTGGTTGCGCATATGGAATGGGCGCTAGGCGACTTTCCTGGTGTGAACGACCTGGTGGAGTATGAAACGCGGCTAAATTACCGGCTTCCCCGCTGGCAGCATCCGGTGATTTGCGTTTATGACAGCGCCCGGTTTGGTGCGGGCCTCGCTCTGGACGTCCTCCGGACGCATCCATCGGTAATCCTAGGCGGGGTCCTTCAGGTCAATCCCTTCTACGTACCGCCCGACGAGTTCTTGCGCGAGCTTCAACAGCGAAGCGAGAGGGTCGTGGCGGCGTAGGCCGCTTGGCAATGAACCCGAATGAGGATCCCGCTCTTCTCCGGGGATGCATTCGTGATTTAGCCTCGATCAGCGCATTGCCCTTGTTGTGGGTGGGGCAGAGTGCCCGGCAAGTGGTGATCGGCGTCGTCGACGTCCTCTTTACCTGCCTTCGCCTGGATCTCACTTACGCTCGCATCAACGACCCCGAGGGCGGACCCGTAATCGAGGCGGAACGGCTGGAAGGACGAAAGGCAGAGTCCCCGGCGAAGGACCTCGGCCGCGTTCTCGGACAACTGCTCGGAACCACCAAGCACCTGATCATCCCGCATCTGGGGACAATCAAAATTGAGGTCTCACAAGTCGACGGTGTCCCAGAACGCGGCGCAATTGTCGTTGGATCCCGGCGGGCAGATTTCCCAACAGACATCGAGAGGATTCTGATCAATGCCGTGGTCAATCAAGCGGCGATCTGGCTACGCAGCGCCCGCGTCGCAGCCGAACATCGTCGTGTCGAGGCGACGTTAGCGGAGGAAGCACGTCAGCGCCAGGCGCTTGAGGCACATGCAGACGCTCTTGCACTGCTCGATCAATCGCTGGCCTCTGTGACGAACTCTGGCACGCTCAGCGAGGTCATTGATCGCATCTCTGCAGTGGCAAAACCAGTTTTGCCACACGACGCGATTGCGCTGCCGGTGTTATTGCCGGACGGGCATTACGTCCTCCGCTACGCCACCAGTGACTTGGGGATCAGCAGTTTTCCCGACAACGTTGACCTAACGCCGGGGTACCTGAAAGATCCCAAGTGGGAATACGACCTGGTTGATGATCTCAGACAACTTTCCGAGCCGCATAATGCCCTGGCCGCCAAGTTAGGGTTCCGCTCGGCACTGCGTCTGCCCGTACGTCTAGAGGGCCGATTGGTGGGCGGCCTGGCTTTCTTGTCGCGGATGTCTTCCCGGTACAAGCAAAGCGACCTCGAGGCGGCGAGACGCATTGCTGACCGGATTGTGCTTTGCCTCGCACGCGGGCACGTGATCGAGGAGGCAAAGCGGGCAGACGAGGCCGATGCTCGCGCGGCGCAGCTTGAGTCGGGGGTCCGACAATTGACCGACGAGCTCGATGCACGAACCGGGTATCGACGCCTGATCGGCGAATCGGCTCCGTGGCGAGCGGCCCTGAAAAAGGCCGCACAAGTTGCGGCCGTCGAGACCACAGTGTTGTTGCTCGGCGAATCCGGAACCGGCAAAGAAGTGGTAGCTCGTTTTGTACACCGCGCCTCGGCGCGGCGAGATGGCCCATTCGTAGCGCTCAATTGCGCCGCATTGCCCGAGAATCTGCTCGAATCCGAGCTCTTTGGACACGAGCGGGGCGCCTTTACCGGCGCAGCGCACGCCAAGCCAGGACTGATCGAGCAAGCTGCCGGAGGCGTGCTCTTTCTGGATGAAGTCGGTGAGATGTCCCTCCCAGCCCTAGCAAAGTTCCTGCGCGTGCTGCAGGAACGAGAATTTCAACGGCTTGGCGGCACGCGCGTGTTGAAAGCCGATGTGCGTGTCGTCGCGGCCACCAACCGCAATCTGCGAAAGGCGATCGAAGAGAGGCTCTTCCGCGAAGACCTGTTCTTTCGTTTGAATGTGTTCGAGTTGCGGTTGCCGCCTCTACGCGAGCGGCTCGACGACATTCTACCGCTCAGCGAGGCGTTTCTGCTGGAGATTGGTAAGTCGATCGGGCGTCCGCCGGCCAGCATGTCGCGCGAGGCCAAACAAGCATTGGCGGAGTATGACTGGCCAGGGAACGTTCGCGAGCTGCGCAATGTGCTGGAACGGGCGGCGATTCTCACTAACGGCGGCCTGATTGTGGCTGAACATCTCGCGCTCGGGCCTCGCACCGTCAGTAGATCGACCGCAGTCTCAGTCGCCCAGATCGATTCCCCGGCGCCGGTTGCTCCGTCTGATCTGGAATCCGCTTTGGAATCGGCGGAGCGGGCCATGATCGAAAAAGCGCTCCAACATGCCCGGTTTAATAAGTCAGTGGCCGCCAAGGCCCTGGGACTAACGCGCGCACAGCTTTACACGCGCCTGAAGCGTCACGGCCTCGAGTAAAGATCAACCGGCCCGTTCGACGTCTGGGTGTGCTCCCGGCAGTCGCGGCTCGACAACCTGTAGATCCAATCGACAAGTTGTCGATTTTTCCCGCGGGTCGTCGGGAGCCGCCATTACACGATCCTCGCATCCCACATCGCGAAAAACCGACGGCTATTCATCCAGTTAGCTGGCCGCGGCGCCACGACTGCCGCCTTGGCATTGCGCTTGCCCTACCTGCCGGCGAAAGGGAGGCAAACGTGGCCCGGAGAGTAATTGAAATCCTGTACGGAAGATCAAGTTGGACTCGCCCATGGATGTGGCGGGGACCACCCAAGGCTTGGGCATTCACTTCGCGTGGCGAGTTGACGGATACCAATGCGCACTTCGCGAGCGACACGGGTTTCGTTAAGCGACCGTGCACGATCGACGAATCTCTGCTTCAGGCGGGCGCAAGGAGCTGACCATGGCGTGCGTGTTGCTGGTAGACGATGACCCGTCAGTGCTGGTGGCGCTGAAATCACTGCTCCGTTCAGCTGGTCACCAACCCGTCTCGGCTGCCTCGGGCGCAGAGGCGCTGGCTCATCTCGAGAGCGTTGATATGGTAATCACCGACTACTCGATGCAGGGAATGAATGGCGTCCAACTGCTCCAAGCGGTTCGCGAACGCGATGACTCCCTGCCGGTGGTACTTCTCACCGCCCACGGCTCGGAGCGGTTGGCGGTGCAGGCGGTAAAAGCTGGGGCGTACGAATACCTCACCAAGCCACCGGACAGCGATGAGTTATCCCTCATCGTCGAGAGGGCCCTCGAAACGCGAGCGCTGCGAATCCAGACCCGTCAGCAGACTGCCGCGAAGACGCTCGGCCGTCCGATCATCGGCAGCTCGAAAGCAATGCGATACTTGCTCGACGCCGTGGCCCAGGTTGGTCCGAAGGACATCACCGTGTTGGTGCGCGGGGAGACCGGCACTGGCAAGGAATTGATCGCTTCGCTCATCCATGCGCACAGCAAGCGCGCCGCGGGTCCATTGGTGAGGTTCAACTGCGCGGCAATCCCCGGCGAGCTCGCCGAAGCGGAATTGTTTGGCCATACCCGCGGCGCGTTCACCGGTGCTTCCCAAGCGCGTCGCGGATTTGTTTCTCAAGCAGATGGGGGAACGCTGGTGCTCGACGAAGTGGGCGAGCTTCCCTTTGGGGTGCAGGCGAAGCTGCTGCGCACCCTACAGGAAGGCGAGATTCAGCCAGTCGGCGCGGGCCGGGTGGAAAAGGTGGA
>Ga0070708_100000812_pt1 | contig 23564 bp, 28 predicted proteins | sample KBSK5503metaG_FD_65469 | JGI IMG/M metagenome (GOLD analysis project Ga0070708, IMG submission 65469) | Corn, switchgrass and miscanthus rhizosphere microbial communities from Kellogg Biological Station, Michigan, USA - KBS K5-50-3 metaG | ecosystem: Host-associated > Plants > Roots >... | reverse complement strand
AGACTCGTGCGCAACTGCGCGATGAATTCAGGGCTCGGGTTTAGGTCGGATGCGTTTTTGAACGCGCGTCGGATACCCTCGCGCAAGGCTCGCCGCGCCGCCAGATCGGCGCGGCACGCTCGACACGTCTCCAAGTGGCGCAAGATTTCATGGTTCGTTTCTGTGAGAAGCTCCTCAGCGAGAAACGAATCGGCAATCTCACGAATGTCACGGCATTCCATACCGGGCTGACTCCACCTTCTAAGTGCTTTTAAATGCGTCGATTGCCGATTCGCGCCTTCAAAGCTCCGAGTTCCGATCGCAGGAGCGCGCGGCCACGATGAAGCCGCGACATCACCGTTCCTAGGGGAATCGCAAGGGCGTCGGCAATCTCTTTGTACGTCAGCTCCTCCACGTCGCAGAGCACGATCACTTCCTGAAACTGGACCGGAATCCGGCCCAAAGCGCCGAGAATGTCTTCGTCAGTCAACATCTCGGGCACGGGGGCGACGAACGGTATCGTGTCGGCCATACGGTTATCTGGATCGTCAACGAGTGACAATTTCTGACGTGTTCGACGCCTGTTGCTCCGAACGTGCTGGAGAATCGTCATCAGCCACGCGCGGCAGTTCGTGCCCGGGCGAAACCGGTGAAACGATTGGAGCGCTTGGATCATCGTTTCCTGCACCAAGTCTTCGGCGTCGTGCCGACTCCGCTCGAACCACAGCGCCAAACGGAACAGCCGATCGGCGTGCGGCAAGGCTTCCGCCTCAAAGGCGGCCCACACTTGAGCGTCGGCGGTTGGCGCTGGTAGCTGTGCCATCAGAGGCCGATCCGGGCGGTCTCAATACGGATCATGTCTCTGGGGGGTCTGTTTATTCCCGAACCAGGTGCGACCAGTCGGGGCAGCAAGACTTCTAATCCCTGATAACCGTGCGCGCGACCTTCTCGTTGACGTGGGAGTTGGAAGATGTCGGGACGTGCACAGTGGCCAACCACGTCAAAGTCGTACTTGGATCGGGCGATCTCGCCGAGGTCTAGCTCAGCCGTTAGCGCGCCGTTCTCGTTGAACAGCGGACCGGCCAGCGCTTGACCGAGAGGACGAACGAAGGCGCTGCCTCCGCGCAGGATCACGGTCTGCGGATCGTTGCCCTGCAGGGCCTCGTAGTCTGTGGGGCACTCACTGCGACGCAAATGTTGACAGGCGGTCAGGACGAGGCAGCGACCCTCGAGCGCAACGTGTTGCATCGTCGACAGCCACGTCCAGCCGGACCGAGAGAAACTCGCACGGGAATAAACAGTCGTGTCCGGGACATGAACACGCAGACGGTCCGGACGGCCGACGACCTTGGCAAGCTTGGCCGACGTGATCGCCGCGCCACTTGGGCAACAGCTCGCCACCGTGTAGCACCGGAAGAAACACCATGTTGATCAAACGCGCGGCCGACCTCCGCAGCTCAGACATCACCGACAGGAAGGCGTATCTCAACCGCCGTGAGTTCCTCGCCGCGGCGGCGGCCACTGCCGCGGTGGCCACAGGCGTGCTCGGGACCGAAGCGCTCGTCTACGCAGCCACTCCAGCGCCGCACGGCCGCAAGCTGGAAAACGTCAAGAAGTCCCCGTTCGGCGCCGACGAGAAGCTAAATAAGTGGGAAGAGATTACGACCTACAACAACTTCTACGAGTTCGGCATCGACAAGGATTCGCCCTCGATGTTCGCGCGCAATCTCAAGACCGAGCCGTGGACCGTTGGGATCGACGGCGAGTGCGCGAAAAGAGGGAACATGCCGCTCGAGGACATCCTCAAAGGGGAAACGCTCGAGGAGCGTATCTACCGCCACCGCTGCGTCGAGGCCTGGTCGATGGTGATCCCGTGGGTCGGGTTTCCACTCGCGAACCTGATCAAGAAGTGCGAGCCGACTTCGAAGGCGAGGTACGTGGAGTTCACCACCTTCTTCGACACCAAGCAAATGTCGGCACGGACCTCAGCGATTCGCTACCCCTACGTCGAGGGGCTTCGCCTAGACGAGGCGATGCACCCGCTCACGATCATGGCGGTCGGCCTCTATGGGGAGGTCATCCCGAACCAGGACGGCGCGCCGATGCGGCTGGTGGTGCCGTGGAAGTACGGATTCAAGCACATCAAGTCGATCTCGAAGATCCGCTTCGTCGAGAAGCAGCCCCTCAACACCTGGCAGGACCAAGCGTCTAGCGAGTACGGCTTCTATGCGAACGTCAACCCGTCGGTGAACCACCCGCGCTGGAGCCAGGCAACCGAGCGCCGTATCGGCGAGTTCCTCCGTCGCAAGACGCTGATGTTCAACGGCTATGGCGACCAGGTGGCGAACCTCTACACGGGGATGGACCTGAAGCGGAACTTCTGACGTGAAGCTGTCCGATCGCACCGTCCGGTTCGCGTTCAAACCGATCGTCTTCGTGGCGTCGCTCATGCCGCTCGTCTACCTGGTGTGGGCGGCGTTGACCGGGAACCTGAGCGCCAACCCGCTGTCCGACCTGACCAACGAAACAGGCGTCTGGACGCTTCGGTTTGTCTGCATCACGCTCGCGCTTACGCCGCTGCGGAAGTTCACGGGGTGGAACGGATTCATCAAGTTCCGGCGCATGGCGGGACTCTATGCCTTCTTCTACGGGACTCTGCATCTGTTGACCTATGCGATTGCCGATCGGTTCGCCGGCCTTGAGCAGGCCAGCGGCTTGGTTGAGGCGATTGCCATGGGTCGGCTTCCGGCTGCGGTGCTGGTGGCATCGACGGCACGCGCGATGGCGACGTCGATCGGCGAAGACATCTACAAGCGCCCGTTCATCACGCTCGGCTTCGTTGCCTGGCTGACGATGCTGCCGCTCGCCATTACCTCAACGGCCGGCTGGATCCGCCGGCTGGGTGGTAAGCGATGGAATCGGCTGCACCGGTTGGTCTACGTAACTGGAATCCTCGGACCGCTGCACTACTGGTGGTTGGTGAAAGCAGACGTCAGCCGTCCAATGGCGTACGCGGCAGCGGTGGCCGTGCTGTTGGGCGTGCGCGTTTACTGGAGCCGCGCGCGACGCGCGGCCGTGCCAGTGCGACTGACCATCCATGCCTGAATGCGGCGAGACAATTCGGTCGACTCGATCGACGACTTGCATCGTGTTCTCGAGCGCGGCCACAGCTTCGCAACGGGACGATGCGCCCGTGCGTGGCTTGGCGCGCGTCTCGAGGGCAGATCAGTGCTCGCGGGAAAAGCGGAAGGCGGAGAATGATTCCAAGCGCGAATGCCGACGTCACGCCGGCGTCTATGCTGATCGTCGTCGGATCGACGCGGCCTGCCAAGGTTGAGGCCGCTCGTGCGGCGGTCGATGCCGTAGCGCGAGTCGACGAGCGCTTTCGTCTTGCGACTGTCGAGCCCGTTGACCTGTCGGATATCGCGCCGGCCATGCCGATGACAGAGCGCGCCACCCTCGATGGCGCTCGTCTCCGTGCGCAGACGCTCCTCGTTCGCGTTTCATCGACCCCTGGCGCGACGCTGGCGATCGGCGTTGAGGGGGGCCTCGATCCGTTGCCGACGGACGGTAACCGATACGTGTTGAAAACCTGGGCTGCGGTCACTGACGGGACTCACTGGGGCTACGGAGCGGGCGGCGCGATCTTGTTGCCCGACGCCATCACGCGTCAGGTTCTCGCGGGACGCGAGCTGGGCGACGTGGTCGATGAAGTCGCGGGTGCCTCCGTTCGCGAAACGCGCGGTGCGTGGGGCCTCCTCACTCGGGATCTTGTGGGTCGTCAGGACTCGTTCAAATCCGCAATCCTCGCGGCCCTTGCGCCCTTCTACAACCCGACCCTCTATCAACCGTAACCCCGCCGTTACAAATCGACCAACTCTTCCGGAACTCCGTTAGGCATGCGAAGTTGGCGGTCCGTTAAGCCACCCGCCGGGAATATTCAGGGGCGCCATGGACATATAGGTCCATGACGTGGCGCGAGTCCAGCGCCGTTCACGCGAGGAGATCATCGTGGCTGAGAAAACCCGATGGATGTATGCGGCCGGCCTCTTGCTGGCCGGACTGGTTGTGCTCGGCGACGGCAGTCGGCTGACAGCTGCGCCCGGCCCTGCGTCGCAATCCATCGTAGTTGTCGAACTCTTTACGTCCGAAGGCTGTTCGAGTTGCCCGCCGGCCGATGACGTCCTGAGTCAGCTTGCGCTTCGGCAGCCGGTGTCGAACGTCCACGTGCTGGCGCTTAGCGAGCACGTCGATTACTGGGATCGCCTGGGATGGCGCGATCCATTTTCATCGCCGGAATTCAGCGCCCGACAATCGAACTACGACGCGCGCGTGTTTCATGCCAATCAGGTGTACACGCCTCAACTGGTCATCGACGGTCACCTCGAAAGCGTTGGGAGTAATGCGCGCGCGGTTCAGCGTGGGATCGAGCAGGCAGCGGCGAGTCCGAAGGCCGCGGTCAACGTCGCTGCTGTCCGTAGTGGCGACCACGACCTGCGAGTGGAACTGGGCATCAGCGTGCCAGCTCGCTTCTCACACAGCGGCACCTTCGACGCGGTTGTCGCGATTACAGAAGACAAGTTGACAAGCGAGGTACGTCGCGGTGAGAACGGCGGCAGGACGTTGAGGCACACCGGCGTGGTCCGTAGCTTAACGACGATCGGTACCTGGTCGCCTCAAGAGTCCACGTGGTCTGTGAATGCTTTGGTGCCGTGGAACCGCGCGTGGAAACCAGCAGACGTTAGGGTCGTCGCATTTCTGCAGAACCGGGAAACTCGGCACATCGTTGGAGCGGGCTCCACGAGTCCCGACCTGCACACAGGTACGCAATAACACCGCGGATCACAACCGGCCAGGCGGCGCTCACCGTCCGGCAGGCCATTACCGGAACATGAGCCAAGTCTTATCTGAGGAGGATCGATGAAGTGGATGATGTGTAGCGTCGCTATGCTGGTCGCGGCCGTGCTGTCGGTGGCGGTTGGTGCCCAATCCGACACAATGGCCAAAGGCGACAAGATGGAAATGAAGGATGCGACCTACACCGGTTGCATCGAGGCGGGCGCCACCGCCGGTACGTTCGTGCTAACACACATCGCCGCCGACCACATGGGGAAAGACAGCATGAAGAAGGACGCGATGAAGACCGACACGATGAAGAAAGACACGATGGCCAAGGACACCATGGCCAAGGACACCATGGCGCCGACGACTCTGACCCTGACCAGCGCGTCGGTCGACGTCCGCAGGCATTTGGGTCACAAAGTATCAGTCACGGGATCGGCCGCTCACGGGAAGATCGACGCCATGGCGAAGGACACCCAGGGATTCACCGTCAAGTCGCTGAAGATGGTAGCGGCGTCTTGCTCGTAGACAGTCGCGCCGTCTGACCTTCATCGGCGTTATCCCCATGGGCGTTGCTAGTTTCCACTCGCTGGTTGTTCGGAATCGTCTTTTTGGCGACTCACTGGGAGTTCTGCGTGCTTCTTGCTGCGGCGGTCTGGAGCCGATGGTCGCGCCATTGCCATCGGCTCCTTCCGCGGTCATATCCGTGCCGATTCCAACACCTGCGACATCACGAGCGGCCCCGTCAACGGCTCAAGCGCTCGTCATGCGCTGGTTCGGTAAGCCGACTTCAGTCCGAAAGGGATACGGCGTCCGACAATCCAAACAACATTCTCAAGCGCCAAGACGACAAGGACAAACTGTGACGGGACTCGAAGTGGCCATTCAGCTCGAAACGTGGGGCATCCGTGTCGCACGGTATGGCCTGGTACTCATTCTGGTCTTGATCGGCGGGCTTAAGTTCACGGCCGCAGAAGCTCGCGGGATCGAGCCACTCGTTGTGCACAGCCCGTTGCTATCGTGGTTGCTCGGAGCCTTCAGCACGCAAGGCATCTCGAATTTGATTGGCGTGATCGAGCTGACGCTGGCGGCCTTCATTGCGATGCGATCGTTCGCACCGGCTATCTCACTCGCCGGCAGCCTTGGTGCCTCCGTCATGTTCGTGATCACGCTCAGCTTCCTGTTTTCGACTCCTGGCGCGATTGCCTCGCTCGGTTGGATTCCAGTGTTAGGTGAAGCAGGTCAGTTTCTGATCAAGGATGTCGCGCTCCTCGGGGCCTCGTTGCTGACGGCCGCGGAGGCGCTACAGGCCTGGCAGTTCGATGCCGGTCATCGACTGGTCTGACGACCGCCGTTTCGACTATTGCTGCTTGAGACACCGTGGGCAGGGGGTGTAGCCTTCGGCGATGGCTTGCGCGCTCGACTCCATTCGAACCGGCCCATGGATGAAAGAGCAGTTGGGATTGTGATAGAGCTTACCTGCTGCGGTGACGGCGACAGGGAGTGGGCGCGCCACGTTCGACGGCTCGCTGTGACGTGATCGAAGCGTTTCCGGCTTTGCAGTTGATACTGCGCCGAACCAGCCGCCGACGAGCAGCGCGACTGCAACGATTGTGAGCGTAAGCACGCGTTTCGTCATCGCGTCTCCTGCCCGGGCGCGTACTCCGGATGCCGTTTCCAACCGGTGAGCATGGATGCAAAGTTGTCCCACCCGTGCAGCGCCACCATCACTAAATGCCCTGGTACGAACGCCAGCAGTCCGCACATCGAGAGGAAATGCACGAGCCGCGCGCCGTGATAGCCGCCGACAACGAGGCCGAGCGTGGACATTTGCGTCGGCTTATACATAACGATTCCGGTGAGCAGCAAAAGCGCGCCCAGACCGATCGCTGTCGAGTACGCCAGCTTCTGGAGCGGGTTGTACTGCCCGGTTGCCGGCGGTTTTGGTCCGAATAGAAAATAATGACGGGCCATCGGCCACACGCCGGCAATATCCCGCTTCGTAAATACTACGGTGAGGTAATGACCGCTCACGATCTGCGAGATCACGTACACCACGCCGCCGGCGGCGAAGACCCACATGAACGTGAAATGCCACTGCAGAGCCCCGCCGAGCCAGCCTCCGATCGTGATCGCCTGCGGCACCGCTTCGATGAGATCGCGCTCGGGGATCTTGGATCCAAAGCTCGGAAATGCGTTGAAGATTTTCAGTCCGCTCAGCGTCAGCACCGTCACGGCGACCGCATTCGTCCAGTGACACAACCGGACAGCCCAGGGATGTTCGTACACGGGGCGCGCCGGCGTGTGGGTCGGCGTCATCTCAAAGGCCTCCGTACCAGCTGTACCCCTGATCGCCCCAATAGCTTTTCTTACCCGGCAGTACGTCGGTGACGTTCATCGTCAGCAAGTACTTGGCTTGCTTGTAACCGAGCTTCGTCGGGAGCTGCAGCCGCAGCGGCGCCCCATGACCGCGATCGAGTGGCCGGTCGTACATCTCATAACAGAGAAGAGACTGTGGCTGCCGCGCCGTTTCCATGTCCAAAGATTCGTAGTAATCGTCCGCGCAGGTGACTGTTATGAATCGCGCGCGCGGATCGGCGCCCACCAGATCAAGGAAGTCCCTAAGGCTTGCACCGCCGAACCGGCCGATCGCATCCCATCCCTCGACGCAGATGTGACGCGTGTTCTGTGTGATCTTCGGCAGCGCCCGAATCTGATCCAGCGAGTAACGGCCAGCGCGTTTCACGGCACCGCCAACGGAGAGTGCCCACCCATCGAAATCGATAGCCGGCTCGAGCACATCGTACCCGTTGTATGGAAAGCGTTCGAAGGGCACGACGTCGGCGTCCCGAAAGACCGGCGCGCGATGACCCCCGCGAAACAATGCGGCGGATGCACCGTCGCTCCACGCGACACCCGCATTGAGTAACCGCTCTTGCCATGCCGGAACGGCGAAGCCACCGAGCAGCAGCAGCGGACTCAGCTTCAGCAGCTCGCGACGCGTGACCCGAGGGTGCAGCGGATCGTTCACACGCTCACCTCAATCGAAGAAGACAGTGCGATGGCCTGGTGCAGTGTGCGGTAGAGCGGACAGCGCATCGCATAGACGCCATGCACCCGCTCGACGGTGGGCCGCACATCGTCTGATGCCACCAGCTGCATCGCGACATGAATCCGACGAATGACCAGGACCCCATCCTCGGTTTCTACCTCGCCGGTCACATCGGCCGTGAGCCGCCCGCCACTCGCATCGATTTGACGCGCCTCCAGCGCGCCTCCAAAGGTACCGAGCATTCAACCCGCCGTGGCCGCGATAAGGTAGTCGATGGTGGCTGCGTGCGATTCCGTCAGGCTCGCCGGGTCGATCTTGTAGTGCTCCGCGATCGCGCCATGGACGCTGAACGTCACTGGCTGCGATTCGCCAGGCAGGTACGCAATCCGCAGTGGTCCCTTCCGCCGCTCGAGTTTTATCTTCGACGTGTACGCGACTTCAGACATTGGTCTCTCCGTTCTTGAACGCCTAGACGTCAGTGCTGCTTCGGGCGCTCCCGATCGAGCGGCTTCACACCGATGGTCCACGAGAGCGGCACCGACTGGGGCGTGAAGCAGACTTTGTCGTCGCACGCCTGATAGTCGAACCGGCCGGTGATCGTCAGACTCGTCACGTCCTTCAGCGCCGCCGTTCCTTCCCGGGAGGCGTCCAGTGTGACGTCCTGCACGATCCGAAACGGATGTTGATACACCGGGACATGCTCCTTCAACGGCTTGAAGAAATAATCCTCGGACTTCGGGTACTGCGGTGCCCTCAAGATGAGGCCAGGCTGTGTCTGCACGTTGATCGCGACGGGTTTGTAGTCGCTGGCGCCCGGCGCATAGACATGCACGCGCGGCGCCGGCGTGACATCCAGCACCAGCGAGAAATGAGTACCCTGCGCGGCGACGTCATCAGTCGCGTACGACGTCACCGATACGTGGGCACCTGCGATCTTCGTTGCGTGCACATCGACCTGCTGGCCCAGTCGCACAAGGATGCTCGACACCGTATCGCGCTCCTGATACGCCTCTTCGAAATACCGAGACGTCACGACGCCCTGCCGGTCGACGATGAACGTACCTGGAAATGGATACCCGTACAACTGACTTTTGGCGTCAACAGTCGTATTCAGGATGCCGTACCTCTTGATCGTCTCTGAGCCCGGATCTGAAAGCAGCGGGAAAGTGATGCCGCGCCGAGCAGAAAAATCGGCCAGCACGGTCACGGGGTCATAGCTGATCGCCGCCAGGCCCATTCCGGCTTTGCGAATCTCGGCGAGACGTCCTTGCAGCTCCACGAGCTGCGTCTTGCAGTACGGTCACCAGTCGGCCGAGCGGAAGAAGACGATCAGCGCGCCCCTTGGACCGAGGAGCGATTTCAAGGAGTGCGGCTCACCTCGTTGATCGCGAAGGGTGAAGTCCGGCAGGCTGGCACCGACCTTCGGGCCCACGCCTTCAACGTCGAATTTAGGAGCCGCGGTACCGGCTTGGGGCTGACGAGCCTCGGTCACGCCAAACGCGAACAAGACGAGGCCCAAAACGAGGGCGTGTCGAGTCCTGACAATTTCGGTCCCTTCCAATCTGTCATGGGCCATGAGCATTTCTCACATGTACGAATTGCATGAGTCGACAACGTCAGCGCTGGCGCTCGAACGTCCGCACGGAATCGTTCTGCGGACCGCGCTCGAGAGAATGACAGCCGGTGCAGGCGGCTCCCCTATTCGAAATGGAGTACCCGACACTGCCGTTCGGATTGATTTCGGCCCACAACCAGCCGTTCCCGGCGAGCCGGCTGTCAGCGCTTTTGTACATAATGGCGTAGGTCACTGTCGCGCCGCCGTTGGTTCGGACCTCCTTGAAGACGACCGAACCGTTCGGGAACGTTGTCCCAGCGGGGAGCTTCCCACCTTGCAGAACGCTGATCGCCGTGGTGTTCAGGCTCGTGCGAACGAATGGCCGATGAGCACTCGATCCATTGAGAGTGCCTGCCGTGATCTCTTCGGCATTCGGAAAGAGAATGTATGTCGCGAATGGCTCCGTCTGCGTGACAAGTGCGAACAGATCAGCGTCGCTGGCAATTACCCGTGTCATTGGCGCTGAAGTGCCAGGCGGTGGCGTGGTCGGCGATGGGGCGTCTGGTGTCGGCCCGACCACCGGCCCTTGACCGTTGCCGCAGGAAAAGCACCACATGACAGCCAATGAAATCCCGAAAAGGCGAACTGGGACCAGCGCAAGCTTCACCATTTCTGAGCCCTCGCTCCGCGAACCGCTTGATTAACCGCACCCGATCACGAGCAGGACGCTGCTGCGATCACCTTCACCGGCTTGACCGTGAATTCCGCCGCGCCTTACACCCCGTCCTTTCCATTTGCGCCGACGATGGCCAAGTGCCTGCGAGCCAGCAAACCGGCCGTACCCCATGACTTGATCACGACAGACATGACGATCTCCGGCAAAGCGAAGGACTCGGGCACACGCATCTTCGTGAGTTAATGTCTGGGGAGTGGGGAAATATTCCTAGCTCGCAAGCTTTCGGATCGTAGATCCGCCGAAAGTTCAGCGAAGGGGAGCCTCGTCTACACAGGGTTCGACGATGAAGCACCGACGAGCACGTCCACTCGCCGGTAACTTCAGGGGGCCACAAACATTACCGGACAATTTATGACGACGCCTAGCGCGCGGAGACCCCGGATTTCCGCATCCTGGTTCGGTGGCCCATTGGGAGCAGCGGAAACCATCGCTCCAGACTGAAACAACGTCTCCACGTCGTCGTGCGAAGTCAACAGATGTTGCAGACCCGCCGTGATGGCCGTCTGGGTCCACGAAACTGGGTGGACGTCCCAGAGGGGGCTGTACTCCAAGGCCGAGCAGTTTGCCGGAACACTTGGATCACTGCACTCAGGCTCCTCGCGAATGATGTTCAGCGGATCGCCCTCACCGGCAACGGCCGAGATGAGCCCCTGTCGATCCGGGTTGGCGACGCCCCTGGCTCCGTTCACGACAGGAATGATCGGCTCGCGGGCAGATATGGACGGGACATCGTTTCCTTCGAGTGGAGCTGTAGTGAGGTTCGCCACATATGTGACGTTCTCGAGCGCGGCTACCTGCGTGTCAGAAGCATCCAAGCTCACATAGAGCACATTTCGGTGCTCGTAGAAGCCGGCCGTCAGTCGGAGTGTCACCAGCCCCTTTGTCTCGTCGATCGCAAGGACCTTCCCATGAACACCAGTCCTGTTCGCGACATGCGCGCCGTTGTAGACAATACCGTTACCGGTGGTGAACAGAGGGCTATAGTTCGGATCGCCTACAGGACCGGCGTGAGAGCTCGGATCGAGCGGAAACAGGTTTGGGCCAGGCACAAGGAGTCGCGTCCCACTGAAATCCACGCTCGCCGCAAATCGGACGGTGCCACCTTGAGCGTCGAAGCTGCGCTGCCCAACCGGAAGATCGAAGACTGTGGCCTGCTGTACCGCTATTGTACCGAGCGCATTCTTCAATTTCGGAGCCCAGTTAATACCCCTCGCTAAGGCGTCTTTGAAATCAGAGGACTCGGTCAAGATAAAGAGAACCGGCCCCGATCCTCTTACCTGACCACGGAAGAGCGGCAGCGTGATGGTGCGGTTGGCCTTATCGATGGCGATCGCGCTGACAAAGGTGTTGGGGATGCCTCGCGCTGCAGCCACGGCAGCGCCAATGTGGGTGTTGCCAACCGCGATCGTCAGAACCGCGAGAACCAATCGAGCTCGTTGTCGAAACATTGGACTTCTCCTCATTTGCCTTTCGCGAGGAACTCGAGCAGCGCGTTAACGTCCGCATCCGCCAAACGCAGATTCGGCATGATCACCTGGTCGTACTTCTCGAACAACGCCGTCGCAAGAGCGTCCTTCTCAGCAAGGACCTTGTCAGGCGTGGCGATGAAGCGTTTCACCCACGCCGCGTCGCGGACGTCTGTGATGCCCTGCAGGTCGGGGCCGATCCGATCGCCGTGGCCGATGCTGTGGCATGCGGCGCACTGGGTCGCGAAGAGGTACTGCCCTTTGTTGTCCAGTGAAAGCGTTGGCACCTCTGCGAAGCTCGTACCTTTCTTCGCGCTCTGCCAGCTGTTGAGCCAATCGCCGATCACAACTGCCAAGCGGCGTGGATTGTCGATGGCGGCGTTGCGAATCCATTGGCCAGCGGGCTCATTTCCAAGCAGCACCGCTGGAGCGTGTCCGTCCCGATCAACTGGTTCCGTATACAACCCCAGTCGTTTGCTGATCAAATCGATGTCCTGAGGGTTGCCCGTGAGGAACAGCCACCCGGGCCCGATGCGATACTTCTCGGCGTACGCCTTGAGTTGCGCCGGCGTGTCTCGCCAGGGATCGATGCTGATCGAATAGAAAAAGATATCTCGGCCCACGCGGTCGCCCAGCATGCGCTGGACCTGCGCCAGCCGCGCGGTCTCGAGCGGGCACGAGTCCAGACATTGGGTATAGAACAAGTCGATCACGACAATCTTGCCCTTGAGCAGATCGTCATAAAAACGCACTTTCGCGCCGTCCTGAGTAATCAACTCGACGTTCGAAAAGTACGCCGCGCCCTTCCGGTTGGAGTCTGCAACCGGCGCTGACCTCGTGGTTCGAAGGGCCGCAACGGCGAGCATAACGGCGACTCCAACGACGATTATGATTCTCTGTCGCATCGTTCATCCTTTCCATTCGCATCGCGGATCGCCCGACGAGTCACCAGTCACGGCGACTCGTCGGGCATTCCAGAAATGACAGATATCAGAAGGCTGTCGGGAGGATGTCGTCAGGATCGATGAACGTCACGCCCTGCGGCGTCGCGATCGGCGTGGGCAGCGGGCTCAAGAACGGGACGCTGCCCGCGTTGATCTCCCAACGCAACAACATCGCATTGTCCTCGTGCGTGAGGTTGTGGCAGTGCTCCAGGAACATGCCGCCCCAGTCGCGGAACTGCAAGCTGATCTTGAGCTCTCCGCCAGGGTGGAGGCGGTAGACGTCTTTGCGTCCCCGCTCCGCCGGCAGCACGTTTCTGGCTGATCCATCGCGCTCGAGAATCAGCCCTTCCTCGAAATGGATGTGTATCGGATGATCCCAACCGCCGCCACCATTTCTCAGCGTCCAGATTTCACGGGTGCCGAGGCGCGGGGCCGCCGAGACGCGGCCATAGTCGGCCGCGAGCGTTGTCCCGTTATCCGCCCGAATCCCCCAGGGACCAGTGAACGATGTGATGGGGTCTGAGGTGGTCTGCGCGGCACCACGTCCGAACTCGAAGACTCGCTCCCTGGCCACGGGAACGCTCGCATGGTCCGGATTTGGAATCAACGTGTTGGCCACCTCGCTCAAATCTGGACTGGCTGAATCCCGGACGACACGGAACTCCAGGAATCGGCCGACCCCGGGATCGGCGGACCGGCCGGAAAGAGCTTCGGCCAGCGTGAGGTCCTTCGACGGCAGCCTCCCGTTCTGGTGCTCGGCCAGGTTTACCATCCAGATTCTCTCCCCGACGCTGTAACGCGAGAAGTCGATGACAATGTCGTAGCGCTCCGCGATGCCCAATTCGTCAGTCGCCGCGAGGGGTACGGGGTGTGGTAACAGATTGCCATCGTTGCCGATCTGGACGATCGTGGAGCCGTCGCTCAGGGCGAACTTGAAAAAGCGTGAGACGGCACCGTTCAGGATGCGGAAGCGGTACTTCCTGCGCTCGACGTTGAAGAACGGCTTGTACGCAAGATTCACACAGACCGCATCGCCCAGGAACCCGTCGAAGTTGAAGATATCGAACACGAGCTGTCCGTCCTGGTCCCAGGCTTTATCGTTCACGACCAAGTTGACGTCGTAGTCCAGGTTCGCGAAATCGTTCCTGGTGCCGCTGGGCAGGCGGAGGTTTACTCCGTCGTTGATTCCCTCGTTGCCACGATCGAGCGCGCTGTAAAGGTTGAACATCCCGAAGATGCCCTTATACACGTTCTGGTTCGTGAAGCTGAACATGTGGTCGTGGAACCAGTGGCTGCTCATCGTCTCGTGCCAGTCGCCCGGAACCCTGGTGATGCCACCGCTGCCGTCGGGCCTTCCGGCCCTGGGATCCCTGGCGTCGACGTTGATGGTGTCGCGCCCGGCGAGGACGATTGGCCAGTGGTAGTCGTAGAACTGCCCAGGGAAGAAGAAGGCGCCTGAGAAGCCATCGTTCTCCGCGCCATGATGTCCGTTATGTTCATGGGTCGAGATCGTGTGCCGCCCGAAGCCGCCGTTCCGGGTCACGTCGACGGGCAGACCATTGTGGTGGCGAAACAGGATCGGCTCTCCGTAGCGGCCAATGACGAGATTCGGTGGAAGCGTCCCGTTGAATGTCCACAACGAGAGAGGCCCTTGGTCTGGGAAGTCCGGATGCAGGCGCGGTCCCCTTGGAGACGCCGCGTTGATCCCGGAGTTGAGGCTCGATGGAACGGTAGGATTGTACGTGGTGTTGACCCTCGCACCCATCTGCGTCACTTCCACGGCGACCGCCGGTGGAAAGTCGTTGAACCGCTGGTGTGCCCACACGTCTCCCGGCGGCCGACCCTCGATCGGTCCAAAGCCACCACCGAGCGCCGGGTCGACGGCCCGCTGCGTCTGATTGGCACGTGCAGTTGGAAAGGGATTCAGCGAGCTCACCGGATTCCGCGGCAGCACGTTGAAGCGGGGCATGGGCTGCGTGAATGGTTGGACGCCGAAGAGCGGGCTGGGCGGCGCGCCGGTGGGTATGTCACTACCGCCCGCCGAGTTCGCGCTGCCGACGAACGGGTTCAAACCGCCGATGGGCGCTAGGAAGCCCGCACCCGTGAAAAGACCCAACTTCAGGAGATCACGTCGTGACACCTGCCCGTGCGAGAGCGCTTTCACGATCTCGAGCCGATTTTTGCGGGCGTTCTCTGCTTGTCTCAATCGCGCCTTGGACGCGGTCCATGGAAGATACTTCATGGTTAGCCACCTCAAATGTGACGACTGCGCATCACCGCAGTCGTCTCCATGTTTTTCGACGGTCTGAACTTTCCTCGTAAGTCGTAGTCGCGCGCATCCAAGAGCAGCGTCTAGTACTCGAACGGCGCAGGTGCGTGTTATCGGCGGCTGACGATTGGACAGTTGACGATGAACCCGCTCGCAGTCAACGAACCACCATCGGGTGCAGTGAGGTCGCCGTGTTGAGCCAGGCCCTGCGCTGTACCAACGTCGGTCTGTCGCAGGTTCTGGCCTGCCGCCACGATCTGATCTGTCCATTTGGCCAGGTTCACATCCCACATCGGGCTGTAACGTCCCTGTGATGGATTCCAGCGCAGCAAATTGAGCGGATCCAGACCGTCCAGAATGGCGGAATTGAGTCCCTGACGCTGTGGATTGTTCGCACCGGTCTGGCCATTGACGAACGCGATGAGCGTCGCCCGCGAGGACGCGGTGCTATCGTCATTTAGGGTCGGCAGCGCGTCGAGGGCAGGCGCAAAGGTGACGTTCTCCAGAGTGGCGGCTACTGGATTGGACGCGTCAAAGGAGACGTATTTAACTGGGTCGCCGCCTTGGAAACCGTCAGTCTGACGATAGGTGACGGTCTTCCGGATCAAATCGATGCTGACGACTTTGTCCGCCTGGCCGGTGCCGTTCGCAATGTGCGGAGCATTGACGATGACCCCACTTGGCAGTTGAATCAGCGGGCTGTACCCGGCCTCGCCGATCGCACCAGGTTGTGCCGCCGCCGGTGGAAATCCTTGCGGACCTGACGTGACCTGGCGGATAGGGGAGAAATCGACGGTGGCAGGAAAATCGACGACGCCATTTGAGACCGCCACCTTCTGGACACCATTGGTCGCTGCGGCGTTCACGAGCTTTTGCGCCCTATTGAGGCCGAACTGCTGGGAGAAGTTCCCGTCCGATGAGTCGGTCATGACGTAGTACACAGTCTGGCCATGGCTGGTTCCGCGATAGAGCGGCAGTGTGACGGTGCCATTCGCGTTCTGCACCGCGCTCTGGATGAACAGCGTGTGCCCATCACTGGCATGAGCGACCTTGGAAACGGAAACGCCCAGCGTCAGGGTCACCGCGAGGAAAGCGAGTAAGATCTTGAGTTTCATGACAAACGTCCTCCTTTTAGAGATTTCCGAAACTGTTACGAAGCCAGCAAAGGCGTGCGTAACGCGACTTCCGCCGGATAGGTTCCTTCTGTCGAGCGAGAGGTGACCGCTACCCCCTTTCTTCGTGCCTGACGTTCGTGGCTTGGCTATACGCTCAGTCATTCCTCATGCTCAGCATGCTCGTCTTCTTGGTTGCATGTGAAAGATGTCCGGAGCGGAGAAAAATATTCCCAGACGGGTTGATCACGATCGGCTTCTTGATCGCTTATCGGTGCTCCGCGAGACGAAGGCCATCACGCCAGCAGCAGAAGAATCGAGCCCCACCAGATGGTTGCCGAACGCGTTTCGGATACACACAGAGTTCGGATCACCAAATCAGGCCGAGCAGCTGCAACGGCCTTCGAACCACCTTTGCGACTGCGATACGCACAGGCCTTCGCACTCCGAGACAAATACCCAGCGCCATCCGGTTTGTCCCGGCATCAGAAGCGCAGCACCAGACCGCCCGATACGACAACGTTATGGACCGGCGGGCCTGGCGCGGGAATCGAAAAGCGGCGAGCGCCGGTGTAGATGTCGCGGATCTCGCCGCGGAAACCGAGCCACGGCCGCGCCATCACATCAACGCCACCGCCGAACTGCAACGCAGCCGTATTCGCGTCTTGCTGACTCGGATTGGGACTGTCGTCTCGCCTAAGCTTGGACTCCGTGTAGCGGGCGTAACCGCCGCCCGCGGCCGCGAAAGCCGATACCGGTCCGCGCACCGGCACGGTCACGCGCACGCCCGGGGTCAGGTACAGCGATGCATACTCTTTGGGCAGGGAGTTGCCAGCCGTCGTCACCGTGAAGGCCGGCGACGCGAGAAACGGCACCTCGATCGATACGGCGGCCCGGTTGTTTCTCCAGACGCGCCACGCGAACGTCGCTTGGTACGTCAGCGCGCGATCAAACTGAAGCGCCGCTCCCTCGTCGGTCGCGCGCGTCGAGCCAAGCAGGAATCCAATATCAACTCGGTCGCCACCTTGCGCGGTCCCGGCCGTCAGCGCGATGCCTAACAATGACAAGAGACATATGTTCCGCATTCGTCTCATCTCCAGCCATAGTGCGATGGTGTTCTACAAGTGCTTCACGGTAGCGAGCTGTTGCGCAAGTGGTGCGGCGATCGCGTCGGCCAAGCTTGTCAAGGCCGTCGGCGGTCCGGACCGTATGCCAGGTGATCATGTCCCGGACACGACTGTTTATTCCCGTGCGAGTTTCTCTCGGTGCGGCTGGACCGGACTGACGCGATGCTAAACTCGCGGCCCGATGTCCACATTCATCGCCGCCGTCGTTCAGAATGCCCCCGTCGTCTTCGACCGGGCGTCAACCCTTACGAAGATCCACGAATTGACGGAAGAGGCCGCAGGCACAGGCGCGAGGCTTGTGGTGTTTCCGGAAGCGTTCCTCTCCGCTTATCCGAAAGGGCTGGACTTCGGCGCACGCGTAGGGATGCGGTCGGCGGAGGGCCGCGACGCGTTCCGACGGTACTTCGACAGCGCCGTCGACGTACCGGGGCCCGCGACGGAGGCGTTGGCCAACACCGCGCGGACCCTCGACGTCCATCTCGTCGTGGGGATCATCGAGCGCGAGATCGGCACTCTCTATTGCACTGTATTGTTCTTCGCACCGAACGGAGCGTGGCTTGGCAAGCATCGCAAGGTGATGCCGACCGGCATGGAGCGCATCATTTGGGGCTACGGTGATGGGTCAACGTTACCGGTGTTCGACACACCGCTCGGGAAACTGGGCGCTGTCATCTGCTGGGAGAATTACATGCCGCTCCTCCGCATGACGATGTACGCCAAAGGCATCGAACTCTACTGCGCGCCGACAGCCGACGATCGCGATACGTGGCTGTCGTCGATGCAGCACGTGGCGCTCGAGGGTCGGTGTTTCGTCTTGACGGCCTGTCAACATCTGCGCCGCGGCGATTGTCCCTCCGATTACGCGGCTGTGCAGGGTGACGACCCCGCTGCCGTGATTCTGCGCGGCGGCAGCGCCATCATCGGACCGCTCGGCCAGGTGCTGGCCGGCCCGCTCTACAACGAGCCGGGCATCCTGACGGCTGAGATCGATCTCGGTGAACTCTCCAGGTCGAAGTACGACTTCGACGTCGTGGGCCACTACGCGCGGCCTGACATCTTCCAGCTCCACGTCAACGAAAAGGCGGCGCGCCCCGTGACCATCGAGTGACAAACGGGGACCGCGCGGAATCCGCGTCGAGCAACGTCCTTCCCGCGGCGGCGGAATAAATACCCGGTCGTTCGGTATCCATATCGCATGCGACGCATGCGACTCATTTTCGTCATCACGTTAGCCGTGGGCGGTCTGGCTGCCGGCAGCCGACCGATGGTTCCAGATTTCAGGTTGCCCGATCTCGATGGCCATCAGATCGCCCTCCGCCAGTACCGCGGCCAGGTGACGCTGGTGAACTTCTGGGCGACGTGGTGTGCGCCATGCCGGATCGAGATTCCGGATCTGATGCGGCTACAAGCGAAGTACGGCGCCCGCGGATTGGTCGTCCTCGGTGTCGCGATGGACGAAGGCGGCAAAGGCGTCGTCGCGCCGTGGATTGGCACGGAGCGCTTTGCGCTCGGGCCAACGCGTCAGGCGGTCAACTACCCCATCCTCATCGGTACCGATGCCGTCGCCGATCGGTTCGGCGGCGTTGTCGCCTTCCCGATGACGGTCTTGGTGGGCAAAGACGGTCGAGAACTGCGACGCGTCTCCGGCCCGATCAATCTCGACTCAATCGAGAAGGTCATTCAATCCGCTCTCTAAACTCTACACGCACACCAAACAGGAGCAGACTTCGATGAAGATCGTGAATTACAGAATGCCGCCTTTGACGCGACCCATCGCCATCTTGAGCGCCGCGGCACTGCTGGCCGTCCTCGTCGGCCGAGGCTCGTTCCTGTTGGCCGCCGGCGTCACGCCGAAGGTCGGCGACAAGGCCTCGGACTTCACCTTGGCCGCTCTGGATGGCAGTCAGGTCAAGCTCTCAACCGAGCTTGCCCACGGCCCGGTCGTCCTGGTGATGCTCCGCGGGTGGCCAGGTTATCAGTGCCCATTCTGCACGCGGCAATTCGGCGACTTTCTAGGACACGCGAAGGATCTGGAAGCTACTGGGGCGCGCGTCATTTTTGTGTATCCCGGTCCAGCTGACCAGGTGAAGCAGCGTGCGACGGAGTTCACCGCCAACAAAGATATGCCGTCGAATTTCCGCTTCCTGGTTGACCCCGACTACGTCTTCACGCTGGCCTACGGCCTGCGCTGGGACGCACCGAAGGAGACGTCGTATCCATCGACGTTCGTGATCGACAAGACCGCGACCGTTCGGTTCGCGCAGATCAGTAAGGCGCACGACGGGCGGGCCGCGGCAACTGACGTGATGAAGGCGCTCGCCGCTATCGGCGACTAACACAACAAGATCTGATCGATGGCACCTCGAATCTCGACACTCGCCGGCGCGACCGTCGCCGCCCTGCTCGTCGTCGGCGTACTCGCTCACGCACAGGCTCGACGCCAGAAGGCCGAGATTACGCCGATGGTCGAGTCATCTTCGGCGCATGCGGGAACATCCCTCCGGCTCGCGTTAAAGGTGGTGCTACCCGAGGGTCTGCATACGCAATCGAACATGCCGGGCGATCCGTCACTGATCCCGACCGCGCTGACAATCGATGCGCCGGCCGGCGTACGCATCGATGAAATCGTGTTTCCACGTGCGACGGAGCTCAAGCAGGCCGGTCTCGACCAGCCGCTCTCCGTCTTCGAGCGGGAGTTTGCCATCGGCGTCCAGGCCACCCTTGCCTCGTCTGTCGCGGTCGGCGAGCTCTCAATCCCGGCGCACCTTCGCTACCAGGCTTGCGACGTGAACCTGTGCTATCCCCCGGCGACTGCCGGCCTGCAATGGAAGATCGCCGTTGTACCGGTGAGCGAGACGATCGACGGCCGCGGCGACGAGATCTTTCAGCAGATCCCGTTCGGCCATGGCGAGTCACCCTCCGCGGCAACGTCACCGGGGTTGGCCACGACCCCGGTGTTGGCCGAGGATACCGGCGTCGCCAAACTCGGCGATTTCAGGGTACTGGGGACAACCGGCTACAGCACCGCCGCGGAATTTGTGACGTTCATTCACAATGCTGAACGCGGCGTGAAGGAGCGTGGGATGTTTGAGGGACGGGGTCCGCTCGCCATCCTTTTGATCGTGCTGATCGGCGGATTCGCCCTCAATCTCACGCCATGTGTCTTGCCGATGGTCCCGATCAACCTTGCGATTATCGGCGCGGGCGCGCAGGCGGGCTCGCGCGGCCGCGGTTTTCTGCTAGGGACGGCCTATGGCGGTGCGATGGCGATGGTCTACGGTGTGCTTGGCTTGGTCGTCATCCTCACCGCGGGCACGTTCGGCACGATCAACGCCTCGCCTTGGTTCAACATCGGCATTGCCATGCTGTTTGTGGTGCTCGGTCTCGCGATGTTCGATCTGATCGCAATCGACTTCTCGACTCTAGGGAGCGGTTTTCGTGTCAACGAAAGCGGCCGAGGCACGTTCCTCCTTGCGTTCTCGATGGGCGCCGTCGCCGCGTTGCTGGCCGGCGCGTGTGTCGCGCCCGTGGTCATTCAAGTTGTGCTGTTCTCGAGCAACCTCTTCGCGGCGGGCACGCCGCTGGCCCTGGCGCTGCCGTTCTGCCTGGGCGTTGGGATGGCTGCGCCTTGGCCAGTCGCGGGCGCAGGCCTCGCATCGCTGCCGAAGCCTGGGCCGTGGATGGTCCGCGTCAAGCATGCCTTCGGCGTCCTGATCGTTGTCACGGCGGCGTATTACGGGTACGTCGCCTACGACCTCATCTCAAGCCGCTTGGTGGATCCGGCGGCCGTCGCATCGAGTGCGGAGGCGCACCTGAAAGACGGGTGGACGCCCTCGCTCGCAGCGGGACTGGCGGCGGCCCGCCGTGAGAACAAGCCGGTCCTCATCGACATGTGGGCGACCTGGTGCAAGAACTGCCTCGTGATGGATAGAACGACGCTAGCGAATGCCGACGTCAGGTCGGCGCTGGCAGGCTACGTGAAGATCAAGTATCAAGCCGAGCAGCCTGATGCGTCCCCCGCGAAGGACGTAATGAAGCGTCTTGACGCCGTGGGCCTACCGACCTACGTCATCCTTCGACCGATCGCCGATCGTTGAATTCAGCCAAGGGATTGTAAACCCATGACGAGCCCCAGCCAGACCGCACTATTCCAACCATTGACAATTGGCACCGCACCCGAGGTTGCGAAACCGGTGCTCGAGCAGATCCGCAAGACCTTCGGCTTCGTGCCAAATCTGATGGCCACGTTTGCGAACTCGCCGGCCGTGCTCAAGGGGTACTTGGCCCTGGACGCCGAATTCGCCAAGACCTTCACGCCGGTGGAGCGCCAGCTGATTCTGCTTGCCGCGAGTCTGGAGAATGTCTGCCCGTATTGCACCGCCGCCCATTCGACGATGCTGAGGGCGGTGCTCAACGTTCCGGCGGAGGAGGTTGCAGCCATTCGCGATCAGCAACTGACCGGCAACGTCCGGCACGATGCATTGATCGCGTTGACGCGAGAAATCGTCCAGAAGCGAGGTCACGCCAGTCGAGACACCGTTGCGGCCTTCCTTTCCGCCGGCTATAGGACAGAGCAGGTTATGGAGTTACTCCTCGGCGTCGCGTTGAAGACCATCAGCAACTATCTCGATCACCTGTCGCCGACGACAATCGATCCGGCGTTCGCCGCGGAGCAGTAAGGCCTCCAACCGCGTTCGCTATCGGATGGTCGTGCGGCGATGCGAGCCGCGGTGGATCAGTTGCGTCCCGCCATCACGCCACCGTCGATGGGCTGGAGAGTTGCTCGGCCAAAGCGCTCGTCCACCCGCGCGATAAGGGCAATCGCCGACCGCGCGGCTTCGACCTTCGCTGACCGTGTCGATCCGACGATGATGAGCAGTCGATTCGTCACTGAAGTATCGCCTGCGCCATGCTGGTCATTTCGGAAGCTTGGCGCCGAGAACGTCCGCGCGCTGGATCTCCGGCGGCGTCGCGAGCAGGTCCGGGGCCTGCGCCATGAGCGCCTTGGCAATGGGCCCGTCCAGATGGGCCTGTCGGCCGGCTTCATCGCGAAACGCGTCGAAGATCGCAAACGTCGTCGAACCGAGCCGCAGCGCGAACCAGAGAGGCGTCGTCGACTCTTGATTGGCGAGTTGCAGGCCCTGCATCAGAAATGCGGCCAAGGCCTCTTCCTTGCCGGGTTTGGCTTCCAGGCGGACAAACAGACTGAGTGTCAGCATCGACGTCTCCTGTGGGTGATGAAGCGATACTCCCCGAGCGTAGAGCTCGAAGCGCTCCAACGCGAGAGGCAAGAACGCCATATTTGATATCGTTGTTGCCATGCGTGTAAATGTCCTGGTGCTGGACGGTGTCTTCGATTTGGGCCTCTCCGCTGTGCTCGATGTCTTCCAGACCGCCAACGAACTGATCGGTATGGCCGGGCTCGAGGTGGCGCGCTTCGACGTGAGGACGGTGGCGTTGCGACGAACGGTGAAGACCTCGCACGGCTTGACCGTTCCGGTTCAAGCGGTCGACGGACGCATGCCCGATTGCGTCGTGGTTCCCGCCATCGGGTTCAAGATGCCCGGCCCGCTGGAGACCGCGCTTGCCCGGTCGGACGTCCGAGACGCCGGCGGGGTGCTGCGCCAGTGGGCTCGCGCTGACGCCACCATGAGCGCGGCGTGCATCGGCACCTTCGTGATGGCTGAGTCAGGGCTGCTCGACGGTCACCAAGCCACCACGACATGGTGGCTGGGGCCGTTGTTCCGCCAGCGCTATCCGAGCGTGGTCCTGGACGAGTCGAATATGCTGGTGAAATCCGGGCAGTTCGTAACGGCGGGAGCCGCCCTGGGGCACATGGATCTTGCGCTTTGGCTCGTAAGAGGCGCGAGCCCGCAGCTCGCGGCCCTTGCGGCCAGATACCTCATCATCGATACCAGGCCCTCGCAATCGACCTACGCCCTCACAGACCATCTCGTCCATGCCGACCCGATCGTCCAACGCTTCGAACATTGGGCGCGCGCCAGGTTGAAATGTGGGTTTTCACTCGACGATGCGGCCAAGGCCACCGGGTCGAGCAAGAGAACTCTCGCGCGCCACTTGCACCGCGTGCTCGGAAAGTCGCCGCTGTCGTATTTTCAGAGCCTCCGTGTGGAACGGGCGGTGCACCTCCTTCGAACCACCCACGCGAGTGTCGAAGAAGTGGCCACGCGGGTGGGATACAACGATGGCGCGACGCTGCGAGCACTGCTGCGGCGTCGGCTCAACATCGGCATAAGAGAAATCAGGAGAACGGCTTGACCTCGGCAACGTGAGGTGCGCCAACGTCCCGGGCTTTTTTTGGCGCCCGTCGCGCCCAAATCCTCAATCGACTCGGACCCGATCACCGCCGGCGCTGTCCCGCGTTCTAGGCCACCTGCCGTCGCCACCCCGGTAGCCTAAGCCTCGGCTCGCTGCGGCTTGGGGCGTGCGAAGAGCTGCTTCCACTGACGCGTCTTAAAACG